>WNGB01012444.1_pt1 | contig 13200 bp, 19 predicted proteins | sample 5400681 | NCBI WGS metagenome assembly WNGB01 (sample SAMN13153367, study PRJNA577476) | soil metagenome | isolation source: 115 cm soil or saprolite under grassland replicate 2 | place: USA:California | collected 2016-06-15 | reverse complement strand
TTTCTCGACTCATCGACGCGGCACGCGCGGTCGGTTGAAAGGAAGGACACGATGGCTGGGATGTATGAGATCGTCGGGTTCGACGAAATTGTGGGTGCGGCTGGGGCATTTCCGCCGCATTCGACGCAGGGGCTCCGGCACCCGCACCACGCGCTCGCTGCTGGCCTCGAGCCCGCTGTGATCGGCGACGAGATGTACGCGGGCGACGCGCTCATCTCGGGCGCGGACCTCATTGCGGGTCTTGCCCCCCCTGCGCTCATGAGCGGCGCCGATCCGGCCGAGCAACTGCTCGCGATCGCCGGCCTCGGGGGCGGGGCGGCGCCGTATGGGTATCCCGCGCTTTCTCCGTGGTCGCCGTACCACGCGGCGATGGCGGGGCTGACGGGGTTGACCGCGCCCGCCGTGCAGGACCACGCGATTCGCGCGGCGATGATGCGCAACTTCGCGCCGCGCACGATCGACGTGCGAAGCCGGGCGGCGCGCGCGCCGCGACGCTTGGTTCTGAACTTTCGATCGCTCGGAGTCGCGCCGAACAACACGGTCGACTTGCCGGCGAGGCCGCAGCTCCCGTTCCGACCCGAGCGCCTCTTCGTGCAGTCGGACATCGCGGGCAACTTCGAGCTCGTCGACATCATCGTCGGCAACCGCTCGCAGTTCGCACAGGCAACGCCGATGAGCGCGCGCATCGCGGCGGAGACGTCGTTCGGGTTCGACCTGCACATGGATACCGCGATGGTGGCCATGGACGTCGTACTCCGGATCGCCAACATCACGGGCGCGCCGAGCGACTTTCGCGCAACCATCGTCGGCACCTCGGCCATTCCGTAACGGGGCCGAGCCGCCATGTACAAGGTGCAGTTCGTCATGGAAGGCTTTTCGTGGGCGCAGCGTCATGAGGCAGCCGAGCGGATGCGCGATCTGCTCGACTGCCTGACGAAGCAGAACGTGCGGTGGCTTCTTCGTCATCCGTATGCGCCGCCCCTGTACAAGAGCGGCGTCGTCTACCAGCGGGAGCCTCCCGGACAAGAAGACTGGCAGGACATCCCGACCACGCTCCGCCGCCGCAATGGCGATTGCGAAGATCTCGCGTGCTGGCGCGCGGCCGAGCTCCAAGTACGCAAGTGGCCTGCCATCGCGTTTGGTCGCGCGAGGCCGATGCTCGTGCCCGGACAACGTGAGCCGGGCACGCTCTGGCACATTCAAGTGCTGCACCCGACGGGCGTCGTCGAAGATCCCTCGCGACGCCTGGGCATGGATGCCCGAGCGGCGCAAGAGGCCGCCTCAGGCTGGTGGGATCCGCTTTTCTGGAGGAGGGCCGCGTAATGCCTGGAGCAGGAATGGGTATCGCTCTCGCCTTGGGACTTGGCATCCTCGGCGCAGGGCTTGGCGCCAAGAAAGGATCGGCCGCCGCACCGACGGCGGGACCAGCGCTGGATCTGGGGATGCCGCCGGAGGTCAACGCGAAGGTGCGCGATCTGCTCGCGAACTCCACGCAGCCCGATCAGCTCGACCAAGTCGCGACGTTGCTCGAGGCGAAGGGCTATCGCAATTCGGCCGCGGCGCTTCGCGCACGCGCCGCCCAACTGCGCGGTCTGCTCGCTGTTCCAGGAGTGCCGCTACCGGGAGGAATCCCCTGGCCGGGACAACCCCCGGCGCTCCTCAGGTCCCGACCATTCCGGGCCCCATGCCTCCACCACCCGCGCCGCCGAAAATCGAGGATCTCGATCCGAACATTCCACCAGCACTCGCTCAGGCGGTCGCAAGCATCTTGGCGAAACCCGATCTCACCGATCAAGAGCTCGTCTTCGCCGAGCAGCTCGCCAACACCTGTGAGCAGAGCGGGTACGTGCGTGCGGCGGCGAAGCTTCGCGCGCGCACGCTCGCCGTGCGCGCGATGCATGCGGCCTCGAGCTTGCTCAACCAGATCACGAGCGTGCTCACCGCCCCGCCGGGCACGCTCTCGCCGCTTCCCGAAAATGTTCCAGGGCTGCCGCCGATCGTGCCGGCACCCGCGCCGCCCGCGCCTCCAACGCCCGTTCCGGTGCAGCCGCCGCGGCCGACGCCGCCTGGCGCGCCACCCGCTGTCGCACCGCTCGCGAGAACGTACAAGGTCATCGCCGGGGACAATCCGTCGAGGATCGCGCTGCGCTTCACCGGTAGCGGAAGTCCGACGCACGTTCGTGAACTCGCCGCTGCCAACCCCGATAAGAGCGCGCGCATTCTCGCGGGGCGCATTTTCGTTGGTGAAACGCTCACGCTGCCAGACGCGTGGCCGGCGACGCCTCAGTTTTCCGCGCCGAAGCCGGCGCCCGCTCCAGCGCCGTTGTCCGCCCTTCATGCCACGATCCAGCAGGGCTCGACCGGACCCGACGTCGTCCTCTGGCAAAAAATCGTGGGCACGACGCCGGACGGCGTGTTTGGCCCGAAGACCGACGTGGCAACGCGAGCGTGGCAAGCCGCGCATGGCTTGACGGCCGACGGGATCGTCGGACCGCTCACCTGGGCGGCGGCACTCGCCTCCGCCGTGCCAGCCGCCGCGTCACCGCCCTTCGTGCCAGCGGCCGTGCCGTCGATCGTGCCCGTCGTCGCGCCTGCCAGCACATCGCACGCGACGATCCGCCGCGGATCGACGGGGCCCGACGTGGTCGCGTGGCAGCAGATCATCGGCGTGACCGCCGACGGACAATTCGGTCCGCAGACGGAAGCCGCCACCAAAGCCTGGCAACAAAGCCACGGACTCAATCCCGATGGCATCGTCGGACCGCTCACGTGGGCGGCGGCGTTGACGGCGACGCAAGCCGCCGGCGCGCCTCTCTATCAGGTTCAGCCGGGTGATTCACCTTTCAAGATCGCTCGGCGATTCACCGGCGACGGGAGCCGGGTGCACGAGCTCGCGCAGGTCAACCCCGACAAGGCCATGCGCATCCTACAAGCGCTCATCTACCCGGGCGAAACATTGACCCTTCCTGCCACATGGCCGGCGATCCCGATTCATGGCGCGAGCCCCTTCGGCTGGGACCCGCACACGACCGCCGGCGTCATGGAGATCATCGGAGCAACGCATCACCATGGACATCACCACCGAGGACACAGGGCGCATGGCCATCACGGGTGAGCCCGACCCTGCGCCAGCACGTAGCGCCATCGAATTCGTCGTTCATCCACCGCTCGTCAACGTGCGCATCTTGCGAACGGACGGCGGCAAAATCTGCGGCGTCGCGCAGATCCAAACGCAACGCGGACCTCTCACGTTCGTCGCGAGCGCGGACGAGAAGCTCATCCGCGACGTGCTCGCGCGGGTGGTCGCGCTGCGGATGAAGCGCGGCCTCTTGCCCACCGCTCACGTGGGCGCATTCGGCGATTGGGTCAAGGACATGTCCGGCAAGATTGCCCAGGCGCGCGTCGTCTCGAACTTGCTCGAGCAGGCCAAGTCCGTCGCTTCGCATCCGCAGGTCGCGCGGGCCGTGGGGCTGTCGACCGTCGTCATTCCCGGCGCGGGCTCCGCGGTGCTCGCGCTTCAGAACGCGACCGAGCTCTTACAAAGACTCAAGCATCGCGATCCCAAAGCGATCCTTGCGTGGCGACAGCTCGTCGCGCAGTCGCGGTTCGGAAACCACAAGGCTCGCAAGAGCGTGCACGTCGTCCACCTGGTCGCGCGCGCGCCGCGCATCGTCTCGAGACACTGAGGAGGGTCACGCAGCATGTCGATCGAAATCAGCAATTCGCTTCACGCCGCCGGCGTCGTCGACGCGGTTCCGGAAGGAGCGCCGTTCTTCACGGCGAATGGCGCGCAGGGGTTCGCAGCCTTCGGAACGGACCCCGCGAAGAACAGCGTCCGAACGGGCCCGGGCCGCTACAAGCTCCGCCTGACGGCGCCCATCAACCTGCTCGCCGGCGACGGAATCGCCTGGGGCCAGCCGCTCACCGTCGGCTTCTTCCCCGACAACCATCCGGGTCCGCGCGCAGTCTTCGTCACCGTGGACCTCGCCGACAACTTCGGTGTGCTCGACGTTCAGACCCAAGAAGCGGGCATGGACAAGGACTTCTCGTTTTCGATCGTCGTCCTGCGACTCGCGCAGCAAGCGACAGGGAGCTGAGCCATGGCACGCGCAGCATTCTTCGGATCAGGGATCCTTGACGAGAGCGGCGAGCTCTCGAGATCGATGGGCTTCGCATCGAGCTTGCGCAAACAGCGCGGCATGTACGAGCTCAAGCTCACGAAGGCCGCAGCGCCCGGCGCCCAGGTCAGGACCTTCGTGTTTCGACCGCAGGGCGTCACCGCGAGCGGCACCGTCGACGGAGATACCGTGACGATCACCACATCGCCCGGGCTCGACGCGAGGACCTTCGTGCTCGTGCTCGGCCCCGAGACGATCTCGCCTCGGAAGGCGCCAGCCGTGCCGTCACAACCCGCGCCCGCCCAGAAGGAGGGGTGACATGGCCATCGAGATCTCCAACCTTTCTGCGGCGGCGTGCCACGTCGACACCCAAGCAATGGTGGCGGGAACACCCGCTTTCAAAGGGAAAGGCAGAGCCAATGCCGGCTTCGCCCCGTTTGCACCGACGCCGGCGCCCCCGGACAAGTCCGAGCGGCTCGGGCCCGGTTCCTTCCGGCTGCATCTGACGCAGTCGTTTGCGTTCGCGGGCGACGCGAGCCCGCTCGCGACCGTTCACGTGACATTCAACAAGACAACAGGCATTCCTGGCATTCAAGCCTTTGGGACGGGCCCAGCTACCGGTGGCGGGTCCGACGTCTTCGTCACGATCCTCAACTGCTGTGCGGGGTCGGATGGGGGCGATGGCGGAGACGATGTTGCTGAGAACGATTCGGGGCCCGTCGCCCAGGACTGGGATTTCACGCTGCTCGTTCTCAATTTCCCCGTGCAGCTCACGGGAGTGTGAGGAGACGACGCCGTGGTCGAGACGGAAGTCGGTTTTGGATTGTGGGACCCGGCGAATGTCGGCTCCTATCCCGGCCGCGTCGTCGAAGTCCGCCCTGGCGACAAGGACGTCGCGATCCTCGATCTGCGACAGTCCGACGACCGCCAGGCAGCGATCGTCACAATCACGCTCAGCTTCCGATCCCAAGGCACGGAGATCACCGAGCCACTGCGAGCGCCGATTGCCCACATCGACTGGGGCGTATCGGGAGGCCGAGACTCGATCGACGTCGATTTTCTGCACGGTCAGGTCTTGTCGGTGACCGCGACGTATGTGCGGATCACGGCGAGCTTTCCTCTGGAGGGCGAGATCCTGTTCGGGGGCGGCTCGCTCGGCCAGGGGTTCGGCATCACGGATTCCGAGGACCCGAAGCACGTGCTGCTTCTCGGCGCGAACCTCGGTGCCCAGCCGCACCCGCAATCCGCGTTCGGAGCGACGCCGCGCCTCACGACGTTCGTCGCCCTTACCGGCGAAGAGGCGCCGCTCGCGTCGCCCTTCGTTCCCGTTCCGAGTCACGCGCAAAGCGTCACCGTGCTCGCGAGAGCCGCGCTCGGTCCCGTGAACGTGGGAGCGTTCACCATCGATCAGCCATCCGGGCTGCTCTACGAGACCAACGTCGCCGAGGGGGCCGACGTGCACGCCCTACCGATCGCGCGGGGGGTCGAATACCTGCGCGTTTCCGCAACGCCATCCGAAGACGTGCCGCCGATCGTCACGCTGCTCTGGAGCATTGGCCTATGAGTCACGAATCGCTCGCAAAGTATCTCGGTGCGTTTCCACCGCCCCCGGCGCTCGCAACGCCGCCGCTAGCCCCCCATGCACTTGCGTCACTCGCGAGCTACTTCGGCGCTGACGCTCCGCCAGCTGTGCCCGCGCCACCACCCGAATCGCCGCCCATGGTGCAGAGCTCCGCCGATCATGCAGGCGCCCGACGCGTGCTGACCGAAGCATGGCGGAGGATCGTCAAGCGCGACCCCACAGCCGCCGAAATTCAGGCCGTTCAGGCGATAGCCCTCCATGAGACGGGATACGGTCAACTCGGGCCTTTTTCCGGATCGCACAACTGGGGCGGCGTGCAGGTTCCAGGCTCGCAAGGTGCGACGGAATGCGGGCCGGGAGGTTTTCTCTGGCACGACACGACGCCCAGACCCGATGGCAGTGACGAACGCTACTCCGTGTGCTTTCGCACGTACGCGGACGACGTCGCGGGCGCGTCCGATGTCGTCCGCAATCTCACGGCAACGCGGCCGAAGACCTTCGCCGCGCTTGCGACGGGCGATGCGGATCGCATCGCCGGCGCGATGTACATCGAACACTACTACGAGGAGCACGGCAAGACGCCGGCGGAACGCATTGCACGGTACGCGCAAGCGCTGTCGAGGCGAGCGGCCGACGTTGCCCACGCTCTCCACGAGCCACTCGTAGTGCGCCGCGGCGTGAGCCATGGGGAGCCGCTCCTTGCCGCGGCGCTTCCGCTCGCCGCTCTTTTCGCCATGCTTGCGCTGGCACATTCGGGAGACGAGCCGGAAGAGCGCTCCTATCACGCGCCAGGGACGCCCCTCTTCACGATACCGAGCGCGCAGGCCGAAACGGGAGTCGACATCTTCCCGACGTTCGTGACGGGCGAGGACGCCAAGCGCTACGTGAACGAGACCGACGCGGCGTATCAGCGGCTCGATCAGGACATCCGCGGCGCGGCCGTCCCCGACGACTTCAAGAGCTCGTGGGGCTTGCACTTCGACGCGTGGAAAAAGTTTCGCGACGATGCGCTCAAGAACGCCGGCTTTTTCAACGCCAAGGCGGTCATGGAACAGACCGATCGGTGGGCCAAGCAGCTCGCAGACTGGCGTGAGTCGTTCACGAAAACCGGCGGCAAGCCCGTCGGGCCCGCACCGCCCGTGCCCGGCCAAGGCGTCGCGTCAGCGACGGCGAGCGCCGGATGGATTCAGGTCGCTCTTCTCATCGCGAGCCTCTTCGGGCTCGGCTACTTGGTTCGCGGGTTTCGGGGAGCGTAAGCGCCATGAATGCCCGCGTCCAAAAGCTGGAAGAGTGGCTCACGGAGCTGACGACCGCGCGTCTGCCAGGCCCCATCGCGCGTGTCGTGGCCGTGCGGCGACGATCCGGCGAGGAGGCAGGAACGTGGGACGTCTTGGACAAGACGGACCTCGTCGAGCTCGCGCTCCGGATCGACAAGACGCTCGTCGAGTTCGGATTCCGGCACTACGAGCTTCGCGCGCTCGATGCCGAGAGCCGGTCGATGGGCTCGCTGCCTTACGAGATCGAGTCCGCGGCCGAGATCGTGCCCATCGGTCCGAGCGGTCAGGTTCCCGCGCTCGTGGAGGACACGCTCGGCCAGGCGCTCCGGTCGTCGCGATCGTTTGCGGGTCTCGGCTTCAAGGCCCTCATCGAAGGCTACGAGCTCTCGAAACAGATCCTGGCGCAGCTCGAGAAGGAGAACGCGAAGCTGCGCGAAGAGAACGCGGCCTTGCGTCGCCGTTTGACCGAGCAGTGGGAGTTTGCCGATAGGCTCTTCACCCACGAGCTTTCGGCGCGCGTCGATGCGGACAAGGCCATGCGCCAAGGTCGCATGGCGGAAATGCTCACGAGCGCCGTGATGGCGCGCCTGGCCGGCCGCGACACGACACCCGAGGGGCAGGCCATCCAAACGCGGATGGCGATGTCGCTCCTGCGATCCATCCGGCCGGATCAGATGCAGAAGCTCCTGCCCTTCCTGACCGACGACCAGAAGCTCGCGCTCATGGAGCTCATGAGCCAAGCCGAGGAGCAGGCGAAGAAGGCGACGCCCGAGGACGCCGCGAGCGCCGCGGCCCAGGCGAACGCGAATGGAAAGGGGGCCCGCTGATGCCTCGAAGACCTCCGAAGGCCTGGTGGAACGCGTGCGTCACGGGCGTCGTCGAAAAGGGCGGTCGTCGAGCGCGCGATCCGCGAGCGGTCTGCGGAGCCGTCTGGGCTCGAAAACCCCAAAGAGAAAAGGAGCACATCACCATGGCGTCCGAACGAACGAAACGCAGAGGAAAGAAAAGACACAAGGCCCATCACGCGGCCGCGCCGACGCACCACCACACGCAGCCCAAGGTCGCTCAGCACCCGCGTGCTGGGCAAAGCGTGCACCATCGCCGGCGGCGCACACATGCCGGGCAGGGGCGCGAGCTTCGGCACCTGGCCGAGCTCCTCCATCAGATGGCGGAGACGAGCACGCATCACCACCCCAAACAGCACGGCGGCCACGCGCCTCCCCCACGCCCGCGTCGCCACTCTGGAGGACCGTCGGGCGCCGCACATCACCGCCGCCGTCACACGCACGCGAAGAACGAGCACAAGACGAGGCGCGCCGCTCACCACCATCATCACCATCGAAAACCAGAAGGGCTTCTGCTCACCAACGATCTCTCCCCTCGCGGTCTCGATCGATTACGGCTCGCGCGAAAGCTCGGCCTCAAAGTGAGGTAATCCGATGGACAGGCTCGGTCACAATTACGAGCTGCCTCCGATGCGCACGATGGCAGGAGCGCCCTACGAGCTTCCGCCCATGATCGGCGACGAGCTCGGCTTTCCATCCGGCCACGATCTCGCCGCGGGTGACTTCGCCATGGTGGGGAGCATCGCCGTGGCCGGAGCCGAACTCGCCCGTGCCATGGGCGATGACTACGCCGCGATCGGGCGCTGTCTCGGGGCGCATACCCGCACCATGGTGGCGTCGCCGCCCTTCGGCGCTGCATATTCCGGCGATTTTCTCGGCCTAGGTCGCGCCTTCCGCGGCGTGGCGCACGCCGTAGCGCCCGTCGTCCGGCTGGCCGAGAAAGGAGTCGCTTCGACATCGAAACAACTCCTTCAGCCTGCAGTCGCAACCGCGACCCACGCTGCCGCGGCGCTCGTACACGGCGTGCGGCAGCTGCACCCCGAAGCGATCGCGCAAATGGCCGCCATCCGAGCGCGCGCGCTCGCCGGTTCCGTCGAGCACTCCGTCGTGTTCCATACGCTGCGCGCAGTTGCGAATAGGGCGCTCGCCCCCGCCGTGCAGATCGTTCACTCCATTTCGCCGCTTCTTCCTTATGCCCAAGCCGTGGCATCCCTCGTGCCGGGTGTCGGCCAGGGGGTGGGTGCCGCCCTCGGCGCCGCGCAGGTTCTTGCAGACGGGCGACCCATCACCGATGCCGCCATCGCGGCCGTGCGGGGCGCCGTGCCCGGAGGTCCCATCGGCAAGCTCGCGTTCGATACCGCGTGGGGCTTGGTCGAAGGGCGTCCGGTGGCGACGGCGGCCCTCGGCGCGCTCCGGAATCAAGTCCCTGGTGACTTGCCGAAGAAAGCCTTCGACACCGCGGTTGCGCTTGCGACAGCCAGAACGGCGCAACAACGACGCCAGGCATTGCAGACGGCCGCGCTTCAAGCGCTCGGCTCGCAATTGCCCCGACCTGCTGGAGGATCACCCTATGGGCTCCCTGGCCTCGTGTAACTCGGCATGCTCGGGCTCGTTCTCTTGCTCATCGCGGTCGCGATGTGGAGCGCGGCTCAGCGTGATGCAGCCGAGTCGGTTCCGGCGGGCGTGGTCGACGACGTCGCGCGCGTGCTTGCGACACGCGATCCCAATCAATACGACGCGATGGCCCGCCGTCTCGATGCTGCCGGGTTTCGTCGGAGCGCCGCCAGTCTACGGAGCGAAGCCATCGCCCTTCGAGCAACCCTGCTCTCTTCGTCGCCCGAAGCGCGCAACACTTCGGCCGAACCGGTACCTGCCGGGCCCATTGGTCCACCGCCACGCGCGACCTGTCCCCGACCGATGCAGGACGGGCACCTGGTCTTGGTCCCTGGCTGCAAGTACAGGGCCCGCCTCAAGCTGTTCGGGGCACAGTGCTTCGGAAGCAATCAAGACATCGCCGACTACTTCCGGAAAATGGGGTTTCACGACGTTCGCGTCTTTCGCCGGGAGAGCGATCTACCCGCCGACTGGCCTCGCTCGGAGCGATACACGAGCACCGGTCCGTTCACGTGTGCGCGCTACGCGGAAGGGATCTGGGGCGCGAGCGCGAAGACGATCCCGATCCCCGACGTCGTCCAATCGATGTGGCTCGTGCGCTAGGGCTGCACGCTTCGGTGGCGCCGCTCGCCCGACCAAAAGACTGCGCCCGGCGGTCCGGACCGCGGTCCCGCTGCGGGAGCCCACCCGGGAGGTGCCATGATGCAATGTCAGAAGTGCGGAGGCGACCTTTCGATGTCCGCTGCCACCGCGGGTGTCACCTGGTGGAGGTGCCTCAGGTGCGGCCAATTCGAGTCCAAGCGCCTGGGCGATGTCGTAGCCCATGCCCCTTCTGTCGCGCCCGCGCCTGCCACTCCCAAAGCAGCGCCGCCCCGAGCGGCCGCTGCCGCACCGAGGGCGATCGCGCCACCCGCGGCCGCGGCGCCGACGACGAGCGCAGCACCAACCACGCCGCTGGCTCCGGAGATCGACGGCTGCGGCGTATGCAGCTCTCCCGACGTGACGTACGTCGTCACGACCGACGTGACCGGCATGCTCATTCGCGCCGCCTTCTGCTCGGTGGAGTGTCTCGCTCAGAAATTCGGTCTGGTTCGAGCTCCCCCTGCGGGAGGTGGCTGACATGTACCCCACGCTGCGCCTGTACGACGGCTACGATCACACCTCACCCGAACTCCAGAAGAGCGTTGAGGAGCTCCAACGCCGCCTCGTCGACGACGGCTTCCCGATCACAGTGGACGGGCGTTTCGGCCGCGTGACCGAAACCGCCGTCAAAGCGTTCCAGCGCGAGCACGGGCTCGACGACGACGGCGTCGTCGGGCCGCTCACTTGGGCCGCGCTGCTTGGTTCGGCGCCGGTGTTCACGACGACGTTTGCGCCGGACGATTCCGGCCTGCTCGCCGAGCTCGCCGAGGCATCCAAGTACGATGACGCCGTCAGCACCGCGGCGGGAAAGTATGACGTCCCCGCGTGCGTCATCGCCGGCATCGGTTCGCGCGAAAGCGGATGGGGACTTCGGCTGCGACCTCGGGGATCCTCAGGCACCGGAGACTTCGGACCACGGAGATTTCCCACGCGGTTCCGAACGGGACCGCTCCCACCAGATGGAGCCGGGTTTGGTCGCGGCCTCTTGCAGATCGACTTCGATGCGCACGCGTTTGCGCGCACAGGTCCCTGGCGCGATCCAGCCGCCAACATCGATTACGGAACGTCGGTTCTGAGCGGGGCGCGCGATTCGCTCGCGCGACGCGTCCACCTTGCGGATGGCGTGCTCTTGCGCGCGTCCATCGTTGCCTACAACTCGGGTGTGGGCAACGTCCTTCGCGCGCTCCAAGGTCGCCACGATCTCGATTTCTACACGGCCGGTCGAAACTATTCGTCCGACGTGCTCAGCCGCGCGGGATGGTTCGCCGGCAAGGGGTGGGCTTGCCAAGGACGTGGAGGGTTCGATGCCCGCCGATGCGCGTGACAAGGACGCTTGCCATGTCCACTAACCGCGTCGCCTACCTGACCCGGACCCGTGCGCCGGCGTCCAGCACTCCCGCGCATCACAACGGTGTGCCCGCGTGCGAAGCGTGCGGCGGCGAGCTCTTGTTCGCGGGCGGCTCGAGCGCCGCCATCGAATGGTGGCGGTGCATCCGATGCGGGCAGTTCTATTCGGCGCGCCGCGGCTGTGCTCACCACCCAGCATCCGGCATGCGGTGCGCCACCTGCGGCGATCCGAACGTGGCGTTCACCGTCACCTTGCGCCGCCTCGGCCACGAAGTCTCTCTCCACTTCTGCTCGAAACGGTGCCTCACACGGGGTCTCGACGACCTCGAAGGAGATCGATCTCATGGCTGATGAAACAAAGAACGACGTCATGCTCCCGCCGGAGCTCTTGAGCGCATTCCCTGTCGGCGGGCTCGCGTTTCTAGCGGGCATCGCAACGGTCCTGGCCGCCGAGCATGGCGCGCTCGCGGCAAGGGAGCTCTTCGCCACACTCGCGGCGTCCGACTCGTTCTGGTGCGAACTTCAAGCTCGGTTCGAGGCGACCCTGCCCGGGCCAGCCTTCGAACCGTTCGCCGCCGAACCTGTCGCGACGCCAGCGCACGCCAACCGGGCCGCTCGGCAGCGACGAACCAACGGCGCGGCCTGACCGTGGATCGATCCGGACGCGCGGGCATGAGCACACCAGCTCATACAGCGATGGCGAAGGCTTGGCTCGTCGCCTACGTGGATCCGACGATGGAGCCCCCGGCCATCTGTGAGGCGGGCATTTTCGCCGAGAACCGTCCTATCAAAGCCGAGCGCCATGCAAGGTTCGCCCAGCTCGTCTTGCTGCAAACAGAAGCCGATACCCACGCGCAAGCGGCCGACGAGATCAAGAAGATCCTCGCCGGTCCCGAGTGGCGCTGGATCTACCGCGTGCCTGTTTTGACCGCAGGCTTCTTGCATGCGTGGCAGGCTGGCCGCTGCCGCGTCTGCGGCATCCGGGAGGATTCACCGGCCCGCAGTGCCGGGCGTCGCGATCCGGATCGCTGTCTCGTGTCGCACGTGGGGCTATGCTCGGGCTGTGGTGAACAGAGGGCGATCCTGCAAGGCGATGCCCTGTGCGCGTTGTGCCGCTATCCCGCGCAAGGCGGCGCGGACGTTCGGCCGGGAGGACAGATGCACCCATGACGCGAGACCCCCAAGACAGGTGCCGTCCTGCGTGACGCCCGCTGTGGATTCGGCGGCTCGGCTCGGCTCGAACGTACGCTGATCGAAAGGACCCATGCGTCCGTCTTCGCCACGAGGACTCACGACGAAGGCCGTCCCTGGCGCGACCCGCTCCACAACCAGCTAGCTTCATACCTCGCGGTAGCCGTCGCGCGATGGCGGTTGTCTTCGCCGGCGGTACGCGCGATGCTCGGGAACGAGGCGCGTCAAATGACGAATAGGCATGTGGGATTGTTCGCTCTCATTCTTGGCGCCGTACCTTTTCTGAGCGGTGTTACGTGCACTCGAGAACTGCACTGTCAGCCAGGGGGAATCTACTACCTCGATCTCGAGTATTTTGGGTCAGGACAGTATCCACCTGGTGTCAACTACGAGGTCCTTGGAGATCAGATCCTCCTGACATGGAAGTTTCGGCTAGGAAATCAACTGGGTGCAGATCCCTTTTTTGCAGCATTCAGGCAGCCTCCTTGCGTTTAGCTGCATGAGTTTGGGTGGCGATGGGAGACGAGCGCAAAGAGATCGGATTGCCGGCGGCGAGGTGATTCGCAAAGGCGTCCCACAGTCCA
>WNGB01010031.1_pt1 | contig 13200 bp, 14 predicted proteins | sample 5400681 | NCBI WGS metagenome assembly WNGB01 (sample SAMN13153367, study PRJNA577476) | soil metagenome | isolation source: 115 cm soil or saprolite under grassland replicate 2 | place: USA:California | collected 2016-06-15 | reverse complement strand
GGCGACCGCGCTGACGACGAGGCCGATGATGGCGCCCTCGCTGTCCGAGACGAGCGCGATGATCGCGCCGACGACGTTGACCCCGGCGACGGCGAGAGCAGCGGGGATGCCCCAGGTGGTGTTGCGGGCGAGGCCGTAGGCGGCCACGAACCCGGCCGCCCCCAGCACCAGTACGGCGATGGCGAGGGCGATGCCGGGCTTCGGGTCGGAGCCGAACGGGTAGCCGACGTTCATCAGTGAAATCAGCGCGAGCGGGACGATCGCGAGGATGCGGACGAGCTTCATGGTGGTCTCCTCAGGGTGGTGTCCGGCGGCTTGGGCGGCCGGGCTTGTCGATGCCCTGATCGTTGGCCCGGGGCAGTTCCCGCGAACAGGGCCGGGCATCACGAAGCCGTCCCGCGTCCTCGGGAGAACCTCCCGATGATCGGGAGCACCGGTCCATTGCGCGCCGGAGCGGGGAGAGTCAGGGTTGGCACATCGTGACGACCACCCTGATGACCCAGCGGACCTGGTCGCCCCGCACCCGTCCGGTGCCGGCGGCGGCCGTGCTGCTGGCTGTCGCCTTGGTCGGGGTCGGAGTCACGGTCGAGGCCCTGCTGACCCTGGCCGATGCCCCTCGCGCCGACGTGGCCGAGATCGCGACGACGCTCGCGTACGTCGTCCCATACGCGGTCGTCGGCGCGTTCCTCGTCGTACGTCGCCCGGATCTGCCGTTCGGCTGGCTGCTCTCGGGCTGCGCCGCGATCGTCGCCGTCGGGATCGCGGTCGCCTCGCAGTCGTACGTCGCCCTGAGCGACGGTGCGGAGGGCAAGCTGCTGCAGCTCGGCTGCCTCTTGGCCACCGTGCAGTGGCTCCCGGTCGCGGTGCAGGGCCTGGTGAACGTCCGGTTCCCGAGCGGCCGGGTCACGTCACGGTTCGGCCAGGTGCTGAACGTGCTGCTCGTCGTGGGGATCGCGCTCGGGACGACCGGCGGGCTCCTCGGCGACTGGACACTCGAGCTCGATCGCGCCGACGGTACGACCGCCACCCTCCACAACCCGGTGACGGGTGGGACGGTAGTGGGGGATATCGGGGTGGCACTCACCGCCGCCGTCCCACTCGTGATCCTGGTCGGCTTGATCGCCGGACTCGCGGTGGTCCGCCGGGCCTGGAAGGCCACCGGCATCGAGCGTGACCAGCTCCGCTGGCGGGCGTACGGCGTCGTACTGTCGCTCACGCTCTTCCCCCTCGCGGTCACCGAGGCGCTCCCACTCGCGGTGAACCTGGCCGACGGGCTCCTCTTCACCACCACGCTGGTCATCCCCGTCGTGCGGTACCGGCTGTGGGCGATCGACACCATCATCCGCAGGTCGATGGCCTACCTGCTGGTGACCGTGCTGGTCGCCGGGGTCTTCGCCGCGTTGGCGGCCAGCGTCGCGGCGCTCCAGGGCGAACGGGTCGGGCTGGTGACGGCGGCGGTGATCACCGCACTCGTGTTCGGGCCGGCACTCCGTCGCAGTCAGCACCTGGTCGACGAGCTCTTCTACGGTCATCGCAGCGATCCCTACCGGGTGCTGAGCGACCTGAGCCAGCGCCTCGATGCCGTGGCTGCGTCGGGCGCGGTCCTGCAGACCGTGGTCACCGCGGTCGCGGACTCGCTGCGGCTGCCGTACGTCGCGATCGAGCGGCCGGGAGACGGTTCCGTGCTGGCCCGGCACGGTGACCCGCAACCCCCGGACACCCAGCTCGGCCGCTGGGCGCTCGTGTCCCAGGGCACGCCGGTCGGCACGCTGGTCGCCGCGCCGAGGCGGGGAGAGTCGACACTCGATGCGCGAGACCGCGCCGTACTGGCGGATCTGGCGCGGCAAGCGGGAGCCGCCGTACACGCCGAGGCGCTGACGGCCGATCTGGTGGCGTCTCGTCAGCGCCTCGTCGAGGCGCGCGAGGAGGAGCGGCGCCGGCTGCGCCGCGACCTGCACGACGGCCTGGGCCCGCTGCTGACCAGCGTCGGGCTCAACCTCGACGCGCTGCGAACCCAGCTGACGCTCGGCGAGGGCGACCCGCTGCCGCTCCTGGCCCGGGCCAAGGACGCCTCCAGCCAGGCCATCGCCGACCTGCGCACGGTCGTCTACTCGCTCCGCCCGCCCGCGCTGGACGACCTCGGCGTGGTCGGGGCGATCACCGCGCAGGTACGCCGGATGGGCGAGAGCAGCGCCCTCGACATCGACGTCGAGGACCACGATCTTCCGGCGCTGCCCGCCGCGGTCGAGGTCGCGCTGTTCCGGATCGCGGTCGAGGGCGTGACCAACGTGGTCCGGCACGCGGATGCGCAGGCCTGCCGGGTCCGGCTCGGCGCCGTCGACGGCACCGCCTTCGTGGAGGTGGTGGACGACGGGGCTTCCGCGCTCCCGTGGGCGCCGGGCGTCGGCACTGTCGCGATGCGGGAGCGGGTGTCCGAGCTCGGCGGGACCCTGGAGCTCGGCCCCACCGGCGAGGGTGGCCGGCTTCGGGCGACCTTCCCGTTGCCGGAGCTCCCGCGGACGGAGGCGCCGGTATGACGACCGACGGGACCATCCGGGTCGTCATCGTCGACGACCACCGGCTCGTCCGGCAGGGGCTCGAGGCCGTGCTGGCCTCGGCGACGGACGTCGTGGTGGTCGGACAGGCGGCCGATGGTCGTGGTGCGGTCGACGTGGTCGCCGACACCGAGCCCGACGTCGTACTCATGGACCTGCAGCTGCCGGAGCTGTCGGGCCTGGAGGCCACCCGGGAGATCCTCGCGGTTCGGCCGGACACGGCGGTGCTGGTGCTGACGATGTTCGAGGACGACGACACCGTCCACGCTGCCATCGCCGCCGGGGCGGTCGGCTACCTGCTCAAGGGCGCCGACGGTGAGGACATCCTGGCGGCCGTGCGTTCCGCCGCGGCCGGGCAGGCGGTGTTCGGCGCGGCGCTCGCGCAGCGGCTGCGGACGCTCTTCGCCAACGGCCCGACCAAGTCGGAGGCGTCGTTCCCCGAGCTCACCGAGCGGGAGCGGCTGATCCTCGACAAGCTCGCCGCCGGTCTCACGAACGTCGAGATCGGCCACGCTCTGTTCCTCTCGCCCAAGACGGTCGCGAACAACGTCTCCATGATCCTGGCGAAGCTGAACCTCGCCGAACGCGGCCAGGCCATCGTCCTCGCCCGCGACGCCGGGCTCGGCCGGGCGGAATGAAATCATCCCCCTGGGGGGTTAAGGTAGACAGGAACAGGAACCCCCTGGGGGGATAGCAAGTCGGCTCAGGCCGGCGGGAGGAAGGACAGATGACGACGCAGACCCTGACCGCGCAGAACTTCGAGGAGACGGTCGCAAGCAACGAGATCGTGCTCGTGGACTTCTGGGCGTCCTGGTGCGGCCCGTGCCGCCAGTTCGCTCCGGTCTTCGAGCGGGCTTCGGAGGCGCACCCCGAGATCGTCTTCGGCAAGGTCGACACGGAGGCGGAGCGCGGGCTCGCGACGGCGGCGCGGATCAGCTCGATCCCGACGCTAATGGCGTTCAAGGGCGGCCACCTGGTGTTCTCGCAGCCCGGAGCTCTTCCGGCTCCCGCCCTGGAGCAGCTGGTCGAGGCCGTCGTACAGCTCGACGTCGAGGCCGCGATCGCGGAGCAGAACGCCTCGTGAGCGACTACACGATCGGAGTCACCGTCGACGGGCCCTACGAGGCCACGGTCACCGCCGTTCGCGGCAGCCTGGCCGAGCAGGGCTTCGGCGTACTCACCGAGATCGATGTCGCCGCGACGCTCAAGACCAAGCTGGACGTCGACGTGCCCGCGCAGGTGATCCTCGGGGCCTGCCGTCCGCAGCTCGCGCATCGGGCGCTCGAGGCAGTCCCGTCGATCGCGGCCCTGCTGCCGTGCAACGTCGTGGTCCGCGACGGCGGGGGAGCGACGCTCGTGGAGGCGGTCGACCCCGATGCGATGCTGCAGGTCGCCGACGACGATGCCCTGCGTGAGGTGGCCGCGGAAGCACGCGAGCGGCTCGTCGCCGCCCTGGCCGCGCTGGAAGGAGGCCGCTGATGCAGCTGCAACCCGACGAGATGACCGCGGTCATCAACCGCGCGAAGCGCGCCCACGGACACTTCGGCAAGGTGATCGCGATGATGGAGGAGGGCGCCGACTGCGAGGACGTGCTGACCCAGCTCGCCGCCGTCAACAAGGCGATCAGCCGTACCGGCTACGCGGTCGTGGCCACCGGCCTCCGGCAGTGCCTTGTCGCCGGCGACGACCCCGAGAGCGTGGACGTGAAGAAGATGGAGAAGCTCTTCCTCGGCCTCGCCTGATCTTGCGCTCTTGGCCTCGCCCACGAAGGTGCTCAGCGTGCGGGTCGGGCGACCCACGAGCCGAATTTTCGAAACTTGTACTAGAAAGTTCGACTTTCGACGTTACCCGTCGAAAACTACGTCGTTGGGGACACGTCAACTAGTTCTCGTCTGGAGAGTCGACACGCGCCTAGAACCCGCTCAATGGGGAGCGGCTTCGCCTCGGGAACGGCGTGCGACACCTCTCTGACCCCGAAACTGAGGTCACATGTCCCACGGCCGTCACACCGCCCCCCGTCACGCCGCCCCGCGCCCCGGCTCCAAGTCGAGCGCGACGAGTACTCCTGGGACGGGCAAGGCCGCCAGCCCGGGTGGCGCCCGCAAGGCGACGACGGGTGGTGCTCGGAAGGCCGAGCCGGGTGTGCGTCGTACGCCGTCGACGCCCGCCGGAGGGCGCCGCATCGCGGGCCGTCCCCCGGTCGTGCACACGACCGTGACTCGGTTCAGCCCCGGCCAGAAGGCCTCGGCGCTGGTACCGCTGGCGGTGCTCTCGGCGGCCTGGACGGCCGGCATCACCGGCCACTTGTGGAACGCCGGGGGCGACGCGGCCGTCGGCGCGACCGCGCCGAGCGGGAGCGTGACCTCGGTGCGTACGACGAGTGCCGCCGACGAGGCCAGCCGCTCCGGCGACCGCACGGAGCTGCCGGCGGCCTCGTTGCCGAGCTCGGGTCCCGGTCAGCAGGCGCCGACCAGCCCGGGCATCGGCCTGCCGTCGGAGTCGGCGACCCCGACGACCTCTCCCACGAGCGGGCCGTACTTCACGCCGACGTCGGGGCCCACCGTTTACCCGACCCTCGCTCCGACGAGCGTCACGACGACCAGCCCGACCAGCACCCCCACCTCGACGGCGACGACCACGAGCACCACGTCGCCGACCTCCACCACCTCGACCTCGGGCGGCGTGCTGACGGTTGCCGAGGCCACGGCTCAATGCCTGGACCAGGGGATCAGCGCCCTCGACGTGACTGCTCTCGACGCCTGCATCGACGACCTGCTCGGTCCCTAGTCCAGCACTAGCCCGATCGAGCGGGACGGGGGTCGGCGGCGGAGGCCGCTGGCGGGTAGTCGTACCTGCCGGGGACCCAGGCGTTGCCCTGGGCGACCCAGAAGAAGAAGGTGACCGTCCGCAGCGCGAACCGCCAGCGGCCGTCGTCGCAGCGCACCATCTCGTCGCGGTAGCGGCCGGCGGCGACGTGGGCGGCGCCGTCGACGACGCAGGGCTGCCAGAGCCAGGTCTCGCCGGTGGCCGAGTCGCCGGCCAGCTCGATGGTCTCGTTGCTGCTGAAGTGCCACCAGGCCCTGAGCGAGCCCTGCTGAAGCGTGGGGAAGAAGCCGCGCAGCTCTTCGCGACCGCGGGCCGTGGAGAGGCCGACGAAGGCGCCGTCGGGAGTGAAGAGCGAGACCAGGTCGTCCCAGCGGCCGTCGTCGAGGTACTGGCAGTAACGCGCCCGGAGCTGGCCGAGCTCGTGCAGGTCCTCGAGCCGGCGTACTCGCTGCTCGAGGTCCATCACCCTCACACCGCCACGGGCCGCGCGTCGACCACGGGAGCAGCGGTGGCTGCGGCGACGTCCTCGTAGGAGACGTCCGGGGCCAGCTCGAGCACGTGGAAGGCACCGTCGGCGACGTCGAGTACGGCGAGGTCCGTCACCACCCTGTGTACGACGCCCCGCCCGGTCAGCGGCAGCGTGCACGTCTCCACGAGCTTGGCCGATCCGGACCGGGTCACGTGGTCCATCAGGATGATCACCCGGCCGGCGCCGTTCACCAGGTCCATCGCCCCGCCCATGCCCTTGACCATCGAGCCGGGCACCATCCAGTTCGCGAGATCGCCGTACCCGGAGACCTGCATGCCGCCGAGCACCGCGACGTCGATGTGACCGCCGCGGATCATCGCGAAGCTGGTCGGCGAGTCGAAGAACGCCGCGCCCGGCAGCACCGTGACGGTCTGCTTGCCGGCGTCGACCAGGTCCGGGTCGACCTCGTCGTCGTACGGGAAGGGGCCGACGCCGAGGATGCCGTTCTCGGCATGCAGGGTCACCGTCGAGCCCGGCGGCAGGTGGGCCGGGATCAGGGTAGGCAGGCCGATGCCGAGGTTGACGTACTCACCGTCCGCCAGCTCCGCCGCGGCCCGGGCCGCCATCTGGTCACGAGTCCAGGCCATCTCAGGCTCCCTTGCTCTCCGCCGCCCCCGCGAGTACGACGCGGGGCCGGGTGGTGCGCTTCTCGATGTCCTTGCGGGTGGCCTCCTCCGGGGTCAGCGCCACGACCCGCTGCACGAACACCCCCGGCAGGTGTACGTCGTCCGGCCCGAGCTCGCCGACCTCGACGACCCGCTCGGCCTCGACGATCGTCAGCCGCCCGGCCATCGCCGCGGCCGGGTTGAAGTTGCGGGCGGCGGCGTGGAAGACGCAGTTGCCGGCCCGGTCGGCCACCGCGGCCCGCACCAGCGCGACGTCGGTGACGATCGCCTCCTCGAGCACCATCTCGCGGCCCTGGAAGGTGCGCACCTCCTTGGCCGGCGAGGCGACCGCGATCGAGCCGTCCGCGGCGTACCGCCAGGGCAAACCGCCCTCGGCAACCATCGTGCCGACGCCGGTCGGCGTGAAGAACGCGCCCACGCCCGCCCCGCCCGCCCGCAGCCGCTCGGCCAGGGTGCCCTGCGGGGTCAGCTCGACGTGGAGCTCCCCGGCGAGGTACTGCCGGGCGAACTCCTTGTTCTCTCCGACGTATGACGCGATGACCCGCGTGATCCGGCCCTGCTCCAGGAGCAGCCCGAGTCCGGCGCCGTCGACGCCGCAGTTGTTGGAGACCACGGTCAGGCCGTCGGCGCCCTGGTCGAGCAGCGCGTCGATGAGGATCCACGGGATGCCGGCCAGCCCGAACCCGCCCACCGCGAGGCTGGCCCCGCTGGGGATGTCGGCCACCGCCTCGGTCGCGCTCGCGACCACCTTGTCGAGGCTCATGGCCGTCCTCCTTCGAGGTGCTCGATGATCGCCGAGGTAATGGTCCCCGGCTGCTGGGCGCTGGCGAGGTGGGCCGCGTCGGGCACCACCAGCAGCCTCCCGTCCTGGACCGACGAGGCGATGGCGGCCAAGTACGGCGGGGGAGTGGCCGGGTCGTCGGCGCCCGCGATCGCCAGGGTGGGGGCCACGATCGAGGGCAGGTCGGGGCGCAGGTCCATGGCGGCGATCAGCTCGCAGCAGCCGGCGTACCCCTCGACCGGCGTGGACGCCACCATCTGCTCGCACGTCGTCTTCACGTCCGGGTGGTCGGCCAGGAAGCCGGCGGTGAACCAGCGCCCCACCACGCCCTCGGCGACCGTGGCCGTGCCGTTGGCGCGTACGGCGGCGGCACGCTCGGTGTACGCCGGCCCGGCCTCCAGGAAGGCGCCGGTGCACAGCAGCACCAGCCGGTCGACCCGCTCCGGGTTGCGCGCGGCCAGCCGCATGCCCATCATCCCGCCGAGCGAGAGCCCGACGAAGTGCGCGCGCTCCACGCCGAGTGCGTCGAGCAGCGCGACCACGTCGTCGGCCAGGTCGTCCACGGTGTAGGGGCCGGCCGGGACGGGCGAGGCGCCGTGCCCGCGGGTGTCGTAGCGAACCACCCGGAACACCTCCGACAATGCGTCGACCTGGGCGTCCCACATGCGCAGGTCGGCCCCCATGGAGTTCGACAGCACCACGACCGGGGCCTCGGCCGGGCCGGTGACGACGTGGTGCACGTCCACGGCGCTCACGAGGCCACCCGCTCGAAGACCGCGGCCAGACCCTGGCCGCCACCGATGCACATCGTCTCCAGCCCGTACCGGCTGCCGCGGCGTTGCATCTCGTGCGCCATGGTGGCCAGGATCCGGGCCCCGGTCGCGCCGACCGGGTGGCCGAGCGAGATGCCCGACCCGTTGGGGTTGAGCCGGTCGTCGGTGGGGTCGATCTTCCACTCGCGCAGGCAGGCGAGCACCTGCGCGGCGAACGCCTCGTTGAGCTCGATCAGGTCGATCTCGTCGAGGGTCAGGCCGGCCCGGGCCAGCGCGGCCTCGGTCGCGGGGACCGGCCCGATGCCCATCACCTCGGGGCCGACACCGGCCACCGCCCACGAGCGCAGCGCAAGAAGAGGACGCAGGCCGCGTCGTACCGCCTCGTCGAGGGTGGTCACCACGCACATCGCGGCGCCGTCGTTCTGGCCGCTGGCGTTGCCGGCGGTCACCGTGGACTCGGGGTCGAGCTTGATGCGCACCGGCCGCAGCGCCGCCAGCTCCTCCAGCGTCGTCGCCGGCCGGGGGTGCTCGTCGCGGTCGACCACGACGTCGTCCTGGCCGCGGCGGCCGGGGATGGTCACCGGGACCAGCTCGTCGGCGAACCGGCCCTCGTCGTGGGCGGCTCCGGCCCGCCGCTGCGACCGTACGGCGAGCTCGTCCTGCTCCTCGCGGGTGATGGCGTACTCGCGTCGGAGGTTCTCCGCGGTCTCGAGCATCCCGCCCGGAACCGGGTGGTCGCGGCCGCCGGCGGTCTCGCGGGCTCGCACCAGCCGGTCCATGAGCTCGACGCCGCCGCCGCGGATGCCGGTGCGCAGCCCGAGCGCGTAGTGCTCCACCTGCGACATCGACTCGGCGCCACCGGCCACCACGACCTTGGCGGCTCCGGTGGCGACCATGCCGGCGGCGTACAGCACCGCCTGGAGCGCCGAGCCGCAGCGCCGGTCCACCTGCACGCCCGGGACCGAGGTGCCGAGGCCGGCGTCCAGCGCGGCGATCCGGCCGATCGCGGGCGACTCGCCGTTCGGATAGCACTGCCCGAGTACGACGTCGTCGACGTCGCCCTCCTGCAGTCCGGTGCGGCGGACCAGCTCGCGCAGCGTCAGCGCCGCGAGGTCGACCGCGCGCAGGGAGGACAGGGCGCCACCGAAGCGACCCACGGGGGTCCGGATCGGCTCGCAGATCACGATGTCGCTCATGACGTCGACGGTAGGCCCCGTCATCGATATGGAGAAGTATCCATTTCAGTATGACTAAGACTCTGAGACTATGAATGCGTGGAACTTCGGCACCTGCGCTACTTCGTCGCCGTAGCCGACGAGCGCCACTTCGGCCGGGCGGCCGAGCGGCTGCACATGGCGCAGCCGCCGCTGTCCCAGGCCATCCGCCAGCTCGAGGCCGAGCTGGGCCTCCGCCTGCTCCGCCGTACGACGCGTCGCGTGGAGCTCACCGACGCCGGCCAGGCCTACCTCGGCCGGGCTCGGGAGATCCTGGCCGCGGTGACCGCAGCCGGGGCCGAGGCGCAGCGGATCGATGCCGGGCTCGAGGGCCGGCTGGTGCTGGGCTGCGTCGGGTCCGCGACGTACAGCCTGTTGCCGCGGCTGGCTCGGGCCCTGCGCGAGGAGCTGCCGGGCGTCGACTTCGCGTTCCAGGGCGAGATGCTGGTGCCGGAGCAGGTCGCGGCCCTGCTCGACCGCCGGATCGACCTGGCCCTGCTGCGGCCACCCGTCGACGAGCCGGCGCTGGCGGTGGACGTCCTGCGGCCGGACCGGCTCATTGTCGCGCTGCCGGAGGAGCACCGGCTGGCGGCCCGCAAGCGGCTCAGGGTCGCCGACCTGGCCGGCGAGGAGCTCGTCGTACACGCGGCTCAGGGTCGGTCCGTGATGTACGGAACGGTCCTCGAGCTGTGCCAGCGAGCCGGCTTCGAGCCGGTGATCCGGCACGAGGTGTCGGAGACGTCGACGCTGGTCACCTTCGTCGCGGCCGGGCTCGGCGTCGCGATCGTGCCGGAGCCGGTCTCGCAGCTGAGCGTGCCGGGGGTCGCCTACCTGCCGCTGGCCGGCGGCGCGTCGGTCGACCTCGCGGTCGCGACCCGGGTCGAGGACGACGCCCCGCACCTGGTGCGGACGCTGGAGGTGCTCGCAGCGCTCGTGCGAGCGACGGCGGCTGAGTAGAGCTCAGTAGAACCCGTCGCGAGGCGACGGCGCGAGCAACGGCGACGTCGCCCGCAGCATCCGCAAGTCCTCGGTGATCGCGGCCGCGGCCTCCTGCATGAGCGGCACCACCTCCTCGGTCACCTGCTTCGCCGTCTTCCGGCCGATGGTCGTCGAGTAGGCGAGCGCGGCGAGCACCTCGCCCTGGGGGTCGCGCACCGGCACCGAGGCGGAGAGCAGGCCGTCCTCGAGCTCGGACTCGACGACGGCGTACCCCTGGCGGCGTACGACGTGGAGCGCGTCGCGGAGGGCGGTGGCATCCGTGATCGTGCGCTCGGCGAGCCGGGGGAGACCGGCGGCGATGATCGCGTCCACGACCGCGGCCGGCGCCCAGGCGGCCAGCACCCTGCCCATCGAGGTGGCGTGGGCCGGCACCCGGCTCCCGACATCGACGGCGATGCTCAGGATCCGGCGCACCTGCACCCGCGCGACGTACACGACCTCGGCGCCGTCGAGCTGCGCCATCGACGCGGACTCCTGGGTGGCCTCGGCCAGCCGCAGCAGGTGGGGCTGGGCGATCTCGACGAAGCCGTGGGTGGCCGCGTAGTGCTGCCCGATGGTGAGCACCCGCGGGGTTAGTGACCAGCGACTGCCGGTCGCGACGACGTACCCGAGCCGCTGCAGGGTCAGCAGGATCCGGCGTACCGCGGGCCGGGAGAGGCCGGTCGCGGTCGCGACCTCGGCAAGGGAGGGGTTGGGCAGCTCGGCGTCGAAGGCGAGCAGCACCGCGAAGCCTCGCTCGATGCTCTGCACGAAGTCGCGGTCTTTTCCCTCCGCGGCGGCGTCCTCGCTCATGTCGCCCATCCTCCCAGCCCGAGTACGGCGGTCGCGGCTCCGACGGGCCCGGCGGACCGCGAGTCGCCAACCCAAATGCGGTTGAACCCTTGACAACGCGCTGTGACCGCAGCCACAGTGGTGCGAACGCACAGCGTACACTCTGTACGCACCGCGTACATCGGAGGTGACGCAGATGGACCCGAGGGAGCTGCGGAACGCGTTCGGACAGTTCGCCACCGGGGTGACCGTCGTGACGTGCACCAACGAGGACGGCGAGCCCCACGGCGCGACCGTCAACGCCTTCACGGCGGTCTCGCTCCAGCCGGCGCTGGCTCAGGTGACGCTGGGTCGCAACGCGAAGGCGTGCCAGTACCTCGACGGCAAGCCGTTCACCATCAACGTGCTCGCCGACGACCAGCTCGACGTCGCCTGGCACTTCGCCGGGCGGCCCGCGGACCGCGCGCCCGGCTGGGCGGACGGTCCGACCGCTCCACTCCTCGACGGTGCGGCCACGACGATCTCGTGCCGCCCGTGGAGGACGTACGACGGCGGCGACCACCTCATCGTGATCGGCGAGGTCACCGCGGTCGAGATCACCGACCGGAGCCCGCTGCTCTTCCACGGCGGCCAGTTCCGCTACCTCAGTCCCGTCGAGACCGGTGCCCACTGGGCCGGCTCGCTGGACTGTCCCGACCGCGGTTGGTTCGACGCCACCGCCGTCTTCACCCCGCTCGGCGCGGCCGCAGCCAACGCCTGACCCCACAACCGAAGGAATGCCATGACCACCATCCAGGAGAAGCCCGCCGGCACCGGCGAGGAGGCCCCGACCGCTCGCCCGATGACCGGCGACGAGTACATCGAGTCGATCCGCGACGACCGCGAGATCTGGATCTACGGCGAGCGCGTCAAGGACGTCACCGAGCACCCGGCGTTCCGCAACCCGGTGCGGATGACCGCCCGGCTATACGACTCGCTGCACCACCCGGAGACCAAGGACAAGATCACCGTCCCGACCGACACCGGCAACGGCGGCTACACCCACCCCTTCTTCCGTACGCCGCACAGCTCGGCCGACCTGCAGCAGGACCGGGTCGCGATCGAGCACTGGGCCAGGCAGAGCTGGGGCTGGATGGGCCGCAGCCCCGACTACAAGGCCAGCTTCCTCGGCACCCTGGGCGGCAACACCGACTTCTACGCGCCGTACGAGGAGAACGCGAAGCGCTGGTACAAGGAGAGCCAGGAGAAGGTCCTCTACTGGAACCACGCGATCATCAACCCGCCGGTCGACCGCAACCTGCCGCCCGACGAGGCCGGCGACATCTTCATGCGCGTCGAGAAGGAGACCGACGCCGGCGTCATCGTGTCCGGCGCCAAGGTGGTCGCGACCGGCTCGGCGATCACCAACTACAACTTCATCGCGCACTACGGACTCCCGATCAAGAAGAAGGAGTACGCGATCATCTGCACGGTGCCGATGGACGCACCGGGTGTGAAGCTGATCTGCCGGCCGTCGTACGCGATGCAGGCCGACGTGATGGGCAGCCCGTTCGACTACCCGCTCTCGAGCCGGCTGGACGAGAACGACACCATCTTCGTCTTCGACAAGGTGCTGGTGCCGTGGGAGAACATCTTCCTGTACGGCGACGTGGACCGGATCAACGGCTTCTTCCCGCAGTCCGGCTTCATCCCGCGGTTCACCTTCCACGGCTGCATCCGGCTCTCGGTGAAGCTCGACTTCATCGCCGGCCTGCTGCTCAAGGCGCTGGAGTGCACGGGCAGCAAGGACTTCCGCGGCGTACAGACCCGGGTCGGCGAGGTCATCGGCTGGCGCAACCTGTTCCGCTGCATGGCCGACGCGATGGCCCTCAACCCCGACGAAGGCCCCAACGGCACGGTGCTGCCGAAGCTCGACTACGGGTTGATCTACCGCCAGTTCATGATCCAGGGCTACCCGCGGGTCAAGGAGATCATCCAGCAGGACGTGGCGTCGGGTCTGATCTACCTCAACTCAAACGCCGTCGACTTCAAGACGCCCGAGGTGCGGCCCTACCTCGACCGCTTCGTGCGCGGCTCCAACGGGTACGACGCCGTCGAGCGCACCAAGCTGATGAAGGCGTTGTGGG
>WNGB01020690.1_pt1 | contig 13203 bp, 17 predicted proteins | sample 5400681 | NCBI WGS metagenome assembly WNGB01 (sample SAMN13153367, study PRJNA577476) | soil metagenome | isolation source: 115 cm soil or saprolite under grassland replicate 2 | place: USA:California | collected 2016-06-15 | reverse complement strand
GTGGACGTCACGGTGACGACGCCGGTCGGCACGAGCACCACTTCCGGCGCCACCAAGTTCACCTACGATCCCGACACGGTTGCGCCGGTGACGGTGGCGGCCCTGAGCACGCCGCCGAACGCGAACGGTTGGAACAAGGTGGACTTCACGGTCAACTTCAACGCGACGGACCAGGTCTGCGGTTCTGGAGTCAAGGACATCACAGTCGATGCGACGGGGGCGATCACCTACGGGCCGGTTACGACGAGCGGTGCCTCCGCCTCGCTCTTCATCGGCACCGAGGGCATCACGACAATCCATTACCACGCGACGGACAACGCGGGGAACGTGGAAAGCACCAAGACCTTGATCGTCCGATTGGACAAGACTCCGCCCGACATCACCATCACGACTCCGGCTGATCTGGCGGTCTACTACATCAATCAGCCAGTCGCCGCGAATTACGGCTGCACCGACAGCCTGTCGGGTCTGGCGACCTGCGTGGGCACGGTTCCCAATGGCAGCAACATCGACACCTTATCGCCGGGCATCAAGACGTTCACGGTCAACGCCACAGACAACGCCGGAAATGCGTCATCGAAGACATTCACCTACTACGTCACCTACAAGATTTGCCTGTTGTATGACCCGACGCAGCCCTTCATTCAGAACCAGGCGGCCATCAAGCTGGAGATCTGTGACTACAACAACGTGAACCTGTCATCAGCCTCCATCGTCCTGACTGCGGTCAGCGTGACTCCGTCTCAGACTTTGGTAAGCAAGGCCAATCCGGACTTCAAGTTCCGGTTCGATACGACCGTCGCTCCCGGCGGAGGCTACATCTTCAACCTGATCGTCAAGGACTACCCCCCAGGGTCGTATACGTTGGACTTCACCGTCTCGGGCGACCCGATCACCCACCACGCGCCACTCATCGTCAAGTAGCGCCCGCCAAGGGAGACGCCGTGGAGGCCCGGAACCAACCGGGCCCCACGGCGTTCTGTCGTTAGATGGATGGCAACTTGCTGCGGAGATGGTCGTGACGACGAGCGCATGGGGATCTCATCGATCTGCGGGCAGCCGTGCTGTCGCGTTGTGCTCGGTCCTCATGATGGCCGGCTGCTCGGTGGCTTTGCCCTCTGCCGCAGGTGCATCGGGCGTTGAAGGAATCGCCGAGGCCGATCCCCAGTGTCCAATTTCGGCGCCCGGTGCGGTCTGCCCGCCGGAACCCGTCTCCAGAACCGTCGCCGTCATCGATCCCGGCGGCCGGGAGATCACGCGGTTCACGTCTGGCGCCGACGGCAGCTTCCGGGTACCCTTGCCTCCTGGGACCTACACGCTGCATGAAGTGGTCGCCAAACCGGGCATCCCGCCGTCGCTCAAGCCCATCACTGTCACGGTCACCCCTGGACATTTCGTTCATGTAGTCCTGCTGTTCGACACAGGCATTCGGTAGCGCGCATCTGCGAGGCCGAGTGACGTGAGCGGAAGCTTCGCCACATCGAACAATGTCATCGCGGTTATCAATGAACAGGCGGGAGATCGGTAATGCGAAAAATCATTGTTTACAACGTCATCTCGCTGGATGGCTATCACACAGGTCCAGGCAACGATGTCTCGGTGATGTTCCCAATCATGGGCAAGGTCTTCGACACGTACAATGCCGAACTTCTGCGTGCAGCCGACTTGCATCTCGTGGGCCGTGTTTCCTTCGAGCTGTTCCACGGTTTCTGGCCGAAGGTGGCCGAGAATCCCGACTCTGAAGAGTGGACGCCCGAACAAAAGGAGCTGTCAAGAGCGGGCCGATCTGTCCGCACCGTCGTCATCTCAGATACGTTGACTGGAAACTGGCCCGATGTCCGCATCATCAGGCGTGCAGACGCGTACCAGCAGATTGCCGAACTCAAACACCAAACCGGCAAAGACATCCTGATAACAGGCAGCCGGACACTCTGGAACGACCTGCTGGCACATGGTCTGATCGATGAGATCCATCTGATGATCGGCAACTTGCTCTTAGGTGAAGGAGTTCCTGTCTTCGTGGGCAAACCAGAGGTGACCTTCCGGCTGATCGAAATTCGCAGATGGGAGGACTCGGACAATGCCCTCCTTCGCTACAAGGTCCGCGGCCAGGGAGTCTCGCCGAGCACCCAGTAGTAGCCGGCCGGGCCCTGCCGCCCTACAGCAGGGACTCGATCGCGCCGACCAGACTGGGATCGTTCGGAACGACCTTGGACCGGAATCGCCGCACGGCGCGCCCGTCCCGGCCGATCAGGAACTTCTCGAAGTTCCACCTCACGTTGCCGGCCTTGCCCGAGTCGTCCGCGACCTCCGTGAGGATGGCGTAAAGGGGATGTTGGTCTGGTCCCTTGACATCGAGCTTCGCGAACAGCGGAAATGTCACGCCGTAGTTGAGGCTGCAGAACTCCTGGATCTGCTCGGCCGTCCCCGGCTCCTGGCCGAAGAACTGGTTGCAGGGAAAACCCACCACGACCAGTCCGCGGTCGGCGTAGCGGTCCTGCAGCGCCTGCAGGCCGGCGTACTGAGGCGTGAATCCGCACTTCGAGGCGACGTTGACGGCGAGGACCACCTTGCCCGCGTAGCTGGAAAGACTTTCGAGCTTGCCGTCCAGGCGCGGCAGCTCCAGCTTGTAGATCGAGCTGCTCATGGTTTCGGCCACAAGAAGCTCCTCAGCCCGCCGCCTTCTTCACGAGCGTGCTGATCCTCGCCTCTTCGGCGGCGGTCAGCTTCGTCAGAGCGAAGGCCACCGGCCACATGTCGCCGTCGTCAAGGTGCGCCGGGTCGTTAAAGCCGAACGTCGCGTACCTCGTCTTGAACTTCTGCGCGGGTTGAAAGAAGCAGACGACCTTGCCGTCCTTGGCGTACGCGGGCATTCCGTACCAGAGTTTGGGCGAGAGCGTTGGCGCGCTGGCCTTGATGACTGCGTGGATGCGCTCGCCCAGCGCGCGATCCGATTTCGACATCTCGGCGATCTTCGCGAGCACTGTGTCTTCGCCGTCAGCCTTGTCCGATTTCAGCTCCTGGACGCGCTGCTTCATGGCGGCTCGTTCTTCGGGTGTAAATCCCGACTTCTTGATTGCCGCGGTGATCTTGGCAGACCTCTGCTTGCTCTTCATCTGGAGGGTTCCTCCCCTGTGAGCCTTGATTGAGACAACCTTCATGCTACGGGTGCCTGTCGCGCGGCGGCTTCTTGAAATCTGCTCGATCGCGGCCGGCAGCCTGCGTACCATTGATTCCGATTCCATGCACATCAGCGACCTCGTCAGGCTTCGAAAGGCGAAGGACCGCATCGATCGCGAGTTCGACCGGCCGCTCGACGTGCCGGCGCTTGCGCGGTCGGCCGCGATGTCGACGGGCCACTTCTCCCGCTGCTTCAAGGCTGCGTTCGGCGAGAGCCCCTACAGCTACCTCATGACCCGCAGGATCGAGCGGGCCAAAGCCCTGCTCAGGCGCGGCGACATGTCCGTCACGGATGCGTGCTTTGCGGTCGGCTGTACGTCGCTGGGCTCGTTCAGCTCGCGCTTCACCGAACTCGTCGGCGAGTCGCCCAGCGCTTATCGGGCGCGCAGCCACTCGGCGGCCGCGGTCATCCCTCCCTGCGTCATCAAGGTCATGACAAAACCGATCAGAAATGAAGAAGCAGCTGCGGCGCACCGCTCTTAAGGTGATCGCATGAACCTGAAACTTCATAACTGCTTTATCTCCGTCCACGACCACGACGAGGCGCTCGCCTTCTACCGAGATCTCCTCGGGCTCGAGGTGCGCAACGACGTCAAGTACGAGGGCATGCGATGGACCACGGTCGGGCCCAAGGGCCAGCCGGACGTCAACATCGTCCTCGAGCCGCCGCTCGCCGACCCGAACGCATCTCCGGCCGACCGCAAGGTCATGAAGGAGCTGCTCGCCAAGGGTCTGCTACGCGGCGTGAACTTCAGCACCGAGGATTGCGATGGGACCTTCGAGCACATCCGTGCCGGAGGTGGCGACGTGCTTCAGGAGCCGATGGATCAGGCGTACGGCGTGAGGGATTGCGCGTTTCGCGACCCGTCCGGCAACATGATTCGATTCCAGCAGCCCAAGGCCTGACCGCAGCCGCGGTCAGGCCTCGACCGTACGTGGACATGCCTCGCTAGGCGACTTCGAGGTCAACGATCAGTGGCACTCGATGCGCCAGGATGTCTCCGACCGGTGAGGTGTCCTGCACGTAGGTGCACAGAGACTCCAGCTGCTCGCGATCAGCGTTTTTTGCGCGAACCCGCCCACGCACCCGGATCTCTGTGAACCCGGCGCGATCTCCCGGACGCCCGAGACCGAGGAAGGTGTGCAGGTCGATGTCGCCCGCCACCTCGTAGCTCAGCTCTTCGAGCTCGATACCCTTGGCCGCAGCGTTGGCGACGTAGCCGACCGCGTAGCAGAAGCCAAGAGCCGCCAGACAAAGCTCGACCGCGTTCGGACCCAGGTTGTTGCCGAGCAAGACGGGCGGTTCATCTCCCTGTAGCTCGAACTGCCCAGTTCGACGGCTGGTGTCAGTCTTGCCCGCATGCTCGAAGGTACCCACCTTTGCGATCGAGTGGGTGCCCTCATGCCATTCGGTCGTCGCCTTGAAAGTCATCTTGGCCACGTCCGGAGTTGATCTGATGGCGCCGATCGTCGCCATCAACTGCTCGACGTTGATGCCGTTGCGCGTGGTTACTGTCGCCATTTCGCTCGAGACCTCCTGTCCATTGATTTGCCGGCGGCGCTGCGTGCCGGCTCTGATTCCGATGACGTACCCAGGCCGCAGTCGATTGCGCCTTGACGCTGATGCAATAACTTCGGCGTGCACGTCGTCCTTCACCATTAAGAGCTGATGCCAGAGGAAGACGCCACGCAGCCTGACCGCGCGCCGCGCTTTGCCGCGCTGGTCATGCCTTGCCTTCCAAGGCTCTACGCGATGGCTCGCCGGCTCGCGGGGGTTGAGGCCGAGGACCTCGTCCAGGAAACGCTTTTGCGAGGCTACCGCGCTTCGGGTCAGCTTCATGACGAGACTGCGACAGCTCCCTGGCTGCGCGCGATCCTGCTCAACGTGTTCCGGGACCGCCTCCGCAGCGCCCATCGACAGCCAGACGAGGTCTCGATGGATGACGTGGATGGTTTCTCGCTGTATCGGCACATCGCCGCGGAGGATCCATTTCCGTACTCGGACACCCTGCACCTGGATTTCATGGGCCTGTTCGGACGTGAAGACGTGAGGGCCGTCCTTGGCGGCCTGTCACCGATCTACCGCGCAACACTGGTGCTGCGCTACGTCGACGGTTACGCAACCAAAGAAATTGCGAGGCTTCTCGGGCTCCCGCTCGGGACGGTTCTCGCTCGCCTCCATCGGGGGCGAAAGCTGTTCGAGCGTTCGCTGTGGGAGTACGCGGAGTCCGAAGGACTCCTCAAGAAGGAGGCGATGTCCCGTTGATCACCTGTGCCGAAGCCGTGAAGGAGCTCTGGCAGTACCTCGACCAGACACTCGAGCCCGAAGCGCGGGAGAAGGTCGGCGAGCATCTGGTCTTCTGCCGCCAGTGCTGTGGCGAGCTGGAGTTCGCCCGCATATTGCAGGATTTCCTGCGCAACAGCGGGGATGTTGAGGAGCTGCCGGCTGAAGTTCGGGCCCGCCTGGAACGCTTCGTGGCCGAGCTGGCGCCATGATCCCAGTTCGCCACGACCTCATGCAGCAGGTGGAAATCACCAACCTGGTGAAGGAGGCCTATGGCGAGCTCACGACCGGTGGCGGAGTGGAAGCCGTCGAATGGGCATATTCAGCCGAGGAGCTGGCCGAGGTCCCGGGCGGCGCACGCGCCTGGGCGCTCGGCGTTGGTAATCCTGTCCGGCATGCGGAGCTCCGGCCGGGTGAGACGGTCCTCGATGTCGGCTCCGGCGGTGGCATCGACAGCATCCTTGCCGCTCGCCGTGTGTCACCGGGAGGTCATGTCATCGGCCTCGACATCCTCCATGAGATGACCGCGCGAGCAGCCGATCACGCGGCGGAGGCCGGTGTTGCCGATGTTTGCGAGTTTCGAGTTGGCCAGATGGAAGCGATCCCGTTGCCGGATGCCAGTGTCGACGTGGCAATCTCCAACGGGGTGATCAACCTCTCGCCGCGCAAGTCGAGGGTGATGGCAGAGCTCTTCCGGGTGATCCGCCCAGGGGGTCGCTTCTGCGTATCCGACCTCGTGGTCGAAAACGAACTGCCGCCGGAGGTGTTGACGAACGGCGCCGCCTGGGCCGGTTGAATTGCCGGGGCGGTGGCGGAGCGTGTCTTCGCCGGAAAGCTCGCGAAGGTCGGATTCATCGATGTCGAGGTCTTCGGCCACCGGCCGATGAGCATCGACGACGTAGCTCGCTTCCCGCTGTACCCGCCAGAGTTGATCGAGCTCATGCGGCGGCTGATGGCGCCCAGTCAGCAGGCAGAGGTGGCGACCTCCGTGATAGTCAGGGCCAAGCGGCCGTAGAGACGCGCTACCGCACCTCGTCTAGGGCATTCGTCTCCGCCGGCGGACTTCCCTTCTTCCAAGAAGGTGATTTGCGAGCCTCGATCATTGCGGAGTCATAGCGAAGATCCCCGACATCGACGTATGGTCGACTAGGCAGGTCGGAGGGAGATGATTCGGACCGCGCTCTGCGCACTCCTGGGGATCGAGCACCCGATCATCCAGGCGGGAATGGGACCCTTCGCGCCGGCGAGCCTGGCGGCCGCGGTCTCGAACGCTGGTGGCCTGGGTAGCCTGGGGACTTTCGGGCTTGATCCGATCCAGCTCGTTCGACCGGCGGACGACCTGGAACGGCAATTCGCATCGATCAGGACCCTGACCGACCGGCCTTTCGCGATCAACTTCGTGGTGCCGTATCTCGACGAGCGTGCCGACGAGCGGGTTGCGCTCTTCGATCTTGGACTCAGCATCCAGCCAAAGGTTGTGTCATTGGCACTGGGCGATCCGGGCGACTGGGTCGAGCGTGCGCATGGCGCCGGCGCACTGGTCATGCACCAGGTCACAACCGTGGATCAGGCGAAACGAGCTGCGGAGCGTGGTGTGGATCTCATCGTTGCCCAGGGAAGCGAAGCTGGAGGCTACGGAGGCAGTGTGGCCACGATCGTGCTCGTCCCTCAGGTGGTCGATGCGGTACGACCGATTCCCGTGGTCGCTGCGGGTGGCATTTTTGACGGCCGTGGCCTGGCTGCCGCCCTCGTATTGGGGGCAGCCGGCGTTAATGTCGGAACCAGGTTCCTTGCTTCAAAGGAAGCAACCATCGCTGATGGTTACAAGCACGCGATCATCGCCGCGGCATCGCAGGATGCGGTCAAGTTCGATGCGCTCAACGACCTGCTGCCATCGCCTGGCACCAAAGGCTACGGCACAGTCCTGCGCGCCATCAGGACTCCCTTCATTGATGAGTTGATGGCTCATCGCGAGCTCGGGCGCCGAGAGGGAGACCGGCTCAGGGGAATCCTCAGGACCGCGATCCTGGCCGGCAAGGTGGACGAAGTCATGCCGACTGCGGGCCAGAGCGCCGGTGGAATAGATGAGGTGCTGCCGGCCGCTGAGATCGTCCATCGCATGGTTTCTGAGGCGGAGATGGCTCTTGCTTCCCCAGCTTCATATCTCGCGCCCGGCCGATCGAAATGAGCCAGGCCACGTGGAGAACGTGGTTTTCACGGACGTCTGATTCAGGCTAGAGGGGAGGGTCGCGACGCGCGACCTCCGGAGTCCTTCTCGCCGACCACGAGCACACATCCCTCAGGAAGCCCGATGAGCCAATGTCGAAAACGCTGTATGCCATTCGATGCCTGGGTGAGGCGGGAAGCGTCCAGGAGCCTTCGAAATCAGATCCAATAGAAAGGAGATAGTCATGCGTGTGCTGGTGCTGGCAAAGGAAGACCATCAGGGCAGGGCGGCGACGCCCCCAACCCCAGAGGAGCTGGCGGAGTTCCAGGCGTTCAACGAAGAGCTGATCAAGGCCGGGGTGGTGCTCGGCGACGGCCGCCTTTACCCAAGCTCGCAGGGCAAGCGCCTTCGGTTCGACGGCAAGAAGCGCACGGTCATCGATGGGCCCTTCGCGGAGACCAAGGAGCTCGTGGCCGGATACTGGCTGTGGCAGGTGCGCTCGATCGACGAGGCCCTGGAGTGGCTCAAGCGATCACCGTTCGACGCCGGGACCTATGAGATTCGTCAGATCGTCGAGACAGAGGGCATGTGACAGTCGCCATAGATTCGCGTGAGGCAGACGCCCACAAGGGTCCGGGTCGCGGCGAGACCCGGGCCACCGAGGCGCACCGCGCGATCGAGGCGGTCTGGCGGATCGAGTCGGCCCGGCTCATCGGCGGGCTTGCTCGCATCGTCGGCGATCTCGCGACTGCCGAGGAGCTCGCGCAGGATGCCCTCGTTGCCGCGCTCGAGCAATGGCCGACGTCAGGCGTGCCTGAAAGGCCTGGTGCGTGGCTGATGGGGACCGCCAAGCATCACGCGGTGGACCTGACCCGCCGCCGCCAGACACTCGAGCGGAAGTACGACGAGATCGGACACGAAGCCGAGCGGTCGAGGGAGATCGGGGAGCCGGACGCGGCGATCGACGAGGACGTCGGCGACGACATTCTCGGGCTCATCTTCATGGCCTGCCACCCTATCCTCCCGATGGATGCACGCGTCGCGCTGACGCTTCGCGTACTCGGCGGTTTGACCACCGAGGAGATCGCACGTGCGTTCCTCGTCCCCGTTTCCACCATCGCCCAGCGCATCGTCCGCGCGAAACGCACGTTGAAGGAGACGCACGTCAGGTTCGAGGTCCCAGGCGGCATCGAGCGTGTGGCGCGCCTCGCCTCCGTCCTGGAGGTCATTTACTTGATCTTCAACGAGGGCTACTCTGCGACCTCAGGCGAGGATTGGGTCCGACCGGCGCTGTGCGAGGAGGCGCTTCGGCTGGGGCGCATCCTGGCGGAGCTCGCCCCGACCGAGCCGGAAGTCCACGGGCTCGTCGCGCTTATGGAGATACAGGCGTCACGTCTGCGTGCTCGCGCCGGACCGAGCGGCGAGCCAGTCGTCCTGCTTGATCAGGACCGGGCGCGCTGGGATCGCCTGCTCATTCGGCGCGGGCTGGCGGCGCTTGCGCGGGCCGAGTCCCAGGCGGGCGCGATTGGTCCCTATGTCCTCCAGGCGGCGATCGCCGCATGTCACGCAAGAGCGACTTCGGCGGAGGAGACCGATTGGCCGCGCATGGTCGCGCTCTACGACGCGTTGGCGCAGATCGTGTCGTCGCCGGTTGTCGAGCTCAACCGGGCGGTTGCCGTGGGCATGGCTTTCGGTCCCGTATCCGGACTGGAGCTCGTGGATGCACTCCTTGAGGAGCCAACGCTCAAGGCGTATCACCTGCTGCCGGCGGTCCGCGGCGACCTGTTGCGAAAGCTCGGCCGGTTCGAGGAAGCGCGCGCCGAGTTCGAGCGCGCTGCGTCGCTGACCGGGAACCGCGTGGAGCGCAAGCTCCTGCTGGGACGCGCGGCTGAGTGCGCCGCCGAAGGAATGGCTGCGCCAGACCCGCTCACGCGCTGACTTAGCGGGCTAGCCGTCCCCGGGCATCCTGATCCAGACTATGGCGCCGGAAATCGCGGTCAAGACAGCAACCGCGGCGATGGAAGCCGGGAATCCGGCCGCGTCGGCAAGCGATCCGGCCACGATTGCGCCGACCGCGTACCCGAGATCACGCCACGTCCGATACACGCCCACCGCAGTGGCCCGGTCCGGGGGCAGAGCCGCGTCGCCGACCGCCGCCAGCAGCGTGGGGTAGACCATCGCCGTGCCGGCACCAAGTGCGACGCTGCAAGCAAGCCACCAGCCAAACCCATGGAGCACGATGAAGCCCGCGATCGCGGTCGCTTGGAGCAGCATGCCGGCGACGATCAAGCTCTTGCGACCGACGTGGTCGCTGATCCAGCCGGTGCCCAACTGCCCAAGGCCCCACACGGCCGGATAGGCCCCGGCCAGCAACCCAATCTCAGTGAGCCCCAACCCACCAGCCGCGAAAAACAGCGGCAGCAGCGCCCAGGCCATCCCATCGTTGAGGTTGTTGACCATGCCGGCCTGGGAGGCGCTGGACATGCTCCGATCGCGAAAGCTGACCGCCAGCACGATCAGCCGCAGTGGCGTCCTCTGTTGATTACTTGGCGATTCGAGCCTGACATGGCCGGCCGTTTCGCGCGCCAGCAGTGACAGGAGGAGGCCGGCCACGGCCAGACCCTCGGCCAGAATGTACGGCCCCGGCCGGAGGCCGAAGCTCGCCGCCAGAAACCCTGCCCCGGCCGCGGCGACCGATACGGCGACGTAACCAGAGGCTTCATTCAGCCCAAGTGCGAGACCGCGACGGCTCGGTCCGACCAGGTCGATCTTCATGTTGACGGTCATCGACCACGCCAAGCCTTGATTGACGCCAAGAAAGACGTTCGCGATGACGATCCAGGCCCATGAAGGCGCGAACACGATCAGCGGGGCGACAGGGAGCGCGGCGATCCAGCCGACAAGTAGAACTGAGCGCCGGCCGATTCGGTCGGACAGCCATCCGGCACCCAGGTTGCTCGCCGCCTTGACGAGGCCGAAGCTGATAAGGAACGAGAGGATGGCGGTACGGCTGGCGATATGGAAGTCCTGTTCGGCGAGCGGCGCAAGAGTCGACCTCTCGACGCCGACCACTCCGCCGACAAATGCGTTGATGACCACCAGCAAGACGAACTGGCGCCAGTTCGCGCGCAGCCCTAGGCGGATGGCAGCCGGCGCGATCACTGGTCGCGCGGGTTCAGCCGATAGCGCAGCGATTCGCCGCGAGGGCAAGTGACCTGTTCACTCCGCCATCTACGTATCGCCGGAGAGGATCGGAGACGGCTTGAACCCTTTGACGACCAGCCAGACGCCCAGCGAAAACTCCCATAGCGCGATGGGAATTGCGGCGAGCGCCACCGGAGGGGCAGTCCTCGCGACCAGACCGAACAGCACGGCGATGTCGGCAGCGACGAGCAGTGGCGCTCCAATGAATCCGATCAGGGGAAGAACACGCGGCACCGGGCGAGACTGGTACAGCAGGGAGCCCAACAACAGGGCGTTCACGGCCGGAAGGAAGCTTTGTCCGACCAGGAACATCCGGTCATACAGCGCCACCAGCGCATGGCCGGTGACCAACGCATCTGCTCCGGCTCCCGCCTGCCGCAAGGTCACGACCGAGAGGAGGCACGCCACGCCGGCGAAGATGGTGCCGGCTTCCAGAACTCGGGTGCCGACGAAGCCCAGCGCGACCCCTTCGTTCTGCCTCTTGACCACCGGGTACAGGGCGACGGCGGTGCCGATGCAGGCGAGGGCCACGATGATCTCCAGGATGCCGCCGAAGAAGACCCCCGTGTCCGGGCCAGGGCCGACGATGTAGTTCGGATCGTGCACCGGACGGTAGAGAGTGAGGGTCGGGATCGAGACAAAGGTGAGCAGGTAGAGCGCGCCCGCGACACGCGCTGTGTTTCTCCGCGGATTCATGGAACCAGCGGGCGCGTGCCCATCGATCGCCGGTTTCGTCGCCAACGGTTTCGCAGCAAGATGCCTTCCGGACCCTTAACTAAATCAGGGATCAACCGTCTGTGGTTGACGTAGTTGCCCGCGAACAGCTCATCCGCGAGATTTGTAAGCGGATCCTCGCCTCCACGGCCAAGTGGCAGGCGTTACGTGGCGGAAGCGGCGGGCGTCCTTTAGCTGATGACTCGCTTCCTCGTGGCCATGGCGTTGATCCTGGTGACCGGCTGCCAGCTTCCCGGTTCGGCTCAGGGCTGCAGCACGGTCCAGATCGACTGGGTCGACTTCATCCAGATCGGGTCGACGCAGTACGTTGGCGCCCCTGGGGCATCGCAGGCGCTTCACGAGAACGACCTTGGTGCCGTCGTGAGTCATGTGAAGTTCAAGGTCGATGGCAACATCTGCGATCCGAACTACCGACCCAAGGATGGCGACGCGGCCTTTCTTGATCCGGGCACGCCCGTCTACCAGGAAAAGGACGGCCGGCGAGCGAGGTCGTGGCCGCCCGCCGCAGCGGACAGATCCTCAGCTACCGCGCGGTGACGCCCGCCGGCTGAGCGCCGGCAGCCGCCAGCTTGTGACAGCTCAGCGGTGTCATCGATGACAATGCCAGGTCATGGCATCAGCCGTCATCGAGGTGGACGGCCTCGTCAAGGTCTATTCGGGCGGCACTCGCGCGGTCGACGGCATCACGTTCCGAATCGAGCCCGGCGAGCTTTTCGGTTTTCTGGGCCCCAACGGCGCTGGCAAAACCACAACGATCCGGATCCTCGCCACCCTGCTGAGAGCGACCAGCGGGAGAGCCCGCCTGGCCGGGTTCGACGTCGAGACCCAGGCGGCGGAGGTGCGGCGCAGCCTGGGCCTGGCGATGCAGACGCCGACGCTCGACGCCTTTGCCACGGGCCGCGAGAACATTGAGTTGATCGGCCGTCTGCATCGCGTCACAGGCGCCGAGCTCAAGCGAAGAGCGGACGAGCTGCTTGAGCTGATGGGGCTGACCCAGGTGGCGCGCAAGCTGGCTGGCACCTATTCGGGGGGAATGCGCCGGCGCCTTGATCTGGCCTGCGCGCTGGTCCATCGACCACAGGTGCTGATCCTCGATGAGCCGACCGAAGGACTCGACCCCCAGAGCCGCCTCGCGCTGTGGGAAGAGCTGGAGCGAATCAGCCGCGACGGCACGACCATGCTGCTGACGACTCATTACATGGAGGAGGCGGACCGACTCTGCAAGCGGCTTGCGATCATCGACAACGGGCGGATCGTGATCGAGGGAAGCCCAGCGGAGCTCAAAGCGGGTATCGGAGCGGACACGTTGATTCTCCAACTTGACGCCCAGGACCCAGAAGATCTCGCACGTCAGCAAGACGACGTGCGTCGAGTGCTGATCGGCTTCGAGTCGATGGAGGCACTCACGCCCGAATCTTTTGGTGTCAGCCTGGCCGTCCGCGACGCAGGCCGTGCGATCCCCGAGTTGATGCGCCGGCTGGACCGAAACGGCGAGGGCGTGCACGTGGTCGGACTCAAGATCGGGCAGCCGTCCCTTGACGACGTGTTCTTGAAATACACAGGTCGCCGCATCCGCTCGGAGGCGGCCAACGAACCAATCATCCTCGGTTGGTGAGCGAATGATCAGCGCGTT
>WNGB01020772.1_pt1 | contig 13204 bp, 11 predicted proteins | sample 5400681 | NCBI WGS metagenome assembly WNGB01 (sample SAMN13153367, study PRJNA577476) | soil metagenome | isolation source: 115 cm soil or saprolite under grassland replicate 2 | place: USA:California | collected 2016-06-15 | reverse complement strand
GGTTGGCTCCGCGCACGTAGGCGTTGCGGATCTGCACCAGCCCGTCGGACTTCGCACCCACCACCCCGGCGGACAGCCCCACCGCGGCCGCGTAGTCCCGAGGATCAGTGCCGATGAGGCAGAACACGCGGTCCAGCGGGAAGTTGCCGTCGTCCATCGAGCGGGCGTCCCACCCGGCCGGTGGTCCGTCGTGCCGAGGCTCGGGGGTGAGGTACTGATACATGCGTTTCGGACCGAAGATGTCTGCGCCGCCGGGTCCGAAGGTGTTCATCACCCAGTCCAGCACCCTGCCGCCACGCTCGAACTCGATCCCGCCGTGTGGGGTCCCGTAGGTGAAGAGCTTCGCCACCATGCTGCCCGGGTTCTCGCAGTGCTTCTGCATCATCGACCGGCAGACCAGGCCGCCCATGGAGTGCGCGACGAGGTAGACCTGGCCGGCCTCCCTGGTCTTCTTCAGCACCAGCTCCACGAAGGCGCACAAACCCCGGGCTGCGTCCTCGATGTCGAAGTGGCCGGCCCGCCATTCGAAGGTCGAGGCGCCGGCGTCATAGAACCGGTAGATCCAGATGGTGCCGGGGTCGATGGAGTCGTCCTCGGCCTTCATCAGCAGCTCCTGCTGGCTGCCCTCGACCCGCAGGTCGTAGCCCTCGTCCAGCATGAGCCGGAGCAGGGGGCTCTCGAACTGGTAGAACCGCGGCTCTCCCTTCTCTCCCACTCGGAGGTGGGTCGAGCCGTCGTTGAAACCGTAGAACGGGTCGTCGACCTGCTTGTCAATGCCGGCCGGTCCCCCGGCGTAACCTCGCACGTAGACAATCCGAAGCCGTTGGCCCATGGCTGCCCCCCTGTGCAGACGTGGCTCCTTTGCGGGAGCCGACACGAATCAGAGCGATCCCTCAAGAAGAAAGTCGTGCTGAACACCGCCCTCCCCGTGCGGGGTGCCGCCAGGGTTTGGGGCGTGCAGCTCCGGCCGCGGGTCGAGCGAAGGTGCGCGACGGGCGGCAGGAGCCGCCGGTGGTCGGTGCGTCCCGCCTACAGTCGGGCCCACGTCCTGGCGTCGACGACGCCGCTGGCCGGCAGGCCGCGGTTCGCCTGGAAGGTCTTGACGACCTTCGCGGTCAGATCGCCGAAGACACCGTCGGTGGCCAGCGGCTTGCCGCCGAGGTCCCCGTGCCCGCGAGGGCCGGCGATCTCGTTCAGGCGGCGCTGGAGCCAGCGCACCGGCTCACCGGAGGAGCCGCGCCGCAGGCCACCGGCCGGAAGGTCCGGGCGCCCAGACATGGCGCGCAGGTGCTGCACCAGGGCGGCGGCCGACGCCGGTGTTCCCATGAACTCGAAGTGCATGTAGTCCTTGCGTCCGACGTAGTCGCCGCCCCAGCGGCACCCGTGTCGGGCCGCGATCGCGCTGGCGTAGGACCCGATCGTGTGCGCCGCCCTCGGATTGGTGGTCATCGGATTGGCGGGCGCGTCGAGATCGATCGCCAGCCCCCAGCTGTGGTTGCTCGGGACCTCGGTACCGCGGATCGCCCGGTTGGCGAACCCCCAGCACTGGTCCGGGTGGAACGGGCCGTGCTGGCGCTCGAGGTCGGTCACGAGGTGCTGCACGAGCGCGGCGATCTCGGTGCGGACCGGCAGCTTGATGCGGTTCACACCGCACACGGCGGTCACGATCCGGTCGGTGCGCGGCTGGGGCCAGCCCCCTCCCCAACCGCGGCTGCTCGCGAGCTCAGCCATCGAGGCCACCCCCCGGCACGTTGAGCGCCGGCGCGCCCTCCTCGACGCTGTCGTCGTCCCGGTCGTCGTCCTCGAACGCCTCCGCGCTGTCGGCGGGATTGGCGGCGGGGTTGAACGGCTCAACGCCGTCCCGGTCAGAAGTCATTACACTCTCCCCCTCAATAGGGCTCCCTCCGTCTGTCGCGGACAGGGCCCCAACTCGTATGCCTCGCCAGCGTCCCCGGTGGCGCTGGAGCGGCCACTGGACTGGACGCTGGACTTCGCGCGGCGGGGCCCGGGGTGCCGGTCGTTGGGGGCGCGACCAGGCTGGCGTTACCCTTGCGCTCGGATTGCTCAGCTCGGGTTTGGAGGCAGGATGAGCGATCCGAGCGGAGCGGCTGTCCGGTTTGAGGTGCTTGGGCCACTGCTGGCCTGGCATGGCGGCTCGCCGGTGGAGTTGGGCCCCATCCAGCAGCGCGTCGTGTTGGCCGTGCTCCTGCTGCAGGCGAATCGTCCGATCGGCCGTGATCAGCTCATTCACGCCGTGTGGGGCGATTCCGCTCCCGCATATGCGGTGAACCTGCTGCAGAAGCACGTCTCGGGACTGCGCCGGCTTCTCCGCGCCGGCCCGCCGTCGGCGGCGCGGCTCACCTGGACCGATGCCGGCTACCTGCTGAAGGTCCCGCCCGGCGGCTCAGATCTGGAACTGTTCGACCGCGAGCTGGCGAGGGCGCGGGCGGCCGAGGACGCAGGGGATCTACGGCAGGCGGCAGCCGCGTTGCACGCCGCTACACGGCTCTGGCGCGGAGGCATGTGTGCGGGACTCAGCAGCCCGTTCATCGACGTGGAACGCGACCGGCTGGCGGAACGCCGCCTGAACGCGGTGGAAGACCGGATCGACGTGGATCTGCGGTTGGGCGGGGGCGGCGAACTCGTCGAGGAACTGTGGCGCCTCGTTGCGGACCACCCACTTCGCGAGCGGCTGCGCGGTCATCTGATGCTGGCGTTGTACCGATCCGGACGGCGCGCTGAGGCGATGGCGGAGTTCCGTCGCGCCCGCCACGACCTTCGGGAGGAGTTGGGTGTCGATCCCGCGGCCCAGCTTCAACGCCTCCACCAGCAGATCGTCACCGCGGACCCGGCCCTCGATGCCCATCCGCCGGCGCCTCCCGCCGGCAGCCCGGCGGGCACGCTGCCGAGCCGGGCTGCCATCCCGGCGCAGCTTCCGCCCGACCAGCCGGGGTTCGCAGGCCGCGACACCGACCTTGCGCGCCTGGATGCGGTCGTCGCCGATGACGCCGGCGGCACGGGTGGTGGGACAGCGAGAATGGTCGTGATCACGGGAACGGCCGGTGTGGGCAAGACAACTCTGGCGGTGCACTGGGCGCACCGGATCCGCGACCGATTCCCGGGCGGCCAGCTATACGCCAACCTGCAGGGTTTCGACCAGGACCGGCTGGTTGACTCCGGCGCCGTTCTCCGGGAGTTCCTCCTGGCGCTGGGCGTCCCGCCGCAGTTCGTCCCCGACCGGTTGGCCGCGCAGACCGCCCTCTACCGCAGCCTGCTGGCCGGGCGCCGGATGCTGGTGGTTCTGGACAATGCGCGAGACAGCAATCATGCGCGCCCGCTGCTGCCCGGCGCGGCCGGATGCCTGACGGTCATCACCAGCCGCAACGATCTCACGAGCCTGATCGCGGTCGAAGGTGCCCGCCCGCTGTCCCTTGACGTCATGACCGACGCCGACGCTTATGACGTGCTGACGCGCCGCCTCGGTGAGGAGCGGGTCACGGCGGAACCGGATGCCACCGCCGACATCATCGCGGCGTGCGCGCGGCTGCCGCTCGCGCTGGCGATTGTCGGCGCACGCGCCGCGGTCCGGCCCCGATTTCCGCTCGCCGCCGTCGCGGGCCAGCTACGCATCGCGGACAGCGTCCTGGATCCCTTCAGCGGGGAGGACCGACTTACCGATGTCCGGGCGGTGTTCTCCTGGTCGTACCGGCAACTCGGCGACGCCGCGGCCCGGCTCTTCCGGCTGCTCGGGCTGCATCCGGGCCCAGACATCACTGACGCTGCGGCCGCCAGTCTGAGCGGCACCTCCCGGGAAAAGACGCGCCGATCCCTGGCGGAGCTGGCGCGAGTCCATCTGGTCGTCGAACGCCTCCCCGGGCGGTTCCAGTTCCACGACCTGCTACGCGCCTACGCCGTGGAACTGGTGTACAGCGAAGACACTGAACTCGATCGGCAGGCGGCGGCACGCCGGGTACTCGACCATTACCTTCACACCGCGTTCCGCGCCGACCAGCTGCTCAACCCGCATCGCGACGACGCAATCCAGCTGGCGTCCGCGCCGGCGGATGCGCCCGGCGAGCACCTCGCCGATCATGGCGCTGCCATGGCTTGGTTCGCCGCCGAGCACCACGTGCTGATCGGCATCATCAAGCGGACCAGCGGGTTCGACGTCCACCTGGTGCAGCTGACCTGGGCCCTCAGTCCGTACCTGGCATATTCCGGCTATTGGCAGGAACGGGTAGGCGTCCTTGAGATCGCCCTGGCCGCTGCCCGCCGGCTGGGAGACGTCCGCAGCCAGGCGAACACTCAGCGCCTGCTCGGCACCGCACGCATCAACCTGGGTCGCTACGACCGTGCAGACAGCAGCCTGCGGGCCGCCCTCGATCTCTACGGAGAGCTGGCCGACCGCAGCGGCCAAGCGCTCGTTCACCGCAATATCGCCTGGGCTCTGGAGCGGCAGGGGCGCCACCAGGAAGCGCTCAGCCATGCGATCCGAGCGCTGGAGCACCACCAGCGGACCGGGAACCTCCAGGGGCAGGGCCGGGCGCTGAACGCGGTGGGCTGGTTCCACGCGCAGCTTGGTGACCACCAGCAGGCCCGCGCGCAGTGCAACGCCGCCCTCGACCTGCAACGCGAACTCGGCGACCGGCTCGGTCAGGCCGAGAGCTGGGACAGTCTCGGCTACATCCACCGCCGGCTCGGCGACTACCCGGCGGCCATCGCCTGCTACCGCCGGGCGGCCGCGCTCTACCACGAACTGGGCGACCGGTACAACGAGGCGGACTCTCTGATCTCTCTCGGCGTTACCCACGACGACGCGGGCGAGGTCGAGCCGACGCGGCATGCGTGGCAGGCGGCGCTCGCCATTCTTGATCCGCTGCGTCACCCGGACGCCGAGAGCGTTCGCGTCAAACTAGACAAACTTCCCGGCGCGGCCGAGTAACCAGCTCAGGCGCACTGCTCCTGGCACTTGACCGCCGGTGAAGGTCACGGCATTGTGTACCGCATCAGCACCGGCTCAAACAGGCGTCCGCCGCGGCACCTTGCATCGGCCCGGTGGTTGGGTCTCGGTCCGCCGGCGCGAGCGATGATAGCGAGGTCCAGAATGTCTGAGCAGATTTCCGAGCTGCCGATTACGGCGGATGTCATCAATAACCTTGCCGCGAAGCTCGACGCGCTCGAACCTCCTGAACTCAGCCAGGAGGAGCGGGCCGTCCTGCTGGCGATCTTCGCCCTCGCCGCTGACGCGATAGGCCTCGGGAGCGATCACGCTGAGATCTGCCGGCGCAAGCCCCAGATCACCGTGACTCTCGACCGTCCCATCCCCGCCGTCGAAGACATGTTCAAAGACACGTTCCAGCCGACGCTGTTCACCGGACCAGGCCCCACGGAGGCGGCGGCCGGGCTGCACGTGACACTCAAGATCGGGAGATAACGGGCCAGGCTGGAAGGACGTGTGAACGCCCGCATCTCACCTGCAGACCATCGAGCGAACTGGCCCGTGCTCCTGGTCTCGATGCCGTTTGCCGACGCCGGCCGCCCATCGATCCAGCTGGGACTGCTCAAAGCGCTCGGCGAGGCGTGCGGCTTCCCGGTCTCCAGCCTGCACGCCAGTCTCGACCTCGCCACCCGGATCGGGCTCGCCGATTACCGCGCGCTCTCCGCCCACCGGGGCTGGATGCTGGGCGACTGGCTGTTCTCCGTAGCGGCCTTCGGGGACGCGGCGCCAGACCCCGAGGCGCGCCTGCTCGACGACGTCGACGCAGACCTGTCATTCCTGACCGGATCACCGGCCGAGGCCCGAAACCGGCTGCTCGAGATTCGCCAGCGCGAGATCCCGGCCTTCCTCGACCGGTTGGTCGATACCGTCGACTGGGACGCCGTCCGAGTGATCGGCTTCACCTCCACCTTTCAGCAGAACGCGGCTTCCATCGCGCTGGCGCGCCGCCTGAAGGAACACCATCCCGAGCTGGTCACCGTGTTCGGCGGCGCGAACTTCGACGGGGAGATGGGCCTGGAGTATCTCCGGACTATTGAGTGCATAGACTTCGCCGTGATCGGCGAGGGTGACCTCGCGTTTCCGCGGCTGCTGTGCGCTCTCGCCGACGGGAACGACCCCGGCACGATAGCCGGCGTGGCCCGCAAAGACGACGGCCGGGTGGTCGCCACGCCGCCGGGACCGCCGGTGCGGCAACTCGACCAGTTGCCGCTGCCTGACTACGGCGAGTACTTCACCCGGTCGGAACAGCTGGGCCTGCTGCCCGGCGACACGGCCCGGACGGTGTGGATCCCGTTCGAGGGCGCCCGTGGCTGCTGGTGGGGCGCCAAGCACCACTGCACGTTCTGCGGGCTGAACCGGAGCACGATGGAGTTCCGCGCCAAGTCCCCGCAGCGAGTGCTCGACGAACTGGCCGAACAGGCGCGGCGCTACCGCAGCTTCAGGTTCGAAGCCGTTGACAACATCATCGACATGGGCTACCTGAAGACGCTGCTGCCCGCCATCGTGGACAGCGCCGCCGATTACGACCTCTTCTACGAGGTCAAGGCTAATCTCACCCGGGCACAGCTCAAGCTCATGGCCCAAGCCGGCGTCCGGAGCGTCCAACCCGGCCTGGAATCGCTGAGCTCCCGGGTCCTGCAGCTGATGCGCAAAGGGACACGGGCCGCGCAGAACATCAACCTGCTGCGGTGGGCGCGATACTACGGCATCGACGTCGCCTGGAACATCCTGTGGGGCTTTCCGGGTGAAACCGAACGCGACTACGCCGACCAAGCCGCCCTCGTGCCGCAACTGCTGCACCTGCAGCCGCCAGAAAGCGCTGACCGCATCTGGCTGGAACGCTTCAGCCCGATGTTCGCGGACCGCGACAACTTCGCCCTTCGCACCCGGACGCCAGAGATGAGCTACCGCTACGTATACCCGGACAGCGTCGATCTCGACCAAGCCGCCTACTTCTTCCAGTACGACCCGGCCGATGCTCTTCCGGACGAGGCGTATGACGCCCTGCGGAAGCAGGTCAACGAGTGGAGACAGGTCTGGCAAGACGGCGATCCGCCGACCCTGACGTACCGGGCGGCGCCCGGCCTCGTCCAGATCTACGACCGCAGGCCGAACGGTCGCCAGGGGACCCACACGTTCCGGGACCCGCTCGCCGCCATCTTCCTCGCGTGCTCGAACCGGCCGGCGAGCGCCGCCGCGGTACGCGACCGACTGCACCCGCTGGATCTGCCTGAGCGAGCCATAAAGGAGATATTCGGTGAATTCCGGCGCCGCGGCTTGATGTTCATCGACGGCTCCCTCGCCGTGGCGCTGCCCATTCCGGCCGTCACCGGTAGGTGAGCGAATCTATCTCGAGCCCTCCGCGCGGCCCCCTGCCGACCATCCAGAGCAGGACAAGCCGGCGGACCGTCACGAAAGCACGCAATCGTCGTGTTGCCCGAGGTGGCTGATACGAAGGTGCACGGGGGCGCAACCTCGAGTATGGGCAGCCTCGAGACGGCCGGATTCCGGGCCAGCCCTGGACGCGGTGTCCTGGCCTGCCATAGCGTCCGCGGAGCCGGACCTTCCGGCAGACGACGACGTCCGAAGGGGGATCGAGATGTTCGTCCAAGTGATCCACGGCAGGACAAAGGATCCGGAGGGGCTGCGCGCGGCGGTCGACCGGTGGGCTCGGGAGCTCGCTCCGGGCGCCACCGGGTGGCTGGGGTCCACCGGCGGCGTGACCGACGACGGCCGGTTCATCGCGCTGGCCCGCTTCGAGTCCGCCGAGGCCGGGCGCCGCAACAGCGAACGGCCGGAGCAGGACCGGTGGTGGAGCCAGACATCCCGGCTGCTCGACGGACAGGCCACCTTCGCCGACAGCGAGGACGTCACGGTCGACCTCCGCGGTGATCCCGACCTTGTGGGGTGCCAGAAGTCGGCGCGCGCCTTCGACCTGCGCCGTTAGGCCCACCCCGTGACTGCGGGATGATCGTGAGCTGTGTCGCTGCGGCTGCTCTATCTGATCTTCGTCCGGGTTGCCGGCTGGCTGGTGTTGCTGGCCCGCTCTACCGCGTCGAAGGACGCCGAGCTGCTCGTGCTGCGCCACGAGGTGGCCGTCCTGCGACGCGGGAACCCCAGGCCGCGGCTGGACTGGGCCGACCGGGCGGTCCTGGCCGCGTTGATCCGGCTGCTGTCGAAGACGGTGAAGGACCACCGGCTGGTCACCCCGGGTACGGTCCTGCGCTGGCACCGCCGCCTCGCCGCGCGGAAGTGGACCTACCCGGATCGCACCGGCCGCCCGCCGGTGCCGAAGGAGGGCGCCGCGCTGGTGGTGAGCTGTGCACGCTCGGTCACTGGGTCGCTGCCTCGACGATCCGCCGGATCCTCAAGCGGGCCCGGATACCCCCGGCACCGACCCGAAGCGACGACGCCAGCTGGCGGCAGTTCCTGCGCGTCCAGGCGTCGGCGGCGCTCGCGGTCGACTTCTTCTGCGTCGACACCGTGACACTGCGGCGGCTCTACGTCCTGTTCGCCCTCGAAATAGAAACCCGCTACCTGCGTGTCCTCGGGGTCACCGCCAACCCCGACGGGGCGTGGACCACCCAACAGGCCAGGAATATTCTCCACGACCTTGGTGACCGTGCGGCGGCGTTCCGCTACCTGGTCCGGGACCGGGCCGGCCAGTTCACCGCCGCCTTCGACGCCGTCCTCGCCGACGCCGGCATCGAGGTGGTGAAGATCCCTGCCCGCAGTCCCCGCGCGAACGCCTACGCCGAAAGGTTCGTCCTGACCGCCCGGACCGAGCTGACCGACCGGATGCTGATCTTCGGCGAACGGCACCTACGCCGGGTACTGGCCGAGTACGCCCGGCACTACAACGGCCACCGCCCGCACCGGGCCCGGCAGCTACAACCACCACGACCCGACCACCCGATCCCCGCCATACCGGCCCAACAGATCAGACGCCGAACGGTCCTAGGCGGCCTACTCAACCAGTACCAGCCAGCCGCATAGAAACCCAGCTCAGCCGCGCGGCAGCGTTTTGGAACCCCACAGGGTCCTTGCCCACCGACCGTTACCCTCTCCGGAGGGAGTTCCTCCCGATTAGGGGTGGGCGCACCGGTTGCGAGAGTGACCGGTCAATCACGGCGTGCCCATCGGCTGGGTGCATCATGCGATGGGTATCAGACGATCTGATAGGCCCGCCGTAGGTGCGCCAATACGCTGGTTTCGACCGTGCAGGGAGGGCCGATGAAGCCGCCACCACCGCTGGATCCGACCTGGTGGGAGACTCCGAAGATGCGCGCGGTACTGGCCCGCCAGGACGTCCGCGCGGTGTACCGGTGGCTGCTGGACCACGGCTGGAGCCAGACCGCGATTTCCGCCCGGACCGGGCAGACTCAACCGGAGGTGTCGGAGTTCCTCCACTCGGATCGGCGGGTGACCACCTACCCGCTGCTGGATCGGATCGCGACGGTGTTCGCCATCCCCCGGTCCTACATGGGGTTGGCGTTTGCCGATGACCTGGCCGACTTCGAGGTGGAAGAGCAGGAGGATCGGATGCGGCGACGGCAGTTGCTCGGCGTGACCGCGGCCCTTGCGGTGGGCGCGGCCGTGCCCGACCTTCGGCGGTGGTTGCCGGCGGTCCCCGCCTCCGCCGCGCCGGTTCCGGCCCGCGTCGGCGCGGTGGATGTGGCGCAGATCCGGGCGATGACCGCGAGCCTGCGCGCGGTGGACTTCCAGTACGGCGGCGGCGCGGCCCTGGACGCCGCGACCGGCTACCTGCGGCGGGTCTCGGGCCTGCTCGACTCCACCTACAGCGACGAGATCGGCGTCAAGCTCCGGGTCGCGTTGGCCGACCTGCACGGCCTGACCGGGTGGGCGCTGCATGACCTGGGCCGGCACGTGACGGCCAAGAAACACTTCACCCAGGGCCTGGCGCTGGCCCGCGACGCCGACGAGCACGGCCTGGTCGCCGCGATGCTGTACAAGATGGGCCGGGTGAGCCTGCACCAGGAACACCCGGCCGACGCGCTGCGCATGTTCCAGTTGGGGCAGATCGCCGCTGGCGACGCCGGTAGCCGCACCGAGATGGCCCGGCTGCACCTGAACCAGGCGTGGGCGTACGCGCTGCTCGGGCAGCCGCGGCAGGTCACCGACTGCCTGGCCCGGGCCGAAGATCACCGCGACCGGGCCATCGCCAGCGGCGAACAACCCTCCTGGGCCGCGGAGATCCTGGTGCACAGCGGCTTCGACGGCGTCGCGGGCCTGACCTACTGCCTGCTCTCCCGCCAACCCGACGCGGCCCCGGCCGCGGCGCAACGGTCGGTGGCGATCTCGCAACGGTTGACCGCCGGTCCGAGGTTGGTGACCCGGCCCGGCCGGGCCCGGGTCTTCGACCAGATCATGCACGCCGCGAGCCTGCTCCGTACCGGCGAACGCGGCACCGGCCTGGCCGCCGCACACCAGGCCGTCACGCACGCCGAAGACCTCCGGTCGGTCCGCGCGGTAGACCGGCTCAGCGAGGTGGCCCGCGCCGCCGCGGCCTGGCCGAGCGACCGCGACGCCCTCGACATCCGACACCGGATCGCCGCCCTGCAGGCCGCGTGACCGCCCTCACCGCCGGCCGCGACAGGCAACTCCGCGGCCGCCTCGCCGCCGTCTGCGCCGCCGCCGGCCTGGATCCGGCCGGCGCCCGGCTGATCAAATACACCTCGAACGCGGTGTACCGGCTGGCTGGCGACCCGGTCGTGGTCCGGCTCACCGTCGGACCCGACGCCGCCGCCCGCACCACCAAAGTCGTCCACGCCGCGACCTGGCTGGCCGAACAGGACGCGCCCACCACCCGGCTCCTGGACGGTGTCCCGCAGCCGATCCTGCTATCCAACGCCTGGGCCGCCACATTGTGGGCCGCGATACACCAACCAGCACACCTCGAACTCGGCCCGGCCGACCTCGCGCACGTCCTCAAAGCCCTGCACGCCCTCCCCGCCCCCCACTGGCTGCCCGCCTGGGACCCCTTCACCACCAACCGCACCCGAATCGACCGAGCCAACGGGCTGTCCGCCGCCGACGAAACATGGCTACGCGCAGCCTGGGCCGACGCCGAAACCGCCTACCAGACGATCGCCAAGAGCCAGCCGGCCGGGCTGCTCCACGGCGACGCACAGACCGGCAACCTGCTACGCACCACCCCCGGCGGGCCCATCGTCATCTGCGACCTGGACAACACCTCCACCGGCCCCCCCGACTGGGACCTGGTCCCCACCGCCACCGCCGCCCACCGATTCGGCCACCCCCACCGGCAAACCACCTTCGCCGCCGCCTACGGCAAAGACCTCACCACCACCCCCAACTGGCCCATCCTGCGCCGCATCCGCGAACTCGTCATGGTCACCGCCGTCGTCCCCGACCTCGCCGGCAGACCAGAAATAGCCGCGCAACACGCCCACCGCCTACACACCCTCAAAACCGGCGACAACACCACAACCTGGCACCGCTACTGATCCCCACCCGGCCCCACCACGATCAACCCGCCCCGCAGAACCTCCGGCGGGTCTCGCCGGTCCGGCCCGAGCAGCCGACACTGGCCGGAGATCAGCGATCAGCGGCCCTCCACCTGGGGCCAGGCGGCGGTGCAGGTTCCCCTTATGTCAGCGGGATTGCCGTGTCCGGGTCACCGTAGGCTCCCGGCCATGAGCCAGATGCCTCACCCGCCGTTTCCCGACCCCGATTCCGCCGTCCTGCGGCTGATCGTGCGCAACGCGATCGACTCCATGCAGACCGAGGGGCTCACCGTCGAGCACGCGATCCTGCACGCGGCGGTGCACGGCTGGTACGAGGGTCACATCGAGGGTGAGGACGCCTGCCCGGGCTGCGACTATCGCGGGAAGATCCACAAGCAGACCTCGAAGGGCTGGGTGGATCCCAACCAAAACTGAGCCAGACCGCAGGCCGGCAACGCCCGGCCGGCCGCGCTGCCGCTGATCAACCGCGGCCGATCCCTGTCGGACCGGTGCCGCCGCTCCCGATAGGTGCCCCGGGCCAAGCACTGACTGCCGCCTCGACGCGGGCCGTACCAGAACGCCCGACCCGCGGCATGGACGCGCTCCGCGCACGGCGGCATGGACGCGCTCCGCGCACGGCGGCATGGGCGCGCTCCGCGCACGGCGGCATGGGCGCGCTCCGCGCACGGCGGCATGGGCGCGCTCCGCGCACGGCGGCATGGGCGCGCTCCGCGCGCAAGGCGGCACCTGCGCCTCGTCCAGCCGGGGCCGCACAGGCCGCGTCCGGTCACCGCGGCGAGGGACACCGACAGCTATGGTCGAGTCAAGCCGGCCGGGTCTCAGACCTCCTGAGGTAGGTCATGAGCGCCGGTCGATGTCTGGTCAGGGGTCGGTGAGTTGGTAGGTGATGGGTCGGGGGTCGCCGGGCATGTGGGGTGGGGTGTTGTTGATCTCTTGGAGGAGGCAGGTCAGCGCCCGGGTGATGCGGGGTGCGTCGGGTCGGTGGAGGGTGACGGTGATCTGGTCGGGGGTGTAGGTGATGGTCCCGTCGGTGTGCATGAGGGTGCGGGTTATGGATCGGTATTCGTTGGGGTCTTGTAGGTAGGTGTTGAGGTGGTCGGCCAGCCAGGTGTCGGTGTTGTAGGCCAGTAGTCGCAGCAGCATGAGGAAGCCGCGGTGGTGGGCGCGTTGTAGTGCTCGTTGGGCGGTGGGGTCGATCTGGTTGGCGGGTAGTTCGACGGGGATGGTGTCGCGGTCGGCGGTCAGTGTTCTGATCTTGTGTTGGGCCTCGGCGACTGCGGCGCGGGCGCCGGGGATGGCGGCGTTCTTCTGCGCGGCGCTGCGGTCGGCGTCGAGGAGCTCGCCGAGTGCTCGTTGGGTTTCGGCTAGTTCGGTTTTGGCGGCGCGGATGGCGGCGTTGGCGGCGTCGCGGGCGGGGTTGCGGATCATGGCGGTGCGGGCGGCGATCTCGGCGTGGTAGTCCACCAGCCAGTCGATGCCGTAGAAGTCGAGGTATTTGAAGGCGTTCTCGATGACCCACCGGCCCTTGAGGGCCAGCAGCAGGTCGGGGGCGCAGGCGCCGGTGTCGCTGGTGAGGACCTGCAGCACCGCCTGCAGGTGGGTGCAGTCGGTCAGTGTGGCGCAGCCGCAGGACCGTTCGTACAGCGTCAGCTGCCGACACGGCCCGTCGTGTTTCGGGAAGGTGATCTGTTCGTCG
>WNGB01010025.1_pt1 | contig 13206 bp, 10 predicted proteins | sample 5400681 | NCBI WGS metagenome assembly WNGB01 (sample SAMN13153367, study PRJNA577476) | soil metagenome | isolation source: 115 cm soil or saprolite under grassland replicate 2 | place: USA:California | collected 2016-06-15 | reverse complement strand
GATACTTTCCTGGCAGCGGTGGCGCGCACCCTGCTCGCCAACCCCCGCAATCTTGTCTTCATTGCCGAGGTCGATTCCGCGCCAGCCGGTTACGCCTATGCTGAGGTCGTTCATCTGCCGGAATCACCGCTTCGCCATGCCTGGAACGAGGTCCATCTGCATCATATCAGCGTGCGGCCAGCCTATCGAAGACAGGGCGTCGCCAGCGCGCTACTCGATTCCGTCCGTGCCGCGGCTGGCGAACGCGGCATCGGTCTTGTGACGCTGCAGGTCTGGACCTTCAATGAGGCCGCGCAGGCATTCTTCCGTCGGCAAGGCTTCATCCCATACATGGCCCGGCTTTGGAGTAGACTAGCTCGGTGAGCTCTGCTGGCGCGCCACGCAGGATGAGACCGAGGACCGCAATGGACCTGGGGTCACCGTGCCTTCCGAAGGACGCTATTCGGGCATCGCCTCGCCAGATTCGCTTACTGCTGGCCTCCGGCTTGCTGCCGGCGACACCCCGGCTGACATTGCCCGGACCTAGAACGTCGATGTGACCACGATTGGCAGACCCCATTGATGTTTCAGTTTCGCGGCCCCCTCCGTCCGGGCAAATGGGGTGGCTGCCTATCCCACCCCAATGAAGGGTGACTGTCGCGCCTTGGCGCCCAATCGGTTCAAGAATTTGTGGAAGGACTGACTTGTCGAAGGCCCGCCTCCTAGAGATAGAGCGCGCGCTCGATTGTTCGGCAATCGCTGGCTGATGTCTCAGTGGCGCCCTTTGCTCAGGAAACTTTGTCGGAGTCCGGGATTAGAACCGCAGTCTTCACGCTACAGTTTCCAGTCGGATGGAAGCTTCAAGAGAAGAAAGTCCCTGTTCCGGTCCTACCCGCGGGGGTGAGATGATTGAGGCACACCGGATGGGTGACGAACAGGGTCGAACATGCGCTTACGTCTTGGCGGCCAAACTCACGCCCGGCGGGGGCTCGGCATTGTCCGGCACGAAGAAGTCCGGTGCCAGCGGCTGGCTCGGGTCGACCCGGTAGGTGTCAAAATCGCGTACCCCCTCGCCGGAGAGGAAGGTGTCGTCGATCAGAAATCGGCCGGTGAAGCTTTTAGCCGGCTTCTGGAAGATCAAATGGGCGGCGTCGGCGAGAATCTCCGGCTTGCGCGACATGCGCATGATGGCGTCGCCACCGAGCAGATTCCTGATCGCCGCGGTCGCGATGGTGGTGCGCGGCCATAGCGCGTTGACCGCGATACCCTTGGGGCGCAGCTCGCCGGCGAGCCCGAGCACCACCATGCTCATGCCGAACTTGGCCATCGTGTAGCCGGTATGGGATGCAAACCATTTTTCCGCCATGTCGAGCGGCGGCGAAATCATCAGAATGTGCGGGTTTGCGGCTTTCTCCAGATGCGCGATGGCATGCTTGGACACCATGAAGGTACCGCGCGCGTTGATCTGATGCATCAGATCGAAGCGTTTCATGTCGGTCTGCGTGACCGGGGTGAGCGAGATCGCGCTGGCGTTGTTGACAACGATGTCGAGACTGCCGAAACGCGCCGCGGTCTGATCGATCGCGCCCTTGACCCCCGCCTCGTCGCGCACGTCGACCACCAGCGGCAGCGCCTGACCGCCAGCCTTTTCGATCTCCTCTGCCGCCGTGTAGATTGTGCCCTCGAGCGTGGGATGCGGGGATTTGGTCTTTGCGGCGATCGCGACATTGGCCCCGTCGCGAGCAGCGCGCAGTGCGATCGCCAGCCCGATACCGCGCGAGGCGCCAGTGATGAACAAAGTCTTGCCTTTGAGCGACATCAGGTCACCGTTTGCGTGCAAAAAACGCTTCGAACGCCGCCTTTGCTTCCGGTGAATGCAGGCATTCGCTGAAGATCTTGGCTTCCTGATCGATGCGCGCCAGCAACTCGTCGGTCGCACCACGCATCAGGCCGCGCGACAGCGCGACCGCGCCCGGCGGCAGCGCCGCGATCTCGCGCGCGGCCTTCAGGGCCTCTGCGTCGACGTCCTGCGGAGCAACCACCATGTTGGCAATGCCAAAGTCCTTTGCGTGCGTTGCGTTGAGCGGATGGCCCATGACCAGAAACTCGAACGCGCGGCGATGGCCCATCAGCAGCGGAGCCAGCAAGCTCGAGGCGGCTTCCGGCACCAGTCCGAGGCTGACGAACGGGGTCGAAAAGCGCGCGTCCGTGCCGGCGACCACGAAGTCGCAATGGAGCAACATGGTGGTTCCGATGCCGACCGCGACTCCGCTCACCGCCGCCACCAGCGGCTTGCCGCAGCGAACGAGCGCGGGCAGGAAGCGCAACGCTGCGCGATTGAGGCCGCCCGAGCTCTGTGCCGCATTGAGAAAATCCGCCAGGTCGTTGCCGGCGGAGAACGCCCCGGGCACGCCCACGATCAGCACGCAACGGACGTCGTCGTTGGCGTTCGCGCTTTCGAGCGCAACGGTCATCGCCTCATACATGGCGAGGGTGAGCGCGTTCCTCTTGTCGGGCCGGTTCATCCGGATGGTCCGGATGCCGCCCGCATCGTTGACGATCACATGCTCGGTCATGAAATCATCTCTCTCAGCGCGCGTATTCGGTGAGCCGGATGACGACTTGGGTCAAAGCGGAGCTTCCCGAACCGAGCTCAGAGACGCAGTCAAACTAATCCGCCTTACCAAGTCGCCTCACCCCCCGACCAGCTTGAACTTCTGCGTGCGCCGGCCGCGGTTCTCGTTGACGTAGATGCTGCCCTGCGAGTCGATGGCGAGGCCGTGGGCCTGGTTCAATTCGCCGGGGTAGGGTCCGGGGCGGCCGAAATTGCCGAGGACTTTGCCGCTGCCACGCTCCATGATCTCGATGCGCGAGTTGTTCTGGTTGATCACGAACATCAAGCGCTGCTCGCGGTCGCGCGAGAAGTCGATGGCGACCGCGGAGCCGCCGCCGTCGTTGACCCCGGCGGTCACCGGCGTCGAGGGCACGTCGACGCTGAGCTGAAGCTTGCCCATCTTGTCGAAGACGCCGATCTTGCCGTTGCGGCGGTTGCACACGTAGACGGTGCCGTCGTTGGTCATGGTCATGCAGTGCACCGACTTGTAGCCTTCCGGGATCCATTGGCGCACGAACTTGCCACTGGAGTCGAATACGGCGATCTTCGAGTTGCTGGTGTCGTTCTCACCGTCGGCGATGTAGACATCGCCATTGCCGCGATCGACAAAAATGCTCGACGGCATGTGGAAGGCGGCAGTGGGAGAATTGAGGGGCTTGCCCTTCTCGGTGCCGTCGGCGGTGTCGTAGACTCCCTTCTTGCCGATTGTCAGCAATAGCTTGCTGCCGTCGTGAGAATATTTCTGCACCATGCCGGACGGCGCGCTGGCGATCCAGACGTTGCCGTCCTTGTCGTAGTGGCAGCTATGCAGCCGCGAGTCGATTAGTTTGGGATCGCCCCAGGAATGCACGAGGTTGCCGGCGGAATCGAACTCGAGCATGGGCGGCGCCATGGCGCCGGCGGCGAGTTCGGGCTTGTTCACGTCCTGCCGGTTGAGCACCAGCACGTGGTCGTTGGCGTCGACGCACAGGCCGCCGAGGCCGCCGTTGATCCAGCGGTTCGGGAATGGCCTGTTCCAGGAGGCATCGAACTCATAACGCGGCGCGGCGCCTTGCGCGTGCGGCGATGAGGGGGCCAACAACGCGGCCCCGGCCGCCAGAATGGCGCAGGCGCCTACGCTGGCGAGGATGCTCGTCTTCATGGTGGGCTCCTCCGGTGTGTTGGTTTTGTTGTCGGGGGATCATGCGCGGTTTGTGCCGGTGCCGCAACGGGGGCAAAAAAACCCCGCGCGAGGCCTGTCCCTGAAGAAGGGCGGCACCCAGCCGCTCAATGCGCGCAAGTCCTTCGTCTCCAGGAACAGCAGCCCGACAACCCGGCTCATGCGCGCGAGCAAAGCGGAATTGCCCGCCACATTTGCGAAACGGCTCATGACCCTAGATGGGGCAACTTCGTCATCGGGCGCAAGACGATCAAGAAGCGTATGCGAGCCAAGATGCTGGCCATCAAGATAGAGTTGCGCAAGAAAATGCACGACCCAGCGAAAAAACCGGCGTCTGGATGAAACAGATGCTGCAAGGACATCTGAACTACTTCGCAGTCTCGGCTTGTGACCTCCGCGTTTGGAGGGCACGCGGCTGACCGGGCGATCATGCGCGGCGCTACGGCAGCCGGCGATATCACCGAGCCTGATTGAGAGTGGCGTGGAGCGTCCGTTCGAGAGCGTCCTGCATCAGCGGCTTGTGCAGCACCTCGACGTCGGGATCGGTCGGCCATTGACTATTGATGGCATCGCGCGAGTAACCCGTCATGAACAACACCCGCGCCTCCGGCTGGCGCGCCTTCACTTCCTTGGCGAGTTGACCGCCATTCATTCCCGGCAACACCAGGTCGGCCAGCAGCAGATCCACTCGGACGTCGTTGCGATCGATCAATCCGAGCGCCGAATCCGCATCGTGCGCTTCCAGGACCCGGTAGTGCAATTCGCGCAGGATCTCGACCACGTAGGCTCGAACATCGTGGTCGTCCTCGACGAGCAGGATCGTCGGGGCGGCATCTCTGGCGCGAAATTCTCGCTCGGCCGCTGGCTCCTCGCGGGCGTCTCCGGGCAAAGCAGGGAGGCAGATCATGATGGTCGTGCCCTGGCCCGGCTCGCTGTCGATCTCGATATGGCCGCCCGATTGCTTGACGAACCCGTAGACCTGGGCGAGGCCGAGGCCGGTTCCTTGTCCGGCACCCTTGGTCGTGAAGAACGGCTCGAACACCCGCTCCAGAACGTGCTTCGGGATCCCGGCGCCGGTGTCGTTTACAGTAATCCGCACGTAAGGCCCAGCGACAAGGTCTTTATACTGTTGGCAGTACGTCTCGTCGAGGCGGGTGTTATCAGTCGTGATCGTCAGCTTCCCGCCCGCGTTCATGGCGTCGCGCGCGTTCACGGCGAGATTGAGGATGGCGGCCTCCAATTGGACCGGATCCGCTTCCGCCAGCCACAGCCCGTCGGCGGCGATGATATCAAGCGTCATCGTCTCGCCTAGCGTGCGGCGCAGGAAATCGGAGAGCCCATGGATCAGCTTGCCGATGTTGAGGGGCCGCGGATCGTGTGGCTGCTTTCGCGAGAACGTCAACAAATGCCTGGTGATCGTCGTTGCGCGCTCGGCGCCGCGCATGGCGTTGTTGATGACGCGCCGCAACCGTTCCGCCGGCGCATCGGACAATGATTCCAGGTGACGCTGCACGATGTTGAGGTTCCCGACGATCACGGTCAAAAGATTATTGAAGTCGTGGGCCACTCCGCCAATGAGCTGACCGACGGCTTCCATCTTTTGCGATTGCGCGAACTGCTCGCGCGCCTGGGCCAGCTCCGTGCGGGTGTCGCGCAGCACGCTCTCGGTGTGCTTGCGACGCTCTGCGTCGACCGCCAGGCAGAGGCTGGGCATTGCGATACCGATCACGAACACGAGGATCAGCGTCGGGGTCCCTTCGTGCGCGCTCCAGGCCAACGGACCGCCGCCGAAAATGGTCCCCCAGGCGGCGAAACCGAAGAGAATGAGTGCCGCGGTGGCGGTGTCGCGCGGACCGCGGCGCAACGCTGCCCATATCGGCGGGAGCATGGCAAAGACGGCCAGTGGTGCCGCACTCGGAAGACCGGCCGCCAATGGGCTGAAGGCGATGGCTCCAAGCGCGCCCGCCGCCGCGAAGATCACGGTCGATTCCAAAAGCAGAGGGAGATCGAACGAGCGCGGGCGCTCCGTGACCCATAATATGAGCGGGGGCGTGATCATGAGCACGGCGGTCAAATCGGCCAGCCACCTCGGAATCCAGATGGCGATCAATTTTTCCCAATCGACCTGCTCGATGCGACCCGAGGCTCCAACGCTGACGTCGACGCTCGAACTCACGCTGGCGCTGATCGTTGCAGTGATGACGGCGATCAATACGAATTTGGCGACACCGCCCGGCGTTGCGAAGGCGTTGCGGCCACCCGCCCACCAATTGACCAGAAGGCCGCCCGCGAATGCTTCGAATGCGTTACCTGCCGCGGTTGCGACGGCAACATGCGTCGGCACCGACGAAGCGTCGTTCATGAAGTAGGCGGCCGCGAAAATCGCCGGCACGACGCGGTATCCTCCGAGGAGGACGGCCGCCAACGCAAATCCTGCCGGCGGCCAGATCGCAGTTGCGGTCGGGTAGGTCGAAGCCAATTCGAGACAGCATCGCGCCAGAAAAAAATAGATCGCGCCAACCGCCGCGATTTGGATGACGTATTTCAGGGCGCGAGCCACGGCAGGCGATCCGTGAGGTTGCAGAAATCCGATGATGCCGGTGTCCCGGTCCGCCGATCGTCTCTCGAGCCGACGGGCTCACAGAGCGAAGACAGATATTGGACGATTTCGGGACTTTTGCACTACTTTCCGGTTGCTTGTTCTGTAACGTATCGTTCCGACGGTTCGGTGTTGCTTTGCGGCAACTCGACACCCTTCAAAAGTTCAAATCGCTTCGAATTTTGCGAAGGGCCTTTGGCGCTCGTGCATAGGAGGTGCCGTCGTCCGGCAGCCAATACCGCTACGGTCGTTGAGAAAGCGGCGCGGCTTTCGCGCGCGGCGCCGGAGCAGTTCCATCGTTTGCGCGGCACGATCGGCTTCAGCGCCGATACGGATATCCGAACGGCGCCTGCTCGATCGGCACGATGACTTTACCGATCGGCCAGAGCGCAAGCCCAGCGAGCTTCAAGTGCGCCCAGGCGAACGGGATGCCGATGATCGTCACGGCGAGCACGATCGCGATCAGAAGGTGCCCGAGCGCCAGCCACCAACCGGCGAGCACCAGCCAGATGATGTTGCCGATCACGCCGAGCGGCCCGGTGCCGATGTCGTCGCGCCCGAAATAGTCGGTGCGCGACACGGCGGTCTGGCCGAAGGGCAGCAACGTATAGACGGCGATGTTGTACGCCGCCCGTGCCCACGGCAAGCCAATGATCGTGATCGCCATGAGGACGGCCGCGATGAGCCAACCCACGGCCATCCACAGACCGCCGAACAAGATCCACAGCACGTTCAGAAACAGCGACATCACGGACATGGTGCGCCTCCTAGGGGCTCTATCGCCGGACCGCGTCCAGTAGCCCCGCGCAGAGACGTAAGCATAACGCCGCGGTCCCGCCAGTCTGCTGGTTTGGGTTGAGCCCCTCGCCGAGGCCGAGCCCGGGAGATTGCCGCGACCGAGTTTCAGGTTCACATCCGAGCTTTCGACCAATTCGGAAGCGGGCTACCATTCATCTCGGTTCGTGCTTCATCCGGGGACCCCGGTCTCATGGCGAACTGCCCTGCCAGCGAGACGTGCCGGTGTCCTCGTCCGCAACTACGGGCAGCAAGAGCCCTTTGGGCCAATCACAGGAGGACACGATGCTCCACCGAAGCTCGATCGGTGCATTGGCGATCGCATCGGCGCTGCTGATGCCGCTTGCGGGCGCCAAGGCGCTCGACGATTCGAAATATCCCGACATGAAGGGCCAGTGGGTCCGCGTCGGCAATCCGAATTGGGCCCCCGCGGGAGCGCCGAGACCTCCGCTCACGCCGGAATATCTTGCGGTCTACAACGCCAACCGGGCCGACATGGCCGCCGGCGGGCCGGGCAACGTACCGTCATGGTATTGCCTCCCCCAGGGCATGCCGATGATGATGAACATCTACGACCCGATGGAGGTCGTGATCACGCCCGACATCACCTACATCCTGATAAGCCACGTCAACGATTCCTATCGGCGAATCTATACGGACGGACGGGACTGGCCGCAGGAGGGCGAGTACGAGCTCACTTACGCGGGCTATTCGATCGGCAAATGGCTCGATCAGGACGGCGACGGCCGCTACGACGTGCTCGAGGTCGAGACCCGTCTCCTGAAAAGTCCGCGCACCTATGACGCCAGCGGCATTCCGTTCCACAACGACGGTCAGACCGTCATCAAGGAGCGGATCTATCTCGACAAGGCCGACAAGAACGTCATCTACGACGACATCACGGTGATCGACAACGCGCTGACGCGGCCCTGGAGCATCACCAAGAAGGCGACACGCAATCCGAAGCCGCGGCCGCTTTGGCGCACGGAGGCCTGCGCGGAAGACAATGCGATGATCAAGGTCGGCAACGACCCGTATTTCATCAGCGCGGACGGCAAGCTCATGCCGGTCAAGAAGGATCAGCCGCCGCCGGACCTGAGCTATTTCAAGCAGCAGCAGAAGTGACGTCGCGGAAGGGAAACCGGCGATTCGGGGGGCTCCCGGATCGCCGCAACTTCATGCTATCATCCCGACGGTTACCCTCCCGGAGACAACAGATAGCGATGTCCAAGAAGCTGCTGACAGGATCGTTCGTCGCCCTCATCACCCCCTTCAACAAGGACGGATCGGTCGACTTCGCGGCGTTCCGCTCGCTCCTCAAGTTCCAGGAGGATAACGGCACGTCGGCCGTACTCATCATGGGCTCGACCGGCGAGACCTCGATGCTCGCGCCTGAGGAGAAGAAGAAAATCATCGTTGAGTGCGCCAAGATGAAGTCGCCGAAGGTGCCCGTCTTCTTCGGCTGCACCGGCAATAATACCGACGCGACCATCGCCAGTGTGCGTTTCGCCAAGGACAACGGCGCCGACGGCGCGATCCTCGCGGCGCCGGCCTATATTTGCGCGCCGGAGGGCGATATCGAGCGCTTCTTTCTCGACGTCGCCGATGCGACCGACCTGCCGCTCGGCATCTACAACAATCCACCGCGGGTGAAGAGTGATCTGCACTGGGATCATCTGTTGCGCATCTTCAAGCATCCGAACTACGTGGTGCACAAGGAATCGACCGCACGTGTCGGCCAGGTCGCGCAGGTTCTCGCCGGAAAGCCCGGCGTGTCGGTGATGTGCTGCGACTCACCGAACCTGGGGCTCGTGGTCCCGACCATGTCGCTCGGCGGCCACGGCACCGCGAACATGACCGGCAACGTCGCCCCGCAGGAGCTTGCCGCCATCTCAACGCCGTGGACGAGCTACCAGGACGCGGAAAACTTCAAGAACGCGTATCTCGGCTTGCTTCCGCTCCTGCACTACACCTACTCGGCGGTTAACCCGGTGGCGGTGAAGTCGCTGATGAAGGCGCTCGGCATGCCGGCGGGCGACTTGCGCAAGCCGCTCACAAATCTCGAAGGCGAGGCCTTGGCAAAGGGTGTGCGCATTGTCACTGAACTGGGCCTCGATAAGCGCTACGGCTACAAAATGAAGCCGATTTCGGCGGTGGCGGCTTAGCGCCATCGCTACAGAATGCAACGGCCTCGACCGCCTATCTTTCGAGAAATCTCTCCCCCGCTTGGCATTATAGATGCATGTCGGTTGGCTTCCCCCGCCACCGGGGACCGCGTAATCTAGTGCCAACGCGGCCGAGAACGCGCCAGTGAAGGATCGAAAGGACCTCCCATGCCACGCATCGTTGCACTCGGCCTTGCGCTCGCGTTGAGCGCCATCGTGGCCGCGCCGGCGGCGGCGCAGAAATATCCCTCGCGCACCGTGAGCGTGATCGTGCCCTATCCGGCGGGCGGATCGGTTGACGGCGTCGCGCGCATTGTGGTGCAGAAGCTCAACGAGACCGTGGGGCAACATTTCATCGTCGAGAACCGTGCTGGCGGTGCATCGGGAACGGTGGGCGCGACCGCGGTCGCCCGCGCCGCGCCCGATGGCTACACTTTGATGGTCTCGGCTTCGGTGCACGTGATCAACCCGTTCCTCTACAAGAACATCCCGTACGATGCGGTGAAAGACTTCACACCGGTCACGCTGATCGCTGACGGTCCGCTGATCGTCTCGACCACGCCGAGCGTGCGGGCGGACAATCTCAAGGACTTTTTCGAGCAGGTGCGCAAGGAGCCGAACAAGTTCACCTTCGGCACGACGAGCCTCGGCTCTGCCAGCCATCTCGCGATCGAATTGCTCAAGCGCGACGCCGGCCTCGACACGCTCGTGGTGCCGTACAAGGGAACTGCGCCGGCGCTCACCGACCTCGTGAGCGGGCAGATTCAACTCCTCGCCGATCCGATGCTCTCCTCGCTGCCGCTGGCGCGCGCCGGCAAGATCAAGGCGCTGGGTCTCACCAGTCTCAAACGCGCCATCGCCGCGCCGGAGATTCCAACCGTCGAAGAGTCGGGCGTAAAGGGTTTTGAGTTCGTGTCGTGGTACGGACTGTGGGGGCCGCGCGGCCTGCCGAGCGAGGTCAATGCCGTCCTGCAGGAAGCATCGGCGAGAGTGCTGGCGCTGCCGGAGATGAAGCAGCGGCTCGCCGAGCTCGGCTTCGGGCCGATCGGCTCGACATCGGAGCATTTTGCCAGGTACATCGACACCGAGATGGCGAAATATGCTGCGATCATCCGCGACGCCAAGATCGGCGCGCCGCAGCAGTAGGATGTTTTTTGTTAGCTCGTCGCCTGTGCCAACAACTCCGCGCGGAGCACCTTGCCGTAGTGTGAGCGCGGCAGGCTCGCGACAAAGCGTATTGCGCGCGGCTTCTTGTAGGACGCAAGGTGCTCGCGGCAGTGCTCCACCAGCTCGTGCTCGGTCGACGACATCCCGCGCTTCAGCACGACAAAGGCGGTGACCGCTTCGCCCCATTCGGGATCCGGAAGACCGAGCACCGCGACCTCGCCAACGGCGGGATGCGTTGCGATCACGTCTTCGACTTCCTTCGGCATGATGCTTGAGGAGCCGGAACGGATCACGTCCTTGAGGCGACCGACGATTGCGAGGCGCCCAGCGCGGTCGAATGTTCCGACGTCGCCGGTATGCAGCCAGCCGTCGCGTAAAGCGTCGCGGGTCGCCTGCTCGTTCTGCCAATAGCCGGCCATCAGGTTGCCGCCCTGCACCAGCACCTCGCCGGATGCGTTCTCTCCATCCGCGTCGTCAATCCGTACCCGATAGGCCGGGAGCGGGTGTCCAACGGTTTCGATGAGCCGCGCGCGGTCGCGTCCAGCGAGCTCCTGCGGTCGCAGATAGCAGCAGACGGGCGCCTCGGTCATGCCGTAGAGCACGCCGATGCGTGGGCCGACGAGATCGAGTGCGCGCTCGAACACCGCGGAGGGAATGCGGGAGCCGCCCACATAGATCGCTTCCAGCTTCGGCATCCGGTCCTGCGGCCGCAGGTGCTCGATCCACCGTACGAGCTGCGTCGGCACCAGCGATGTCCGGCTGGCGCCGCTTCTGTCGATCATCGCGGTGAAACGCTCCGGGTCGAAACGCCGGCCCAGCACCACCGTCGCGCCGGCAAACAGATGCGACATCAGGATCACCTGTGCGATCGGCCAGAGCGGCCGCACATTCAAGAACACCGTTTCGCTTGCGATCTCGAAGCCCTGGATGGTGTTCGCGGCCACCGCCATCAGATTGCGATGGCGCAGCATCACGGCCTTGGGCGCCGCGGTGGTGCCGCCGCTGAAGTTGAGAGTCGCGAGGTCGTCGCCGTCGCCATCAGGAAGTGGTCGCTCGGAGGACTTTCCGAGTAGCGTCTCGTAGTCGAGGCCTTTCCCGACATAGACGATCGATTGCAACGTCTCGACGTCGTGATCGACCTTGTCGATCCTTTCGGCAAATGCCGGATGCGTCACCAAGGCTCGCACCCCGGCGCGCTGCAACAGCGCGACGAGCTCGCGCCGCGTGAGCCGCGGGTCCATGGGCACCCGCACGAACCCGGCGGCCATGCTGCCGTAGTCGGCCTCGAGATATTCGCGGCAGTCCGGCAGGAGGAGCGCGATGCGATCGCCCTTGGCGAGACCGAGGCCGTGCATCGCGTTCCCGAACCGCGTGAGCCGTTGGTGGAACTGCCGGAACGACCAGCTGCCCGCCTCGTCAACAATCGCGGTGCGATCGGGATACGCGAGCGCGAGCTGTGCGAGCTTGGCGCCGATATGCACGTCACCACGCTTATGCATGTCACCACCCTTGGAGCACGACGCGGCCAACGACCGCGCGCTGTTCCATCATGGCGTGGCCTTCGGACGCGCGCGGGAACGGCAGCACGGCTCCAATGAACGGCTTGACTGCGCCGGTGGCGAGGAGATGGAGCGCTATCTCGACGTCCTTGTAGGTGGCATTGCCGGAGCCCGAGATGCGGATGCGCCGCACGATCACGAGGCCGGGATCGATCTCGACGCGCTTGCCGCCGATGTTGCCGAGGACGACCACGATGGCGTTCTGCGCGGTCGAGCGCAGGCTCTCGCCGAAGGTGTTGGAGACGACGTTCTCCAGCACAACGTCGACGCCCTGCTTGCCGGTGCGGCGCCAGACCTCGCCCGAGAATTTCAGGTCCGGGCTGACGATCACCTCGTCGGCGCCGGCTTGCCTGACGATTTCGGCCTTGTCTTCGGAGCTGGTGACCGCAATCGCGTGTGCGTTCACGCTCTTGACCACCTGAATCTGATGCAGGCCCAAACCGCCGCCGGCGCCAGTAATGAGCACCGTCTGACCCGGCTCGACCTGCGCCACGCCGAGCGCGGCGCGTACGCTGGTGCCGACCGGGCAGACCGCGAGCGCCGCAGCGGTCATATCGAGGCCGTCCGGTATACGGACGGCATTGCGCGCGGGCACGCAGGTGAACTCGGCATAACCACCGCCGCCGCTCTCGCCCAGCACGCGGCTGTTGCGGCAAAGGTCCTGCCGGCCGCTCAGGCAATAGCGGCACAGGCCGCAATAGAGCCGCTGATAGATGACCACGCGCTCACCTATGCGGTCGGCCGGCACATCTGCGCCGGTCTCGACGATCTCGCCGGCGATCTCGTGGCCGAGAACGCGACCGGGCTTGCTGCCGGGAATCTTGCCGCCGCGCGAGAGCACGTCGTGATAGCAGACGCCGGCGGCATGAATGCGAATGAGAACGTCATCCGGGCCGGGCACCGGCCGCTCGATCATGGTTGCCTTCAGCACCGACGGGGCGCCAAAATCCGCGAATGTGACGGCTTTCATCGAGGCCATGGTCTAGTGCCGCCGATTTGAAGTTCCTACACCACTTGCAGCATACTCTGTTAGGAACTTCAAATCGAAAGCGGCACTAGAATCATAGAGTTGCTAGTGCCCCTTCGTTTCCGAAGGTCGTGTCAGAGCGTTCTGAGGAGTATCACAAACTTCGGAAACGGGGCACTAGGTACGCTTGGTGAAGGCAGTG
>WNGB01010024.1_pt1 | contig 13206 bp, 12 predicted proteins | sample 5400681 | NCBI WGS metagenome assembly WNGB01 (sample SAMN13153367, study PRJNA577476) | soil metagenome | isolation source: 115 cm soil or saprolite under grassland replicate 2 | place: USA:California | collected 2016-06-15 | reverse complement strand
AATATCCGGCGTTGCAACCGACGTCTAGAACAGTCTTGCCAGAGAAGTCGCGCGGGAATCCGAGCAGGTCCAGGCAGTCCAAGACGGAGTCACCGTCGTGAACCGCCTGGATCCTAAGCCAATCCGCGAGGTTGAAGGATTGGTACCACGGTCCGAGGGTTGCTGTATCCTTCAGTATCCTTTCTCTCTCCTCGATAGAACCCACATCTAGGTGCCAGTTCAAATCCTCTCCTCCTCAGATTCCACTGAGAGAATCCCCTTCTTCTCTAGATCAGGCTCGATCAGGGGACTGTGGGTGGCATCGTATTGTTGCGCACTCTTTAAGGTTGATGCTCCGCTATGTTACTACGAAGTAGATGATTCAGGGCTCGAACTCGACCAGGACCGCCCCGATGCTCGTCCACCGATCATGGGCGGCGGCCTCGAACTCCCGGGGAGTCACGGCGCTTTCAAAGTGCCGTGGTGGCTGGTCTGGGCGTGATGGCTGGGTAGAGATGAGACAGGCACGGGACTCCGAGATCATGCGGTTGTCACAGCCCATGACCTCAACCGAAGACCGTGCCTGCCGCCCTGTCATCCCCCATCCCTGCCGCAGCCCCCCACCGCGGCGACGGCCGCCCGCTCGGCCTGCGTGCATGCCCCGGGCTGCTTGCGCGTCTGGCGACAGTCCCCGACCCACGCGACCGGCGAGGGCGACGACACACCCTGGCCGGGGTGCTGGCGGTTGCCGCCGCGGCGGTGCTGGCCGGTGCCCGGCCGGTCGCCGCGACCGCCGAGTGGGCCGCTGACGCGCCACCCCACGTCCTGGCCGCGCTCGGCGCCCGCGGTGACCCGCTGTCGGGGGCGTGGCAGGCTCCCAGCGCCGCGGCGGTCCGCCGCGTGCCCGCCCGCATCGACGCCGGCCTGCTCGACCACACCCTGGGCGCATGGCTGGCCGGCCGGCTGCGCCCAGCCGGCCGGCACCGCCGGCGGGCGGTCGCGGCCGGCGGCAAGACCCTCCGCGGCTCCGCCGACCATGACGGCCACGCGGTCAAGCTGCTGGCAGCCATGGACCACACCGACGGCGCGGCCGTGGCCCAGCGCGAGGCCGACGCCGCCGCCAACGAGACCACGCTGTCCCAGCCGCTGCTGGACCGCCTGGACCTCACCGGCGTCGTGGTCACCGCCGACGCGACGGGACACCAGCGGGCCCACGCCACCTTCCTCGTCGGCCGGCGGGCCCACTACCTGCTGGTCGTCAAGGCCAACCAGCCCACCCTGCACGCCCAGCTGGCCGGGCTGCCCTGGCGTGCGATGCCCGTCACCGACACTACCCGCGACCACGCCCACGGCCGCATCGGGCTGCGCACCCGCAACGTCGCCGCCGTCGCGGGCCTCGGGTTCCCCCACGCCGCCCAGGCGACCCAGGCCACCCGCCGTGCCCGCGAGCCCGCCAGCCGCGCCTGGCGCACCGAGACCGTCTACGCGGTCACCAGCCTTGCCCTCGGCAGCGCCAGCCCCGCCCAGCTCGCCGACTGCCTCCGCGGGCACCGGAGGACCGAGGACCAGCTGCACCGGGCCCGTGACGTGACCTTCGCCGACCACGCCGCCCGGGCTCGCACCGGCAACCTCCCCCACACCATGGCCAGCCTGCGCAACCTGGCGGTCAGCGTGCTGCGCCTGGCCGGCCACGCCAACATCGCCGCCGGGCTGCGCCACAGCGGCCGTGACCCGACCCGGCCACTCGCCCTCCTCAGCATCCCCATCCCACACCCATGAAACGGATGAAACGGATATCACGACACTTTGCAAGAGCCCTGGCCGCCGCCATCCCACCTCGCGAGCGGGTCATCACCTGCGAGGAGGCGCAAGTGCGCTGTACAACCTTCCAAATCGGCCTGTGAGGTTTCAGTGGCGGAGTGAAGCCAGCCAGACGGGTGATCGCTCAATGTAGTGCCACCTGCATTGAATTGAATTAGAGGTGTTCAGTATTTCCATATCCCAAGGTTGTGCTCGTCCAGGAGGTCGCGCAGTACGAGCTGGCCGTGGCGCGCGGGGACGTCGAACACGAGCCAGCCAGACGCTCTCTCGCCCCGGTTGAGCGTCACAGGTTCTAGGGGCGGGTCGAACGCGTTCAAGCCAATGATCACGTCCCCGATGTAGTGACGGCCGCCCACGAGCGCGTAGCTGTCCGCCCAGGGAGCGTCCTGCTCGTCGGCGAGTGCGTGCACCTTCACATAGGCGCCCATGAACAGGCCGTGCTCGGGCTGGTCGAACTGGTCCCCGGTGGAGAATTTCACCCCGGTGACGGTGATCTCAAGCCGGGGAGTACCGGATTCGTCGTAAACGGTCAGCCGGTCGCCAACCCGGCCGGCGGCGACCTTTGGCTGGGTCGTCGCGGGTTCGGTCGTGGTCGGCTCGGTTGCCGCCGGCTCGGTGGCCGACGGGGTGGTCACCTCCGAGAACTGGCCGGCCCGGATCGTGGCGGTGCCGGTCGCGGCTTGCCAGCTCGTCGGCTCCTGCTGGTGCGTCACGACGACCAGCGCGCCAAGCCCGACCCAGGCGAGCAGCCCGATGGTGGACAGGGCGCGCGCCGCCGTGACCAGGCCGCGGCCACCCACCGGCCCCGCGGGCGGCTGCCGGATCCTTTGCGCGGCCATCGCGGCGAGCACAAGCGCCATGATGGCGGGAAGGAGAGGGACCAGGAGCGACACGACCGCAAGCACGAGGGCTGTAACGGCCCCTCCCTCTACCAGGGGTGAGCCCGCAGCATGCGGCGGCGGTTCGGGCCAGGGCGGCCCGCCGGCGCCGGGTGGGAAGGGCTGGGCGGGCTGCTCCGCCGAGGGGCCCGCGCCGGGTGGAGCCCATCCCGGCCCCTCGCCCTGGGTCATAGCGCCTCCATGCTCCTGTTCACCACGACCCACCGCCACCACCGCCGGCACCGCCGCCGCTGCCGCTGCCGCCGCCCCCGCTGCTGCCCCCGCCGCCGGAACTGCTGCCAGAGGACGTCGGCTCCACCGTGGACGACCGCGCAGCCCGCGGCAGCCGCGGGGCCATGTCCGAGTAGCGCCTGCCGACGGGATCGTTGGCATACCAGGCCGACGCGGCAACCACCCGGGACCAGCGGTCGATCTCACCGACCGCAACCGCCCATGCGGCGTACTGGCCCAGGACCCCCTGGCTGGCCGCCTCCTCGAGGTGGTGCGCCTCCGGGCCCGCCAGGAACCGCCGGAACGACTCGACCCGTAACCACAGCTCACAGCCCCACGGGGTCCGGACCCGCAGCTCCCACGCCCGCACCACCGCAGCTAAGCCGCCACCAGCCAGGAGCGCGCCCCACGCCACCAGCGCCAGCCACACCCAGCCCCACCGGTTGGCCAGGGCGCCGCCCACGCCAGCAATGGCGAGGCCGCCCGCCACGACCACCCCGCCGAGCACCCACGCCAGTTTCCGGTGCAAGTCGCCGGCCGGGTCCCACAGGCCGCAAGTCCGGTGCCAGGCTGCGAGCTCGTCGCCGACCTCCCGCCACGCCACGGCGAAGCTCGGGTCATAAGAGCCGAGCGTCAGACGTGTGCGGCCGGCGAACGCCGTGTCGAGCGTGCGTGAGACCGACGACTCGTCATGGTGGGGCCGGCGCACCAGGGCCATCTCGTAGCCGGAGTCCTCGATGTCGAGGTAGCCGTCGGTAGCGGCGCCGATGAGCCACGCCACCTTGTGGTTCTGCCCGACTGCCTCGGCGAGCAGGACGCCGCCCTGCGCCGGCGTCAGCTCCGCCGGGGGAGCGAACTCGACGGTGGCAAACGATCCCAGCTTCTCGGCGTCGACGCGAGCCTCCAGGGCCGTGCCGGCCCGGCCCGCGTCGGCCCGCCCGCCTGGCGCGACGGGCTCACGGCCAGCCCGCCGCACCGGCCACGACACCAGGGCCGATGCGACCACCGCAGCGGCCGCGGCCACCAACGCAGCGAGAGGAGCGCCGCTGGTGGCATCGGCCGGAAGGCCGGAGGAGGGCACAGGCAGGCCAGGGGCGACCTCCAGCTGCCGGCCGCCGGCCGCGTACAGGGTGGCGCCCTGACGGGCTCGCAGGGTGCTGATCGTGGCGACGAGGTGGCCGGGCTCGGGCTGGGTAATGTCGCATCGCTGCTGGGAACCGGCTTCGACCTGGACGCAGCGGGCTCCCTGGAACTCGAACGGCGCCACCACGTGGACCTCGACGTTGCCGATCCCCACCGGCCACTGCGTCCCGACCGCATCCCACGCCAGCCGGCCCTGGGGAGCCACGTCGTCCAGGGAGTAGGCGATCTTGTAGCGGTGCCGGCCGGTGGTCGTGCGCGACGGGTCGCCGATGCGGATCCGCACCGCAGACCCCAGGTTCTCGAGGGTCATGTCGCCGGGTGCGGTGGCCGACGAGACTGCAGGCTGGGCGTCGGATGACAACCCGGGCACGTCGCGGAAGATGCCGTGGCGTTGCTGGGTGCCGAAGTCGTAGTCGATCACCTCGACGACGCCGGCACGGCCGTCGCTGCCGATCGCGGCACCGGCCCACAAGCCGGTGACCCGCTCGCCGTCCCCGACCACCGCACCGATCGCCGCAGCGCCGCCCACGAGAAGCGCGCCGATGAGGAGCAGGACCATGTCGAGGCGACGATGCGGCCGGATCCGCATCCCGGCCACACCGCCCACAACCTGCCCAGCGGCGGCGCGCAGGTCCACCCAAGTCGCCATTATCGGCCTGCCGCAGGCTGCCAGGACAGGCCCTCGTCCTGGCCCTTGCCGGGCATGGTGGCAGAGCAGCGCGCTGCCGTGTCGTCCTGCTGGCACGCCTTCCTGCCCACTGCATGGACCGGCTGCAGAGGGTCAGGCGGCGGCGCGCAGATCCAAGCCAGGTCACGGCTACGGCCACACGGCGGGTTCTCGCTCGCGAGCAGAGCGACCGCCACCGTGACGACCGGCTGGACCGCCCGGCGGCCGGAGATGGCTGGCATGGGGTAGGACCCCCTCCAGCGGGTGCAGCGCGCGATGATCGCGCCGCCTCGCGGCTTGGTGAGTGATCGGCGGGCTGGCATGCCGCCAGCAGTCAGGGCTGCGGCCGCAGCGACAGCGACCTCCTGCTACGACGCGCCCTTCCCTTGGGGATATCCACCTCCCCGCGTCGCGGCCCACAGTCCTCGCCGCAGACGCTACGCCTCGCCTTGCTTCTCGTCCATAGGAGGCAAACAGGGAGGTTGCTCACCTCTGTCGTGAACGAGTGAGACGCCGCATCGTCGCCCGAGCAGTGCTGGCTCGAGCGGGGAGGCGCAAGAGCGCTGTACATGTACACGTTCCAAATCGGCACTCAGGAGCAGGTCACGCCCGCTGCACAGGTTCGAGTCCTACGCAGGAATCACACTCGTCGGACCGGATGTCGTGGAGCCTTGGTTCCCGTTTCTTGTTGCGCGTCGACGCTCCGGAAGGAAAGCTGTGCGTCGCTCTTGCGGGGCTACGAGCGGCGGAACTGGCGTCCGGGTCTGCTGGGATGGAGACCGGCTCATGAGCTGCGTGTCGCGCTGCGGTGCAGGGCTGGGAGCGGTCCTCGATGGATACGAGCCGCTGTCAGACGACGAAGCGCGGGACATCGCGCGCATTCGAGAAGTGGCAGCCAGCGGCGACCCGTGGGCGCGATCCTCGGTGCTCCACGTCACTGGCTCCGCAGTCATCCTGCACCCGGAGACTCGGCGTGTCCTTCTGCGCTGGCATGACCGGATGCAGAGCTGGCTGCACGTCGGCGGCCATGGCGGGGCGGGGGAGACGAGTCCACTGGACGTTGCGCTCCGGGAGGCTACAGAGGAGACTGGCCTTGGCGATCTGTCGCCTTGGCCAGATGCTGCGCGGTCGCTTCTGCTTCATGTGGTGATCGTTCCCGTGCCCGCCGGTCGGGGCGAGTTCGAGCATGAGCACGCCGATCTCAGGTATGCGCTCGCGACCGCCCGGCCTGAGGACGCCACTGCCGAGACCCCCACTGCGCGGCTGCGCTGGCTGTCGATCGCGGACGCGATGTCAGCGGTTGCGGAAGACAACCTGCGTCTCAGCTTCGCCCGGATCGGCAGGCTATTGGGGACACCGGACTGACCGTTGGCGGATCCGAAGGCCTTGTGGCGCGAGGTGCGGTCCTTGTCGTGCCGACGCCTTGCCTACGGGACCCTGACCTATGACGGCGGTGACCCAGGCGTACCGGTTCGCGCTCGCCCCGACCCCGGCGCAGCGGCGTGGGCTCGCGTCCCACTGTGGCGCGGCCCGGTTCGCCTACAACTGGGGCCTGGCGCTGGTCAAGGCCCGGCTGGGCGACCGGGCCGAGGCCGCCGACACCAAGGTGCCGTGGACCCTGCCGGCGCTGCGGAAGGAGTGGAACCAGGCCAAGGGCGCGGTCGCGCCGTGGTGGGCGGAGAACTCCAAGGAGGCCGACTCCTCGGGCCTGGACGCCCTCGCCCGGGCGCTCGCCAACTTCTCCGACAGCAGGGCGGGCCGCCGCCAAGGCGGCCGGGCCGGGTTCCCCAGGTTCAAGAGGAAGGGCCGCGCCCGCGACGCCTGCCGGTTCACCACCGGCGCCATCCGCGTCGAGCCCGACCGCCACCACGTCACCCTCCCCAGGCTGGGCCGGGTCAAGACCCACGAGTCCACAAGGAAGCTCGCCCGCCGCCTGGAAGCCGGCACCGCCCGGGTCCTGTCGGCCACCATCAGCCGGACCGCCGACCGCTGGTATGTGGCGTTCACCGTCGAGGCCGACCGGCACCTGCCCGAGGGCAACGGCCAGCGCTCGGTGGTGGGGGTTGATGTGGGGGTGCGGCACCTGGCCGTGGTCGCCGGCCCCGGCCACGCCCCCGAGTATGTGGCCAACCCCAGGGCGCTGGCGCGCCAGCAGCGCGCCCTCGCCAGGGCGCAGCGGGCGCTGGCCCGCCGGCAGCCAGGCAGCCGCGGCCGCGGGCAGGCCCGCCGGCGCGTCGCGCGGCTGCACGCCCGGGTGGCCAGCCGGCGCCGCGACCACCCCCACAAGCTCACCAGCCGCCTCGCCCACGCCCACCACACCGTGGTGGTGGAGGACCTCCACGTCGCCGGGATGGTGCGCAGCCGGCCGCTGGCCCGGGCGGTCGCCGACGCGGCCCTGGCGGCGCTGCGCCGCCAGCTGGCCCGGGCGGTCGCCGACGCGGCCCTGGCGGCGCTGCGCCACCAGCTGGCCTACAAGACCCGCTGGCACGGGGCCAGGCTGGTGGTGGCCGGCCGGTGGTACCCGTCGTCGAAGACCTGCTCGGGCTGCGGCCTGGTGAAGACCAAGCTGGCCCTGGCCGAGCGGACGTTCCACTGCGAGGGCTGCGGGCTGGCCGTCGACCGCGACGAAAACGCCGCCCGCAACCTCGCCATGCTCGCCGTCGCCGCCAGTGGGGCGGAGACCCCAAACGCCCGTGGACCCGACCTAAGCCCCGGCCTGCCGGGCAGACGGGGACGAAGCGGGAAGCCAGCACCGGCAGCCAGCCGGACAAGCCTGGCACCGTCGTCGGGCAATTGACGACCACCTGAGCCCTCAAACCTACCGAGAGCTCGGGTGACGGCGGTCCTGCTTGAGGGCGTCGAACAGCGCGAGGGCGCTCTGGCGGTCCCAGCGGACGACCGAGCCGGCGCCTGGGACGGGCCCGGTGCCTGCGATGGGGACGGTGGTCGCGATGCCGTCGCCGCTGGTGACCGCGCGCATGGCCAGGGGGAAGCGGGTGAGGTGGTAGAGGTGGTCGGCGTCGTCGACGGCGATGTTGTCGGTGCCGTCGAGCGCGAGCGGGATGCTGCGGAACGGGTTGAGGAGCATGCCGGGGCTGGTCGCCTTGTCGATGAGGCTGCCGAGGAGTTCGCGTTGGCGTTCGACGCGGTCCAGGTCGCCGCGGCCTCCGGCGCGGGTGCGGACGTAGCCAAGGGCCTGCCTGCTGTCGAGGATCTGGCAGCCGGCGGGGATGTTGAGGCCTGCCATGGGGTCCTTCATGGGTTTGCCGGGGCAGATGCGGACGCCGCCGACCGCGTCGACGGTGGCGGCGAAGCCGTCGAAGCCGACCTCCATGTAGTGGTCGATGCGGATGCCGGTGACCTCTTCGACGGTGCGGGCGAGCAGCTTGGGGCCGCCGAAGGCGTAGGCGGCGTTGAGCTTGTTGCGGCCTCGTCCGGGGATGGGGACGTAGGAGTCGCGGGGGAGGCTGACCAGGGTAGGCTGCCCGCCACCGCGCGGGATGTGCAGGAGCATCATGGTGTCGGCCCTGCGCCCGGCGGCGTCGCCGGTGCCGAGCTTGCGCTTCTGCTCGCCGGTGAGGCCTTCGCGGCTGTCGGAGCCGACGATGAGCCAGTCCGTGCCTGGGGTGGCGGTGGGCCGCCCGGTGTAGTCGGTGAGGGCGTCGACCCGGTTGAGCCGGCGGTCGACGTAGACGAGCAGGCCGGCGGCCAGGACGAGCAGGGCGAGGAAGGTGACGGCCGCGCGGCGTCCCCAGCGGCGTCGCGGGTGGGTCCACGGTGGTGGGAGGACCTGGCCGGGTGGGGCGCCGGCCTGGCCGGGTGGGGCGCCGGCCTGGCCAGGTGGGGCGCCGGCCTGGCCAGGTGGGGCGCCGGGCATCTGGTCGACCGGTGTCCCGCGGCCGCGCGACCACTGGCTGGGCCTGCCGCTCATTGTCAACCTCCTTGTCATCGTCGAGAGCGCCGGTCATCCATCGGCGCCGCGGTCGTGCACGGTGGGCTGTCGAGGACCCTGGGAGCCCGCGCGCCGACCGGCGCTCTGGGCTCCACCATACGTCCACTGCGGCGCGGGGAGGCCACGGCGAGGTACCACTCAGCTATCGGCCGTGGTCGCGCAGGCGGTGTCGGGGCCGACCGGCCGGGCCGGGGGTCAGGTCGTGGCCGGCGATGGTGGCGGTGGCGTCGCCGAGCCCCGAAACCGGCGCTGGTGCCGGCGAGTCTCGGAGCCGCCAAGGCCGCCCCAGCCGAGTTCGTCGCCGTCGAGCTGCAGGCCGAGAGCCCAGCGGACCTCCTCGTCGGGGCCGGGCGGCCGGGCGCGGGGGTCAGGTTGTGCTGGCGTCGGTGAGGGCGTCGGTGAACCTGGTGAGCAGGCGGGCGAAGTCGGTGCGCTCCTGCTCGGTCCAGTCGTGGGTGAGGCGGGCGAAGAATGCCTGTCGCTGGTCGTGGACGGTGTGGGCGAGCTGGCGGCCGGTGTCGGTGAGCTCGAGGTGGATGCGCCGGCCGTCGGTCTGGGAGGCGACCCGCAGGACGTAGCCGGCTTGGATGGCGTCGGCGACCAGGCGGCTGGCGCGGGAGGGGTCGATGCCGAGCCGTTCGGCCACGGCCCCGACGGTGACCTCGTGGCCAGGGCGGCCAGGTCCTTCCTCGACAGCGTCCACGATGGCGACGTGGGCGAGGTCGGCCGGGCGGTCGAGGTCGCGGGTGAGCATGCGGCCCAGGGTGCGCCGGGTCTGGCTGCGCCGGATGCGGACCATCGCCCGCTCGATCGCGGGCAGGGCCGGCCCCGCACCGGCCAGCCCGGGCGCAGCAGGGTAGGCATCGGCTGGCGGCGGCGGCGTGGCGTGCCGCGGAGGCGGTGGTGTGGGGCTGGGCATGCAGTGCAGGCTACCACCTGACAGGTGCGGCACGCAGGTCGTTGCGTTCCGCACCGGTCTGCGCCCCGGCGGTTACGACTCGGGGGCGCCGTTGGCCGGCGCCTGACGAGCGTGGCCGCATAGCAGTGGTCGCAGCCCCCGGCGGTTACGACTCGGGGGCGCCGTTGGCCGGCGCCGCCTGCCGTTACTCGGCGCCTGCGGCTTGGGGGCCCGTGGCCTGGCAGGTCCGCTGCTCCTTCGTGAAGGCGTCGAGCGTGTCGAGGAGCCGCTGGTCGCGGACCTTTTTCACGAGGAGGTCGATGCTGCGGTCGGCGTACCGCACGGCGGCCAGGCAGGACGGCGGCGTGACGGTCCGGGTGACCGTCTCGACGATGGTGGACGGGGCGGGGGTGGCGCCAGTGGCGGCCGGGCTGCTCTGGTCGAAGGTTCGGCCGAGCAGCAGGCCGACCGCGAAGATCAGCGCGAGCGCGACGGCGGCGACGGGCCACCGGCGCCGCCGCCTGGGTGGGACCTCGACGGTGGGGAGCTGGGGAGCCCCAGCTGCGGGGGCGGAGGGGCGGCCGGCATCGTCCGCGTCGCCGCCGGCCTCGCCGCTTGTATCGGTGTCCTGGACGGACGGCGTGGTGGCCACGGGCAGGACGGTGGCGAAGCGCTGCTGCTGCCCGAGCGTGCCGAGGCGGCGGCCGACCGCGGTGAACGAGCGGCGGACCTCTTCGAGCTGGCGCTGCCGCTCGCGAGGGTCCTGGGGTTCCAGCTCGTTGTGCTCGTCGCCGTCTGGGGCCATGTTGCGTCCCCTCCTCGAGCCTCGCCGCCTTGACGGGACCGGGTGACGCCAGGGCGGTGCTGCTGAGCGGGCCGGGCCTCTGTCCAGGTCGGGTGGCGCCGGTCCATGCGATGGATCGTGGACGAGGCGACGCCGGCTGCGGCGTGGCCGCGTTGGCGCCTCTTGGCTGGTTCGAGAGCAGGTCGGTGGAGCGGTCGACGGGCCGCCACGGTTCCGTGATAGCAGGTTGAGCGGGCAACAACCACGTCTGCGCGGCTGGCTCGGTAAATGTGCGTAGAGGCTGCCGGACATGCTCCGGGCCGGCCCGTGACCGGTCCTGCCTGCCTTGGTGAGCGGGCGGCGGGATGCCGCCGGGGCCGGCTCCGGCGCGTGGGCGGGGTAGGATAGGGGTGCGTTCTGGAGCTGGTGCGCCCGGGCGGCGCGCCGGCCCAAGCCGGTCATCGCCGTAGGTCATCGCCGTAGGTCATCGCCGTAGGAGATGCTGCACGCCATGCCGACCGATCACGCTCCCGAGCTCGCCGCCTTGGCCAAGCGCCTGGCTGACGCGAAGGAGTTCCTTTGACCTCGACGCGAAGCAGCGGGAGTTGGCAGGTCTGCGGGAGCACGCGGCAGCGCCGAACCTGTGGGACGACCCGGACCGCGCACGCAGGGTGATGCGCCGCATGGCCGCCGTCGAGGGCGACCTCGGTGTGGTGGGGAAGCTTTCGGAGCAGTTGTCGGACCTTGAGACCCTGAACCAGCTCGCCCTCGAGGAGGGCGACGACTCGGTCGGCGCCGAGCTCGAGCAGGGCGTGTCCGAGCTGGCCAGGGCGGTCGACGAGCTGGAGGTGCTCGCCCTGCTGGGTGGGGAGTTCGACGACCGTGACGCGATCGTGACCATCCATCCGGGGGCGGGCGGGACCGAGTCGCAGGACTGGGCAGAGATGCTGTGGCGGATGCTGACCCGCTGGGCCGAGCGGCGCGGGTTCAAGGTGACGGTGAACGACTACCAAGAGGGCGACGAGGCCGGGATCAAGTCGGTGACGCTCACCCTCGAGGGCCAGCGGGTGTACGGGCTGGTGTCGGCGGAGGCAGGCACGCACCGGCTGGTGCGGATCTCACCGTTCGACCAGGCCAAGCGGAGGCACACCTCGTTCGCGGCGGTCGACGCGATCCCGGTGCTGGACGACGACGACACGCCCGAGATCGACGAAGCGGACCTGCGGGTCGACATCTTCCGCTCCTCGGGGCCGGGCGGCCAGGGGGTCAACACGACCGACTCGGCCGTGCGCATCACCCACCTGCCCACGGGGATCGTGGTTGCCGTGCAGAACGAGCGCTCACAGCTCGCCAACAAGACGATCGCGTTGAAGATCCTGGCCGCACGCCTGGCCGAGCGGGCCCGACAGGAGCGCGAGGCGGCGCTGGCGGCGCTGCGCGGCGACCGGGGCGAGATCGCGTTCGGCAACCAGATCCGGTCCTACGTCCTGCACCCGTACCAGATGGTCAAGGACCATCGGACCGAGGTGGAGACCGGCAACGTCCAAGCGGTGCTGGCCGGCGACCTCGACCAGTTCATCGCAGCCGAGCTGCGCCGCCGCGCTGTCAGCAGGATCGCCGATGCCGGATAGCCGAGGAGCCGATGCCGGATTTTCACCGAGCCTGGGTTAGGCTCCCCGGACCGTTCCCGTTCTAGGAGTGTCATGTCCTCACCCCCGATCCCGATCCCCACGGTGCGCGCGCCCGACTGCGCGCCGCCCGAGGCCGCCGCCGCCCGGGTCACCGTGCTGGCCGATGGCGGCGCCATGGCCGCCGCCGAGGTCCTTCGTTCCGACGGGCACGACCTGGCGGTCGTGGCCGTCGACGGGGTCGTGCCCGTCGACGGCGTCGACGGCGTGCCGGCCCTCGGAGGGCCGTCGGTCGCCGCCCTCCCCCGTGCCCACGCCCCGGCCGGCATCTACGTGCGCGACCAGGAGCCCGCCGGGCACGACCCGGCGACCTGGGACGCGCTGGCGCTGAACGCGGCCCGGGCGACGGCGGTCTCGGTGGCCCCGCCGGGGGTTGGGATGTGCGGATGAGCGTGCTCACCGGGCTGTATCGGCGCTGGCGGCACCTGGTCCACGAGCTTGCGAAGTTCGGGATCGTTGGCGCGTTCAACACCGTGCTGGACTTCGGGCTGGCCAACCTGCTGCACCTCGGGCTGCACTGGCCGTCGCTGTCGGCCAAGACCGCCTCGGTCGCGGCGGCGGCGACGTCGTCGTACTTCATGAACCGGCACTGGACGTTCCGGCACCGGGCCAAGACCGGTCTGCGCCGCGAGTACAGCCTGTTCTTCCTGCTGAACGCCGTGGGCCTGCTGATCGCGGCGATCTGCATCCTCGTGGTGGAGCGCGGCTTCGACAAGACCGGCGCCTTGTGGTTCAACGTGGCCCAAGTCGCCGGCCTGGCCTTCGGGATGGTGTTCCGCTTCACCACCTACAAGCGCTGGGTGTTCGTCCGGCCGGACGCGGCACCCGCCCGCAGGGTCGCAGAGGGGTCGCTCGCAGACGCTCCGCCGGAGGCCCGCCACGGTGAGACGGCCGAGCCGGTGCTGGTGCCGGACGCCCGGCGCGATTCCCGCGGCTGAGCCGGTGCTGGTGCCGGACGCCCGGCGCGAATCCCGCGGCTGAGCCGGGCTCGCTCCCCTGCCGGAGGTCGCCCGTGGAGCCGTTGCTCCGGCCAGCAGTTCCCGAGCCACCCGATCGGCGACCTCGGCTTCGGCTGGGACGGCAAGCTGTACCTGTAGCGGCGGCGACGGTGCGAGCTTCACCTCGATCGACCACGGGCAGCTCGGCGACGTGCGGGCGGTGAGCT
>WNGB01010023.1_pt1 | contig 13206 bp, 11 predicted proteins | sample 5400681 | NCBI WGS metagenome assembly WNGB01 (sample SAMN13153367, study PRJNA577476) | soil metagenome | isolation source: 115 cm soil or saprolite under grassland replicate 2 | place: USA:California | collected 2016-06-15 | reverse complement strand
CGACCGGCCGCTGGTGGTCGTCTTCAATAAGATCGACCTGTTGCCCGACCCGACCCAATTCGCGGTGCGGGTACGGGAGCTCCATCCCGGCGCGGTGATGGCCACGACCATGCGGACCGACGGCCTGGCCTCGCTCAAGGCGCGGCTGCGCGAGCTGGAGCGGGCCGGGCGGGTGACGGTGGTCGTGCGGGTGCCGGTCTCCGACGGAGCCCAGCTGGCCGCACTCTACCGCGACGGCGAAGTCCTGGGGGTGAAGGCCGAGGGCGTGGAGCAGGAGGTCACGGTCCGGCTGGAGCCGTGGAGGGCGGAACAACTGCGGGCCGGCGGACGGGTGGTGGAGCGGGCACCACGGAAAGAAACCGCGTAAACGGTGAACGGTGAACGGTAAACGGGGCTCCTTGAATCATCGGAGCCCCCGTTCACCGTTTACCGTTTACGCTTTTCTGCCGACTACTCACTCCCAGAAAGGATCTGCTCGAGTATCAGCCACCGGTTCATCCCCGCAAACTTCTGGTGCATCTTGGTGGTCGGCGGAGGGGCCATCTCGTCCTCTTCGTTCTGCAGATCCGCCAGCGCATCGATGCCGCTGGCCAGGAACTTCCGCAGCCCCTTCTCCATCGCCATTCCCGCCGTGCGGAAGTTGAATAGCGTCGAGAACTGAAGGACGTACCCCAGGTCCGCGAGCTGCTGGTTGGTGATCAGCGTGCCCGCTTTCTTGGCGCGCCCGAAGTAGAGCGACGGCGAGAGGTTGAAGCCGAGCATCTGGTTCGGGTAGAACTTGCGGAGCCCCTCCGAGAACTCCTGCGGCTGGGTCAGCTCCGTGTTGTTGAACTCCGGCCAGATCACGTCCACCCCGAGCTCAGCCGCTTCACAGGCATCCTCGATCGCCATCTTCACCCCTCCGGACGACCTGCCCGGCAGCGCGCCGTCGATCGAGTCGGTGCGGGCGATGATGACAACCTCCACCCCCGTGGCCTGAGCGGCCGCTTTGATCGCCTTGAGCTTCGCCAGCCAGTCGCTCCGGGGGACCAGGACCTTATCCCGCTTGCTCTTGCCTACGTTGACGATGTGACCGCAAGTCCGGTTGGTCGGGTCTTGGTTCTCGAGGTGCACGCCGGCCGCTCCGACCCGGATCAGCTCGGTCGCCAGCGTGAAGGTCTGGGTGGGGCCGCCGAACCCGGCCTCCATGTCGACAAAGGCCGGTGGTGCGTCGAGAATCTCCCGGCCTTCGGTGTCATACCAGTGAGTGTTCCGGGCGCCCTCGATGCCCTTTCGGATCTCCAGGACGAGCTCGACCATCTGATGCGAATGATAGATGCCGATGTCCGGGTACATGCTCTTGGTGGCGGCCAGCTGCCATCCGCTGCCATACAGAGACTTGAACCCGAGACGGGTCATGATCGCAGCCGAAAAGGCGTCGTACGCGCCCGCGGTATGAAGATACGACCCCTTGGCCTTGGCCTCGTTCAGCAGCCGCCGGAACTTGACGGCGGGCACTTCACGCTCGGGCGGCGCGAACAACTTGGCGATCGCCTCGGCAGGATACGTGGCGTTGGGGGACACCGGAGCGGCAGTCGTCGCCATGACGGGTTCTCCGCGAGGGGCTCAGAAAAAAAGACCCGCCAGCGCACCGAACTGGGGCGCGCCGGAGGTTGTGAATTATTTCACATCATAGCGAATGGAGCGCCGGGGCGCCAGTGGCTGGCGCGCAGCGTCAGGTGACGGCGGCCGCAGTCGGAATGTGCCGCTCAGTGAAGTGTTACCTCGCGGATCGTCATTCGCCCGCCCTGTGGCCGAAATGGTATCGCTCTTGCCCGGCGGGCAATGCCTGCAGGTGTGGCCATCTAAGTTCGCTAGGTGAGGAAGGCTTGACCGGCGCTTGACCGGCACATGTCATTCTCTTGCCTGACAGGGAGTTACCGGTTTTACTTATGCCGCAAGTTTGTATCCAAACAAGACAGCGGGATGTACGGACGTTGCATTCTCGTGCATTCCTGAGGTGACAGGCGTATCCGTTCGGCGGACGCGGCAGAGCTGATTTTTCAACTGCTGCGCGTGGTGCGCGTACTCTGAGCTCACAGCAGGAACGAGAAGCCGTCCGCCCGTCGGTCCCCGGCGGCTGCGAGAAGGAACGCCTTGCGAAAGGAACGGCCTTGATCGCACATCCTATCTTTCTCGCCCGCCATGGCGAGACGGAATCCAACCGCGCCGGCCGCTACGCCGGCCGGCACAATGAGCCGCTCACCCGGCGCGGCCGTTCCGAGGTTCTCCGCCTGGCCCAGCAGATCAAGGTGCTGGGCATCCGGCAGATCTGGTCCAGCTCGGTGTGGCGGGCTCTCGAGTCGGCCACCCTCCTTCGCGACCGGCTGCGCCTTCCGCTTACGATCGACCAACGGCTGGACGAAATGCGCCTGGGCGCATGGGAAGGCCGCACCGAGGCCGAGGTTGCTCGGGACTTTCCCGAGGAGTACAGCCTGTGGTTGACCCATCCCGACCAGGTCCGGATCGACGGGCGGGAAACCCTGGCCCAGGTGGCGGCGCGGATAACGGCGGCGGTCGCGGATGCCCGCGCCAGCCACCTGCCCACACTTCTCATGACCCACGTCGCACCGATCCGGGTGGCAGTCCTGTCGACTCTGCGGTGTTCCCTCGGTGCCTATAAGCGGTTGACCGTCCCCAACGCCTCGTGCGTTCGCTTGGAATGCGTCGCGGAGCAGGCCAGCTGGGTTCCCCAGGGCGCTTCCCTCCGGGCCGAGATCGAGCAGGCCGGGTCCGTCGCGGCGTGAAAGCGTTGCTCCTCACTGCCGGGGAAGGGCGCCGGCTCCGGCCACTGACCGCCGATCGGCCCAAGCCGATGGTGCCCGTGGCCGGCACTCCTATGGTGGCCTACGGCCTCACGTGGCTGCGGGCCAATGGCGTCACCGAAGCGGCCCTCAACACCCACTACAAGCCCGAGTCCCTGATGGCGTTTGTCGGCGACGGGTCCGCGTTTGGACTCTCGGTGCGGTATTCCCGGGAGGCAGCGCTACTGGGCTCATCCGGCGCCCTGGTACCGTTGCGCGGCTTTTTGGCCGGCGAGGATCCGTTTCTCGTGGCCTACGGTGACGTGCTGACGGACCTCCGGCTCGAGCCGGTGCTGGCCGCGCATCGCCGGGCGAAGGCCGACGCCACGATCGTCCTCACCCAGGTGGATGACCCGCGGCGCGCTGGAATGGTGGAGCTGGACTCGGCCGGCTGGGTGCGGTCGCTGGTCGAGAAGCCGGCCGAGTGGACTGCCGCCGAGGCCTGGGCGAACGCGGGGATCTACCTGCTGGGCCCGCGGGTGTGGGAGTTTGTTCCCCGTGGCGGGTTTCAGGATTTCGCCTTCGACCTGTTCCCGGCCCTCATTCGGGCCGGCGGCCGAGTCCTGGGCGTCCGCTCCGATGCGCTGGTCACCGACATCGGCTCGCACGAGCGGCTCGCCGCGGCAACCACCCTGGTCGACAGCGGGCGGCTGGCGCCCCCCCGGGCGGCGTAGCATGCTGATCACCCGGGCGCCGCTGCGCATCTCGTTCGCCGGAGGCGGCACCGACCTCGAGGCCTACTACGCCCGCTACGGCGGGCTGGTGGTGAGCGCGACGATCAACCGCTATTTCTACGTGATCGCCACCCGCACCATCGACGACGCCGTCCAGATCACTTCCTCCGACTTTCGGGTGTTCGAGCGTCAGGCGCCCGGGGTAGGGCTCTCCTTCGACGGAGAGCTCGGCTACCTCAAGTCGATCCTCCACGAGTTCGGCGTCACCCGCGGCCTCTCGGTCTTCACCGCGAGCGAGATCCCGCCGGGGACCGGGCTAGGCAGCTCGAGTACCGTTGCGGTGGCGCTGATCAAGGCCCTCGCCACCCTGTGCCAGCGGCGCGCCACCAAGCAGGAGGTAGCGGAGCTGGCTTCGTACATCGAGATCGGGAAGCTGGGGCGGCCTATCGGACTGCAGGACCAATTCGCGGCGTCCTTCGGCGGGCTGAATGCGATCGAGTTCACTCCGACCCGCACCGTGGTTCGCCCGCTGGAGCTCCCGCTGCCGATCCGGGACCAGCTCGAGCGCAGCTTGCTCCTCTTCTACACCGGGGCATCCCGAAACGCGGCCACAATTCTCCGGCAGCAGCGGACCTCCTCGCAGGAGCAGGACGCGACGGTGATCGAGAGCCTGCATGGCATCAAGCGGGATGCTGAGATTGCCCGGGACGCGCTGCGGGCGGGTGACGTGCGGCAGATCGGGCAGGTCTTGCATGAGTCGTGGCAGCGCAAGAAGCGGCTCGCCAGCGGCATCAGTAACGAGCGGATCGACCGGCTATACCAGCTCGCGCTCGAGCACGGGGCGAGCGGCGGCAAGATTGCCGGCGCCGGCGGCGGCGGGTTCCTGCTGCTCTTCTGCGAGGCCGAGCACCAGCCGGTGGTCACCCGGGTTCTGGAGGCCGAGGGGCTCACCCGCATGACCTTCCACTTCGACGACGGTGGCGCGCAAGTGCTGGTGAACTCCATGCCGGAGATTCCCGGGCTGGACTATCCGGAGGGACGATGGGTCGGGTCTGGCGCCGCGTCCGTCTAGGCATCCTCGCGACCGACGCGCTCGCGGTGCTCGCCGGCTACGGCGTGGCCATCGTGGCGCACCAGCAGCTGCTGGCTCGGCAGGTCGGCGGCCACGTGTGGCCGGTCTACCCAGTGCTCGCGGCTTCCGTGGCGCTGGTGACGGTGATGCTGGCGTGGGGCCAGGGTCTCTACCGGCGCTGGGCGCTGCTGGGGACCTATCCGCTCTACCCCCGCCTGATCGGCACCTCGACCTACGGCATCGTGGGCGTGGTGATGTTGAGCTACTTCCTCGGTGGCCCTCCCTTCGTCTCCCGTTCGTGGCTGGTCATGGCCTGGCTGGGCAGCATGGCGGGACTGGTGGGGGGCCGGCTGCTCTGGCGGCGGGTGATCCAGCAGCGGCTCGGCCAGGGCCAGTGGCTGCGCCGGGTCCTCATCGCGGGCGGTAACCAGCACGGCATCGCGGTCGCTCGGCAGCTGCGGGATCCCCGGCACGGGACCGAGGTGGTCGGGTTTCTGGATGACTACCAGCGCCCCGGCACCGATATCGTCGAGGGCCTCGCGGTGGTGGACCATCCGTTGCATGCGGCGGCCGCGGCCGACCGGCTCGATGTCGAGCAGATCATCATCATCGGCGGCGCCTTGAGCTGGGAAAGCCAGCGGCATCTGGCCGAGCTGGTCACCCGGCCGGACCGGCGGGTCGAAGCGTGGGTCTCTCCCACCTTCTACGACCTGCTCACCACCTCAACCGAGATGACTCACGTCGGGCACGTCCCACTCTTGTATCTGTACCCCACCCGGCTGCGCGGTTGGGGAGCCGGGGCCAAGGGCCTGATCGATTCGGGCGTCGCCCTGGTCCTGGCGGTGGCGCTCGCTCCGGCGTGGATCTACTGGTGGCTCAAGGCCCGCTGGCGAGGTGTGCCCCTGGTCAGTCGAGAACGGGTTCTGAGCGCGAGCGGAGCGTTCGAGCTCATGGGGTTGCATGCCGGCCTGGTGCGCTCGCCAGCCCTGGCTCGACTCCCGGCCCTGTTCAACGTGCTGCGGCGCGAGATGAGTCTGGTTGGCCCGCGCCCGATCGAGCCGCGCGAGCTGCGCTCGCACGAGCGCTGGTGGAGCAGCCTCGCGTCCATGCGGCCGGGCCTGACGGGGCTGTGGCGGCTCAACAGCGCGAGCCTGACGGTCGAGGAGCGGGCCGCGCTGGATCTCTACTACGTCCGCAACTATTCGCTCGCGCTCGATGCGCAGGTTCTTTACCTTACGATCCGCGGCCTCGCCGGTCGCATGCTCGGCGCCGTCGGCGCCCTGGCTCGGTGGCATACCGAGGAGGCGCCCGCCGGACAGCCTCTGCCCGGGCCGGTTGCTCCGATCTCCCGCCTGTCACCGCCCGTCGGCATTCCTACGCCGGCCGGTTGGCGCCACTTGGGGCCCGACCGATGAGCGAGCCTGCCCAGGTATCGGGCATGTCCGCCCAGCTGCCAGGAGGCCTCGCGGCAGCGCGCTGGCTGCGCGATGCAGCGCAGGCGATCCGCGGGATCGACGCCGAGGCGGTCGAACGGGCGGCAGCGGTCTTGGTCGAGACCCGGAGCCGCGACGGCACGATCTTCGTCGCGGGGAACGGCGGGAGCGCGGCCACCGCGTCACACCTCGCACTGGATCTGCAGAAGGCGGGGCGGGCGCCGGGCGGGCGCGGCACCCGGGCGATCTCGCTGGCCGACAACGCCGGCCTGGTCACCGCATGGGCGAACGACACGGCATTCGAGCGGGTGTTCGCCGAGCAGCTCGAGGTGCTGGGCCGGCCGGGTGACGCGCTGGTGGTGGTGTCGGTGAGCGGCAGCTCGCCCAACGTCGTCGCGCTGCTTGCGACCGCGACCAGTCTCGGCATCCGGACGGTCGGCCTCTTGGGACGGACCGGGGGCAAGGCGCGCGACCTGGTGGACGTCGCGATCCTGATTCCGAGCGACGACTATGGGTGGGTCGAATCGGCCCAGGTCGTGCTGCACCACGCGCTCACCTACGCGGTGCGCGAGGCAGCGCGCGCCGAGCGCGGATGACGGAGGCGGCCGACCGCCATCCCAGCGTCGGGCATCCCGGCAAAAGGCTGATGGATCTCTTGGGCGCGGCGCTCCTGCTGGTCGCCGCCTCGCCGGTGTTGCTTGGGGCGGCGCTGCTCGTCCTCCTCACCTCGCCGGGGCCGCTGCTTTACCGGCGCCGAGTGGTGGGGCTCGGCGGCCGCGAGTTCGATGCGCTCAAGCTCCGCACCATGGTCGCCGACGCCGACCGGATCCTGGCCGAGAATCCGGACCTCCGCGCCGCCTACGAGCGTAACTTCAAGTTGGCCCGCGATCCCCGGGTGACCTCCGTGGGCCGGTGGCTGCGGAAGTGGTCCATCGATGAGCTGCCGCAGCTGATCAACGTGCTGCGGGGCGACATGAGCCTGGTCGGTCCCCGGATGATCACGCCGGCAGAGCTCGCCAAGTACGGGCCCCGGGCGGACCGGCTGCTCGCGGTGCGGCCCGGGCTCTCGGGCCTCTGGCAGGTCTCGGGGCGTCAGGAGATCGACTACGCCGAGCGGGTCGGCATGGATCTCGACTACATCGACCACTGGCGCTTTGGCCGGGACCTGGCCATCGCGCTGCGCACGCCCGCGGCGGTGCTGCGGGGCCGCGGCGCCCATTGAGGTGGGCGGCAGCCCACAGGGAGAGGCATGAGCAGAGTAGTCGTCACTGGCGGCGCCGGGTTCATCGGCTCCCACATCGCCGACCGCCTGCTGGCCGAGGGCCACGAGGTCGGGACCCTCGACGACCTGTCCACCGGGCTTCGGGCCAACGTGGCCGACGAGGTGGAATTCTGGGAGACCGATCTGTGCGATGCGGCAGCAGTCCGGCGAATCCTCCGCGGGTTCCGCCCCGAGATCATCTTCCATCTCGCCGCGCAGATGGACGTGCGGCGGTCCACCCGGGACCCCGAGCTCGACGCGCGGGTGAACGTGATCGGTGGCCTGGGTCTGATCCGAGAGGCGATCGGGGCCGGGGTGCGGCGGGTGGTGTACGCCTCGACCGGTGGCGCCGTGTACGGGAACGTGGATCCGGCACGGCTGCCGGTGAAGGAGACCGAGCCGGCGTATCCCATCTCGGAGTACGGGGCGAGCAAGCTGTCGCTGGAGCATTATCTGAGCGTCTATGCGAGCCGAGGCGAAATCGAGTACGCGGCACCCCGCTTTCCCAATGTCTACGGCCCGCGGCAGCGGCCGGACGGTGAGGCCGGGGTGATCGCGATCTTCACCGGCCGGATGCTGCGGGGAGAAGAGGTGTTCATTTTCGGCGACGGGAGCAAGACCCGCGACTATGTCTACGTCACCGACGTGGTGGAGGCCAACCTGCGGGCCGCGCGGGGTCCGAGCGGGGTGGTCGCCAACCTGGGTTGGGGCAGGGAAGTCGCGGACATCGATATCTTCCAGGCAGTTGCGGCCGCAACCGGATACGAGCGCGCGCCGACGTTCGCGCCCGCTCGGCCGGGTGAGGTGTCGCGCATCTGCCTCGACGCGGATCTTGCTCGATCAGCCTGGGGATGGGCGCCGGTGGTCGGGCTCGAGGAGGGTGTCCGGCGGGTCGTCGAGCACGTCATCGCCACCAGCGCCGTGAAAGAGGTTCAGTGAGCGCGGGGGTGATCACCTCGACCGACGTGGTGCCTCGGCCGGGAAGCCCCTCAGAGGTGTGGGACGGCCCCCCGGTCGTGCTGGTGCACGACTGGATTGGGGGCGTGCATGGGGCGGAGCAGGTGCTCCGCGAGCTGGCGACGCTCTTTCCCAAGGCGCCGATCCTCACCTTGTTCACGGATACCCGGGTGCTACCGGCTCTGGGCATCGACCCCGCGCGGGTCCGCCAGAGCTACCTGGGGCGCGTGCCGCATGCCGTGCGGCTCCGGAAGGTCCTGCTCCCCTGGTTCGCTGATGCGGTCCAGACGCTGGACGTAGGCGATGCGACGCTCATCGTGTCGAGCTCCCATGCGGTGGCGAAGAGCGTTCCGCACCGCAGCTACCAACGACATTTGGCGTACGTGTACTCGCCCATGCGGTACGCGCACGATCTGCTGCCCGACTACCTGGCGGGGGTTCCGGCGGTCCTGCGTCCCTGGATCCGCGGAGTTCTTCGCGATCTCGCGGTGTGGGATGTGGCGATGTCGGCACGGGTTGACCGACACGTGGCGATCTCGCGCGTGGTGGCCCAGCGCATCTGGCGGACCTACCGGCGAGCGGCGACGGTCCTGCACCCGCCGGTCGACATCGATGCCATCTCGTTGGGCAACGGTCCATCCGGAGATTACTACGTTGCCCTGTCGCGCCTCGTCGGGTACAAGCGGCTCGACCTCGCCATTCGGGCTGCCGCGCTCGCGAAACGAAGGCTGGTCGTGATCGGGCAGGGTCCGGAGCGTGGGCGACTCGAAGCACTGGCGGGCTCGCTCGGGGCCGCGGGAGCGGTGGAGTTCATGGGCTGGGTCTCGGATCGCACCAAGTACGAAGTGGTCGCCGGATCGCGCGGGCTCCTGTTCCCCGGGGAAGAGGACTTCGGGATTGTCGGGGTCGAGGCGCTTGCGACGGGAGTGCCGATCGTGGCGCTGGGCCGCGGCGGCATGCTCGACGTGGTCGGCGCCCGGCACGGGGTGCTGCTGGGCGGGCCGCCCCGCGCGGAGCCGGGCGGCGTTCTGGTGGGTGAGCAGAGCGCTGAGGCGCTGGCGGCCGGAATGAACCTCCTCGAATCGCGCGACCCACCGTCCCGGAATCAGTGTCGGGATCTCGCGCTCCGCTTCTCCACGCCTGCCTTTCGCGCCCGCTTCCTCGCCCTGGCGCGCCGGATTGCGGCCCGCACCTGATGCGGTTCCCGCCCGGACTCGTACTAACCGCTGTCGGGTGAATCGTGGATCTGGTGTACGGGTCGGCGTTGTGGTTCACTCAATCACGGGTGAACTGCCATCACCTCACTGAGAGACTCGCGGCGGAGCGGCCGGTGCTCTACGTGGAGTCAGTGGGGGCGCGGGTGCCGCGGATGCACGAGTGGCGGCGCATCGTGCCGCGGCTCCTGCGATCGGTCCGGCCGCTCCGGCGGGTCGGTCCGCAACTCTGGATCTACTCTCCACTGCCGCTGCCGGCATACGGTCGCGGCGCTGAGCTCAACAGCCGCTGGGTAGGGCGGCAGGTGCGGGCGCTGCTCGCGCTCCGTCGCTGGTCGGTAGATGCCTGCTGGGCGTTCCACCCCATGGGCCTCGGCACCGCGACGGCGGTCAGACCCCGGGGCCTGATCTACTACTGCGTGGACGACTACGCGGCCAACCCAGGGGTCGATGCCGAGGCAGTCCGGCGGATGGAAGCTGCGCTGGCTGGCCTTGCAGGTCTCACCATCACGACCGGCGAGCCGCTGGCGGCGCGGCTTCGAACAGTAGCGCGGCGGGTGGAAGTGCTCCCCAACGTCGCCGACACGGAGCTCTTCGGACAAGAGGCCACCGGGCTGCGACATCCCGTCCTCGACGCGTTGGACGCGCTGCCCCGCCCGCGCCTGGGCTATCTGGGCAACCTGGCCGCGTACAAGGTGGACCTGGAGCTGATCGAGGCGATCGCACGGCTTCGGCCGGAATGGACGCTGGGGCTGGTGGGGCCGACGAATCGAGGGGACGTTCAGACGGCCGTCAGCAGATCGACCTCGCCACCCAATGTGCATTGGCTCGGTGAGGTGCCGCATTGGCTGGCGCCGGCCGTGATCGACCGATTCGAAGTGGGACTGCTGCCATCGGCGAGGCACAGAGTGATGGACGCGAGCTTCCCGCTCAAGTTCTTCGAGTATCTGCTGCGGGGGAAGCCGGTCGTTGGCCGACCGGTTCCGGCGCTCGGCGCCTACGTGGATTGGTTGGAGCTGGCCGACGATGCCGATGGATTCGTCGCGGCAGTGGAAAGATGCCTGGGCGTGCGGAGCGGGGAGATGGCGGAGCGCCGCCGGGCATTCGCTGAAGACTTCTCCTGGACCGGGCGAATGGAGCGATTGCGCGCGCTCCGTGAGACGGTGGTCGGCTGATGCTACGGCTTTGGATGCCCTTACTCGCTTCAACCGGGTCAAGCGCCTTGGTTGAGGTTGCCGGCGGTCTGCGCGCAGTCCGCACGCTGAAGCTTTTCCTCGGGCTCGGGCTGAGCTTGCTGGGGATCTCCTGCCGGTCGCCCGAGGTCCGCCAAATCTCTCCTGTCGCCATCCAGATCAGGGGCATCCAAAGCGGGTGGGTGCTGCAAGACGGTCCCGGCGCGGACTCAGGCTATCAAGTAACGTTCGATCGGTACCCCGGCATTCTGCCGGCGATTGTCGGTTTGGGCGCCCGCTGGTATCGGTTCGAGTTTAGGGTACCGGCCACAGCCGTCGCGCGGGCCCGCCGCCGTCGCGAGGCCCTGGGGCTGCCCCCGGCATGTCGGGCGCAGTGCTCGGCGGAAGATCTGGGCTGGGACGAGTCGCTGCTTAAGGCATACGACCGAGCGCTCGACACTCTTCGTGCGCGGGATATCCAGGTGCTTGGTCTCATCTCGAACGCGACAGTGATGGCGCCGCAGGCGGAGCAGCTTGTGAACAGTGCCGAAGTGGCGGGGGGCGAGGGCGATAACGGGTACATCGCCAACCTGGGAAGCGTGGTCTTCCCGGCGTTGCTGCGGCGGTTCGCCAATCGCATTCAGGTTTGGGAGATCGGGAATGAGCCGGACGTGTGGACCCAGCGCAATGCATTCGGACTAACCACAGAGGGCATCAAAGCTGGCGAGCTCCCCGGCGGCTCGTTCATCTATCCCTCCAATTTCGCGCAGCTCCTGAGCAGGACCTTCTACGCGGCGCGGGCGGCGGAGAAGCGGGGGGCGCCGCCCCTCAAGACCGTGTCCGGCGGGCTGCTCTCGATGAACCGCTGGGATGACGGGCCCGCGAGTCCGGCTCGGGATGCCGCGCTGTTTCACAACGCCGCGGGCGTCTATCTCCAGGCGTTCGTGGCTGCCGGGTTTGCGCATGCAGGATGGCGGACGATCGTCAAGCGCTACCACCGCTTTCCCATGGACGGCTGGGGTCTGCACATTTACGTCAGCCAGCACACCCGGGAGCCTGCGCGAAACCCATGGGAAAGCTTCGGCCGCTACGTGGCTGCCTTTCAGGACATGACCGGGCTTCTCTCGGAGAACCACCTCGGCAGCGGGCGTACGCTCCCCATATGGGTGACGGAGGTCGGGTTCGGCTCGCCGGTGGCCCGTATTCCCGTCACGGAGCGGTCCGATTCGCTGCGCGCCCGGTACTGGGGGTACGCGGCGGATGGTCTCGACCTAGCGTACCAATGCTTCGCCCAGCTCGAGACCCAGGCCCCGGTCTTCTGGTTTACGTTGTTCGATGTGCCGAACTCGGGCATCGAAACCGGGTTGTTTACGCCTGCTTGGGGTACGCCACACTTTGCGCCCCTCACGGCAAAGCCGGCGGCGGACCGCTACCGGTCGGTCGGTAAAGCCGCCGGCTCGCTGGATTGTCGTAGGACCGTGCCCGGCAGACCGCCGCACCGGGTGCTCTGCGATGTCCAGCTGAGCCCGGCGGGCTCACGGGGGAACATGCCCTACGCCGGCCAATGCCGCGATGCGTGAGGTGAATCCACATGGCAACGATTGAGCAGCTGGAAGCTGGGCTCGACGATAGAGCGGTACGTATGCACCCGCCACGGGCGGGTGCTGCAGGCGAACCGGTGGAGGTCGTCGGGTTCGCGGACCTGATGGCAGCCGTGGTCGAGCGCCGCAAGGTGCTGGGAGCCCTCACGGGCCTCGGGCTCGTCGTCGGGCTGGTGCTGGCCATCGTGCTCCCGCCACGATATACGTCGGAGACCCGAATCGTCGGGGTAGGATCGACGAGCACGTCGCTGCTCTCGGGCCTCGCAGGCCTCGCCGGGTTGACGGACATGGTCGGGGGGGTGGGTTCGCTGAGCGGCGGTACCCAGATGCCGCCTGACTTCTACGTGGACCTGCTCAAGGGCCGGGAGCTTCGAGAAGACCTGTTACAGACCCGCTTTCCAGCGAAGGGGGACCCCAGCCGTACAGAGCGGCTCCTGGATCAACTAGACATCACCGGCCGGACCGAAGCGTTGCGTCTTGACAAGGGTGTGAAATACCTCAACCGCCGGACCTCGATTTCGGTGGCGCTGAAGAGCGGTATCATCGACGTCCACGTCACGCTCCCGCGGGCCGAGCTGGCCGCTGCCGTAGCGCGCCGGATGATCGCCCTCCTGAATGCGTTCAATCTGAACCGGCTGCAATTCCAGTCCCGGCAGCAGCGGGTCTATTCGGAGCGTGCCATGCAGGACGCAGAGCGTGAGCTCCGGAAGGCCGAGCAGGTTCAGGCAGCGTTCGCCGAGCGCAACCGCTCGATCATAAATTCGCCGGTGCTGCAAGTGGAGTCGGCGCGTCTCCAGCGAGTAGTCGACACCAAGCAAACCGTCTTCACAACACTTTCGCGATCCTACGAGGAGGCGCGTATCGCCGAGGCGAAGGACGTGCCGACGCTCACCGTCATCGATCAGGCGGAGCCGCCGGCGCGTCGGAGCCACCCCCGGCCGTGGCTGATTGTACTGATGGGGGTCGGCGGTGGGCTGCT
>WNGB01010022.1_pt1 | contig 13209 bp, 10 predicted proteins | sample 5400681 | NCBI WGS metagenome assembly WNGB01 (sample SAMN13153367, study PRJNA577476) | soil metagenome | isolation source: 115 cm soil or saprolite under grassland replicate 2 | place: USA:California | collected 2016-06-15 | reverse complement strand
CGTTCAGGGGGGCATCGCCGCACGCACGGAAGTGGCGACCCGCTCGACCACGACCATCGTATCGGGCAGCTCTCTTGCGTTCGAGCGAGCCGGCGACGACGTGCGCATCTACTGCGCGAACGGCGAGGCCGTCGTTCGCACGGGAAGCAAGCAAGGGCATGTGCGGAGCGGCGAAACGGCAACGGCCCGGGCCGATGAGCTCGAAGTTCGACCGGAAAAAGCGTTCGACGACTGGACGGGAGGAATGGCGACGCCATGGAGTGGGAGCGGGCGTCCCCGCGGCGCGATCGGCGAGCTGTGGGGCCGACTTTCGGCGACGACCGACGAGGTGGGCTCGCCTCTCGCCATCCGATCGCACGAAGTCGACGTGCGCATCGACGGTGAGGCGGCCGTCACCCGTGTGGTCACCACCTACTTCAATGGTGCGAGCGCCTCGGTACGCGGTGACTTTCGCATGGCGATTCCGGAAGGAGGCATCGTCTCGCGGTTCGCGCTCGAAAAGGGAGGCGCGGTCGAGGAAGGTGCCGTGCGCGCCGGCCGCGACGGAAATGACTTCTCGTCGCCCAGGCTCGAATGGGCCGGCGCGGGCTGGGTCCGTGGCGTCATCCCTGCCATTGGCTTCGGCGAAACGATCGCGGTCATCGTCGAGTACGTGGAGTGGATGTCCACGCGCGCGGGCCGGATGACCTACCGCTATCCGATGGTGAGCGAAGGCGCGCCGCCGCTCGTCGGCGAGCTGCGCGTGCGGGTCGACGCGAGCCAGGCCCACCCGCGCTCGATCGCGGTAAGCTCGTCGGCTCGTGTGGAGGGCGCCATCATCGAGCTTCGCCGCGCCGACGTTCGCCCACAAGCCGATCTCGTGGTCGATCTCGAAGTATCGCCGCGGGCCAGCGACCACGCGATTGCGTACGTCGCGGCGCGTGCCGCCGACGACAAGGGCGGCGACCCCTATGTGCTGGTGCGCGCCGACATCCCAGAAGAAGCGCACGGCCCGGGGACCACGCTGGCGATCGTGCTCGACACGTCGTGGAGCATCGCGCCGGCCTTGCTCGATGCGGAGCGCGCGCTGGTCGAGTCGCTCATCGCGGGGCTCGGGAGACGCGACCGGGTCGCCGTGTTGGCCACCGACCAGCACGTTCGTTCTGTAGGAGCCGACGGACTCGGTCCCGTCGACGACGCCCGCCGCAAGGCCATCCAAGACGGACTCGCAGCGCTTCGACCCGGCGGGGCGAGCGACTTCGGTGGTGCTCTGGAGCGTGCCGCCGATCTGCTGCCGGCCGATGCCAGCGGAGCGATGGTCCTCTACATCGGCGACGGGTGGCCGACCATCGGCGAGCTCGACTTCGAAGCCGTGCGTGCGCGGCTTGCGCGACGCGAGGGCGGTGCTCCACGCCTGGGCGCGGCGGTCATGGGTCCGGTGGCCAACCGTTTCGGTTTGGCGGCGCTCGTTCGCGGCGCGGGACCGGTCGTCGAAGTCGCCGACCGCGCGGGTGCCGCGGCAGCCGCCGTCACCTTGCTGGCGGGTGCGCTCGAGCCCACGACGGACGGCGTCGAGATCGATCTCGGTCCGACGGTCGAACGCGTGTATCCGCGGGGAGCGCACTCCATCTCTGGCCGCGAGCCAGCTTTTGCCGTCGGCCGTTTGCGGGGCGCCTTACCGTCGACGGTCCTCTTTCGCTATCGCCAGAACGGCCATGACGTCCAGCGCACGCTCGTGGTCGACGTCGGCCGCGCCATCAAGCCGAGCGACGTTCGACGGAGGTGGGCGGCAGCACGCATCGAAGACATCGTTCTTCGTGGCGAGTCCGTCGAGTCGGCGGCCGATATCGCGGTGCGCGCGCACCTCTTGAGTCCGTGGACGGGCTGGTACGTGGGGAGCGGAGGCAGCGTCACCGCGACCCCCTTGCATGCTCGCGTGCTCGATCTCGCGTTTGCACCCCGCATCGGCTGGGCGCTGCGCCTTTTCACCCCGGCCAGCTACGACGGCGCCTTGCTCGAACCCGCCGAGCCTCCGAAGAACCCGGCCAAAGACGATTTTCGCACGCTCATGCAGATGTACGCGAAAAGGACGCTCGACCTTGCCATGCCAGGCGTCCGCCGGTGCCAGGATACGCGTGCGACGGTGCGCCCCGACATTGGTGGCACGCTGCGTATCCGATTGACTGTGGACGGCGCCGGCAGGGCATCCCACGTCGACGTGCACGCCGTCCGGCCCATCGATGACGATGCCTCCCTCGATCGCTGCGTGCGGGCGCTTATCGAGGCTACTCCTTTCTTCGACAGCGGCGCCAAGGCATCGGTGGCCGTCGAGCACGACGTCGCCCTGCCTTCGCCGCGCGGACCCGAGCGCCGCAAGTGCTCGGCGACCTCGTTCCTGCCTCTGCCGCTGCGCCGAGGGATCTGGCGCGAGCGATTGCAAGACGGAAAGGCGGCGGAGATCTACATCAAAGCCAAACAGAGCTGCGAGCTGCCGGGATGGATCGATCAGCGCACCCTGCTCGAGCTGGTGCTCGAGAGGTTCGAAGGCGCACAAGAACGGGTGACCATCGCTTCCGAGCTCGAACAGGCAGGCGACTCCGACGCGGCCGACCATTTGCGAAGGGCCGCGGTGAGCCGTGCACGCTCCTCGGACGAGCTTCTTGCCGTAAGAGTCGCCCTCGTCGGCGGGGAGCCCAAGCCGGGCGCATCGTTCGAAGGACAACTCAAGGCCGCCCGCACCGACGAAGATCGGCTGCGCGTCGTTCGGCGGTTTCTCAAACTATCACCCCACGACGGCACGCTCCGGCGCGCGCACATCTCCCTGCTCGAGGCGGTCGGGCAGAAGGATCCCCTCTTGCAAGCCATCCACGAGGCGCGCGACGATGCTTTCGCCGACGCGGCACTGCTCGCCGACGGCGCTTCGGCGCTGCGAAGAATGGGGTACGAGGAAGAGGCACGGCGCGCTTTCGGCGAGTTGGTCGAGCGCGCGCCGAACGACCCCTACGCACGCGCCTACGTGGGCGATCGCCTGCGCGACGAAGGATGGTTCGACGAAGCTTCCGCCGCCTACGAAGCGCTCGGCGTGCTCCTTCCCGGCAACGCCGCCGTTACGCTTCGTCTCGCGCTGGCTCACGCCGGGGCCGGCCGGCTCGACGTGGCGACGCGCGTGCTCGATCGCGTCGCTCAAACGGGTGGGCGGACCGACGACGCCGGTCTCGGCGAGCTGGCATCGATCACCGCGGCGGCTCTTCTGGCCGACGCGCGCGCGCATGCCGCCGGCGATGCGGCGTTGCTGGACCGCCGATCGCTCGGGCTCCCGCTCCCGGACGTCGCCGGCTACGTCCTCGTTCGGGCCCCGGTGGGGAGTCCTCTCGAGGCGCGTGCCCTGCACAAGAGCGGCGATGACGAAGCGCCGCTCGACTGGGCGGCCCCCTCGGCAGGCTTGTTCGCGACGCGCATCGAACGGGGCGGCGATGTTCTTCGATTGCGCCTTCGACGCACCGCGGACTTCGGCTCACGGGGGCCGGCCAGGGTCCGCGTGGACCTGCTGCTCTTCGATGAGAACCGTACTCCGACCGTCTTCGTGGAAAAGGAGCTCGAGGTCGAGTCCGGCGGCAAGGTGGCCGAGCTGCGCGTCGAGGGAGGAAAGATCCTATGAACGCGCCGTTACCCAAGAGCGCCGAAATGTCCGATTCGGAGATCGAGCCCACTGCCTTCGAAGAAGACATTGCCCAGCCGGTCGAAAGCCGCCGCGCGTGGCTGCGCGCCGGATGGCTCTTCGGCGGAGCCCTCACCTGGTCGATGGCCATCTTCGGCGCCATGGTCGAGCACGCTCTCTGGGTCGGCGCCAGCGCCGCTTTCGGCTGTGCGGCCACGGTCGGCTGCGTGTTCACGCTCTCCGTTCAGAGTGGTTACCTCTCACGCCCAGCCAGCATCCGACATCTCCTGAGGCGCGCGGGTTCGACGCTTCTCGTCGGCTTCGTCGTCTTTTTGCTGTATTCGTTTCTGACGCTCCTCCTGTTCGAACGATCGGCGGACGCTGCCATGCTCTTGCTCGGTTTTCTCGGGATCCTCACCGTCTTCGCGGTGCTTGCGCTTTCTGAAATCCATCGCCGGCCGCGGCCCGACGTAGCGACGCGCTGCGTTCACGCTCTTGTGTGGTTCACGGTCGCGTTGATCAGCACGACGACGCTCGTCCCTCCCCTGGCGGAATGGATGGCCCATCGTTCTCGATCGCCGCAAGACGCCGCCGCTGCCGCAGAGCCGAGCTCCGCCGGGGACGATTGACGAGGGCCGATCACGCCTCGCTGGCAATGAAAGGCTCGCTTGCATGGCGTCGGAGTCCATGCCACCGAGGTGCACGCATCGAGGGACTTGGTGGGCTTGTTGCGCGGGGACCGGTGGCGGAGATTGAAGGGGAGGCGGCGGCCATGGCCCTATCGTCCAGTGCGGCTCTGGACGCGATTGGAACTGCTTACGGATGGGAGGCGCCTGAGGAGCCGCCCTCGGCTCTGCGGAAGCGGCGGGCGAGGCACACCGGCAGGCGGAGCAAGCGGACGCTTTGGCTGCGGCGGCGTCGTGTCCTCGTGCCCTTCGTGGCCACGCTGCACCGTCCTTCGCACCCGCTCGTCGATCTGGTCCCGCGACGATCCGGGCTTGCGGTAGTCGGGCATTATTGTCGGATACTACGATGAGCTGTCCGTGATCAGGCCCAGGTTTGCTAGGGCAGTCAAAAGCGAAGCGAGGGCCGCATTGGCGCCTCGAGACCCGGTTACGGTCGGCTTGGCCACTGGAGCTGCCGCGAAGAAACCGATACCCGTGCCGTCGATCTTGATTCTTGTGGTTGCGGCGACCATGAGCTGCAGGTCCGTGATCGCATTGATGTATTTGCCGGCGCCGGTCGCGAACTCTTGATTCCCTGCGACCGATAGCGCCTCCCCCGGTGTACCGGCGTCTCCGATGCGAAGTCCGGCGTCCGCCCAGTGGCCCTTGGTTGTTACGGTGTTGGCCGTTCGAAATGCGATATTGGCGGCAGAGAGGGACATTGTGCCACCGCCGCTCAGGGTCATCTGCCAACTTGCAGACGGCGTAATGTTCTGTTCGACGAACGATGTGCCTGAATAATCTAACGTTTGCAATGTGCCTGTCGCGTTGAGCGCCGCCGTCCACCCTACGACCACGTTCGACCCGTGGCCGTAGCGAAATTGGTACTGACCGTGCGAGTTGGCACCGGATCCGGACCCAGTGTACAGCTGGACGTGGCCTCCACGACCGTTGAACCCATCCTGGGCGTAAAACTGAAAATCGTTCCCTACTGTGCCAGACGTCTTTGCATCCTGCCCGATGGCCGGAGTGACCTGATCTTCGCGCCATATGATAGAGCTCAGCCATCGGCCGAGAAAGCTCATTAAAGAGCCGGAAGCGAACGCCTCCGTGGCGCCGCTGGCGTGCGTTAGCGTACCGGTATGCGAGGTCGCATCAGCAAGCGTCTTGGTCCCGTTGATGCTCGCGGGATACAACGGTACAACTGTCGTGATCCTCGGAGCGTTTGAGGCGGCGCCGTCCCACCCTATCGAATCGACGTAGTCAAAGCCTGTAGTGTCCGTGATATCGGCCGTAGCGGCGCCCGAGTACGTGGCGAACGACTGCCGCCCCCAGTGCCCGCGCGTGTGCAGATAACCCGAATTGCTGAAGCTCAAAAGAAGCGGCTGGCCGAAATGAGACATGAGGGTGTTGTTTTCGATGACCAATCCTTGCCAGCAGTATGCGACCAAGGAAGTCTGTGTGATGGGCCCTATCGTACAGTTCCGAATGCGGAGACCTGTTGGCATGCCGGCCTGTCCAGCGGACGCCGACGGTCGACCGATTTGAATCGCGTAATTGAATTCGACGCCGGGCACAACCCAGATTTCTTCGATCGTCACGCTGCTCGCGTACCCTATCATGCAGGCGAGCGTCCACGGCGCGTTCCAATCCCCGCCCAGATATCCAGCGGAGATACGGCATTGCTGCACTCCGCCATCATTCAACTTCCCTCCGACCTGGAGACTGACAGCGTATTCGAAAATGAACATATCGGAAAACGTCGACGTCGCAATGACAGTCACGTGCCCAGGTATCGTATCATCAGGATCCTGATACGCCGCTAGTGCCATGCCGATGCCAGTCGACTGTGTCGAGGTAGGATATCGACTGATCACTACATCTTGAATCGTCGAGCTCTGCATCCCGCCCACGTCGATGCCGCAGTGGAAATTCCAAACGGAGCAATTGCGTACGGTCACGCCCGCGCACGTGTATGGTCCTAAGCGGCCTATGAACAGCCCAGTAGCACCGTTGATGGTGTCATCGTCCTCGCAGTTCGCTAGCGATAGATTCATCACCGCGCAATTGTTGATCGAGATTGGGCCAGATATGCTGATGGGCGCGGCGCGGGGGCTGGTGCTTCCTATCCAGACAAGATTCGACCTCGTGAGATCCAACGCATAGGCGAATCCCGTCGGCAAATGACCCTCAAAAATTTGCTTGTCCGCCCCCGTTTGGATGATTGCAGCAGTATATACTCGAGCTTCTGGCATCCAACGGACCTTGGCCCCCTTGGTGGTCGGAGTCCACGCCGTCGCGAGAAGATAGTCTCCCGGCGGGATAATGACCTCACCCACCGCGTCGACGGCCGCAGCGAGCGCGCTCTGAATGTCTGTCCCGAACCATGCGTTGATACCAGACGCTGTCACATCCGCCGTCGACGAGAGCGTCACGACAGATGTGCTGGTATACCCCGCGATAGTAGCGATCAGCGGATCCCTAGTCCCGTTCAGCGTTAGGCCTGATGCCGTAGAAGTAGCGTTCGTGGAGAGCAAGAAGTGAGTGTTGTCGTGGTCGACGATTCGCGCCGTCACGCCAGTGCAGGCGATCGTTGCGTTTCGATCGAGTGTGAATGCTGCAGCCCCTGTGTCTGCGCTGATAGCGGATACCAGAAATTTTTCTTGCGCGTTCAGCTGGATTTCGCACCCGACGTAGAGCTCATTGGTTGCAACCGCTGAGATCCCAGTAACGGAATTACTGCCCGCCGACACCGTGTAGGTGCCACTCAGATTCTTCGATACAGCGAATTGAACTCCGCCAACATAGACCCTACAACCCTCCCAGAACTCGTGCCTCACACGGCTCCCCGTGCCGACGACACCGCGTTTACCATTCGTGATGGCGAACGTGCCGGTAAGGGGTCGGTTCTTGGCGGCACGAATGACAATCTTTTTGCCAACATCGCCGATCACGAACGGCGTGGTCGTAGCGGTGAATGTGTTCGTGCCGCCAGTGATGCTCCCGGCGATCTGAACGGCGTCCGCCTTTGCGCCAAAGGCCAGAACGGACAGCGGTCCGCGAGCATCTCGTCGCTTCCATCGCCCCGTCGCCACGCCCGTGCACTGGATGATGGTACCGCCATTGTCGGCGGACGTGCTGTCGGTCGTGTCCCAGTAGAAATCGCCCTCGCCGCCATCGCCGCTAGTCGAATAGCCACGCACGCTGACAACGGCAACCCTATCGCCCGTCACATTTCGGAGCGCGGCAATATTCGCGACCGACGGGCCCCGCGGTGCGAAGATGACCGCCGTAGTGCCAAACACAATCGAGCCCACTGTCGCGAGCTCCCACGTCGTGCCGCCGTTCTCGGTGCCTTCACAAACGGTCACTTTCGACCCACAATGGTCGCCATTCATCCTCAGGTCGGACGCGCGTGACCATGGAGCGCTTGTGTCGACCCTGTAGATTCCATTCTGAGTCGCGTCCGTTTGATTCTTTATCAAGACGCGGTCATTTCCAGCCGGCGTAACGCCATCGATCGTGACGAGCATCGTCGGAGGGAACGGGCTGATATTTCCGACCGTTGCAAGACGGACGTGGTCTTTCCAGTCACTCACGCCTCTCACGAGTGCAAACGTCAGTGGGGTTGTTCCAATCGTAATCGTACCCGCGTTCGTGAGTCTCCACTCGCTATTGGCGTTGATGGTTCCTTCCGAAACGCGCACGACCATTTCGGGCGCGATTTCACCTGCTTGATTTGCGTCGGTGGCGCGTGTCCACGGGGATCCTGACGTTGCAACGACGTAGATCCCGTTTTGGGATGCAGTAGTTTGGTCTTTTATCAACACGCGGTCAGTCGCGACCGTCGTAACGCCGTCAATCGCTACCAGTGTCGTGGGTGGAAACGGCGTGATGTTTGCTGTCGTCGCCAGGCGGACATGGTCTTTCCAGTCACTCATGGTAATGTTGCTCTCTTTCGTGAATACACCGGTATCGTAGCGGCCGGCGCAGGGCACCGGATCTTGTTACTGTGCTCGATATTTGAATAACTCGGGAGAACCTTTCCAGCGGTCTGATGACTGCCGGAAAGCTCGATTACAGCTCTCTTCGTTCTCGTTATGTAGACGCTGGAGAGTAGCGATATGTTCCCGGCTCAACTTGTATGGTGCTAACTCCGGATCGCGTCATTGCGAGGAAGCCGCAGAAACTCATGCCGGCCGGTCAACACGTACCGAAGCGCGAAAGCTTCTCCTTGCTTCCGCTGCCACGGGAATGCCCTTCTTGGCGTTCACGCCTGGTGCCTCTGGCAATTGACCCACCAGAGTCGCGCCAAATTGGGAAGCATGATGGCCCACGCTGTTCTCGAAAGGGGCCCTTGAGGCCTTGATCGGATAATATAAAGTTCTGTCAAAAAAACTTGCTAAAATAGTTGCTTGAATTGGCGACTTTCATCCATCGGCCGCGCCCGATGGAGCCCCACAGATACCCTCGCCCTTCAGGAGGTGCCTCGCATGCCTTGACGTGCCAATCCTGGTTGGACTTCCTTCTCCCCCCGAGTGCAGCCCGCGGACGATCGATGCGTCGGAGGCGATCGGGACGTCGCTGTGTAACCGGACCGGCGCCGGCACTCGCGGCGCGTGCCGCCGGGCAATCGACGTCTCCGAATCGTGAGCCGCTGGGGACGAGGTGGATCAGCGTCGCCGTCAATTTCTCGGTGGCGGCTGGACCCCAAGGATTGTCGGTCGACTCGGCGTAGAACCTTTCATCAATCTTCGCAGGAATCTCTTTCGAAGTGATTTCCGGGTTGGCTGAAGTGGCGGCCACCGATGGATCGCCCTCCTTTCGCTCCGCGGAAGAAACAACACGTGGTCCCGATCTCTCGAGCGCATTCGCGAGGAGCAGTTGCTGTCCGGCGAAGTTCTCCTTCAAATTTCTGAGCTCGGTGATTTCCCTTGCCGATGCGTCATTGACTACTGGCGCCGCGATCCGAGTAGCCTTGTACTGCGAAGCGGACGCGTCTTGATTCGAAGAGCACCTTCCAGCGCAATCCCAACCTCAGTATCTACACCCCTATCGCCAATGTTGACTCCTCCTCGGCGTCGCGTGGTAGGGTAGACGTGTGGCCAGACGTGCAACGTCGCCTCGCGCCAGCAATACCGCTCTTGCGTGGGGGCTTGTTCTTGGTACCACCGTTTTGGGCAGGGGTGGGCTGCTCCCGCAGATCCTGCTGGTAATCGGTTGCACGTTGTTGACGTGGCGGCATTTCGCAGCCGCTCGAGCAGCGAAAGCACAGTCGGTGATCCGTTGGCCAGCTTCCGGGGGGACCTCGCCGCGCTTTTGAAACGTGCTAAAATAGTTACTTAAATCAGCGACTTTCATCCATCGGCCGCGCCCGATGGATCCCACAGATACCCTCGGCCTTCAGGAGGTGCCTCGCATGCCTTGACGTGCCGATCCTGGTTGGACTTCCTTCCCCAAGGCGGTCGAAATCGGGTTGCGCGGTGAAACGTCGCGAGTTCGACGTGGGCGTCATGAATGGCGAGCTATTTATGGTGATGGCGGGAACAGGTTTCGACGCGATTCTGATGGACCACGCCGACAGGGGTGAGAAGGAGCGACTCGGGCGGCTCGCTTACTTCCGCAGTATGGCGAAGGCCCTGCAAGCTAGGCGCGTGGGGATGAGAATTCGAGTGGACGGCGAGCTGTGGTTTGCCGGCAAGGCGAGCTGGTCGGCAATATCGGAAAGGTGACCGGTGGGCTCGAGGTTTTCGAACGGGCGTCACCCTCCGACGGAATGCTCGAGCTCGGAGGGTGACGGCGAACAGCAGCTGGCAGTGGTTGCGTGTGTTTTCGCGCCTTGCGGGAGGTCACGTCGAACGCTCATCTTTCGTCGAGACCACGCGGGGCAAAAAGATCGTCGTCGAGAAGGAGCGCAACGCCGTCTATGAGCTCGACGGAGGTGCCCGCTCGCGGGCGAAGCGTCTCGAGGTTCACGTCGACGCCGCTGCGCTCACCGTGTGCGCGGCGGGACGATTCGGCGACCGTTGTTAGCCGAGCCGCGGCGACCGCGCGAGCTCGAGCTCCGCGCTCAGTGACGACCAAAATCCTGCGTCCAATAATGATCGAAGTTGGCGCTCTGCACGAACGCGTATCCGATCCCGGTATCCGCGAACCCGCCGTCCATCATGTTGTTGCAGTGGCCAGTCGAGCCCTTCCATGCCGCAACCGCATCGGCCGGAGTCGGTTGACCGGCGGCAATGTTTTCGCCGAGGAAGCTCCAGGGCGTGTAGCCCGCCGCAATCATCCGGTCGAACGGATTGCGACCATCTTGGCTGTCGTGAGAGAAATAGTTGTTCGTTCCGAGATCCAAGCTGTGGCAGCGAGCCGCTTCTCGAAGGTGCGGATCCATGGCGAGCGGCGGGACGGGCGGCTTCGCGGTGCCACCGCACGTGGTTCCCGCGGCGCGTAGCTGGTTCACCAACGTGAGGACTTGCTCTTCGAAGGCGACCCACTGCTCCGGCCAGCTCGCCATGTTCCGACAATCGGGCCCGGTCGGAGGTGGCGGAAAAGGTGGACCTGCATCGACATTGCCAGGAGGCGCTCCTGCATCCACGCTGCTCGGAGGAGCATCCGGGGGAGGCGTCAACCCAGCGTCGACCGAATCGGAAGCCGGATCGAAACTCGCGACGACGCTCACGCCGGAATAAGATGTGAACCCGCGGACCATGAAGAACCAGGTTCCCGACTTCACGGCTTCGGGTACCACCGTTTCGTCATTGGCATCGGTGAACGGGCGGTAGTCCCACGAGCCGCGACGTGCCCCGGTATCGGCGCCGAAACGCACGTAGAGATCGGCATCGCCGGTACCGCCGCTCTGCACGAATCGAAGATTCTTCGCACCCCCCGGGACGGCAAGGGAAAAGTGATGCTCCTCGCCTCTCGCTCCCGAAAGACTCGTGACCATCTCACCTGAGTGCAACGGCCGCACCGTCAAAAAGTCGCGCACCGTCTCGGAATCGTCGGTTCCGTCTTTCTCGATGGCCGAGCCTGCGCATGCTGCGATAGCAGAGGACAACAACAAGAGCCACACCGCGCAGAATCGTTTCATCGGATCGCCTCCTCGAAGTGCGTGCGTCAACCACGTTGGCGGGCGATGTTTATTCGATCGGATGACGAATGACCAGCCAATCGCTCGATCTTTTTGCGTGGGCGAAACGTTAAAGCATCGACATCATGTTGCGAGGACGCATCGAAGACAATCTTTGCCGGCAACCGCCCAGGACGGTCTAGGTTTCGGCATCTCGTTTGCGAATCGCGCGTCACCTAGCCACGTTCGTCCGTGCCCTGCCTCGCGTGTAACATCGGATTGCCGACGTAGTTCGTCGCGAACGTGATCAAGAATCGCTTCACGATCGTTTCGCTCACGTCGCGCGAGAGAAGGAAGTCCGTCGAAATTCGATCGACGATCTGGTCGATGCCCGATTGCCCGTCGATCAACCCCAGGACCTCCGCCGCGACGAGGTGGGCCGCAATCATGCCCTGCAAGTCGCCAGACACCTGCACCGGCCGCGAGGGATCGATCAGCCAGCCGGGAGCTTCGTAGGGCATGTCGGCCGACGGCGGGGCGACGTTCGCGGCATCGTCGACCTTCAGTGCCCTGAAGGCCACGACCCCTTCGCTCCGGCGGTGACAATCCGCAGGAGATTGCAGATGCGGAAGAAATTCCCGTGAGCAAGCTTCTACCGCGAAGCCCGCCCTCTCTGCCATGGCGATCGTTTCTTCGGCGCTGTATAGGCGCGGGAACTGGCTCTTATACATCAGTGGACCGAGGTTTAGCCAAATCCCATTCCGATCGAGCAAACGATTCAACATCGGGAACAGCCGGTGGACGTCCATCGGCGGCACGTCGATGAACCACGACGTGACGATGGTATCGAAGGAGCCCGGCGCGAAGCACGGTTTCGTGGCGTCGCTCAACACGAAGCGAAAATTGTCTTCGACGGCGGCTGGGGCTCGCAGCCTCCGTTTCACGGCGACCGAGTGGATATCGATTGGCAACAAGGGAAATTCGTAAAGCTCGAGCTCTTCGCCGCTGACGATGCTGCGCGCGCAAAAAAAATAGGAGCGGATTGATATCGGTCACCACGGTAAGGTCGGGCCGGCCGAATCGATGGAGATCGTACGGCAGCCGGCAGGCCCCTGCGCCGAGCGCTAGGATTTTTCCGAGCCGGTGGTTGAACGGCAGGAGGCTCTTCAGCAGCTCGAACGTGCGGCCATTTTCTTCGCTGCCCCAGCCCCAATCTCGATGAAGGTTGGCATAGTGGCTGGCAAGCTCCGAGGCACGGGCACCGTTGCGAGTGAAGTAGAGGAAATAGTCGTACGGCTTGATCTCTTCGTGACGAAGCGGAGCGAGAACTCGGCTCAGGATGGCGCCGTGCTCGAGATACGCCGCGCCCAACGATTGAAGTCGACTTTTCGTCAGCTGTAGAAGGCGCTCGCGCTGGCCATGATCGAGCACCTCCCGTGCCATGAAGTCGATATGCGAAAGAAGGTGCTTCGCTTCGCATCCCCATTCGACGACCTTTGCACGAGGGTCGTCGAAATAGCAGGGAATTCCGGCGAGATCGTGTGCGATGAGGCCTGGTTGAATCAACTCCTGGAGAATGTCCACGCGCAACCTTGGTTGGGCATCGGCCGCACCACTCCGGGTCCCGCCCGCGGAGGGATCGAAACGGGCTTTCTTCTCTATAAGGGGAGTCCAAACGGCCAATGCGGCTCACCGATGGAACCGAGCAGCACGCGAGCGGGAGCCCCGCACGATCGAGTGGCCATTGCCGGTTCCCCGGAACTGATGCGGCCGTGGATCTTGCATGCCGCTCATAGGTTCGAGGAGCGATGCCGCGCTCAACACGGTGGAACCGCCGA
>WNGB01014446.1_pt1 | contig 13210 bp, 10 predicted proteins | sample 5400681 | NCBI WGS metagenome assembly WNGB01 (sample SAMN13153367, study PRJNA577476) | soil metagenome | isolation source: 115 cm soil or saprolite under grassland replicate 2 | place: USA:California | collected 2016-06-15 | reverse complement strand
CTGTCGCCGCTAGTGGCGGGCATGGAATTCAGAATCGCGTTCGAGCGTCTGACGATTGACGAAAAGGCGGTCGCGGACGCTATTGAAGCGACAATGCCGTGCGAGGTAGCGGATGGGCGCGCCGATTTGGCAGGGAAGTGTGTCGTGAAAGAGACCTGGGAGCAGCGGGAACTGAGACATGAAGAAGAGACCAAGTCGCAACTGTTGGAGGCTCTCCGAGTTTGCGACTGGAACCAGGCCGCGGCGGCGAGGGAATTGGGCATGAGCAGGCAGGCTTTCTGGAAACAACTCAAACGCAATTTGCCACTGCGCTTAATTCCCTTTTGATGATAGAAGCGTTTCTGGCACTGGTAGGCGCCGATAAGTCGAATGAATTCAATGCGCCGGTTCAAGTAGAACAGGGGCTTTCATCAAAATTGCGGGAGACCCATAAAATGGCCGAAAGTGCAAATCTGAACCATATTAATGGCCGCATTAATGGCCGCGCGTACAGATTCTGCGGCTGATTAACGAAGGCTTCGAGCATCACCGCGATCTTCTCCACCTGCGGGCGTGGCGCTCCCGATCAAGACGTGTGCATTCGGTGAAGAGGCGCGGTTTGGAATTTCGCGAATGCGCCAGCCAGCCGAAGGCGCACTATCGGACAGGCGCCTCGCTTTTGATCAAACTTAAGAGTGAGATATCATCCGCCCCGATGAAACCGGGACGTGGTAGCCGGACAGCAGTACTTGTTTGCATGGGGCGCGCCGTGGCTCATGGAATGACCACCGAGTCGAGGTTCGCCGACCCGACCGCCTTCGCGCTGTTGCCTGATGACGCGCGAGCGCGCGTCGAACGTTTTCGCGCCGGCGCAGTGCCAAAAGGCATACGCGCCCACCTCGAGCATACTTACTTGGATAGACACACCAAGGTCATGGTCGCACGCACCGTCGCGATCGACGACGCGGTGCGCGAGGCCTCCTCTCCACAACTCGTCATCCTTGGCGCAGGCCTCGACGGCCGCGCTTGGCGCATGCCCGAACTGAGCGAGACAACCGTCTTTGAAGTCGACCATCCGGACACGCAGCGCGAGAAGCGGGAGCGCGTCGCCGCGCTGACACAGGCAGCCCGCGATGTCCGATTCGCGCCGGTCGACTTTACCCGCGACAATCTCGACGATGTTCTCGCTGCCGCTGGTCACGATCCAATACTATCGACGACCTGGCTCTGGGAGGGAGTGGTCATGTATCTCGCCCCCGCCGATATCGAAGCCACACTTGCAATCATCGATCATAGATCGGCGGCCGGAAGTCGCTTGATCGTTGCGTACCACTGCCCGGCGTTTATGCTGCGGCTCATTGGCCCCGTCGTGCGCCGGCTCGGTGAGCCGCTACGCTCGTCATTCACAGCCGATAAGATGCGGACGCTGCTTGCCAAATATGGGTTCAGAGTTGTCTGGGATGCCGATCTGCCCACGATCGGCGGCGCGATGTCCGCGGAGATCGCCCAGGCGACGCGAAGGTGGAAGCACTTGCGGATCGTGACCGCGGACCGCCCAGCTAGCCGGAGGGAGGCTTCGGTGCTTGTGTCTTAGATGTAAGCGTTCATTGGATGGCATCACCTGAGAAAGAGGTGGAGTGAATGATGTCAAGAAGTTTTATAGATCACCCCTGCATAGTCTTTCTGTAAGGCCCGAGCGCGGTTGGGAAAACAACCCTTGCGGCGGCGCTCGCACGCGAATGCGGCGCTGCGGTCATTCCGGAGTTGGACGGCAGTGAGATGCCGGCAATCACAGAGTCTGCCGCCTGGTTCATGGATAGGCATGCAGCGCTTTGGCAACAGGCGCGCGTGCTCGCCTCCAGTTCCTCCTTTGTGGTCTTGGACGGCGATCCCTTCAAGGGGCTCCCGGATTATGTGCCCGGCAACATAATCCGGGACAAGCAGTCGCGGAACGCCGCCGAAGAACTCAAAGGCGCGGACGTGCGAGCGGACCCAATCGTGAAGCTGTTGCGTGAAAGTCGCTTCGGCGTAGGTGTAGTTGGAGGCGCCGAGCACGGCGACGAAGATGTTCGCCTCACGGACTTCGCCACTCAACGCGTCAATGACCGGAACGGTCGGGCCGCAATAGTCAACAAACAGCTTGTCGCCCGGGGCATGCGTCTGGCGCATCGTTGGCGAAAGACGATGCCGCCATTCGCGATAGAGAACGCAGAGGTGCGAATAGCTGTAATGGTCGATGGGATTAGCTTGAGCGTACTCTTCCCAGAGAAGCTGAAGAGTGACGCCTTTGCGGCGCAGCTCCTGATGAAGCTCGGCGAAATTCGGTAAAGGTGTTGTGGGCAGGTTGGCTGCCGGCGCCGGTTGGAGCTTCAGCGCCAGCGCGTCCTCGTCGAGATCGGCCGGCGGCGGCCATCCGATTCCGGCGGCGGCGGCGAGTTGCAGGTACTTGCTGACGACCCCAACGGAGAGGTTGAGACTGCGGGCAATCTCTCGGAGAGAAAGTCCCGCATCGTGTCTGAGCCGTAGAATGTCTTTGATCTGACGCATGACAAGCCTGTCGGCTGGCATCTGAGCAGTCCTCCTTGGAATGAAAATTGGAGGACAGCGTCAACGACCAGCTTTAGATTTGCCAGCAAGCTAAGGAGGGCGAGGTCAGGTGTTCACGATCGCAATAATGGTGTTCACGATGATAATTCTGGTGTTCACGATCAATAATTTTCGCGTTCACGATCAATAATTCCAGTGTTCACGATCAATAATTTTCGCGTTCACGATCCGTCAGAATATGCAAACTGTATGCAAAGGTATGACGCAGCAAGTGCGGCGTAATCTCGACTGACGCAAATCGCCCGTACTTTTTGACGATCCATGCCACTCCGTCAACAGTCAAAGAGCCGCGCTGGCCGACAAAGACAGAGCTCGATTTCGATTTTCTCTGCGACTCTCAAAAGTGCTCCTGCAGCAACGCTGTTGAGAGAGATTGGGGTAAACAAGAGATGTTTTGGAAGACTGTCATGGCATTTCCTGAGCCTCTACATTTGAATCTGAGCGATGCCCCTTCCGGAAGCGCGGTTTCATAGGCCTCGGCTTCCGTGTGGCGACGATCCACCCCGGAAATAGCAGTATGGCGTAAGAGAGCGTTCTCAGCTGTTACTCATCTCTGAGCACGACGTTCGGGTCTAGCCGCGATGCGCGCCACGCCGGCAGCCAACTGGCGACCACCGCCACGGCAGTAATCGTCGCGATCACAAAGGCGATCGTCACGATATCTGTCGGTTGCACACCAAACAGCAGGGACGCAATCAGCCGATTTACGGCAAGCGCCCCTGCAAGGCCAATGGCGGCGCCGATCGCCGTGACCTGAAGCCCTTGCTTCATGATCTGTGTGAGCACGTGGGAGCGAGTTGCGCCAAGGGCGACCCGTATGCCGATCTCGCGCCGGCGCTCCGTCACCATGTAGGAGAGCACACCGTAAATGCCGATGGCTGCCAGTAGCAGCGCCAGTCCGGCAAATGCGCCCAATAGCTGCGCCAAGAGGCTCGGTCGGCTAATCGATTCGGCGAACACCGAATCCATGTCGCGAAGCCGCACGATGGGAACCCCGGCGTCCAGTTCCCGCACTACCTGCTCGATCGTCCCTGAAAGTGCGGCCGGTGGCAGAGTCGTCCGCATCACCACATTCATACTTGGTGGAGAGACACCGTGCTGGTCAAGGGATACGTAAAGTTCAGTTCCTGCCGGGCGCTCCACCCCGCGCTGCCTGACGTCCTTGGCCACTCCGATCACCGTATGCCAGGCATCATCGCTGGCGCCAAACAACCTACCCGGAGGCCGCAGACGCTGGCCAATCGGGTTCTGCCCCCTCCAGATCCTTTTCGCCAAAGTCTCATTGACGATCACCGCCTTGCCTTGGGACGCGTTGTCGGTTCGCTCGAAGCCGCGGCCGGCGATGATCGGGATGCCCATCGTCCCGAAATAGTCGCCCATGACGAATTGGTAGTAGTCGATGTTTTCAAAGGGCTTTCCATCGTAGGAGCTGTAATTCTCGATAGGAGTAGCGATCGCATCGGGAGTTCTATTCGGCGGCAGACCCGACATGGCAGCCGTTCCCAGTACGCCCGGTACGGAGCGAAGCCTGTCGAGGACGCGTTGATATGCCTGCGCGCGTGTGACGGGTTCTGAATTCGCCATTGGCAATGTCATGGAGAACGTCACCAGCCGCGACCGGTCAAATCCTGCATCCACCTTCGTGAGGTTGTAGACTGTCTGAACTAGCAAACCCGCTCCAATAACCAGCATCACCGCGAAAGCGACTTGGGCTATCAGGAGTCCACGACGGGCGTAGTGACGCCGGGCGCCGCTGGCCCCCCTGGCGCCCTCCTTCAGCGCAGTCATCATGCTACTCGTTCGCCGCCGCCCGAGCGACACGAACCCGACAAGCAGGGCCGTCCCAGTCGAGAGGCCGAGCGCAATCAGCAAAACGGGAAAATCGATTGTCAGCTCACTCGTCCGCGGGACGCTGGTCGGGTAGGCACGGATCAGCGCCCGCACGCCAGCGCTGGCTAGCCACAGACCCAGAATGCCACCGGCTCCAGACATCAGCGCGCCTTCGGTTACCGCCTGCCGGAGCAGCCGGCCGCGGCTGGCGCCAAGAGCAGCGCGGACTACAAATTCACGTCTGCGTGAACTGGCGCGAGCCATCACCAGGTTCGCAAGATTCGCGCAGACGATGAGCAGCACGAATCCCACGGCGGCCTGCAGAACCCAGATCGGGCGGCTGGCATTCCCAACGATCGCGTCCTGTAAAGCCCGCAATTGGAGCGTGTGGTCTACCGAGCGCAGGGGACGGTTCGTGGGGACATGGTCTGTGGCGCCGACACGCTCGCCCCAGTTTTCGAGGAATGCGCTCAGCTCCGTCTGTGCCATCCCAGCAGTGACGCCGTCTTTCAGTCGCGCAATGACGTAGAGGACGTGGGCCCCGCGTTGCCGGGCCGTATTCGGGTGGAGCCAGAGGGGCAACCAAACCTGAGTGTGGTTATCCATGACGTCGGCCCCGGGCGGCATAATGCCCACGATTTCGTGGGGCCGGCCCTCGATTTCCACCTTTTGTCCAACGAGTGGTCGTCCTCCGAACGCTGTTCGCCACAATTCGTGCGAGAGAATTGCGATCGGTGGCGGTAGGGTCCCGGTCCAGCGGGCGGTTTCTTCATCGCTGAAAAAGCGTCCCTGCTCCGGCTGAATACTGAGTGCCTTGAGCAAATGCGCATCGACGGAGATCGAGGGCGCCCGCAGAGGTCGATCCCCTGCCGTGACGTTGACCTCGCCGGTTGTGTACGCCGCGCCGCCGGTCGAATATGCGCCAACCGCCGCGAACGACTGGTTCATCTGGCGGAACTCGGTGTACTCTGGCACAGAGAGCGCATTTCGGGCGCCCCCAATGGCCGGAGCTTCTGCAGTCAGATACATCAGCTGATCGGGTTTTGGATAGTCGAGGGGCCGCAGCAGCACTCCATGCACGACCGTGAACATGGCGGTGTTTGCTCCAATGCCCAGCGCCAGCGTCAGTACAGCCGCCAAGGTGAACCCCGGCCGCTTCAACAGCGTTCGCGCGCCGTAGCGCAGGTCTTGCCACGTTGCTTCCAGCCAGCGTCCGCCGCGCACATCGTAGCCCTGCTCCTTGATGCGGCTGAAGCGCCCGAATTGCCGCTCGGCCTCGCGCCGCGCTTCTTCCGGCGCCATCCCGCGGCGGACATTCTCTTCGGCGCGCAGTTCAATATGGAAGCGCATCTCCTCCGCAATTTCGTCGTGAATTTCGTCCGACCGCCATAGCGCCCGCAGCCGCCTAAAGAAATACCGCAACACTGTCATAGTCTTACTCCTTTAGCTGGCCTCCAGGATCTTACGCACTGCTACTGACAAGTATTCCCAGTTAAATTCCTCCACCCGGAGTTGTTTACGGCCGGCGCGGGTCAGTTTGTAGAAGCGAGCCCGGCGGTTGTTCTCAGACGCGCCCCACTCACTCTTGATCCAGCCGCGCTCCTCGATGCGATAGAGGGCCGGGTAGAGGGTACCCTCCTCGACCGTCAGCATGTCCTCGGCTAGTTGCCGGATGCGTTGCCCGACGCCGAATCCGTGCATTGGACCTAACGAGAGCGCCTTGAGCACGAGCATGTCGAGCGTGCCCTGCGGCAGGTCCGGTTTACGCTTGGTCATAGTTCCTCCTTTTTGCTTCTAGGGAAGAGATAATGCGACACTCCCCCCTAGAAGGTCAAGGAGAAAGAAACGGATGGCGTACATTTATCGTGGATACCTCGCGCTCCGTTTATACATGAAGTTGGCGACTACGACAGTTAGACGGATCCAGGCGCTGCATCGTCACGCACGCCAGTCATGGCTTGCCATCCGCGCTGCAGTCCTGCCGAGCGCATTCGAATAAGGAAGTATGCAGCGCAGATCCACAGTGAGCTTTCGGCGAGCCGTCTGGATTTTTATCATAAGCAGATCAAGACAACTCGCCGAAAGCTCACACTGCGCCGAAACAGGCGCGCCTCTCATTAAAGCGCCGCCCGTATGGGTCGATAATTTTTTCGCTTTCGCGCCAACCAAACTGCGCGCCTCGTGTCTATGTAGACGACTTCAAAAAAGGATGAGAATCGGTGATCCATGAAGATAAGTTGATCGAGCCATCTCGAAAGGAGATAGTGATGAAACTGTTTTGCTTAATTATTCTGCTGGCGCTCGCCAACTCGTCCGCGTCCTCCGGATATGCTCAAGACGATCCGATCAAAGTAAAGACCAAAGGCGGCGTGACGATCATAAAGGACAAGACGAAGCCTACACGGAGAGAGCTTGAGGCGGTTTTTGAGCAGAGGATGAAGGCTGCTAAGGATCTGAATTTCGACGCGCAAATGGCCCTGATCTCGCCGGAATACACGGCCATATTGGCGAACGGAACAACTTGGAAGTATGAGCAGATAAGGGACCACATCCGGCGGCTCTACGAACAAACCGTGAGAACGGAGAACTACACTTGTGAGATCAAGATTGAGGAGCTAACGGTTCGCGGCAATGAAGCGATCATCGAGGCGCGACAATACTGCCCTCGAGAGCAAAGGCTGAGAGATGGCAAGATCCACGATGTGTATACCAGCGTTTTGCAGACCGAAACGTGGGTCAAAACGGCGGGTGGTTGGAAGCTGAAGAGGGTCGAGAACGAAAGAGATCAAGTCATCGAGGTTGATGGGAAACCAGCCAATCCAGATGACACACCAAAAAAGCCGAACTAAACATATGCGGACATTATTTCAAGACATGCGCTTCGGCGTGCGAATGTTGATTAAGCAATCTGGCTTCACATTGATTGCTGTGCTCACACTTGCGCTGGGCATCGGCGCGAATACGGCTATTTTCAGCGTGGTCAATGCAGTGTTATTGCGAGCGCTGCCTTACCCGGAACCGGAGCGGCTCGTTCGTTTCTGGGAAAGCAATCCGGGGCGCGGTTGGCTGAATTTCGCAGTTTCGGCGCCCAATTTCACGGATTGGCGGAAGCAGCAGTCGGTTTGCGAGCAACTCGCGGCCTACGAATCCAACTCGTTAAATTTCACCGGCGGCGGCGAGCCGGAACGAGTGGCGGCGCTGAGCGTGACGGCGAATTTCTTTTCGGTATTGGGCGTGGCGCCGGCGCACGGACGGAATTTTCTGCCCGAAGAAGAACAGTCCGGGCGCAACCACGTCGCCATCTTGAGCGATGGGTTATGGGGCCGGCGCTTCGGCGCTGATCCAAACTTGATTGGGCGCCAGATTCAGTTGAGCGGCGAGAGCTACACGGTCGTGGGCGTGACGCCACCGGGCTTTCAGCTTACACAGGGCACAGAATTATGGACGCCGCTGACCTTAGTGACTTTAAACCCGGCAGGCGCAAATCGAGCCACCAATCACAACCTATCCGTTATTGGGCGACTCAAGCCCGGCGTCAGCCTCGCGCAAGCGCAAGCTGCGATGGATACCATTGCGCGCCAGCTCGAACAGCAATATCCGGAATTGAATACCGGCTGGGGCGTGCGGATGAGCGCGTTTTACGATTGGATTGTGCCGGAACAAATCCGACGGTCTATGCTCACGCTCTTTGCAGCGGTTGGCTTCGTGCTGTCGATCTCCTGCGCGAACGTAGCGAACCTGTTGCTGGCGCGGGCTTCGGCGCGGCGCCTGGAGATGGCGATTCGCGCCGCGATGGGCGCGAGTCGTTGGCGCGTGACGCGGCAATTGCTGACCGAAAGCCTGTTGCTCTCGACGCTCGGTGGATTGGTCGGATCGTTGCTTGCGTTCTGGTGTACAAACCTCATCAAGGCCAGCACAGCGCTCAATATTCCGCGTCTGAATGAAACGCGTCTTGATGTGAAGGCGCTTGGCTTCACCTTCCTCATTGCGCTTGGCGCCGGACTGATCTTCGGCTTAGCGCCCGCGTGGCAAGCGTCCAGGCTCGCGCTTAACGAAACGCTCAAAGAAGGCGGACGCAGCGGCGGCGGCAAGCGTCAGCGATTGCGCGGCGCGCTGGTCGTCGCTGAAGTCGCGCTCGCGCTCATGCTGCTCGTCGGCGCCGGGTTGATGATTCGCAGCTTCACGCATCTGCAAAACGTCCCGCTCGGCTTTGCGCCGAACCACGTGCTGACGATGCGGCTCACCTTGCCCACGGCGAAGTACGGCCAGGGCGCGCCGCGAGTGAATTACTTCGATCAATTGCTGCAACGGCTGCGCGCCACGCCGGGTGTGATAGACGCCTCGGCGGTCATCAACCTTCCTCTCGCCGGCGGCGGCAGCTGGGCAGAGGAAGTAACGCTTGAAGGGCGCGATGCGGCGCAGGGCGGAACGCCGATTCCTGCTGAAGTGAACGCTGTGACGCCGCGCTACTTTCACACGATGGGCATCCCGCTGCTGGCAGGCCGCGATTTCACGGAGCAGGATCGCGGCGCGTTTTGGCTTGGCGAATCGCCATGGACGTTGATTGTGAACGAAACTTTCGCGCGCCGCTACTGGCCGAATGAAAATCCCATCGGCAAACGTTTCCGCTTCGGCGGCAACGTCTTCGGCACAGTCATCGGTGTGGTGGGCAATGTGCGCAGCCTGAGTCTTGAGAGGGAAGCGCAGCCGGCGTTCTATGTTTCTTACGGTCATTTCAGCATGCCTGCGCTCACCCTAGTGGTCCGCGCCAGCGCGCCGCCGGAGGCGATGACGGCGGCGTTGCGCGCGCAGGTTTATGCGCTCGACCGCGACCTCCCGGTCTACAACATTCGCCCGATGGAGCAGATCGTTTCCAATGCCGCGGGGCAGCCGCGCTTTCAAACCCTGTTGCTGGGGCTGTTCGGCGCGGCGGCGTTGTCGCTGGCCGCGATCGGCATTTACGGCGTGATGGCATACACCGTCACACAGCGTACGCACGAAATCGGCGTGCGGATGGCGTTGGGCGCGCGAACGTGCGACGTGCTGCAACACGTCTTAGGACAAGGGATGAAGCTCGTACTCATGGGCGCGACCCTCGGACTCGCGGGCGCGTTCGTCGCAGCGCGCGCGCTCAAGAGCATGTTGTTCGGTGTGAGCCCCGCCGACCCGTTGACGTTCGCGGCAGTAACGGTCTTTCTCGCGCTCGTCGCTTTTGCAGCGTGCTGGATTCCGGCGCGGCGGGCAACGAAGGTTGATCCACTGGTCGCGCTCCGACACAACTGAACTATACAGCGAGGTCATCCGTGTCCCAGCAGTGAACCCTCGTGAAAAAAGAAAATATTTGAGCTCAAGTCTTGGCGTTCGTCTTTGCCTGGCGTAGGATCGGCGCGATCGGCGCCTATGAAAAACAACGATGACATCCCCACCACTGATGCGACCGAGATCAAGCAGCTCATCAATCACGTCAAACAAGGGAAACTCGATCAGGGCGACGCGCTATTGATCGAGAAACTGCGATGCGCTGGACATCAACATGGGTTAGAGCAGTGGGGGATTTCAAGGAACTCCCGCAATTTTGGTGAAGACGGCTGCAAAATACACAGGGGCGGTCATTTATGAAGATGAGGCGCTTCTGGCCAGAAAGCGCTAAACGCTTCCTCGCTCAACATCTTGGCTCAAAAATGATCACCAAAATTGCGGATGAACCAATTTCAAATGAGCGCGCGACCACAATCCATTGTGGTCCGCATTCGCCCTCGCCTACCAACCATCGAGCTATCTCGCCGGGCGTCTCACCCTGACACAGTTCTTTTACTCTCGTTCGGCTGACCTTTGGGCATGTATTGGGTAATGCCCCTATGCGGCGCGCACAAATCCGTCGCCTAGTTTTGTCCCAACCGAAGGCGGATCTCCTGCAAGGCACGCTCGACATGCTCATCCTCAAGGCTCTCAGCTTAGGGCCGCTCCACGGCTACGGCATCATCCAGCGCATTCGGCAGTTGTCTGACGAACTGCTCGAGGTCGAGCAAGGATCTCTCTACCCGGCGGTCTACCGGACCCTGGCAGCGCGGCTGGATCAGTTCCAAGTGGGGGGTGACTGAGACCGGACGCCGCGCCAAGTTCTACACGCTTACTAAAGCAGGGAGTAAACAACTCACCGCCGAAGAAGAGAGCTGGGATCGGCTCGCCCTGGCCATTGCGAAGGTCAGAAAAGCAGTCTGAGGAGGCTGATCATGGAATGGTTCAATATTCTCAGGGCGCGGCTGCGCGCCCTGTTTCGGCGCGAAAGCGTCTTGCGGGACATTGAAGAAGAATTGCGTGTCCACGTCGAGATGGAGACGGAGACGAATATCAGGCGCGGGATGCCGCCAAACGAGGCGCGAGCCGCCGCTCTGAAAAGTTTCGGCAACGTGGGCCGGAACACTGAACTCGGCTATGACATTCGCGGCGGGGGATGGTTAGAAACGCTCTGGCAAGACCTGCGCTTCGGCGCCCGAATGTTACTGAAACAACCGGGCTTCAGCTTGATTGCTTTATTGACGCTGGCGCTGGGCATAGGCGCGAACACGGCGATTTTCAGTGTAGTGAATGCGGTGTTGTTGCGGCCTTTGCCGTATCGCGAAGCCGAACGCATCGTCGCCATTCAGGAACTCAACAAAGAAGGTAAGCGTTCGCAGGTGACGCCGGCCAACTTTCTGGACTGGCGCGCGCAACAGACTACGTTTGCGAGCCTCGCGGCCATCCTAACGCGGCGGGCGAATCTGGCGCTAACCGCGGAAGCGGAGCGCATCAATCTGGCCGTGGTTTCGGCCAATTTCTTTGACGTTTTCGGTCTTCACGCCGAGCGCGGGCGCTTGTTTGCGGCGGCTGATGAACAGGCCGGCCATGCGCCCGTCGTCGTCGTCAGTCACAGTTTGTGGCAAAGCCGTTTCGGCGGCGCCAATGATCTCGTGGGCCGCAACGCCACGATCGACGGCAAGAGTTACACCGTCGTCGGCATTGCGCCGCAGGGGTTTCAATATCCCCACGAGACGGAGGCGTGGCTACCACCGCTGAGGCTTGCGCCGGAATGGAATGAGCGCATGGATGTGACGCAGGCTCGCGGATTTGGTTATCTGAGCGCGGTGGCGTTGCTCAAACCGGGCGTATCGCTCGCGCAAGCCGCCGGCGAAATGGAAACCATCACCGCGCGTTTGCGCCGGCAATATCCCGACACCAACAACCCCCGCTTCAACCGCGTCGTCTCCCTGCAGAAGCATCTGGTCGGAGAGACCGATACGATGCTGTGGCTGCTGTTTGGCGCAGTCTGTTTCGTCTTGCTGATTGCCTGCGCCAACGTAGCGAATTTGTCGCTGGTGCGCGCCGCCGCGCGACAGAAAGAGATGGCGATTCGCGCGGCGCTCGGCGCATCGCGCGGGCGTGTAATCGGGCAACTGTTGACTGAAAGTACGTTGCTGGCGCTGGCGGGCGGCGCGCTCGGATGGATGCTTGCCGTGTGGGGCGTAGAACTGATGACCAGGCTCTTGCCGCGGGATTTCCCCCGTCTGCGCGAAATCAGCCTCGACTGGCGCGTGCTTCTCTTTACGCTGCTGGCGTCTGTGTCGACGGGCATACTGTTCGGACTGGCTCCGGCTTGGCAAAGCGCAAAGACAGATGTTCACGAAACCTTGAAAGAAAGCGCGCGAGGCGCGACGGGCGGTTGGCGGCAGCATCGTTTGCGGCATCTGTTGATCGTCGCCGAAATTGCGTTGTCGCTTGTGTTGCTGGTCGGCGCAGGCTTGTTGTTGCGCAGCTTCACGCATTTGCAGTCGGTCAGCGCGGGCTTTACGCCGCAACAGGTGTTGACGGCACGGCTTTCGCCTGCGGGCGCGGCCTATCGCGCCGATCCTGCTTACATCAGCTATTTTCGGCGCGTCATCGAACGTGTCCGCCTCATCCCCGGTGTCGAAGCCGTGGGCGCGATCAATACACTGCCGCTCAGCTGGGGGGAGACGGCCAGATACAGAATTGAAGGGCGCCCGCTGCTCACGCGCGACAAATGGCCCGAGGCGAATTATCGCACCGTCAGCTCCGATTACTTCCGCGCGCTCAGCATTCCCATCGTGCAAGGACGCGCCTTCAACGAACGCGACAACGAAGCGGCTCCGCAAGTGATGATCGTCAATCAGGCGCTCGCCCGCCGCGAATTTCCAGGCGAAAACCCGGTCGGCAAACGCATCAACCTGGGCAACACAGATCGCACGGGGTTCGAGATCGTCGGCGTAGCCGCCAACGTCAGAAGTCCGGAGTTAGCCGAAGAATCGCAACCGGAGTTTTATCTTTCCGGCCTCCAAGACACTTTCGCCGAAATGTCGCTCGTCATCCGCGCGGCGGTCGAACCTGCGAGCCTTGCCTCAGCAGTACGGCAAGCCGCGGCGGAAGTGGACAAGACGCAGCCCGTCTCAAATCTCACAACGATGGAAGCCTTTGCGAGCGAAGCGTTTGCTCGGCCTCGTTTCAATCTAGTCCTGATCGGACTCTTTGGCTGCTTGGCGTTGCTGCTTTCGGCGGCGGGAATTTACGGCGTGATGGCTTACGGCGTCGCGCAACGCAAGAATGAACTCGGCCTTCGCCTGGCGCTTGGCGCGCAACCCCGCGACGTTATGAATCTCATTCTCAGACAGGGCCTGCGGCTGATTTCCGTCGGTCTTGTTTTGGGGCTTGTATCGGCGCTGGCTCTGACACGGTTGATGAAGAGCTTGCTCTTTGGTGTGAACGCCACGGACGCGGTTACGTTTGCCGCCGTTACGTTGTT
>WNGB01028293.1_pt1 | contig 13212 bp, 11 predicted proteins | sample 5400681 | NCBI WGS metagenome assembly WNGB01 (sample SAMN13153367, study PRJNA577476) | soil metagenome | isolation source: 115 cm soil or saprolite under grassland replicate 2 | place: USA:California | collected 2016-06-15 | reverse complement strand
CCCTCCCCCCAACCCCCTCCCCTAAAAGGAGAGGGGGAGCAAGCTAAGCGACGTCTCTTCTTCTCCCCCTCTCCGTTGCGGGGAGGGGGTTGGGGGGAGGGGTTTTGTTAGGGCCTCTACCGGAAAGTCCCCACAGAGGAGCAACCTGCGATGGATCCCTTGTACCCGAACACTGGTCTGCTGCCCCCCACGCTGCGAGCCCTTGCGCTGGGCCTCCTGGTCGAGACTGTCGTACCCATGCTCGCCAGATCGCGCGGAGAGAGCGCCGTGCCACCCGATGAGGGCGAGAGCAGCCCGGACGGCAAGGCCCAGTTGTGGCAGAACCTTCGTGTCAAGTGCGATGAGCTGGCGACCGTCGTCGTGCGGGCCGACGACCCGGAAGAGGCAGCTGCCTACGTGCTCGGCTACCTCCCGAAGCACCTGGAATATCTCTTCGAGCTGCTATGCGGTCAAAAGCGGGTGCCGATGCTGGACCACGTTGAGGCGGGGTCCCAGGTCGCCCACCGAAATGGCAAGCACGATCCCAATCCTGTGTAACTCTCTCTGGGCTTAGTGCAGGAGCAAGCGAGGTCTTGCTCGTAGTACCGCCTTCAGGCGGAACACGTGATGCCGCCTGAAGGCGGTACTACGAACAAGAGGTCAGTTGTCCCTGCATTAGGCGAACGGCAGGACATAGGTTACCTGCAGCGGAACTCGCCAGAGTTCCGGTGCCGCCTGAGCGGAACTCGCCAGAGTTCCGCTACGGGTATCTTTCCTCTGGCCCCTCGCCTTACCCAACACAACGAACCGGTCGAAGGCCCGAGTAGGCCCCGCGAGCCGATGCCGCGGAGGTGGTCGTCCCTGCGATCATGGGAGCGGAGTCCCATCCCAGATCTTCATGGTCCCGTCGTCGCTGGCCGAGGCCAGGCGATGCCCGTCCCGGCTGAACACAACGGCGCGGAGCGTCCCGGTATGCCCCCGCAGCGCCAGGAGTTCCCGGCCTGCCGTGTCCCACACCCGCACGGCCCTGTCATCACCGGCCGACACCAGTCGCCCACACCCGCGGTACGCCAGGCCGCGCACCGCGCCCACATGCCCGCTGAGAAGCCGGACGAACTTCCCGGTGGTCGCATCCCAGACCCGGACAGCTTCGTCCTGGCAAGCTGTGGCCAGGTGTTGGCCGTCCGGGCTGAAGGCCACGGCGTGAACCGGGCCACCGTGGCGGAGGACAAGGATCTCCTCGCCGCTGACTGTGTCCCATACGTGGACAACTCCGTCGTCGCCAGCGGCGGCCAGCTGGCCACCCCCGGGGCTGAAAGCCACAGCCTGGAGCGAGGCACTGCACCGCAGGCAGAGCCGTGGCCGCCCAGACGGTATCTCCCAGATACGGACAGCCCCTGCGCCATCGACAGCGGCCAGCTGGCCACCGGGACTGAAGGCCACGGCGTGGACGGGTGCGCCACCGCGCAGGCAAAGCCTTTCCCGACCGGAGGGGACTTCCCAGAGGCGGACTGTCCCGTCCCCGCCGGCACCGGCCAGGTAGCCGTTGGAGCCGAACGCCAGCCCGTTCACGACCCCGGGCAGGCGCTGCACGGTCAGGACCCACTTGGCGGTCACCACGTTCCAGACTCTCAACACCCTGTCGCGGGTGGTCGCGGCGAGGCATGCGCCGTCCGGGCTGAACGCGACCCCGGTAACTCCCTGGTTTGCCGGCCTGGGGGGCAGATCCTCTTCCCGCCTGCTAATGTCCCACAGCCTCACCGTCCGGTCCATACTTCCCGAGACCAGGCACCGGCCGTCAGGGCTGCAGGCCACCGCCTTGACTGCCCGCGTATGTCCCCGCAGCGAGAAGGCGGGCATGCCGGTCCTGCTGACCCACCCCTGGATCATATTGTCCGCCGTGGCCGCCGCAAGGATGCGGTCTTCCGGACCGCCGAAGGCCAGGGCCGAAACACCGGCCTCGGTCGGAGCGAGCGCAGTGTAGAACTCCCGGTCCGTTGTCGTGTCCCACACCCGCACCGGCCCGGCCGGACTGCCGGCGGCGAGCCACCTGCCGTCGGCGCTGAAAGTGACGCTCGTCCACGGCACCGTCCGCGGGGTCTGTCCCTTGGGCACCGTCCACGGGGTCTGTGCCTGAAAAGTGCGGAGGCGGGTCAAGCTTGCCGCGTCCCAGGCGGTCACGCTCCCATCATGCCCGACGGTGGCCAGCCACTTGCCAGTGGGGCTGTAGGCCACGGCTGTCGGACGGGTCTTCGGCCAGGACTTCGCCACCACAGCCTTGCCGCTGGTCGGACCCCAGAGTTTCAGTTCCTCATCCCAGGGCTTCCCTCCCGTCGAGGCGAGGCACCATGTGGGTCGGGGCCGACCTGTGACGGCGGGCGGGATGGGGTCGAAAGCCAGACCGGTGACTCCCCCCGCATGAGCTTCGAGCGCCGCCAAGCGCTCCCCCCGGACAGCATCCCAGACACAGATGGTCCCAGCGGCACTGCCGCCGGCGAGATACTCCCCCCCGGGGCTGAAGGCCAGGGTCGCCACCGCGTCGGTGCCGCCGCGCAGCGTCAGCACCTCGCGCAGAGTACGCCGCTCCCAGACCCGGATGAAACCGTCCGCGGCGGCCGCCGCGACGCGCTCCCCGTCGGGGCTGAAGGCCACGGCCAACACGCCGTCTTCATGTCCGGTCAGGGTCGCGAGCTGGTGGGCCTGGAACAGCCGCCGGAGGTAGTGCCATTCCCACCCGCGCAACTCCGGGAGGCATTCCTTCAGTACCTGGTCTGCGGGGCCGGCGTTGCCGACGCGCCACTCGGCGTAGGCCAGAGGGATGGCGCGTGCGTAACCGGTCCGGCGCTCCGCCTCGGCATGGTCGACCGCCTTCCGGTATTCCCCCTCGGCACGCTGCCACTGCCAGCATACCCCCGCAAAGCCCGCCACCAGCGTGAGTACCAGGAGAGTCACCAGGGCCGCGAGATGGGGCCGTCGCCGTGCCCACTTGAGGACACGCTCGCGGCGACTCACCGGCCGCGCCTGGATCGGTTCATCCCGGAGCCAGTGCTCCAGATCCTCGGCCAGCGCCTCGGCGCTTGGGTAACGCTTGCCTGGTTCTCTTTGCAGACATTTCAGGCAGATTGTCTCCAGATCACGGTCCACGCGGCGGTTGCGGCTGCGCGGGGGCGGCGGCTCCCCTTCCAGGAGTAGCAGGAGCGTGGCCAGAGGTGTGTCCGCGTAGAAAGGCGGACGTTCGGTGAGCAACTCGTAGAGGATGGCGCCGAGGCTGTACACGTCGGCCGCGGTGCTCACCTCCCTGGCAGCGGCCTGCTCCGGCGCCATGTAATTGGGCGTGCCGACGATGATGCCCTGCTGTGTCAAACTCGCCTCTCCAATCCTGGGCGTCAGGCGCTTGACCAGGCCGAAGTCGGTGACATGGGGGCGGCCCTCGGCGTCGAGCAGGATGTTACCTGGCTTCAGGTCGCGATGCAGGAAGCCCCGCTGGTGGGCGTAATGGACAGCCCGGGCCGCGGTCGCCAACAGAGCTACCCCGGCGCGCAGGTCGGCGGCGAAGCGGGACAGATGCTCGGCGAGGCTGCCCCCCTCAATCAGCTTCATGGAAAAGAAGGGCTGGCCCTGGTGCGCGCCAACGTCGTAAATCGGGACGATGTGGGGGTGGTCGAGGCTGGCCACCGCTTCCGCCTCACTCCGGAAACGAAGCAGATCCGGAAGGGAGCCCACCCGCTCGGCACGGATCATCTTCAGGGCGACGAGCCGCGACAGGCTCAGCTGCCGGGCCTTGTAGATAACGCCCATCCCGCCCTCGCCGATCTGTTCCAGCAGCTCGTAATCATCGACACAGCCGGGCGTGCCTTCCGCTACCGGGGCCTCCGCCGGCTCTCTCGACTCCAGCTGGGCGCGGGACCGAGACACTGTCGGCGCCCCTCTCCTCCCATGCCGGCGGAGTCGCTCGATCTCGGCGCCGGCGGCGAAGTAAGACCGCAATTCCTCGGCCAGTTCGGGATAGCGGGTGAGGAGGTGCTCCTGATCGACGACCTCCCCGCGGTCCAGGCGCTCCATGTACTCGCCCAGCACTTCCTCCAGCAGGGATTGCTCCGAGGAGTTCGGGGGAGAGGATGGGAGGGGCATGGCTCGTTCCTCATCGGTGTCGTGTCGGTGGTGCGTACTGGCGATCGTCCCGTCCAGGCCCCGGACGCAGGTCGTGGATGTGGGGGGCAGAAGGCGATGCAGACTGGATAGGTATTAGAGGGAATCTCCCGCCTCCCGGCAAGAACCTTCTGTCCGGGCCCTCGGTTCAAGGCGATCCTTCGCCGCTGTGCAGATGGCGACGCAGGGACTTCATCCCGCGCTTGATCAACCCTGCCGTGGCGGCCGGGGTCCGCCCGAGACGCACGGCGATGTCGGCCAATGCCCAGCCCTCCAGGTGGCGCAACCGAACCGCCTCGCGTTGGTCATCGGGAAGCGCCGCGAGCGCCTGGGCCAGGCGCTCGGCCTCCTCCCCCCGGATGGCCTTCTGGCTTGGGGAGGAGACGTTGGCATCGAGATCCTGCTTCAAGGGCGCCCCACCCCCCTGCGAATCGTCCATCGAGCGCTCCCGGCCCACACTGCGTTTCTGGAGCAGAGCGTGGTTCCGGATCGCGCCGGCGATCTTGTGGTCGAGGATCCGCTGGAGCCAGGCGACGAGTTCCCGGGTATCCCGTCCGGCGAACTGCGGGAAACTGCGATACGCTTCGAGAAAGGTCTGCTGGATAATGTCGGACGCGTCCACGCGGACCGCGATCCGTCCCTCAAGCTGACGTTCGGCCAGACGATGCAGGCCCGCCCGCTGCGCCTCGAGCAGCTGGCCCAGCGCTTCCCGGTCCCCCTGGAGGGCCTGGCCCAACAACTCGTTCGGAGGAAGAGCGTCGTCCTTCATCGGCAGCCCCTGAGAGAATGGGCAGAACAGCAGTTCTCCTGGATGCGCGTTGAGGACGTCACGCGGGTTCGCGCGCAGCCCACGAGAAAGGACCGGCGGGCGGCCTCCTCGACAGGACAGAGATCCGCTTGAGGAGGGAACTGGGCAAGGGATCGGTTCGGCCGTTGTCTATTGTCTCTCGCAGCCAACGGGTGGTCAAGCTACAACAGACAGAGAGACTGGAGAAGAACGGTCTGGGTTTTCGAGCGAGAAGCGATCAACGGGCCGTTATACTCAACGCGGGTAGGTCTGACACAAGCCCGGAGCGCCAGCGACGGGACGGTCCCGTCGCTGGCGCTCCGGGCTTGTGTCAGACCTGCCCGCGTTGAGTATAGCACGTGGGCTGCCTGCGGCAGATCCTCACTTCGAGATGCCGAGGGGCGGGGACAACTTCGGAGGAGAAATGGGCGTGACGTCAACAGCGCCGGCCGCTGGGCTGAGGGGGCGGACCGTGACCACGACCGTCTGTTGCACGGAGACTCTGTCCACATCCGTTGCGTTCACGGTGATGGTCGCCGTGCCGTGGAGTCCCCTGGTATAGGTAAGCGTCAGCGCCGACCCGGAAAGGTCGGGCGTGACCAGTCGCGCGTTCGTGTTGCCCAGGATGGTGAGTTGCAAGCCAGCCTTGTGCTGAATGCCTGGCATCGCGGCGAAGACAGGGCCCATGTCGAGGACGGTCTCGGGGGCGTTCTGGGAAACCGTCACGCGGACCGGGGTAATGTCTTTTGGCGATGGGCTGCCCAGCTGCTGGGGCATGCTGACCGCATCGGCCACCGGGACGAGCGCCAAGAGCGCACTGCCCCAAAGCACCGGCAATTCGCGCCCCTCCAGCGGTTCGATCTGCGGCCGGTAAGCGAGTTGCCGCCCCCCTGCGGGGCAGTTCCTCCGGGAGAGGACAGGGATCCCGTGCCACAACCGGCGCCACAACGATACGAGCATGGCACTGCTCCTCGTTCTCGGGCGACGAAAGGGGGGCCGGGCGAGAACGTACCATCGGATGCGGACGCGAGTTGAGGTGGTCTCACGCAAGACTTGTCTCGGTGGTCGTTATCAGTGCAGGACGGCGTATATACCAACATCACCGTGTCAGGACAAGGGCATCTGGGCCAGCGCTTCGGTGTGGGCGCCAGAAGTAAGGGCGGGGGCTCCCGCGTCGGCCGATCACTGCACCGGAGGGAGCACGAAGTCGCCGTGGCTCGAAGAAGCGGAAGAGGCTCGGGATGAATCTGCCGGAACTCTTTGTCACAGGCCTGGACGCGCAGGGGGACTTCACCTTCAGGCCGTGGTGTCCGCCCCCGGTAGACGACTTTGCGACGCCGGCCGACCTGGCCCGGATCATCGCCGCCTTCCGGAGCTGGGTCCAGGCCAACACCAGCCCGAGTTTTCGGCCCATTACGGAGCAGGGCGCCGTGTCCGAGCAGGGACTCGGCCGCTTGCTCCTGCTGGCCTACCAGGCCAGCTTCTACCCCGATGAGGGACGTTACACCCGCGCGCGTATCTTCGTGCCGGACGTGGACCGGAAGGCCCACCCGGCGCTCGTCAACCACGTCTTCACGCCCCCGAAGCGGCTCTCCGATGCCAAAATGATCAGTGGTGGAAGAAACGGCGGACGATCTGGCCTGTATCGGGATCAGTTTGCTGGATGCCACGGACGCCAGCCGGCCGCTCCTGGGTATGCCGCGCGGGTGGACCGGGACTGTGGGAGGGTTGCAGGTGCAGATCCTGGCTCCGGGTGAATTGCGGGTCTGCGAAGGCAGGGCAGAATATACCCTGCGGGCCAATCGGATCCTCGCCTACAGCTGGGTCGCTTCCGCCGGAGAGGTGGATCGGTGGATCGAAGAACTGACGGAGGACCTGACGGCACGATGCACCGCGCAGGACAGGGACTGGAACCTCCGCAGTCTGATTGTCCCCGGCGCGGACGTGCGGGCTCTCTGGTCGCACCTGCTGCGCGAGGCGGTTCGCCTGCGCCACGGGGGCGCGTTCGTGGTCGTCCCGGACCCTCGGCGGGCGCCTCTTGAGCTGAGGTATCCAACGCAGCCCCTCGCGCTGGGGGACGAACTCGCCAAACTATGGCTCGCGCTGGCGCGGACCCACCGCCTCCTTGGAAGCAACCTTGCCGCCGACGCTCTGGAACAAACCCGCGTCCGCCGGCACCAGGTCTGGTCGACTGCGGCGTCTGTCGGGCATCTGTCCGCCCATGATGGCTGTGTCGTGCTTGACCGGCAGATGACGGTGCATGGTTTTGGCGGCACCATTGAGACGGGGGCGGCGCTTGGATCGCCCCGCACGTACGTGGATTCGCGGACCGGTGCTCCGCTCGCGGAAGAGCAGTTGCTTGCCCGGTTCGGACACCGACACCGCTCCGCCTTTCTGCTTTGCAAGGCGGTCCCGAATGCCATCGCCTTCGTCATCTCGCAGGATGGGGAACTGCCCGTGTTTTCCAGCGACGACCGGCACGTTTACTGCGACGAAAACCTGAGCCCCTGAGCGCCAGGTTAAGCGGCCGTTTCAAAACCCCTCCCCCGGCCCCTCCCCGCAACGGAGAGGGGAGGAAAACCGCTGGCTCTGACCCCTCTCCGTTGCGGGGAGGGGCCGGGGGAGGGGTTTTGAAACGGCTGCTAAGCCGCGACAGGAACCTGGGGAGGCGCCGCGTCTGCCAGGACGCCGTGCTCCGCTGACATCACCAGTTCGGTGAACACGCCGCCGCGCCGCACCAACTCGTCAAACGTGCCGGTTTCGATGATCTGCCCGTTGTCGAAGACGACAATGCGGTCCGCGTCGCGCAGTGTGGTCAGCCGGTGCGCCACCAGGATGGTCGTACGGTCCGCGCTGGTCAGCCCCAGCGAGCGCTGCACGTGCCGCTCGCTGATGTTGTCCAGCGCCGACGTGGCCTCGTCGAGGATGAGGATCGGGGGGTTCTTGAGCAGAATGCGGGCGATTGCCAGCCGCTGCCGCTGGCCGCCCGAGAGGTTCGAGCCGCGCTCGGTCACCGCGGCGTCGTAACTGCCCGGCATCGCCAGGATTTCCTCGTCGAGGTGGGCCAACCTGGCGGCGCGGCGAATGTCCTCTCGCGTCACGCCGTCGTTGCCGTAGGCGATGTTCTCGGCAATGCTGCCGGCAAACACGAACGGCGTCTGGCCGACGTAGCCGATCAACCGGGCGATATCCTCCCGGGTGACGGCCTCCAGCGGGACGCCGCCGAGCATGCCCGTTCCGGCGACGGGGTGGGGCAACCGCAGCAGACACTTCAGCCAGGTCGATTTCCCCGAGCCCGAGCGGCCGGCCACGCCGATTGTCTCGCCGTGGCGGATCGAGAGCGAGACGCCGTTCAGGGCGCGTCGGACCTGACCGTCCGGAGTGCGGTAATGGAAGCGCAGGGCGTCCACCTCGATCACCGGTTGGCCCGGCTCGAGACGCGGTTCGCGCCGGGCGGCTATGGCAAAGGACCTGTCCACAGGCTCGGCGAGCATCTCGAGCAGGTCGCCGACGCGGAGGCTGGCTTCGTGGCCCTCGTCCAGCACGCGGTGGATCTCGCTCAGCGGGGTCATCACGTTCAGGAACAGCATCGAGAGCGTCAGCACGTCGCCAAAACTGATGGTCCCGCTGGCCGCGCAGTAGATGGCGCAGGCGATGACCAGCAGGTGGAAGAAGGCCTCGTTGAGGGCCTTGCCGCAGCCGAACAGGGACATCTGGAAGTGGTGGCGAATCTCCTTCTTGCGGCGCCGCTCGGTCGCGTGGGCGAGGCGCGCGACCTCCTGCCGGTGCGTGTCGGCTGCGCGGATGTACTCGATGCCGCCGAGTTGCTCGACGACCGCCCCGTCGATATCCTCGCACGCCCGGAGCAGGTCGAGCCGCACGCCCTTCTGGGAGATCAGCTGCCGGACCGTGAGGAACACCGACACCGGGATGACGCCGAGCATGACGAGTCCGAGGAACGGCTCCTTGCCGAGGACGGCGGTCAGGGCGAAGGCGCCCGTCATGAGAGCGGGGAAGAAGTCGAGGAAGCCGACGCGCAGGAAGCGGACGAAGCCGTCCACGCTGCGGAAAATGCGCCCGTGCAGGGCGCCAACTTTCTCCTGGGTGAAGGTGGCCAGATCGACCTTCAGCAGGTGGGCGACCAGTTGGACGCTCATGTCGCGGCTGACGCGGGTACAGGTGTTCTCCACCAGGTAGCGGCGAAGGACGTGGAGTCCCTCACGGATGAAATAGAGCAGCGCGAGGAGGCCGAGGGACCAGGCGGCCGTGCGGTAGATGGCGTCGCCGGACCAACCCTGCAGCACGCCGGACTGCACCCGATCGACCAGGCGGCCCAGCAACTGTGGGATGGCGACGCAGCAAGCGCTGGTGACCGCCATGACCAGGACGGCCGCGCCGAGCGCTGCCTTGTGGCGGTGGGGGCCCAGGTGCCACACCTGGCGAGCGCTCCGGAGGATTAGCCGGAATTCGGCGCTGAAGCCGTTGGAGTCCTTCCTTGCCCTCATGGTTCCGATGCCTCGTCTTGAGTCCCGTTTCGGGGGGTTCCAGCAAGGGCGAGCCACGGGCCGGCGGAGGCAACAACTCGGCGAGCGGCGCGGCTTGACGCGCTGTCCAGTTCAGCCAACAGGGTCAAGCTGCACCGCTCGCTCGCACTTCGGCCCGACCTGGTACGGCCTGACCGCCAACACCGGGTTGGGCCGCCCGCTACCCACCTGAGCCCGGGCTATCCCTGACTCAGGGGCAGTAGGAACAGGCAGAAGGCCGCCGGGAGAGGAAGCGGGCGGCCCATGACGCCGCGGGTTGGCCCCGGCGCCGCGGACAGGTCAAAGCGCCCGGGAGGCGCTGGGCATTTGCAGGCAACTCACGGGCAGCGGAGTGGCCCTGAGAAGGAAGACCAGCTTCCGCTCGACCATCTGCGACGGCGTGAGTCCGGCGCGTGCGTCGGCTACCATCATCTCATCGATCAGGGGTGCGAGTGTCTGTGGCTGCGTGTCCATCGGGTCGTAGTACAGGGAAACTCCGCTCATCACTGGCCTCCGTGCCATGAGTAATAAAACGATGGACGAACTCGTCCGCAGTAGTTGCAAACCCGGCGCCGTGATGTCAACTGGCTCGACAATTCAGGATTAAGGGTTTACCCGACAAGGATTTGAGACGAAATTGCAGAAAAGCTGGCACGATGGAGAAGTGGCAACTAAAGGTAAAACTTTCAACGATCGGTGTAAAGATGAAACGTTCTGGACTGCTGAACTGCATCGCGTCGTCACGTCGCTGAAGAAGCCGCTCCCTGTTACGGTGTTCCGAATCCCTTCCACAGGCAGGCAGCATGGCCAAGCGAGCGTAGTCAGGCAAGCAATTCGTTCCGGCGACGACGGGTCCGAGTGGTTCAGCGGCGACCGCCTTGGAGATGCACTCGACGATTCGAGCTGCGGCACTGCTCGGGCGACTCGCTGTGCCGGCCTACTGATCCGGAGACGCCGTGCCACCACACCAGCCAGTTCGTTAGCAGGAAGGCCAGCATCAGGAGGTACAGCGCCACGGCCGCGAAGTACAAGCGCTTGGTCATGGGTCCGTCCAGGTCGAGGCTACCGTCACCAACCGAGCAGGGAGCGGAAGCGGTCGAGGACGGGATTAGCCTGGGTTGCTTGCGCGGCCGGTTCCCATTTGGCCCGCCGCACACTCGGCGAGGCCGACTACTCGCGGGGCGTTCAGCCGCGGGGTCGCCTCAACTCCACATCCCCCGCAAGTACGCCAGGATGGGGCGCAGCCCCTCGGCCACGTTTTCCGCCGCCAGGGTGAGCGTTATCAACTCCCTTCCTCCTCGAAGTAATCCAGATCGACCTTCTTCACGACATAGGCACGGGCGGTTGCGACACCGATGTCATGGTCGATCATCAATTGGGCCAGCCGCCTCCCGGCGATCAGGACGATCTTCCGCTCGATGCGGTTGACATACTCCTCGGCCTCCTTCGAGAAAGCCGAGGTCGTCAGCAGCACGCCCTTCCTGGCCCGGAAGCCCTCCATGCTCCCGGCGAACTTTTGCACGTCTGGGCGACCAACCGTATCCTTCCATCGCTTCGCCTGGATGCACACAACGTCCAGCCCCAACTTGTCCTCTTTGATGATCCCGTCGATGCCACCGTCGCCGGTACGCCCAATGGCTTGGCCGGCGTCAACGAGGGAGCCACCGTAGCCCATCGCCACCAGCAGTTCTACCACCAATCGCTCGAAGAACTGGGTGGTGGGTCGGCAATGTTGCCGACAACGCCTGGGTCGGCAATGTTGCCGACAACGCCGCAACCTCAACGGGCAATCGGACTTGCCGCTCAGCGCCGACATTTCGGCGCTCTTCGGCGATCCTTGCGGCAGAAGGCTTTACGTTCGTGGCAACATTGCCGACCCACCACCAGAAAAGGCAACATCACGGATTGAAAGTCGGGTATGGCCACGGTGCTTGCCCTCTGTTCGGGCACGCTCGCCTCCGCGCCGGCCCAGAGGTGAAGCCGCACGCAGAGGCGAGCCTAGCGGGTAGCTACTCCCGCCGTCCCGAGGCGTTCATCCTCCCAGCCGCGCTGCCACCAGGCAAGCGCCTTTTCAGGCGGCCGCCCGTTGCCGCGCGAGACGCGCGGTCACCTCAGCAGCGCGCCACTCTGCCAATTCCGAATGGCCTCCATGTCCCAGCTGATGGTCGCCGAGCGCGGCCAGCAGTTCCGGGTTCTCCGGTTTCCCTGGTAATCCGCGCCACCGGCGGGTAACCTTGATGAAAACGTCCGGCACCGTGGCGGACGTGAAGTTGCAACCACAATCAGGAGAACGAACGCGGCAACCCGTGGTTCCTGCTGGGACCGCGGCGACATTTTGAAGACGCGCGTGAGTCAAGGCTGCTTCAGAGAAAACCGCTACCTTGGGCCGGAAACGGCCCTTGTCCTTCAGAAGAGGCAGCGCTGGACCGCGCCCCGCAAGGGGCGTCGGCCTTGTGCTGTTCTTCTGCGCCCCGTAGCGGGGGTTCCCTGAGCAGTGCCGGGTTCGGCGCTCCTCACTTTTTGGACCCCCAATGTCCATATCATTCGCCTCCCGATCCTGTGCAGGCATAAGTCCTGCTGCAAAGTACCTGGTGTGCCTGACGCTCCTCGTGAGTGGGGCAGGGCAAGCGAACGCGGGTCTGCTGTACGGGCTTTCAACCGACGCACCGACGAGCGGCCTCTACACCATCGACCCGAACACTGGGGCCGCAACGCTGCTGCTCAGCCTTCCTTATCGGACCAATCCCAGCGGCCTCACTTTTCTGAATGGGCAACTGTCCGCGAGCAATGTTGCCGTTGATAGCAGCGGGCGACGGCAGACCGGGACTATTGACCTCCAAACGGGTATGTTCACCGCGATCAGTGACCAGGGTGGCTCTACCAGCTGGCACGGGTTGGCAGGGAATAATGCAGCGAACGTGCTGTACACCGCCGAAGGCGGCAATACTGGCTTGTTTTCGGTGACTCCCACGGGTGTCATCACTGGCGTTGGCTACCCCGGCCTCCCCGCGCTAGGGCTCGAATACGACAACAAGCACGGCATTCTGTATGCCGTGACGGTCGATCCCTTTTACACGATCGATGTAGTTACTGGCGCTGCGACGTCGATCGGGCCGACAGGGATCGGCTTTTCCGCGCGTGTAGGCTTGGCCTACGACGAAGACAACGACATCCTTTACGCCAACGCTACCAGGCAATTTGCCCCCAGCACACCCTTGGTGCATCAACTCTTCCGGGTCGATGTTCATACGGGGGCATTTACGTTGGTGGGCAATAACGGGTTGGACGTTACCATCGACGGCCTTGCCTGGGGGCCTGCTGCTGCTCCCGTTCCAGCACCCTCTACCCTCACCCTGGTCTCCCTCGGCATCCTTGGCCTGCTCGGCTACAACTGGCGGCGCCGAAGATGGCCACGCGGAGGCGTGGGCTTCGCCGGCCGCACCTGACCAGCCGGGAACTTGAGGAACTCGTCGCCGAGGCGGGCCTCGATCCGGGCACTGTAGAGGCCACGGCTCGGCTCGCTGAACAACACCGTAAGAGGCACTAACAGAAAGCGGGTGTGGGTTGAGGCTCAGGGGTCACCCAGAACCGGAAGCAAATGAGGGCCAAGGCGAGATCGCAGAAGGCGTACTTGCTCTCGTTGGTCTTCTCGGTCACGAAGCGCAACTTGCGGAAGCCATGCAACCAGCAGATAGTTCGCTCCACCACCCAACGGACCACTCCCAAACCACTGCCATGCGCCGTCCGCCGCTTGGCCAACTTCGGCTCCATACC
>WNGB01020541.1_pt1 | contig 13214 bp, 12 predicted proteins | sample 5400681 | NCBI WGS metagenome assembly WNGB01 (sample SAMN13153367, study PRJNA577476) | soil metagenome | isolation source: 115 cm soil or saprolite under grassland replicate 2 | place: USA:California | collected 2016-06-15 | reverse complement strand
GCCGACCGCGTTCTACGGCTTCCTCATGCTCGGCCAGAAGTTCCCCGTGCAGGAGCGCGTCGCCTCGGGCGTGAGCTACGCCGACATGCTTCGTGAGTTCGGCTGGGGCAGCTGCTTCATCGTCTCGTTCTTCGTCGTCTACGCGCTCGACAGTGTGTTCGGCTCGCTCGGCCTCTATGCTGGCACTGTGCCGACCTGGGCGGCCGTGGTGATCGCGGCAGTTCCAACGCTTGCGTTCGCGGTTGTCTACAAAAGCTTCGGCCGGCCGATGTTCGTGTTCCTGCTGCTCGTCATGATTCTGCTGGCGACCACGGAGCTCGGCGTCGACAGCTGGATCACGAACCTGATGACGCCGGTCCTCGCAAAGTACAGCGTGTACGGCGGGCTCTACCTGTTGATGTACACGTCGTTCATCATGGCGATTCTCCGATTCTTCGCGGGCCCGATCGTCCACCGCACGTCACCGCTCGGCCTCCTCGCCATCTGCGCGGCGGTCGCGTCGACCGGCCTGTTCTGGATCGCGAATGCCGGCGCGGCCGCCGGGGCCATTTTCGCCGCCGGCACCATGTATGGCATCGGCAAGGCGTTCTTCTGGCCGACGACGCTGGGCGTGGTCACGGAGCAGTTCCCGCGCGGAGGCGCGATGACGATCAACGCGATCGCCGGCGTCGGGATGATCTCGGTCGGGGTGCTGGGAGGGCCGATCCTGGGGACGATCCAGGACCAGGCGCTCGATAAACGGCTTGCCACTGAGGCTCCGCTGATCCACACCGCGGTTGCCGGCGAGCCGCGCGACGCGTACCTGATGCAATTCACGACCGTCGACCGCGCCAAGGTGGCGCAGCTTCCGGAACCGCAGCGCACCGTCGTCGAACAGATCACGACGACGAACAGTCAGAAGACGCTCGCGAAGTTCGCGATCCTTCCGGCGATCATGTTCTTCTGCTACGTGGGGTTGATTCTCTACTTCAAGGCGCGCGGAGGATACCGTCAGGTGGAGCTGACGGCGGCGCCTGTGCGGGAAGCATAAAGCTGCTGGCGGCTGGCGGTTCGCGACTGGCTTTCCCCAGCCGCTAGCCGCCAACCGCCGATCGCTTCACGTTACAGGCTTTTCAGGTAGATATTCCTGAACTCGATCTTCATCGGCGGCCCGACGTGGATCTGGAAGCCGAGCAGCCCCTTCATCGATCGTCCCTTCGGATCGTTGTCCAGCACGAACGCAGTCACGTGGCCGTTCACGATGTTCACGATCGTGTTGCCGCGTGCGATCAGATGCACCTGGTTCCACTCGCCCGGCTTGATGAGCACTTTCAGCTCGTCGGGGGTTGTCTGAAGGTTTCCGATCAGCCGTGATACGCCGTCGGCGCCAATCTCAATCGCGTCGCCGCGGTGCATGATGAAGCCGCGGCCGCGCTCCTCATAAATCATGCCCGTGTAGTCGTTCGCGAAATCGATGTCGGCCTGGTAACCCTTCAGGACCCACTTGCCAATCGCGTTCTTGCCTTCGCCGCCCGCCGGCACCTGCGTGCTGCGGAACTGGATGCCGCTGTTGGTGGCCGACATCCGGTATTCGACCTTCAGCTCGAAATCGGCCGGTTCTCCTCCGCGCCAGATCAGGAACGTGTTCTGCGTCAGCGGGTGGTCCGCGGTCGTGGTGCCGACGAGCGACCCGCCTTCAGCCTTCCACAGCGCCGGATCGCCGTCCCAGTTCTTCATCGTCCCGTCGAAGATCGACGTAAAGCCGGTGTAGTCGCCGTATTTGAGCGGGGCCGCGCCCTGCGGAGCCTGGGCCACCGGTCCGGCCGACAACAACATGACGGCCGCTGTCATCGCTGCAGCGCCGCGCAGGTATGTGCTCACACGCATGGTTGTTCCTCCACCCTTGTCTATTGAATCTTCTTGACCCAGATGTTGCGCGTGAACAGCTTGCCCGTCGCTTCGACCTCGAGGCCGATGATCCCGCTCTTGTGGAACTTCGACTTGTCCTGGTCGACGAGGATCGAGATGACGTGGCCGTTCAGGATGTGCGTCATCTGATTGCCGACGGCGACGATGTGCAGCTCGTTCCACTCGTTCGGCTTGTAGTACGAGTCGATCACCGCCGGCTCGCCGAGCGACGCGATGAGGCGGGGACTCTTTCCCTCCTCGGTACGAACCGCCTGGCCTTTCCACGCAATGATCCCGCGGCCGGTGGACTGCTCGTACAACTGCCCCGTGTACCGGTTGCCCGCGTCGAAGTCGTACTGCGCACCCCACATGTTCCACTTGTCCTCGGTCGCGGGATCGGGCGGCGTCCCTCGCGGCGCACCACTCGGACAGGGGCCCTGGATGCCGCGGCCCCCGCCTCCCGGCGGTCCGGCTTGCGCCGGCGCTGCGCCGGCGGGGACACCCGCAGCCGATGGTGCGCCCGCACCCTGCGCGGCCGGTGCGCCAGGCGCGCCAGCCGCACCGGCGCCGCGTCCCGGTCCGCCGCCGCGCAGGGGTCGCGGCGCAATCCAGCCGCGATACTGCACGCCGCCGTTGATGTTGCCGGTCCCTTTCATCTCGAGCTTCATCTCGAAATCGGCGGCCTCGCCGCCCTGCCAGACGAGATACACGGTGCCGGTCGGCTTCTCACAGGTGGACTCGATGGTGATCGCGCCGTCCTCGACTTTCCAGTTGTTGTCGCCCGACCAGCCGTTCAACGTCTTGCCGTCGAACAGCGACGTCCAGCCCTCGTGCTCCTGGAAGTCGATCGGATCCGGCTGACGGAATCCGCCGCCCCCGCGGCCGCGTCCCTGCCCGGGCGCTCCCGGCGCGCCGGGCGGCTGCTGCTGACCACCGGCCGGGGGCTGACCGGCCGGCGGCTGCTGCGCGGTGACGGCCATGCAGGCCGCGAGCGTGAATGCGGCAATCGATCCGACTTTCAGGGACGCGTTCATCGTTGCTCCAAGGCCGGCCTAAAGGCCGGCACCACCGGAATGACCAAGCCAAGGCCGGCACCACCGGAATGACCAAGGCCGGCACCACCGGAATGACCAGGGCCGGCACCATCTACCACCGTTACCGGGAGACCGTCTCCCACTTGCCGCTCTTCGCCGACTTCAGGACCGCATCGGTGACGTGGTCGGTTGCCAGCCCGTCGCGGAAGCTCGGCGCGATGCTCTTCCCCTGCGCCGCGGCTGCGGCAAAGTCGGCGAACTGGTGAATGAACGTGTGCTCGTACCCGATCTGCAGCCCCGGCACCCACCAGTGCTTCATGTACGGGTGATCGCCGTCAGTGATATGCACGCTGCGCCAGCCGCGGACGCGCCCCTCGTCGCGATGATCGAAGTACTGGATGCGATGGAGATCGTGGAGATCCCAGAAGGCCGACGCGTGCTCGCCGTTGATCTCGAGCGTGTAGAGCGCCTTGTGCCCGCGCGCGTAGCGCGTGGCCTCGAACGTCGCCAGCGATCCGTTCTCGAACCGGCACAGGAACGCGCTCGCATCGTCAATCCCGACCGGTTCGACCTTGCCCGTGAGCGTGTGCTTGCGCTCCTTGATGAACGTCTCGGTCATCGCGGTGACTTCCATGATCGGGCCGTTCAGCCACAGCGCGGTGTCGATGTTGTGCGCGAGGAGATCGCCGGTGACCCCGCTGCCGGCGACGTTGACATCGAGGCGCCACAGCCCTTCACCTCCCTGCGGCAGGTCCTGCGAGATCGTCCAGTCCTGCAGGAACTTCGCGCGGTAGTGGAAGATGCGCCCGAACTTGCCCTCGTCGAGCAGTTCCTTGATCAGCGTGACGGCAGGGACGCGGCGGTAGTTGTACCAGACGGTGTTCGGCACCCCCGCCTTCTCCACCGCGTCGACCATTTCGTGCGCTTCCTTCGCGGTGCGGCCGAGCGGCTTCTCGCACATCACCATCTTGCCGGCCTTCGCCGCCGCAATCGCGATCTCGTGGTGCGTGTCGTTCGGGCTTGCGATGTCGATGACGTCGATGTCCTTCCGTGCGACGAGATTGCGCCAGTCGGTGTCGTACGACTCGTAGCCCCAGTTGTCCGCGAACTTCCTGACGCGATTTTCGTTGCGCGCTGCCACCGCCTTGAGCACCGGCTGGTACGGCAGGTCGAAGAACCGCGGCGCCTGGTGGAACGCATTCGAGTGCGTCCTGCCCATGAAGCCGTACCCAATCAGTCCGATATTCAGGCTCTTCATTCCGCCAGTCCCCGCCGGGCCTGAAAGGCCCGGCCTACAAATCAGCCATCAATCAACAATCACTAATCGAAAATCAGCAATTCTTCTAGTCCCAACCGTGGGCGTCGCGGACGGAGGCCATGACGCCGAGAATCTCGTTCCACGTCTTCTGCTGCATCATCACGGCGTTCGGGAACATGCAGCCGTCCCAGCAGATGTGCTGCACCGCCTTCGTCGGCTTCCCGCTGTCGTCGCGCAGCCAGAAACCGGCGTGGTGGACGATATCGAGCTTGCCGTTGGGATCGTGCGGCTGGCAGTGATGGCCGGTCTTGTCGTGGGAGCCCGATCCCTTCACCGTCGCGTCGTTCTGCGCCACGTGGAAGTCGATCGTCCACGGCCGCAGCGCGCGCGTCATCTTCTTCAGCCCTTCGTCGAGCGCCTTCTTGTCCGTCCAGTCGAAGTTCTCCGGCAGGATGCGATCGTCCGGCGCGTTGTAGCCCATCGTGAAAAGCAGCGTGTGCGCCATGTCGGCCTGGAACCCGAGCGTCTTCGGGCGGTTGACCATCTCCATCAGCTCGACGTTGCGCTTGACGCTGTGCATGCCGCCCCAGCAGATCTCCCCCTCCGCCGCGAGCCGCTCGCCGTACTGTTCGGCGATGTCGCACGCCAGGCGGAACGTGTCCGCGATCTTCTTCGTGTTGCCGGCGGGATCCTTCGCCCACTCGGCAGGACTCGCCGCGGAATCGATGCGGATGATGCCGTACTTGCGCACGCCGACGTCCTTCAGCTTCTTCCCGATCGCACACGCCTTGCGAACCTGCGTGAGGAAGTTCTTCCGCTCCTCGTCGCTCCCCATCGCCGACCCGCCGCCGGTCGGCGGCCACACCGGTGCGACGAGCGATCCGACCGCCAGGCTCTTCGCGCGAACCTTGTCCGCGAGCTTCTTCAGGTCATCGTCGGTCGAATCGATGCTCGTGTGTGGATCGAAGAGAAACAGATCGACCCCGTCGAACTTCACGCCGTTCACCTCCGCGTTCGCGGTCAGGCCCAGCATCGTATCGAGATCGATCGGCGGCTCGGCGCCAGGGCCTCCCTTGCCGACAAGGCCCGGCCACATGGCGTTATGAATCTTCGGATATTTGTGAGTCGCTGCCATTGAGAGCTCCAGATCCGTTATCCGTTATCCGTTATCCGACACGCGGGTCGCCGCGGACGGGGCGCCCCGGCGGCACGCGCTTCTACATCTTCTTTCGAAGCTTCTTCAGCGGCTCGGCGTCCGGACTTCCGGGACCGAAGTGCTTCAGCATTACCAGCGGATCCGTCTCGCTGAGGTTCTCGACGCGCACGCCCGCACCAGCGGCTTCCGCGCTCACGAACAGTTCGTCTTCCGTCATCTGTCCGAAGCGGATCATCGCGGGCGTCGAGACCTGGAGCTTGCCGAACGTGCCATGTCCCTGCGTCAGGATGACGCCGTACGCCGCGCCGTCCTTGATCGTCACGCTGTGCTTCGGCAACACGGTCAGCTCCTTCGCGGAGTACCAGCCGGTCCCGTATGCGACCCACTGCTCGCGATACCCCTCCGACTCGCTCTCCTTGAACGGCTTCACGGGTCGAGGGAAGCAGCGGTTGCTCTCGCCGAACCGCGGGTTCACGTTCGCGTCCCAGTCGAGCATGCTGATGATGTAATCGAGATCGCGCGACTTGTCCTGCGGCACGTCCTTTACCAGCAGGTCCCATGGGATGATGCGTCCCTCGACCTCCGACTGGAACATCGCGAACACGTCGCTATTCACCTGCGGTTCGTAGGTCAGCAGCGATCCGGGCGCGTGAAGAATCCCGGGATCGATCTGCCAGCCGGTGCCGCGCTCGAGCCGATACGCGCGCGACAAGTACGTGATGCCGTTGTCCCCCTTGTTCCAGTTCTCGAGACACCGCCGCACGTCGTCTTTCGTCGTGCCCGGCTCGAGGCCCATGAAGGTGTACGGATAGTTGTTGTCGGTCGGGTTGTACTGCGGCGGGAAGTAATACGCTTCGGGCTTGCCGCGGCGTCCGACGCGCTTCGCGTCCTCCTCACTCTGGTGCATGTGGTGCGGAATCGGCCCGAGGTTGTCGAAGAACTTGCAGAGGAGGTTCCACCCCTTCTCGCGCGACATCACGTCGGCGCCGATGAGCAGATCGCCCGCCTGCTCGACCGCTTCCTTGAGGAGGAACCGCTTGCCGTCGGCCACCCTGACGTAGCTCAGTCCTTCATCCGCGGGCGTGCCCGGTCCGTTGTCCGCGTTCGTCGTCGACGAAAACCACCGCTCGTTGATGCCGCCGCGATGCCCGCCGCACGCGTAGTAATCGTCCGGATGCAGCCGGAGCCTTCGTCCCGGCAGCATGAAAGAGCGCGGCACCCAGCACGGCTCCAGCCGGAGTATGCCCCCACCTTTTCCAATGGCGTCCTGAACCTGCGATCGATCCGTCATGTGCGTCTTCCCGATTCAAATGGTGTCAATAACCTTCACAGTCACGCCGCATTCGCGTCTTTCTCTCGAGACAACAGGAGGACGGGAGTAAGGGAGAAATCCTGTTGTCACGGCTGACGCAATTCGCGACTGTCAGTAATCGAGCAATCTATCCGCGTACGCATGCGGACGGCAAGCGTTCCGCCATGTAAAACGCGCTCGACTGCTGTGCGCAGCACTCGCCGGCGCCGGGCTCGGCCGGCGAGTGCTGCTGCCTGACGCGCCCCGGTCTTTCTGAGCTCCGTGACCTTCGTGGCCTCTGAGTGTGTACTCCCGCAGCGAAGGGGGGACCGCAGCGAACCATGCATAATAGCGCCCGTATGCCGCTGGCCACGTCGTTCCGCGGACGCCGCGCGCGCTCCATCGAGAACGCCGACGTACGCGTGACCGTGCTCGAAGGCGGTGGGCACATCGCGGAGGTGTTCGACAAGAGGAGCGGCGTCAGCCCGCTCTGGATTCCGTCGTGGCCCTCCATCGAACCTTCCGCCTACAGAGCGGAAGATGATCGCGTCCATGGCGCGAGCGTGGAGTCGCGGCTGCTCGCGGGCCTCATGGGACACAACCTGTGCGTCGACATCTTCGGCGGACCTTCGGCGGAGGAACAGGCGGCAGGCCTGCAGCCGCACGGCGAAGCATCGATCGCGACTTACGAATTGACCGGAAGCGGGACGACCATGCGCGCAGTGGCGGTGCTGAACGAGTCGAGGCTTCGCGTCGAGCGGGAGATCGAGCTGCACGGTGGAAACGTGCGGGTCTTCGAGTCGGTGGAGAACCTCTCGGCGACTGATCGGCCAGTTGGCTGGACGCAGCACGTGACGCTCGGTCCGCCATTCCTCGAACAGGGCGCAACCGAGTTCCGCGCGTCGGCAACCCGGTCGAAGGTGCTCGAGACGGTATTCGGGTCGGCCGATTACCTGGTACCCGCGGCGGAATTCACCTGGCCGAACGCCCCGGGGCACGATGGCACGCTGGTCGATCTGCGGGTGTACACATCACGGCCGCGATCGAGCGCCTTCACCACGCACCTGATGGATCCGGCCGGGGGCACGGCGTTTTTCGCCGCGTTCTCTCCGAAGACGCGGCTGGCGTTCGGCTATGTGTGGCGCCAGGCGGATTTTCCGTGGCTGGGCATCTGGGAGGAAAACCGCAGCCGGTCCCACCGGCCGTGGAATGGCGAAGCGGTCACGCGCGGCATGGAGTTCGGCGTCTCCCCCTTCCCCGAATCGCGCCGCCAGATGATCGACCGCGGCTCCTTGTTCAATGTGCCCACGTACCGCTGGATCCCGGCGAAGAGCCGCGTCGAGGTGGAATACTGGATCGTTTCGCGCGAAACGGATGTGGTTCCTGATGTGCTGCACTGGCCCGCGTAGGGGCTACGCATGCGTCGCCCCTACCTGATGTTGTCGCCGGCACGTACGCTAGACTAGACTAGAATTTCAGTGGAATTCGATCGACGCGCTTTCTACTTGTGAGGAAACTGTCATGCAACTGCTCTGTGCTTTTTCGCTGGTACTCGCACTCATACCCGGTAGTCAGGCCGCCGGCACGAAGCCGGCCGCGAAGGCCCCCGCTGCTCCCGCCGCCGCTGCCGCGGTGAAGGGGGGCCGCACCGTCAACCTCACCGGCGGATCGCCATGGCGCACAACTTCGTGCTGCTCGCGCTGACAGCCGACCCGGTCGAATTCACCAAGGCCGCGATGATGGCGCAGGCCACGGACTACGTGCCGCAGGATCAGAAGGCGAAGATCCTCGCCTCGACCAAGCTGGCGGGACCGGGCGAAACGGTCGAAGTGAGCTTCAAGGCGCCGGCGAAGGCGGGCACCTACAACTATCTGTGCACATTCCCGGGCCACTACGCCGCGGGAATGAAGGGCACGCTCGTTGTGAAGTAGTCGTCAGCGGGCCGGGCGTCAAGCCCGGCCCGCGCGGACCTGTGACGCGTCACGTGCTCGCCGACGCGCCGGCCCGAATCGGCAGATCTATCTGGAACTCCGCTCCCTTCTCCGCGCCGTCGCTCCTCGCCACAATCGTTCCGCCGTGAAGCTCGACGAAGTTCCGCGACAGCGCGAGGCCGAGTCCGAGGCCGCCGAATTCCCGTGACCTGCCGTCTGCCTGCCAGAAGCGCTGGAAGATGTGGGGCAGCGCGTCGGCCGTCATCCCGACGCCCGTGTCGCGCACCATGATGCGTGCACACCCTTTCGACGCGTTGAGGCTCACATCGATGCGGCCGTGCGCGGGCGTGAACTTCACGGCGTTGGACAGCAGGTTCCACATGACCTGCTGCAGCCGCTCGGAATCGCCGCGAACGACGACGTCGGGCTGAATCGAGGTGTTGAGTCGCACTTCCTTCGCGTCGACCGATGGGAGGATGTTGTCCACCGCGTCCTGCACCACCGCCGAGAGATTGCAGTCCCCGACGACAAGCCGGATCTTGCCCGTGACGATGCGCGAGGTGTCGAGGAGCTCGGCGACGAGATCCGTCAGCATCTGCGCGTTCCGGTGGATCACCTCGATGGCCTTGGTCCGCTGGGATTCGTCGACCGAGCCGCGCTTCAGCATCGTGGCGTAGCCGACGACGGTGTTCAGAGGCGTTCGCAGCTCGTGCGAGAGCGTCGCCAGGAACTCGTCCTTGAGACGGTTGGCCTCGAGCGCCTCCTGCCGCAGTCGGCGCTGCTCGGAGATGTCGCGTGCGATTTTCGACGCGCCGATGATTTCATCGCCGCGGCGTATGGGGGAGACGGTGAGCGAGATGTCGATGAGGCTTCCATCCTTCCGCTGACGCACGGTCTCGAAATGTTCGACGCTTTGCCCCGCCCTGATTTGGTGCAGCACCTCGGTTTCCTCGTCGCGCCGGTCCTCGGGAATAATCAGCGTAATACGGCGGCCGATCGCCTCCTCGGCGGTGTACCCGAAGAGGCGCTCTGCGGATTTGTTCCATGTCAGGATGTAGCCATCCAGGTTCTTGCTGACGATCGCATCCTCCGACGACTCTACGATCGCGGCGAGGCGCAGCGACTCACGCTCGATCCTGCGATGCTCCGTGATATCGCGCCCGATTTTCGAGACGCCGGCGACGGCGCCTTCCTGTGTGACGATCGGCGAGAAGGTGAGCGATACTTCGACGAGCGAGCCGTCCTTCCGCTGCCGCATGGTCTCGAAATGCGCCGCGCCGGCACCGCATCGCACGCGTTCAACCGCGGCGTGTTCTTCTTCGCGGCGGGTCGGGGGAATGAGGATCTCCGTGGAGCGACCGACCGCTTCGGCAGCGGACCACCCGAACAGGCGCTCGGCCGCATTGTTCCAGGACGTGATCGTCCCGTCGAGGTCCGTGCTGATGATCGCGTCGTCGGTGGACCCCACGATGGCGGCCAGCCGTGCAGCGGCGTCATCAGTGCGTAAGGTCATCAGCGCTTTATTATCCACGGGTCCGCCGCGGCACGGGAATGCCGCCCATGGCTGAGCTCTGACGCCTTCTCATGAATGACCGCGCGCACGTCCCCACTCCCAGGCCCAATCCCGAACCCGACCCCGGCCTGCGACGCATGTTCACGTGGGTCTTCATCGCGCTCGTGCTCGTGGTCCTGCTGGCGATCGTGGTCGTCGAACTGATGCTGCGCTCGGTGGGCCTGCGCTGATTCATGCGCGCGGCTTTCCCGCGCGCCGGCCGAGATACTTCAGGCTGGCCTGTCGTACGAGGGACGTGAGCTGGTCTGGATCGATGGGTTTCTGCAGCACCGCGAACGGCCGCATCGACGCCGTGTGGGCCTCGAGATTCGAGACGGCCGATACGACGATGACGGGGACGTCCGAGGTTTCGGGATTTGCCAGCTGGCGCGCACGGAACTGCGCGCCGCTGAAGCGCGGCATCATGTAGTCGAGCACGATCGCGCAGGGAGTCAGCGGATCGTGCCGATGGATTTCTTCGAGGCGCTCGAGGGCATCGAGGCCGTCCTGCGCGGACGTCACCTCCATCCCGTCGGCTTCGAGAATCAGCCGCAGCACCTCGCGCGTGTCGGTGTCGTCTTCGACGAGCAGCACGTGGGGCCGTGCCGTGGTCATGCCCATTGCGCATCGACGTCGAACGCGAGATCCCGCACGAACAACCGCGCCGCGGCGAGGAGCGTATCGAGCTGACACGGCTTGGTCAGCACCGCGTCGGCCTGGCAGCCTTCCGCGTGCAGCGCTTCGGGCGAGGCCGTCACCGCGATGATCGGCGTGCACGCGGTCGCCGGATCGCTGCGCAGGAGACGGCACACTTCGGCGCCGGTGACGTCCGGCAGCTTGTAATCGATCACGATCAAGTCCGGCGCCAGCTCGCGCGCGAGCGAGACCCCTTCGCCGCCGCGGGCGCAGCCGAGCGTTCGGATGCCCGACAGCCGCAGCGCTTCGCTGAGCGCCTCGCAGTTGTCCTTGTCGTCCTCGATGACGAGCGCGAAAGGTTTCAATCCGCGCTTCGGGACCGGCCTGTGCGCGGCGTGCAGCAGCAGCCGCAGGTACTCAGCTTCGTTCAGCGCCGCCTGCCGGCTCGGCGCCGTCTTGCGCAGAAACGCCGACCCATCCGCGTTTCGAAGCTGAACCTCTACGTGCTGCCCTGTTGGTACGAGCACGCACCGCACGTTTTCACCTGCCCAAAGCTCGGCCGAAGATTCCTGTGGGAACATGGGGACCCCGTCTTTCAACGCAACACATTCTCGCGTGATTGTCCGAGTCGAATACGGATGCGGGCACAGTGCCCCATCCCTGGCATCCATTCGCAATAGGGGTGCCGCTAAATCGAGGTTCTCCTGGGTTCTCGGGTTCTACGGGGTTCGACAGGGTTCGGGGCTCGACGAGGTTCGGGGTGCGACCGGGTCTCGGGGTCACTCGATCTTGAGCGCAACGACAGGATCGACGCGGGCGGCGCGGATCGCGGGCAGGAGGGCGGCGGCGCCGGTCACGGTGACGAGGATCGCAGTGGCCGCGGCAAACGAGGAGAGATCGAGCGGCTGCACGTCGAACAGCAGTGTCCTCGCGAAGCGGCCGAGTAACGCGGCCGCCGCCAGTCCCGCCGCCAGGCCGCCTGCCATGACGATGAGCGACCCGCGGAGAACCAGCGTCAGGATATCGGCGCGCGATGCTCCGAGCGCAAACCGGACACCGAATTCACTGGTGCGCTGCGTCACCGAGTAGCTCAGAAGCCCGTACACGGCCGCACAGGCGAGGAGCAAGGCGGCGCCGCCGAGCGCCGCAGCGAGCATCGCCATCACGCGCTCCCGCACGAGGGACTCGCGGATGCGCCCATCGATCGTTTCTACCCGCACCGGGACGACGGGATCGAGCTCGCGGACCATGCGGACCATGGCGGCACGAGCCGCACGCGTGTCGTTCACTCTCACCTCCGCGACCAGGTTTTCGCCCGCGAGCAGGTCCGGAACCTGCGCGAAGGGGACGTACGCGATGCGTCGCGCGGGTTCCTGGAGGCGCTGGTATTTCGAGTCCGGCACGAGCCCGATGATCTCGAGATCCTTCCGCGCGGCAGCGCGCCCGATCGAGATGCGATGGCCGATCGGGTTCTGGCCCTGGAACGCCGAACGCGCGAGCGATTCGTTGATGACCACGACGCGCGCGGCTGATTCGACGTCGGACGCAATGAAATCCCGCCCTTGCAGGAGTCGCATGCCAAGCGTGCGGAAGTACCCGGGCGACACGCCGTTGAAGTAGACGGATCGTTCATGCGCCGTTTCCGCCTGCAGGGGGCCGCCGTCGACCCCGATGCTTTGCGTCCACGAACCCATCTGGTCGCTGATCGGAGGGTATTGCGAGAGGCTGACGGACTCCACGCCGGCGCCTGAAGACAAACGCCGCAGCACCGCGTCGTAGTACTCCCGCAGCCGTGGTCCGCGATACTCTGCGGCGATCGCGTCGGTCAGCACGACGAGGATGCCGTGCCGGTCGAATCCGGCATCGCGGGACACGATGCGGTCGAGGCTGCGGGCGAACAGCGCCGCGCCCACCAGCAGCGTTGCCGTCAGCGCGATCTGGATCGCCACCAGCGCACGCGACCACCGGCCGAGCGTGCCGCCCGCCGGGCCGTGCTGTTTCAACGTGCCGGCGGGGTGCGCCCGCGCGGCTGTCAGCGCCGGCACGATGGCCGCCAGCGCCGTGCTCGCGATCGTCAGCAGCGCGGTAAACGTGAGGACCCGCGCATTGATGCGAAGGTCGAGCGAGATGGTTTCGACCGATGTCGACATCATCGCCACGAGCGCCGAGCCGCCCCACGATGCGAGCACCATCCCGGCCGCGGCGCCGATCGCCGTCGTCATCGCGGCCTCGGTCAGCATCTGGCGCACCAGGCGCCCGCGCCCGGCTCCGATCGCCAGGCGCACCGCGATTTCGCGGCGCCGTGCGACCCCGCGCGCGAGCCAGAGGTTCGCGGCGCTGGCGCACGCCACGGCGAGCAGCAGCGTGACGAGCGCCAGCAGCATCCAGAGCGGATCCTCGTATCGATTGCGGATTCGCGAAAAGCCGGTGCGCGCCGGCATGAGCGCCGTCCGCCGACCGAGGTACATG
>WNGB01027898.1_pt1 | contig 13216 bp, 15 predicted proteins | sample 5400681 | NCBI WGS metagenome assembly WNGB01 (sample SAMN13153367, study PRJNA577476) | soil metagenome | isolation source: 115 cm soil or saprolite under grassland replicate 2 | place: USA:California | collected 2016-06-15 | reverse complement strand
GCCGGCTTGAAGGCGGTCCGGGTTGGCTTATAATGACTTTGCCCTATGGACGCTGTGTTATTTACTTTGACCGCCGCAGCTTATCTGATCGCCGCCGTCAGTTTTTTTGTATATCTATTTCGCGGCGATGCAACGTCGCGTTTGCCCACAGCCGTTTTGCTTTTCGGCTTTGTCCTTCACACCTCGGCGCTTACGAGCCGCTTTTTTCAGCAAGGCTTCGCCGCCGTGGCAGTGATGGGTGAGGCGTTGCTGTTTCACAGCTGGCTGATGGTCGGCATCTATTTGCTGATGCAGCTCAAGTATCGCCTCACGGTGCTAGGTGGTATCATTTCGCCATTAGCGTTTCTGATGACGCTGGCGGCGTTTGCCGTCGGTAGCGGCAGCGGCGAGATTCCTCCCGGTTTCAGCACCTTCTGGCTGCCACTGCATGTGACCTTGGCCTTCCTGGGCAACGCCGTATTCGCTCTCGCATTCGGCGTGAGCCTGATTTATCTGCTGCAAGAACGCCGCCTTAAGCATAAAAGAATGACGGCGCTCATGAAACGCTTCCCGTCGTTGGAGTCATTGGATAGGCTCAATTACACGCTCCTCGTATGGGGTTTTCCTTTGATGACGTTGGGGATACTCACCGGAAGCCTGTGGGCGGGCATCCACTGGGGCCACTACTGGTCGTGGGACCCGCGGCAAATTTCTTCGGGCATCGCCTGGTTGCTCTACGGCGCCCTGTTGCATGGTCGCATCACGGCGGGTCTACGAGGTAAAAAGGCGGCGCTCCTTACGATGTTCGGTTTCTGTGTGGTTCTCGGTTACTTTCTCTGGGGCGACACAATTTTCCCCAGCCGGCATGGAGGCCGGTTCGAATAAGCATGCAGAACGAGATCGTCATCGTCGGTCTGAACCACCGCAGCGCGCCCATCGAGGTGCGTGAGAGCGTCGCCTTTGAAAATTCCTACGTGCGCGTAGCCCTGGGGCGTCTGCATGACTATCCGTCGATCCATGAAGGTGTGATTCTCTCCACTTGTAATCGGGTTGAAGTCGTCGCAGCGGCTTCGGATAGTCACTCGGCATTTAGCGACATCACGGAGTTTCTCGTCGCACAGAGGGCGCACCGAAATTCCTTGCCTCTGGACGACCATGTCTACACTTATCGCGGTGCCGAGGCCGTGCGCCATCTGTTTCGGGTGGCCGCTAGCCTCGACTCGATGGTTGTCGGCGAGCCGCAAATTCTCGGTCAGTTAAAAGAATACTACGACACGGCCCAACAGGCGGGCACGGTGGGCACGATTTTGCACCGGCTGTTCCATCGATCGTTCTCGGTCGCTAAACGAGTGCGCACGGAAACAGGAATCGGCAGCGGCGCGGTATCAGTGAGCTCGGTGGCGGTGGATTTGGCGAAGCGGATTTTTGATCGGTTTGACGACAAGACGGTCATGTTGATCGGTGCGGGCAAGATCGGCGATCTAATGGCGCGCCATCTTTTGAGTCAGGGCATTCGAAGCCTGATGGTGACCAACCGCACGTTCGAGCGAGCTGTGTTGTTAGCTGAAAGGATCCAGGGGAGCCCGATACGTTTCGACGATTTTCCCCGCTACCTCAAGATGGCTGATCTGGTTATCGGTTGCACTGGAGCGGCGGAAGTGCTGGTCGAAGCCGGGACCGTAGAAAAGGTCCTACGCGAACGAAAACAAAAAGCGATGTTCTTCATCGATATTGGCGACCGGCGTAATTTTGACCCGAAGATCAACGATCTCGACAACGTCTATCTTTATAATATCGATGATCTAAAGGGCGTCGCCGACGACAATCTTCAGGAGCGTGCCAACGAAGCCGAGAAGGCTGAAGAGATCGTGCGCAATGAGGTCGAGAGCTTTGTTCGTTGGATGGGGTCGTTAGAGCAAGTACCCACCATTATGGCATTGCGCCAACGCTTCGAAGAGATCCGCCGGAAAGAAATCGACAAATCTTTAGGAGGGAGCTTGAAGGATTTATCCGAGCCACAGCGCGCCGCGTTGGAGGACATGACGGCCGCCATGATAAACAAGTTGCTCCATACTCCGATCTCCCAGTTAAAGCGGAACAGCCAAGACGACGCCGAAGAAGATAGCGCGCTTTACGTAGCGGCGTTGAAAAAGCTTTTCAATCTGGAGGGAAAGTGAGGTTGGTCCGGGTCGGCACGCGCGGCAGTACGCTGGCGATCGCACAATCGAATTGGTTGAAAGAACAGCTTTTGCAACACGATCATACGCTCGAGGTCGAATTGGTGGTGATCAAAACCAGCGGCGACCGCTTCGTGGACAAACCGATCTCGGCAATCGGCGGAAAAGGAGTATTCACCAAGGAAATCGAGGACACACTGTTGCGCGAGGAAATCGATCTGGCAGTGCACTCGATGAAAGACCTGCCCACGGAGCTGCCGGCCGGGTTAACGATTGCCGCGATTCCGAAGCGAGAGGATCCACGGGACGTGCTGGTTACGCGCGAGAAATGCTTGCTGTCGGAATTGCCGACCGGCGCCAAGATAGGCACCGGAAGTCTTAGACGCCGCGCGCAAATTTTACATCATCGATCTGACCTGTCGGTGATGCCGATTCGTGGCAACGTAGATACGCGAATTAGAAAACTAGATCTTGGCGAAGTCGACGCGTTGATCATGGCTGCGGCGGGGTTGAAAAGGATCGGCCGGCAAGACCGCATTGCCGAGTATCTACCAAATGAAATATGCGTAAGCGCTGTGGCTCAAGGGGCGCTTGGGATCGAGGCGCGAAACGATGGCTGGGCGCGTGAGCTGGTGGCGTATCTGCATGACGCCGATACTAGCGTCGAAGTCAGCGCTGAGCGGTCATTCTCAAAGCGGTTGGCTGGGGACTGCCTTGTGCCGATCGGTGCGCGCGCGAGAACGGAAGGAGAGCGGCTCAAGATGATCGGCGTGGTTGCAAGCGCCGATGGCGAGGCGCTTTGCCGCGGCGAGATCACGGGAAGTTTATCGGACGCTGTGGCCTTGGGCCGGCGCCTGGCCGAACGGCTGTTGGAAGATGGCGCGGATAGGTTACTTAAGCTCACGTGATTGACGACTAAATCAATGACCCAGTCCGTCAAAAATCACAGCCCCGTCGCTCTCGACGAGCCCCTGGCCGGCAAGCGCATCGTGGTCACACGAGCGCGCGCTCAGGCTCGAGGTCTTGTCCAGCAGATCGAAGATTTTGGCGGCGAAGTCATCGAGTTTCCCACCATCGAAATTCAGCCACCGGAGAGTTTTGTCGCCTTCGACGCCGCCGTGGCAAAAATCGAGAGCTACGATTGGTTGATGTTCACCAGCGTGAACGCCGTCGGACCATTTCTGTCGCGGCTGCAGCATGTCGGCAAAACAGTGGACATGTTGGAGTACCTAGATGTTGGGGCAATCGGACCTGAAACAGCTAATGAACTTGGCGCTGCCGGTATCATCTGCTGTCTCGTGCCGGAGCGCTTTCAGGCCGAAGGGATTCTGGATAAGGTCACGCCGGAAACGATGCGCGGCAAGCGGATATTGATCCCACGCGCCGCCGCGGCACGCGAGGTGTTGCCCGATACGCTGCGGCAGTGGGGAGCATCGGTGGACGTCGTCGTGGCCTATCGCACAGTCGTGCCGGCGACCGACATCGAACCGCTGGTGGAACGCCTACGGCAGTCCGAAGTAGACGTCATCACTTTTACCAGTTCAAGTACGGTTAAAAATTTCGTGCGGATTTTTGATGGGAGAAATCTAACTGAGATCGCAAATGGCAGCACCATCGCCTGCATTGGCCCCGTCACGGCTGAAACCGTGGAACAGCTGGGAGGGCACACAGCGATCGTGGCGGAAGAATTTACGATCGACGGTCTGGTGCGCGCAATCGTCTCTCACTTTGAGAAAGTATCGTGAAGCATCGCGAACCTTCGCCAGCTAAGGATCAAGCTCGGAGCTTAGGATGAATTTTCCCATCTATCGTCCACGCAGACTCAGGCAAAACGAAAAATTGCGGGCGCTGATTCGCGAGACCGGACTAGAGCCTAAAAATTTGATTTACCCGATATTTATAGGTCCCGGAAAAGATAAGGCGCAGCCCGTCTCTTCGATGCCTGGAGTCGCGCAGTTATCCGTGGACCGCGCAGTAAAAGAGTGCGCGGAAGCCGGCGCGCTCGGAATTCCCGCGGTCATTCTCTTCGGTATTCCGGAACAAAAAGATGCTCTTGGCAGCGAAGCTTACGCCGACAGTGGTGTGGTGCAGCAAGCGATTCGCGCTTGTAAAGATAAGCTCCCGGATATGGTCGTGATTACGGATGTGTGCCTCTGCGAATATACCGATCACGGCCATTGTGGTGTGATCAAAAATGGCGACGTGGACAATGACAGCACGCTAGAATTGTTGGCCAAAGAAGCATTGTCTCATGCCAAAGCCGGGGCGGATATCGTCGCACCGTCGGATATGATGGACGGCCGCGTAGGGGCGATCCGAAAAATTCTCGATGACAACGGCTTTACCCACACGCCTATTATGGCTTATGCGGCGAAATACGCTTCGGGTTTTTACGGGCCGTTTCGCGAGGCTGCCGAATCGACGCCGCAATTCGGCGATCGCCGCTCCTACCAAATGGACCCGGCGAACTCCGACGAAGCGCTACGGGAAGTAGAAATGGATATCCGCGAGGGCGCGGATATTGTCATGGTCAAACCGGCGATGGCCTACCTCGACATTATCTATCGAGTCAAGCAGAAGTTCGGCTATCCAGTGGCGGCTTACAACGTCAGCGGCGAATATTCGATGATCAAAGCCGCCGGTCAGAATGGTTGGATCGACGAGCAGCGGATCATGATGGAAGTGTTATATGCGATCCGGCGCGCCGGCGCCGACATGATCCTCACTTACTTCGCCAAAGACGCGGCCAAACTGTTGCAAAAAGGTCTTTAGCCAACCCAAATTTGGTAGGGGCAGGTTTCAAACCCGCCCCTACACCTGATTCGCCTCGCTCAGCTTCGGTTGATTTGGCGTCCGAACTGTCACACGACGTTAAATCAGATTCCACAAATCTTTAATTTTTCGATTCAGCGTACGCTCGCACTCCGCCTCGCGCCCGTCGGTATGCACTTGGCTTTGCGAAAGGCGAAAAATCAGCACGCGAGCGCCTTTGACCAGCCGTACGACGAAGGTGTTCGAGTCCGAATCGAACTCTACCGTGACAGCAACCGCGGGATCGGCACGCTCTGCGATCTGTTTTGCCCAAGTTTCTAGTTCGGGAGTTGCTGCGTCACCTCGTTGTGCGCTCAACATGATTAGGGTAGGGGCGAGCCTCTATTTCTTTTTGTAAAGACCGTCGATAAAGCCGCTCTGGTCGAGCTCACGGATGAACGTCATGTCGACGAACTGCTCGGGTTTGGCGGTCTTAGCTCGCGGGTCACGCTCAGCTGCGTCATCAAGCACGGTTTTGAGACCCTCAAGGCTCGGGTATTGTTTTTTTGGATAGAATGCTTCGCTCATCACATTTTCGTAGCTCTTCTGCAAAATCTCGCGGTCCAGACCGCTGCCCATATAGCGTCCGAGGGCCTTAATTGTGGCTTCTTTGTCGGTCCACATTTTGTGCACCGCTTCGACGTGTGCGCGCACGTACCTGCGTACCGTGTCGGCATGTTCCTTGATAAATTTGCGGGTTGTTGCAGCGCCCGTATGTTGAAACACCAAGCCCATTTGCGCGACATCCGCGATGACCGCCAATCCCTTCTTTTCCGCGATAAAACTGGACGGCGGATTGATCACGGCAGCGGTGACCCTGCCGGTCAACGCCGCGCTCAAACGCTCGGGGCCGCTCCCGACTTGTACGAGCGTCACATCCTTTCCCGGCGTCATACCGACCCTTCTCAAAGCAAATCGCGCGATAGTATCCGTCGCCGAACCGAATCGACTGATCGCCCGTGCCGCCTTTAAGCTGTTCGGCGGATTTGATGCCGGGCTTCCCCATCAGGACATAATTTAGCGAGATGATACCGGCCGCGACAAAAACCGCATCCGATCCCGCGAACACACTGTTGACGAGCCCGGGTCCAGAGACCTGCGTAATCGGCACATCGCCGGACACAAGTGCTAGAATCGCGGTAGTACCGCCGGTAAAAAATATCAGCTGAACGTCGAGACCGTTCTTGGCGAATAACCCGGATTCTTTGGCAACCCACGCTGGCAGCTGGTCCGCGCTAGCCGCGCTATAACCTACGTTCAGTCGTGTTGTTTGGGCCAAGGCGAACGGATGAAATGACAGCTGAGTCAGGACGAAAGTGAGCGCAACAAAGACCATTTTCTGCGCGAGCATCGACCGCACCTCAAAGTGAGCTTGACGAAATATTACAAGACGGTAACTCTAGAAACAAGAAAGCCCCAGCCATCGGCCGGGGCTTTTCATTGCAATGCTTGGACTGATGTGAAGCTCTCTATTCGGCGTATTTCTCGGCGCGGAACTGTTTGTGGCACGAGGCGCAGGCGTCGCCCAGCGCCTTAACCTTCGTACCTACCGCGGCATCGTCGCCTGATTTCGCGGCAGCAGCGAGCTCGCCCGCGGCCTTGTTAAGGTTTTTCGCCGCCTTGGCGAAATCATCGGACTTTTCCCAGATCTCCGGTTTTGCCTTGGTCTTACCCGCCGTGCTGCCCTTCGGGAATAGGCTGGCGTAGTCCTTGGACTCGACCGCCGCTTTAATCGCCTTAGCATTCGCGGCGTTACCTTTCATCGCGTCTTGCCGTTTCTCAATGACGTCCGCCTGGGCGAAAGCCTGAGCAGAGACCACCAAACTCACGAAGCTGAATAATGCTCCCGCTAAGAATTTTTTTACCATGTACTTGTTATCTCCTTTCTGATTTTGCTTCGCTTGTTAACTGCCTTTATTAATTTTCTTGACCGCATCTAACAGTTGCTCCGTGGTTAGCAAATCTTTTTCGGTGTTGCTTGGACGAATGTCCAGGTAACGAATCACCCCCTCTTTGTCGATGATTACGTAGGAGCGTTTGGCGATTCGTCTCGGCTCGTCATAGACGCCATACGCCTGCATCACCTTGCCCTCCCGATCGCTCAGCAACGGGTAATTAATTTTAGCGAAATCCGCAAAAGCTTTCTGCGAGAAAGGCGCGTTGGCACTGATGCCTACGACCTCGGTGTTTTCGGCTTGAAACATGGAGTAATTGTCCGAACCGGACGCCTGCAAGTCTTTGATTCAAGTCGGGCTGAAGTCGAGCACGTAGAAGTTGATCAGAACATTTTTGCCTTTGAGGCTGCTCAGTTTTATTTTGCCACCCTTGGTGCTGTCGAGCTCGAAGTCTGGCGCTTTGTCGCCGACCCCTAGTGCCAGGGCGAATCCCGCCGTCACAAGTATAAATGAGAAAGCTGCTGAGAGGACCGAGAATATCTTTCGGTTCGTCTTCATGGTTTTCTCCTTTTCATTTAGACGCATTTCGGAGGAACTTATTCCAAAAGTTGTTGCTTTATCCCTTAGATTCCCGGCACTGTCAATCCCCCCAGAACGGGGAGCTGGGGTTGCCCCCCAAATGGGGTTAGTCAAGCCCTTCGCGGACTGCCAGGACGGCTGCCTCAGTCCGGTTCTTGACATCCAGTTTGCGGAAAAGTGATTTTAAGTGCCCTTTGATGGTCTCGCGGGCGAGGCGAGTAATCTCGCTTATCTCCTCGTTGCTAAGCCCCTCTGAAACCAGGCGAAGGATCTTAAGCTCTAGTTCTGTGAGGCTGAATCGGTCGGCAAATTGGCTAATGCGTACCGGGTTTGAACCTGTTTTCCGGTCAGAGGTTTGTTCTAGGGCAAGGTGCGCGAGATATGGAGAGGACGAGGTCTTGCCGGCATGAGCTTGCCGGATAATGTTGATGAAATCGGAACGATCCGTGTCTTTTAAAATATAGCCCATCGCACCGGCACGGATCGCCGCGCGAATTTTATCGTCCTCATGGTGGACCGAGAGCATGAGAATTTTAGTCCTTGGCGAAACCGCGCCGATCAGTCGAGCGGCCTTGATCCCGTCCATCTTTGGCATATCGACGTCTAACAACGCCAAATCGGGTCCGGTCTCACGAGCGCCTGTGACCGCTTCCTGGCCGTTTGCCGCGTCGGCCACGACTCTAATGTCCGTGCCGGACTCGAGCAGGATCTTTAGACTCTGACGAAACAGTCGTTCGTCGTCAGCGATCAGCAATTTGATCGGCATCGATTTGCATCGTCTCGTGTGAGTTACCGTAAGGTTTCTAGCTGCAAGCGCACCCGAACGCAATACCATGCTAAACCGGTTTAAGAATCAGGCCGGTGTTGTCCAGGTTTTCGTCACCAGGTACCAAAGAAAGTGATATTCTTTTTCCATTGAGCCAAAAATCCGTTTGATCCGCATAATGGACTGACAGCGGATGGCCGGACTGTCCGGAAGGAAGTATGAAGCCGGAGTCTTGCCGACCGCCAAAGTCAACGACGAATCTCAGGGCGGCGCCGACCGTATGGGAGTAGGGGTTGGAATGACGATAAAACCCTACATTGATTGTCATGCCGTCGCCGGGAGTTGAAAGCGGGCCGATGCCCAGTAGGGGCTTGAAAACGCTAATGCGACCGAGCGCATGATTCAAATGTAATTTGTGAATTTTTCCCCATTGCCATTCCTCTAGCTTCTCACCAAGCGCGTCTTGGAGCTCAATGCAGGCTTCTCGCAACGACATGGCGACAAGCTCGTATCTCGACCGGTGCGTGAACCAAACCGAGTTAGGATCGTTCAATATGCGGTCGGTGGGCACGATGCACTGGTTCAAAATCTCGACGTATGCAGTGAAGAGTTCTTCGCCCAATGTCGGGCTTAGCAGGTTTGCCAGCAGCCGATGATGAAAGACGTGAAAGATCGCTGCGTCGATACTCGCTTCGCTACAACGACCATCCCAAGACAGTAGCCGATTGGCGGCGGTTTTGACGGCTAATTTCTCGTCGGCTAACTGAGCCAATTCAGCTTTGAGCGCGTCGATCAACCCTGCAGCGTGCAGCGAAAGATTGTCGAGCTGTATCGCCGCAAGGTCGTCTGCGGAGAATCTTTCACGCTCGGCCAGGAGTTGATGGATACGCCGGAAGCGATGGGGCGGCTCAAAAAAATGGGATAGGTAATAAGGATACGCCGAATCCACTATGCGGTTATTTGCCGTCGCAACGATGCCGCCGGGAGGATTGTAGATGCGTGGCAGCTCTTCAAACGGAATATAGTCCGCGCAGTCATTCTGTTCATTCCAGCCTTCGACAGGAAGCAATGATGGAACTCGCGCACGGCGAGGAATTTTTCCGGCAAGAGTGTAGCCGATATTGCCGTCGCGATCGGCGTAAACGAAATTTAGACTCGGCGAAGTGTGACAGCGAAGGCCATCCTGGAACTCCTGCCAGTTGCGCGCGCGGTTGACGTCATAGAGGCTGACCAGTTCTTGGCTCGGGTCATGGGCGGTCCAGCGGACGGACAATATTTCGCGGCGGTTGGCCGGATCACTGAAATCACTGATGATCGGGCCATGCCGGCTCCAACGCACTATTCTTTCGAGCGACCGCCCTCGCCTGATTGCGATCAATTCCCGGCGCGTATCAAGTGTCTGCCAGCGATGGCCCACCAAGTAGCGATCCGGCTCCAGCGGATGCAGTCTTTCTCGGTAAATTTCGACATCGTCGCACACGGCGGCGGTCATGCCCCAGGCGATGGAGCGGTTATGGCCCAATTGAATGTAGGGAATGCCTGGAATCGATGCGCCCCGGACTTCGTAGCCATTTTGCTCCGCCCCGCCGGTCTCGGCCTTCAAGTGCATCAGATACCAAATCGACGGCAGCGTCATTCTGAGATGAGGATCGTTGCATAGAATCGCACCGCCGCTCGTTGACCGGCTCGGCGCGATAGCCCAGTTGTTGCTGCCGTTGCCAGCAGGATGCCAATCACTGGCCGCCAGGACGCCGCTGGTAAATTCCCACAGGCCGCGCGTCTGGTGGAAAATGGCGCGGGTGATCGTCGGCGCATCATCGGGATAAGACGGAAAGAGCTTGCGGAGCTTTTCCGGCTCGTCTTTCAACTTCGCCGCGACCGCGATGAAATTGAGACGCGTGAACAGCGCCGTCGAAAGCATAAAGGCGAGACCTTTGCCGATGGTCAACGTATCTTCCGGCCGCCACAGTTCCGGTTCATGACGGAGCAGACGAAATTCCCAGGGTAACTTGCGCACGCACTGCTGGATATAGTGATTGACACCGTCACAATAGGCGCGCAAACGGAGCTGATCTTGTTCGGGGAGAACATCAAGCGAAGCCACGGCGGCAGCGCGGATACCGAGAAGCCTGAGAAAGTAATCGAAATCAGCGCAAGAGCGTCCGCGAAATTGCGTCGACAAATCTCGCCATGGAAGCGAAAAGTCGCCGAAGATCTCGGCCATTCGGCCGCTAAAGAGCCGCCGGCTCATTTCCATCTGCCAAAGTCTCTCCTGCGCGTGCAGAAATCCTTGGGCGAGAAATAAATCATGTTCGTTAGCAGCAAAAACATGCGGGATAGCGAAGCGATCCCAGCGTGCTTGGACCCGATTCTTGAGGCCGACGATCGCCAGTTCGCCGTGATATTTTGGCAACGAGCCTTTATCGAGCAGATGAATGAATGGGCGAAGGAGCGCCGAAAAGCCGGTCAGTAGAAACCCGCTTTTCGGCAACTCCATAGAATCTCAAGACCGAACGATCGAAGAGGGATGGGTTCGACAGCTTAGAGAATCGCTTTCACCGACGGGCGCGCTTTCATTCTTTCCATGTACTTGCCGAGGCGGGGCAGCGATGGATCGGGCAAAACACCGAATCCTTCCAGTCGGGTGAAGCGCGGAATCAGGTCGGCATCGACCAAAGAGAAATCGCCCATCAAATATTGTTGATCGCCGATTTCATTCTCAAAGCGCTGCAGGAGCTTCTTCAAGTCGCTTTTCGCGCTGTCGATCACCTGCTGATTTTGCTCCTTCGGATCCTTGGTGAGCTCCATGCGGAGCTTTTGATACGGACTGTCGAAGTGGGCAAAGCCATAATCGATCAAGATGCGCGCCTTGGCTTTTTTGCTCAGGTCCTTCGGCATCAGCGGCGGATTGGGGTATTTCTCATCCAGGTATTCGTTTATGATGCAAGATTCGTAAAGTACCGTGGCATCATCGGTCAGCACCGGAACCTTGCCGTAGGGGTTCAGCTTCAAATATTCCGGCGTTTTTTGCTCCTGCTTTCGTAGGTCAATGGGCACGATCTCGTAGGGCAAATTCTTTTCCGCCAAGACGACTTTGACGCGTTGGCAGTTGGGCGAGGATTTGAAATCATACAATTTTAGCACTGTCATTCTCCTTTCTCTCTCATCAATTTTCTTGCGGCATTTATACTAAGAATTTGCCGAAAGGAAAAGCCTGAGCACAAAGAAATCCGCCTTGATCTAGCTGCATATTGATGTTAAGCGGATCCATGACACCGGATGCGAGCAGCGATTGAACTCGGCCGAAGCAGCGAAAACGATTGTTGACGGACTAAAGCGCGCAGGAATCAATTTCGTCGCGACACTGCCTGATATAAACCTTGCAGACTTGCTGCGCGAGGTTGAGGAAGATCGGGATTTCATTCACGTGCCTGTTTGCCGGGAAGAAGAGGGAATCGGGATTTGCGCCGGCGCATACTTGGTGGGAAAGAAGTGCACGGCAATCATGCAAAACGGCGGTTTTTTCAACAGCACTAATGCGATCGTCAGCACTTCGCTGCAATACCAGATCCCCATATTGCTCTTGATCTACTACGCCGGCGATATTGGAGATCGGACTTTCAGCACGACGGGCAGCATGACGGAACCGGTGCTGCAGGCTCTCGGTATTCGCTATTACGTCATGCGTGACACCGGCGATGCGCCGGAGCTAATCAAACGGGCACAAATTTTAGCCGACGATTCAAAGCGGCCAGTGGCGTTGCTGTTAACCAAGGAAGTGCTTGGACGGCGTCCGTCGCTCAAGTTGTTTTAATGCGATGCCGCCAATCCAAGTCCCTTAAACATATGGTGGCGTACCTATCGATGAAGAGATTCGACTGTTTGACGGCGCTTGCTGCGGTGGCCAACGACGCGCTGATTGTGAGCTCCGCCGGCGCAATGACTCTAGAATGGAATTATCTGCGGCCCGGTGACGGTAATTTTCGCGTGCGGACACTTGGACTTTGTTCTTCGATCGCGCTTGGCATGGCGCTTGGCCTACCCAATCGCAAGGTGATAGCGCTGGACGGCGATGGATCCTTGCTGATGAATCTTTCCTCGCTCGCGACGATTGCCCGCATGCGGCCGAAAAACCTCATCCATATTGTTTTCGATAACGAGGTCTACGAAGCTTCCGGCAGCAAAAAAACCGCCACTGGTGCCGGCACGGATCTCGTCAGCGTTGCGCTGGCCGCGGGCATCAAGAATGCGCTTTGGGCAAATGCTCTCGACGACTTCGCAAAAGCGGTCGCTGTGGCACTGAACGCTCATGAATTATGTTTCATCGGCGCTAAAGTCTCCACGGAGCGCACTGAAGTACCGCCGTACCCGATCGATGAGGTGGAGAATAAGTACCGTTTCATCCGCCATGTCGAAAAGACCGCAGGGATTGAAATTCTCAAACGCCATTTGCCCGCCAGTTACGACTAAAATTCGCGGGCCAATTCACCGTAAGATATGAAAATCGACATTGAGTTCAACTCGGGAGCCCAGTTGCCGATGGACGCGATTCCAGAGCTCGCCCGGCTCGCTGAAGCACACGGGTTCGACTGCGCCTGGGGCGGGGAGGCCAACAATAAAGATCCTACGGTGATGCTGGCCAGTATCGCTTCGGTCACAACTCGCCTAAAGATAGGCTCGGCTGTCTATCATATCCTGGGCCGCACACCGGCGACGCTGGCGCTTCAAGCTGTTGGCTTGGACGAGCTGTCGTCAGGCCGCTTTTTACTTGGAATCGGCTCGTCGAATCCGACCATTGCCAAATGGCACGGGCAGATTCTCGACCATCCGCTTGGTCGCGTTCAGGAATATGTTGACATCGTCTGCGCGGCGATGCGCGGTGAGAAACTCAACTTTGAAGGCAAATACTTTACCGCGCAGAATTTCAAAATGGCTTTCAAACCCTCCGGTCGAAAGATCCCCGTTTATCTAGCCGCATTTGGTCCGAAGATGACTCGATTGGCGGGCAA
>WNGB01023542.1_pt1 | contig 13217 bp, 10 predicted proteins | sample 5400681 | NCBI WGS metagenome assembly WNGB01 (sample SAMN13153367, study PRJNA577476) | soil metagenome | isolation source: 115 cm soil or saprolite under grassland replicate 2 | place: USA:California | collected 2016-06-15 | reverse complement strand
GTCAGCTTGTCACCTGGTCACCTGGTCAGCTTGTCAGAAAGCAGAGGGCTACATATGAACGCATTGAATGACCTCTTCAGCCTGGAAGGGCAGGTCGCAATCGTCACGGGCGGCACGGGGGTGCTCGGCGGGTGATGACTCGGCCGCCGCGCGACCCGCAGGGCCGGGTGATCACCGGCAGGATGTGGTTCGATATCATCTACGTCGGCGTGATCATGGCGATCGGCACCCTGCTGGTGATGGACTGGGCCCTGCCCGGCGGGCTGCTCAGCGGCGGGGCGACACCCCTGCGACAAGCTCAGGGCAGAGGACGCGCTATGCGCAGACGATGGCCTTCACCACCCTGGTCTTTTTTCAGCTCTTCAACGTGTTCAACGCCCGGTTCGACGACCGGAGCGCGTTCCACAAGTTGGGCCGCAACCGCTGGCTCTGGCTGCTATTGCGGGCCACGCCGCAGCGTGCTAGGATGACACCACTCCTGTCTTCATCCAAAGAATCTCAGGGCAACCCCTGGTGAATGATGGTGAGGTCACTATGTGGCACATCCTTCGCAGGTCATCCGAGTTATGGTCTGATTTCGCCGCTCCGGCCCATGAGCTGCTACAGTCGACGAGGCGCGCGATCGTCATCACGCTCGGCGCTATATATCTGCTCTGGCACCTCGTGGCGACGGTGCTCTGGCCGGGCCAGCTTGGTGCGAGCGTTTGGCTGATAACACTCTTCTTCGTGCCGATCTGCATCATCGTGCTACGCCTGCTTCCAGAGCGCCCCCTGGCGGCCGATATAGTCTGGCTGCTCGGGCTCGCGGGGCTCATCGCCTTCGGCGTCTTCCTGTTTCAGCGGCCGGAGATCGCCTTCCTCTACGCACTGCTGCCGCTCATGGCCGTCGTCACGATCGGCTGGCCGGCCGGCGTGCTCGTCGAGGTGCTGGTAGTCGCCCTCGTGGGGTGGCTTTCTCGTGGCCTGATCGTCGCGCCGCTGCCGCCGGCCTATGTCGCGGGCATCGCCGTCGGAGGCGCGATCACTGGGCTGCTGGGCTGGGCATCAGCGCATACGCTCTCGACCGTCGCGCAGTGGTCGTTCTTCAGCTTCAGGCAAGCGCAACAGCATATGGAAGAGGCGCAGCGGCACCGCGCGCGGCTCGCCGTCCTGGTCAAGGATCTTGATCGCGCCTACTACCAGCTGGAGCGGGCCAACGCCTCCCTGGTGGTCGCCCGCAAGGTCGCTGAGGAGGCTGAGCGATTCAAGGCCGAGTTTGTGACCAACGTCAGCCACGAGCTGCGCACGCCGCTCAACCTGATTATCGGCTTCAGCGAGGTGATCATGACCTCGCCCGAGAGCTATGGCGTCGATCTGCCCGGTCCGTACCGCAGTGATCTGAAAGGGCTGGAATTGCACGTCCGCGTCGCCACCGACCTGCCACGGCTCTGGATCGATCGTCTGCGCATTCGCCAGGTGCTGCTCAACCTGCTGGTCAACGCCGCACGCTTTACCGAGCGCGGATGGATCGGTGTAGAGGTGTCCCGGCAAGACGACGAGGTCATGCTGCGGATCCAGGATACCGGGCGCGGCATCCCCGACCAGGATCTGCCTAAGATCTTCGAGGAGTTTCGCTCGACCGAACAGCCGGTTTCCGCCTGGCACAGCGGCACCGGGCTCGGCCTGCCGATCAGCAAGAAGTTCGTCGAGCTGCACCACGGGCGTATGGGGGTCGAGAGCGTCGCCGGACAAGGCGCCACATTCTGGCTGACCCTGCCCATACAATCAATACCGGCCACCGATCAATCGGCGGCCAGGGCCGGCCGCTGGGTTCCGCTGGTGGGGCTGGGTTCCGCCGAGCGCATCGTCGTCCTTGTGCACGATGACCGGCGCATCGCGGCCGTGCTGCAGCGCCACCTGGACGGTTATCGGATCGTCGGCGCCACGACGGTGGCGGAGGGCGTCGCGCTGGCGGAGGACATGAAAGCGATCGCCCTGATAACGGCTGATACCGGTGAGCTTTCCGCGCTTCCCGGCGAGATTCCGCTCATCCACTGTCCGCTGCCGAGCAGCCGCCACGCGGCGATCGCCATAGGCGCGATCGATGTCCTGGCCAAGCCGGTCGAGCGCCAGGATCTGCTGGCGGCGATCGAGCAGGTGGGCCGGCCGGTGCGGCGGGTGCTGATCGTCGACGACGAACCGAAAGTGGTACGGCTGTTCCAGCGGATGCTGCGTGCGCATCCGCCGATCGAGACATGCCTGGAGGCCTACGATGGCGCCGAAGCGTTGCGAATTCTGCGGTCGGAGCGGCCCGACCTGGTGTTGCTGGATCTGATCATGCCGGAGGGCGACGGGCGCAGCGTGCTGGAGCATATGGCTGCCGACCCGGAGCTCGCGGATATCCCGGTGATCGTTGTCTCCGGGCAGGGCCAGGACTATCTTAACGTGCCGCTGCCCGGATCGATCCAGGTCATGCGGTCGACGGGCTTTCGCCTGGGTGAGGTCATGCAGACCCTGGATGCGCTGTTCAACGCGCTGGCTCCGGGCTGGCGCCAGCTTGATTCCACGGCGCGAGCGCACGCAGCAGCGCCGGCTGGGTGACCGGCTTGGAGAGATAGCCGGTCGCGCCCAGCGTTTGCGCCAGGCGCGGCTCGTTCAGCACCGAGCATATGATGATCGGCGTGTCGCGGGTGGTCTCGTTCGAGCGCAGGGCGACCAGCAACTCCCAGCCATCTTCGCGCGGCATCATCACGTCCAGCACGATGACCGTGGGCGCAACCTCGGCGAGAACCCGGCGGGCTTGGGCGCCATCCGCCGCGCCGACGACCTGCCAGTTGTGGCCGGCCAGGTAGCGCCGAAACAGGTCGGCGAAGTCCTGGTTGTCGTCGATCACCAGCAGGGTGCGTGCCGCCGCCGCCGGCCACACCAGGCGCGCCTCCCAGCATCCGTAGGCCACAGCATGCACCTCAAGCATGCCGCCCATGGCCGCCATGAAGCCGCGGCTGACGTCCAGCCCGATCCCCTGGCGCTCTGGCGTATCAGCCGGCGGTGTGGCCGTGGCGGGTGCCAATGCCAGGACACTAATGCCGGCCGCATGCCCTTCGGCAAAGCTGCTGATCTGGACCTGCCCACCGACCGCGACGTCCACCGCGTAAGTCATCACGTTGAACAGCGCCTGCCGCAGCAGCACCCGGTCGGCATGTAAAACAATCAGGTGCTGCGGCAGGTTGAACTGGACCGCGACCCCTTGCGCGCGCGCCAGCGAGTCGACAATCGGCCGGAGCTGCTCCAATACCTGGACTGGGTCGATCGCCTCCCAGGTCGCGTGCGCGGAAAGCCGCTCGATCGCGGCCTGGGCCATCTGCTCGCGGGTCCCGTCGTCAGGCGACGTCGCGGCTGGGGGAGGCTGGTTGGTCTGCTGCCACTCATCCCAGAGCGTTGCCGTCAGCGCATCCAGCATACGGGCCTGCTCGCGGAAATAGTGGCTTCGGCTCAGCGCGAGTTCCTTCATGACCTCAGCCGGGCTGAGCCCCTCGATGTAGCGCAGCTCGAGGATGCGGTAGGCGCGCCAGTCGGCGGCCTGGGCCGGCGCGTCGGCGCTGGGGGATAACGCCTGGATGGCGTCGAGCAACATCCGGCGCAGCTGCTGGATTCCCCGGAGCGTGTCGTGCTCCGCGCCGGCCAGCGCGGCCACCAACGGGCGCGTCCGTAAGTAGGGTGAGTCGTAGAGCCGGGGGAGTGCGTCCTGGATCCACTGGGCGAACTCCTCGCGTGTAGGTGACGGCAAGCTCTCAGACATAGTAAGCTGTGGACTCATATGGGACTAACAGGAGACTCAAGACCTTCTCGCGGGCCAAGTGTTGTGATAGGATATAACACAAGTGCATCCGCTCCACATACACCTTCCAGAATATGTGCCAGGCACAGGAGGGCGGCCGGGCGCGCGCCCGGCCAGCTCCCATGACTCACCGTCGGCGGACGTCAGCCCCTCAAAGAGTATCACCTGTGGCAGCGACGGCGTCCTGATGGCTGAAAGGACTTCGCAACAGCGTGTCGGCATCGTATATCACGGAATGGAATATGCTACTCTCATAGCGAACCCCTCTGACGACGTCAGCCCTTCAACCCCTCGAGCGCTCGATCAACTGGCTTTGGCAGAGATCAGCTTGATTGTATGTCAAGGACGGCACAATTATACATCAAGGAGGATGCCCCATGAACGTCAAGAGGTTCTGGATGCTGGCTGCGCTGCCTTATTCGAAGCCGCCACCGCTGCGCTGAAGGGCTTGCTGCGAGACCATGGCATTCAATGGCGGTGAGGTGGCACGGAAAGGAGGCATCACCGTTGAGCAGCAAGGTACGCTTCGGCATTCTGGGGTGCGGCGTGATCGGGCCATTTCATGCGCGGGCGATTGCCGCACTGCCCGACGACGCCGAGCTCGTCGCGGTCGCCGATCGGCACTCGGATCGCGCGGAAAAGCTGGCGCAGGAGTATAGGGTCGACTGGTATGACAACATGCAGTCGCTGCTCGCGCATCCGGGTCTGGATGCGGTCTGTATCTGCACACCCAGTGGCAGGCATGCCGAGCACGCAATCGCGGCGCTGCATGCCGGCAAGCATGTCGTCGTCGAAAAACCGGTCGACATTACCCTGCCAGCCATCGATCATCTGCTCTCCGTCCAGCGTGCCACCGATTGCAAGGTCAGTGTGATTAGCCAGCATCGCTTCGACCCGGCCACCCGAATCGTCGCCGATGCAGTGCAGCGCGGACGCTTCGGCCGGCTGACGGTGGGGACGGCGCAGGTCCGGTGGTGGCGTTCCCAGGACTACTATGACTCAGGCAAGTGGCGGGGCACATGGGCGCTCGATGGCGGCGGCGCGCTGATGAACCAGTCGATCCATACGATCGATCTGCTGTTGTCGATCATGGGCGATGCGGTGGAGGCCAGTGCATATACCGCGCTCCTGGCGCACAAGCGAATCGAGGTGGAGGATACCGCGGTGGCGCTTCTGCGCTTTGCCAATGGTGCGCTTGGTGTGGTGGAAGGGACGACCGCGGCCTACCCGGGGCTCACGGCCCGATTGGAGATCCACGGCGAGCGTGGCTCGGCGATCATCGACAACGATCAGTTAGTCTATTTCCACGCCGCCACAGCCGAGCAGGAGGGCGCCGCCTACGGGTCGGCGGGCGAGGGCAATCAGGCCGCGGCGGTGCTCAGCATGCATAACGTGGAGACGTCGAGCGCGACGGCCGGGGCCGATCCGGGCAGCCTCTCCATGGCGCACCGCGATCAGATCCAGGATTTCATCGCGGCCGTCCGCGAAGGGCGCGAGCCGCAGGTCACGATTGAAGAAGGCCGGAAGGCGGTTGCCGCCATCCTGGCGATCTATGAGTCCGCGCGGCTTGGCCGGCCGGAGCCGATCGCAGATCGCAGTGCTTTCAGCAGCGAGCAGAACAGTTGAGCCTGCATCCGGAGCGATCGCCCTCCATGGCGCCGCACAGATATACAGCTGAACAGTAGTGAACGAACATGGTCATGGCGAACCGCGGTCAGTGGCGCGACGTCGGCGGACGCGAGCAAGTCCGAGAACTGGTCAGCCGCAGCAGCAAGCCGAAGGCGCTCGGCTCACGCCATTCATTTAATGACATTGTGGACACGCCTGAGGATCTCATCTCACTCGAGCATTTCGATCACACGGTGACGATAGACCGCGAGCGCCGCACCGTGACGGTTGATGCTGGTATCAAGTATGGTCAGCTCGCCCAGCAGCTTCACCACGAAGGCTATGCACTGCCCAACCTGGCCTCGTTACCGCATATTTCCGTCGCGGGCGCCTGTGCCACGGCCACGCATGGCTCGGGTGACCGCCATGGCAACCTGGCCACCGCCGTAGCCGCGATGGAGATCGTCACGGCCGACGGCGAGGTGGTCGTCTTATCACGCGACCAACACGGCGAACAGTTTCAAGGAGCAGTCGTCGGGCTTGGGGGGCTCGGGGTGGTCACGAAACTCACGCTCGACATTGAGCCGACGTTTGAGGTGCGTCAGGATGTGTACGAAGACCTGCCCCTGGCGCACCTGGAAGACCATTTTGACGACATCTCTTCGAGTGCCTACAGCGTCAGTCTCTTCACCGATTGGCGCAACGCGACGATCAACCAGGTCTGGTTGAAGAGCCGCATCACGGACGGCGCTGCGTTCGAGTTGGCCCCCGAGTTGTTCGGAGCCACACACGTACCAACCGATCGACACCCAATCAAAGAACTCTCAGCGGTCAACTGCACCGAGCAGGGGGGCGTCCCCGGCCCCTGGCATGAACGATTGCCACACTTCCGCATGGAATTCACGCCAAGCAGTGGCGAGGAGTTGCAAACCGAGTACCTGGTGCCCCGCCAACACGCATTCGCGGCATTCAGCGCAATTGATCGCTTACGTGACCACGTGGCTCCGATCCTGCAGATTTCCGAGGTGCGCACGATCGCCGCCGACAATCTGTGGATGAGCCCGTTTTACCAGCAGGCATGTGTCGCCATCCACTTTACGTGGATAAAGAATTGGCCGGCGGTCAGGCAGGTGCTTCCGCTGATCGAAGAACAACTCGCGCCGCTCGCTGCCCGCCCGCATTGGGGCAAGCTCTTTACGATGCCACCGACGCGCCTGCAGACGCTCTACGCGAGGCTGCCGGACTTTCAACAGCTGCTGCGGTCCTACGATCCCCAGGGCAAGTTCCGCAATGCGTTCCTGGACACCTACATCTTTGGAGCATGCTGATCTGGCTGTGCAGCCCAGGTGCCAGTTTTGTCAATGGCGTGGTCGTGCCGGTCGACGGCGGCTTCAGCGTCTACAGTGGAATCTGACACCGCTTGTACGAGCAGCTGACGCAGCACCAATCTGTATCAGAGCACGCGCCGCGTTTTCTGGAGCAACCAGCCACGCCCAAGAACAGGAGGCATACCGACGATGGCCCCACAACCCCGGCTTCGCTTCGCCGCTATCGGCCTGAACCACGGCCACATCTACGGGCAGGTGAATCTCCTGCTACGCGCCGGCGCGGAGCTCGTCGTGTTCTACGCGGACGAGCCGGAGCTTGTCGCGCCCTTTGGGGAGACCTTCCCACAGGCGCGGCTGGCCCGCAGCAAGGCAGAAATACTCGAGGACGAAACCATTCACCTGATCGTCAGCGCCGCGATCCCTGACGAGCGCGCCAGCTTAGGCATCGCCGCCATGCGGCACGGCAAAGACTTCATGAGCGACAAGCCGGGCTGTACCACCCTGGAACAGCTGGCCGAGCTGCGCGCCGTTCAGGTCGAAACGGGGCGAATCTACTCGATCTGTTTCAGCGAGCGCTTCGAGAACCGGGCAACCGTCAAAGCCGGGGAGCTCGTCCAGGCCGGCGCGATCGGACGTGTGGTGCAGACGATCGGCCTGGGGCCGCACCGCATCAGCCTCGCCAGTCGCCCACCCTGGTTCCTCCAGCGGTCGCGCTATGGCGGCATCCTGACCGATATCGGGTCGCACCAGGCCGACCAGTTTCTCTTTTTCACCGGCTCGACGGCTGCCGAGGTGGTGGCGGCGCAGGTCGCGAACCACAATCACCCCGCATACCCCGAGCTGGAGGATTTTGGCGACATGACGCTGCGCGGCAACGGCGGCACCGGCTACGTGCGTGTGGACTGGTTCACGCCCGACGGGCTCGACACCTGGGGCGACGGGCGACTGATCATCCTGGGAACCGATGGCTACATCGAGATCCGGAAGAACTGCGATATCGCCGGACGACCTGGCGCGGATCATCTGTTTCTCGTCGATCGCACCAGCACGCGCTATATCGACTGTAGCGATGGCGCGCTGCCCTACGGCGCGCAGCTTATCAGCGATGTGCTGAACCGCACGGAAACCGCGATGCCGCAGGCGCACTGCTTCCTGGCCTGCGAGCTAGCGCTCCAGGCCGAAGGGCAGGCGCAGCGATTGGGGCATCTCAGCGAGACCACGTGAGCGCGTCGATTCCCGCCGCTCGCGTGCGTTTCCGCGAGCGCTGCTCCAGGTGATCGAGCGATTGGAGCAGAAACATCTGTAGAGCGCTCGAGCACCTGTCTACAAGAGAAGGGGTACACAATGGCTTTGCAGAAGATCGGCATCATCATGAATGGTGTCACCGGGCGGATGGGGGCGAACCAGCATCTCATTCGTTCGATCGTCGCCATCCGGCAGCAGGGCGGCGTTGCCCTAGCTAACGGCGATGCGCTCTTCCCCGACCCAATCCTGGTCGGCCGCAGCGAGCACAAGCTGCGTGCGCTCGCCGAGGCGTACGGCATCGAGCGCTGGAGTACCGACCTCGATCAGTGCCTCGCCAACTCCGGCGATACGATTTACTTTGACGCCCAGACCACGACGCGCCGCGCCGCAGGTGTGCGGGCTGCGATCGCCGCGGGTAAGCACGTCTACTGCGAGAAGCCGATCGCCGTCGACATGGAGACCTCGCTGGATCTTGCCCGGCGGGCGCGCGCGGCCGGCGTGAAAAACGGCGTCGTGCAAGACAAGCTCTGGCTGCCGGGGCTGCTCAAGCTCAAGCGCCTGGTCGACAGCGGCTTCTTCGGCCGTATCCTGTCCGTCCGTGGCGAGTTCGGCTACTGGGTCTTCGAAGGCGACTGGCAGCCCGGTCAGCGCCCCTCCTGGAACTACCGCAAGGAAGACGACGGCGGGATCATCGTCGACATGCTCTGCCATTGGCGCTATGTGCTCGACCACATCTTCGGCCCGGTGCGCGCGGTCTCCTGCCTGGGTGCCACCCACATCCCGGAGCGCGTGGACGAGCAGGGCCAGCCCTACGCCGCCACCGCCGACGACGCGGCGTATTCGACGTTCGAGCTGGACGGTGGCATCATCGCGCAGATCAATTCGTCGTGGTGCGTGCGGGTCTACCGCGACGAGCTGTTCAGCCTGCAGGTGGACGGTACCGAGGGCAGTGTGATCGCTGGCCTGCGCGAGTGCAAAACGCAGCACCGCGTGAACACGCCGAGGGCGATCTGGAACCCCGACATCCCCAACCCGATCGACTTCTGGGACACCTGGATGGACGTTCCGGACAACGCCGTGTTCGACAACGCGTTCAAGGTGCAGTGGGAGTTGTTCTTGAAGCACGTGGCGCTCGACGAGCCGTTCCCCTGGGATCTGCTCGAAGGCGCGAAGGGCGTCCAGCTCGCTGAGCTGGGGCTGCGCTCGTGGCAGGAGCGCTGCTGGCTGGAGGTGCCCGAGCTGTCGTTGTAGCAGTCGCCAGTCGATAGTCAGCAGTCCATCATCGTCGAGCCGAAGATTTTGCCGGAACTGCATACTGCCGACTGGTCATTGAGGAAGGCTGTCATGAACCCACCCCTAAAGGAGACTGCTGAAAAACCACCCTGACACCACAATATGTAGGGGCGATGCTGCCCTCTTCGACTACAGGTTGTGTACCTAGAGGACTTTTTCAGCAGTCTCTAAAGGGTGTGGGCTTGTGCTTGCTCCTCCACCCGAAGGTGGCGCAGCACATTAGCCGTTCGTCCGGGTTATCCCTGAGAAACCCGGCGGCCGTTAGGCGGCATGACGCAGGCGACGAACCCGTCAGGCAAAGCCTGAAACCGCCTACCTGCCAGACCCGTCTACGTCCATTCATGGCGGTGCTGGTTGCCCAGCCAAACTAGCAGGCCCAGGGGCTTTTCTCCACCAGGGGTGGAGTGGACGGACATCAAACCGTTTTATCCTGCCAAGCAGGTGCCTTGTCCGTAGAACAAGTGTACCACAAAACAGCGTTTGACGCAATAGGAAGTGCAAAACTGGCGGCGCGTGTGCGGAACGTGGAACCCAAAATCGCGCCGCTCCGTGCGCTCCTCCCACCGCTGAAGCGTGTGGGTTTCCGCACACGGAGGTTTCTATGACTCGTACACTTACCCTGCCCCGCGCCGACGGGACACGCGCGCCCTACACCCTCGGCCCGCCGTCGGCCTTTCACCCGCCCGCCGGTCCGCTGCAAAGCCGGGTTGCCTACGCGGCGGCACACGTCGTCTGCGATCCGCTGGCGGACATCAACCCGACGCTGGAGGTCGCGGTCGACTGGGAAACGACGCTGGCCTACCGGCGCTACCTCTGGTCATTTGGGTTTGCTATCGCTGAGGCGATGGATACCGCCCAACGCGGCATGGGGCTCGACTGGCCGACCACGCAAGAGCTGATCCGCCGCGCGCTGGCCGAAGCGCGGGCGGTCGGGGGCGGGATCGCCTGTGGCGCCGGCACCGACCACCTTGCTCCTGGCCCCAGTGTGACGCTGGCCGACGTCGAGGCGGCCTACGAGGCGCAATGCAGCTTTGTCGAAGGCGAAGGGGGCCGGGTGATCCTGATGGCGAGCCGGGCGCTGGCGGCCTGTGCTCGCGGTCCCGACGACTACGTTCGCATCTACGACCGCATCCTGTCACAGGTGGCGTGGCCGGTGATCATCCACTGGCTCGGCGACATGTTCGACCCGCAGCTGACCGGCTACTGGGGCGCGCGCGATCTCGACGCAGCCATGGATGTCTGCCTCCACATTCTGCGCGATCACGCCGCCAAGATTGACGGGATCAAGATCTCGTTGCTCGACGCGGAGCGCGAGATCGCCATGCGCCAGCGCCTGCCGCCCGGTGTCAAGATGTACACCGGCGACGACTTTAACTACCCCGAGCTGATTGCGGGCGACGAGCAGGGCTACAGCCACGCGCTGCTGGGCATTTTCGACGCGATCGCCCCGGCGGCGTCGGCGGCGCTCCAGGCGCTCGACGCGGGGGAGCGCGATCGGTACGATGCCATCCTGGCGCCCACGGTGGCGCTCTCGCGCCACATCTTCGCCGCGCCAACCTACTACTACAAGACTGGGGTGGTCTTTCTGGCCTATCTGAACGGCCACCAGGCCCACTTCCGCATGGTCGGCGGGCAGGAGAGCGCCCGCTCGGTCGTCCACCTGGCCGAGCTGTTCGTGCTGGCCGACCGGGCCGGCCTGCTGCGCGACCCGGAGCTGGCCGCCGGGCGGATGCGGCAGCTTTTGGCGCTGGCTGGTATTGAGTAGTGGTCATTTTTAACGCAAAGACGCGGAGAGACGAAGGCACAAAGATCATCACGATTCTTTGCGTCTCCGCACCTTGGTGTCTTTGTGTTGAGGGGAACACGGATGGAGCCATTCACCGATGTGTCGCGCCTGAGCTTGAACCAGGCGACCACCCAGCGCTGGAGTCTGCGCGAGGCCGTCGAAGGCTGCGCGCGGGCAGGCATCCCGGCGATCAGCGTGTGGCGCGATAAGCTCGCGGAGACCGGGCTCACACAGGCCGTCCGGCTCGTGCGCGACGCAGGTCTGCGTGTGTCGAGCGTATGTCGCGGCGGGATGTTCCCCGCCGCGACTGCTGCGGAGCGCCAGGCGCGGATCGAGGAGAATCAGCGGGCGGTCGACGAGGCGGCCGCGCTCGCCGCCGAGGTGCTGGTGCTCGTGTGCGGCCCCGCGCCCAACCGGGATATCGTAGCGGCGCGGGCCATGGTGCGCGCGGGCATCGCCGCGCTGCTGCCCTACGCCCAGGAGCGCGGCGTGCGGCTGGGGATCGAGCCGCTGCACCCGATGTTCGCCGGCGACCGCTCGGTGATCGTGACGCTGGCGGAGGCGAACGCGCTGGTCGAGGCGTTCGCCTCCCCCTGGCTCGGTGTCGTCGCCGATGTGTATCACATCTGGTGGGACCCCGACCTGTACGCGCAGATCGCGCGCGCCAAGGGGCATATTCTTGGCTTTCACGTGAACGATTGGCTGGTGCCACTCCCCGACCCGCTGCTCGGGCGCGGGATGATGGGCGACGGCGTGATCGAGCTGCGGCGCATCCGAACTGCCGTCGATGCGGCCGGATATACCGGCCCAATCGAGGTCGAGATTTTCAATCAGGCCCTCTGGAACATGCCGTATGACGAGGTGCTTGCGCTCATGCGAGAACGATACCTTGCCTATGTCTAGCTCCGTCCGGCGGTCGCCGCACATATGGATGTGAGAGAAAGCTATGCCTGAACGACTGCGCGTTGCCGTCGTTGGGAGCGGCGTCGGAGTGTCCCATATCGATGCGTACAAGAGTCTACCGGAACTGTACGACCTCGTCGCGATCTGCGATATCGATCGAGACAAAGCGCAGCAGCTCGCGGACAAGTATGCCATCCCGCGCGTCACGATGGATATCGTAGACCTCTGCCGCATGGACGACCTCGATGCGATCGATCTCTGCACGCCGCCCCATCTGCACTTCGCCCAGATCCAGCAGGTGCTGGCGGCCGGCAAGCACGCGATCTGCGAGAAGCCGCTGGTCGGCTCGCTCAAAGCGGTGGACGAGCTGATCGTCGTCGAGGCGCAGTCGGGCCGGCGGGTGATGCCGATTTTCCAGTATCGCTTCGGCCACGGCCTGCAGAAGCTCAAGTTCCTGATCGAAGCGGGGCTGGCGGGACGGGCCTACCTGTCGACCGTGGAGACGGCTTGGAGGAGGCGCGCGGACTACTACGCAGTGCCATGGCGGGGCAAGTGGGCGACCGAGCTGGGCGGAACCTTGTTGAGCCATGCGACCCACGCCCATGATATGCTGTGCTACGTGGTCGGCCCGATCAGGCGCGTGTTCGCGCGCGCCATCACGCGAGTCAACCTGATCGAAGTCGAAGACTGCGCGAGTGTGGCGCTCGAAATGGCCGACGGCTCCCTGGCATCGCTCGCCGCGACGCTGGGATCTGCGACCGAGATCACGCGGCATCGCTTCTGCTTCAGCGGCCTGACCGCGGAGAGCAACACCCGGCCCTACAGCAATTCCGGTGATCCGTGGGTCTTCATCGGCGACACGCCGGAGCTGGATGCGCAGATCGTGGCGGCACTGGGGCAGTTTGCGCCGCTGCCGGAAGGCTTCGCGGGGCAGTTCCACCGCTTCTACGACGCGCTCCAGACGGGCACCGAGCTACCGGTGACACTCGCCGACGCACGCGCCTCGCTGGAGTTAGTCACCGCCATGTATGATTCGGCGCAGACGGGTAAGGACGTCGAGCTGCCGATCGGCGCTGATCATCCGAAGTATGCGAGCTGGCTGCCGTACGTTGCCAGGAAGAACACCCCATGAACCAGTGACCGTAGAACGGCATATCGGCCCTCTGGTGGTGGCCTTTACACGAAGGAGCGAGCCAATGCCAAGCATTCCCTGGGCGCTCGCGCCCGACCGTTGCTT
>WNGB01010012.1_pt1 | contig 13217 bp, 10 predicted proteins | sample 5400681 | NCBI WGS metagenome assembly WNGB01 (sample SAMN13153367, study PRJNA577476) | soil metagenome | isolation source: 115 cm soil or saprolite under grassland replicate 2 | place: USA:California | collected 2016-06-15 | reverse complement strand
ACTCCCGCATGGACTTGTGCAAGGCGGAGATCAGGTTGTAATGCTCTTCGCCCGCCTTGTCGTAGAGGAGGACCTTCCTCTGCAGAAGCTCCCGCAGGCGCGAGACCTCGATCCGCTTGGTCTTGCCCGCCTCGGCGTCGGCGGCGGCGGACTCGAGGAGATTGAGAGCCCGGCGCGCGTCGCCGCCGGACGTCTGCGCGATGAAGGAGAGCGCCTCGTCGTCGAGCCGGAAGTCCCGCGCCCCGAGCCCCCGCGTAATGTCCCCCAGCGCGCGCCGGACGATACGGGCGATGGCCTCGGGTTTCAAGGGATCCAGCACCACGACCTTGCAGCGCGACAAGAGGGCGCCGTTTAATTCGAAGGACGGGTTTTCCGTCGTGGCCCCGATCAGGATGATTTCCCCCGTTTCCATGAAGGGGAGAAACACATCCTGCTGCGCGCGATTGAATCGGTGGATCTCGTCCAGGAAGAGGATTGTGCGCTGCTTCGTGCGGGCGCGTCGCCGCCGGGCCTCTTCGAGAACTTCCCGCATCTCCTTGACCCCCGTCGCGACCGCCGAATACGACACGAAGTGGGAAGCGGTCTGCGCGGCGATCAGGCGCGCGAGCGTCGTCTTGCCGACGCCCGGCGGCCCCCAGAGGATCAGAGACGGAACACGGTCTTCGGCGATCGCCCGGCGCAGAAAGCCGTTGGCGCCCATGACCTCCTCGGGACCTTCGACCTCATCGAGCGACCGCGGCCGCATGCGATCGGCCAGAGGCGTGTCCACGGCGACCTCTACTGCCCCGGTTCCGCGAGGCGGAGGCTCGAGATCGAAAAGATCGCTCATGGTCCCTTTGCCCCCGCCCGGTCCGCCCGCGCCTGTCCCGGATCGTTCGGACCCGCCGCCGCGCGCGCGCGGCATTTCTCGGAGCAGACGGGCACCCACTCTTCCCCGCTTCGCGCAGCCAGGGCGAGGCGGCGGTCGATCCAGGTCCCGCAGATGGGATCGCGTACCATTTCTCCCTCGATCGAGACGGGTGGGCCATCCCGGGGGCGGGCCTGGAAGAAAGTCGCCAGCAAGAGGCGCAGCGCCCGCAATATCAGGAGCGCCGCGAAAACAAGAAACAGCAGCAGCGCGAGGCGTCCCATGGCCGCCCCGGCTAACCCGCGCCCTTCAGGCTCGCGATCTGCTTCTCGATCCGGTCGAGGTTGGGGATCTCCGGGTAGCGGCGCTTGAGTTCCTCGAAGTGGCGTTTGGCCGCCGCCGCATTGCGCGTATCGAACGCATCGATCAGAACGAGGTTCAAGAGGGATTGCCAGTGCTCCGGGTCGGCAGCCCGCGCCTTCTCGAAACAAGCTGTGGCTCGCTTGAACTCGCCACGGCTGCGGTACGCGGCCCCCAGGTCCGAGAGCAGGTTCGGGTCGGAGGGGGCCTTGCGGCGCGCCTTCTCGTAGGCTTTCACGGCTCCGTCCCAGTCCTGCCGGTCATAGAGGGCGTTGCCCAGGGCCGTCAGGAGCCGAGGGTTCTCCGGGTCTTTTTGCAGCGCGTTCCGAATCTCTGCGGTTCCGTCCTGCGCGCCCGCGCGAGCACCTTGCGCGACGGAGGCCGGACTCGGGCGACCACCTCCTCCGGCGAAGTAGCCTCCGATGAAACCGAGCAGGATCCCCACCAGAAGAGGAATCGCCGCCCGGCGCAACCCCTGTCCCGGACCGTTCACGGGTTCTCCTCCCGCTCTTCCTCCCGCACGGCCTTCCAGATACCGGCGCTCGTCGCGCCGGTGCCGAGTGTCGTCGCCTCCCAGGTGCCGGCAATGGACGACGCGTCGCGCGCGACCCGGCCGTAGAAGATCGCCGAGAAGCCCAGCCGCGAATCCACGCGCTCGAGCCTCAGCCGGTCATTGACGAGAGTGCCGCGCAGAGACCCCGTATAACCGCCGTCCAGCGTGTACTCGCCCGCCACGATCGTACCTTCGAGCGTCATGCGAAAGACGCCGCGCTGCGCCCCGGGATCCAGCGTCACGGACCAGCGCCCGGACACGGCGTCGGCCGGCTTCCTGGTCTGCATCTCCGCCTCGAGGGCCGTGATCGATCGCCGCCGCTCGACGACCCGCTCCGCCAGAAGACGCCGCCTCTCCAGCAGGCCACGCACCTCCTGCTCACTGTCGGAGACGGCGTCCTCCCTGCGAGCGATCTCGTCGGCACCGTCGTTCTTCGCGGCGGCTTCCGAGACGGCGCGGCTGGCGGAGGCGAGCTGATTGAGCGCGGTTTCCAGCCTCCGGGAAATGTCTGCCAGGGTCTTCGAGTCGGACGCCAGGCGCTTTCGCTCACGCGCCAGCTCCGCCTTCACCGCGTCGGATGCGTCTGCCGCCAGAAGGGCCCCGCCCAGAAACGCTAGCACGACGCCCGCCGCCAGTTTCCTCAGCATCGGCGGGATTCTAGCTTGGATTGGCGCGACTCCCGCGATCGACGGAGGACGTTGCCCAAAGGAGACCAAGAGAAAGAGGAGGCGGCCGCCTCCCCTCCGGTGTCTCGACGAGAACGGATGTCAGTGCGTGGCTCGTCCCTGCGCAGACTTGAACAGCGCGCGGTCGACCTGCCGTTCGACTTCTTGCTCGTCCAGGCCGTTGATGACGGCGATCTCGGAGACGATCAAGTACTTCGCCCTCTCGTACATCTTTTTCTCGCGGAAGGAGAGCGTCTTGCGAGACATGATGTAGTTCAGGCTCTTCAAGACGTCGGCGATGTCGTAAAGACGCCCGCTCTTCATCTTGTCGAGATTCTGCTTGTACCGCCCCTTCCAGTCGCCCGAGGCGGAGAACCGGTAGTCCGCCAGCCGCTTCATAAGCCCGGTGATGTCCTTGCGCTGCGTGAGCCGGCGCAAGCCGATCAGGTCGGTATTCCCTATCGGAACCATGACCTTGGAGTTGTTGGACAGGAGACGCAGGTGATAGAAGCTGCGAGGTCTGGTCGGCTCCGTTGCGAATCCCTCGCCGATCTTCTCGACCACGGAAACCCCATGGTTGGGATAGACAACCTTCTCTCCCACTCGGAAACCCACCACTATGTCCTCCTAAATGTATTAAAGACCACGCCCGATTGTCGTGAAAACAGGGTCGCGGAGCCGTCTATTATAGGGAAAACGGTGGAAATACTCAACCCGGCAAGGGCTTGGACCTTCTCGCCATGTCCGCGAAAGCCTTTGTTCCAAGAGGCTTGACCCTGGCAGGGCTCCGGTCGCATCGCCGATTGGAGAGGCAGTTCAGGCCCGGGGCCCCGGTCGGTGGAGCTCGATCCGGCCCGTCTTTGGAGACACGAGCTCTTGCGGCTATGATCGTGATCTGCTGCCGGAGTGGCGGAATGGCAGACGCAGGGGACTCAAAATCCCCCGCTCCTCGCGGGCTTGAGGGTTCGACTCCCTCCTCCGGCACTCCTCCTTCGCTTCCGCTGGCGCGGGAGCTACGGGCGGGCGGAGGTATTCCTGACCGGAATTTCCCAAGTAGGCGGGGGAAGAGCGAAGGAGGACCCGCCGTAGCCTTGTAGAAGACGGGCCGGGAGGCTAGTTCTCCTTCCAGTCTCTTATGTTGGACTTGGTGGGCTCGAGGGTCTTGCTCGGCGTGAAGACTCCGTGGTTCGTGGTGAATGCCACGTTGCCCGATTGGTCTCCCGAGACGTAGAAGATAGGGTTCGTCGCGAAAGAGGCGTTGACGACAGTGGCGGCCCGGTCGGTCGCCGTCAGAGTCATGTTTCCGTTGGCGTAGTACACGGTGTACTGGCGCACGGTCCCCGCGACGGCGTTGCACTTCGAGGGGGGTGGACAGGTCCCGCTCAAGGTGTTTGGCGGGGGAGACTGCGTGAAGAAGTAAATGTACTTGTTGACCGCGAGCGAGTCGGTGATCACGCGCTCGGCCTTCGATGCGGTGGTGGTGCCGAGCAGCAGGTACCAACCGGCCGTCGGGTTTGTCGTGACGTTAGCGTCCGCGGACTTGGCGATCCGCAGCAGGCCGGTCGTGCTCTCGGTGACCGTCCGAGTATTCGCCTGGTCCACGATGAAGTAGAAGCGCTGGTTGTAGGAGGTCGACCAAGTCGAGAGGTCGCAAAACGCTGTGATGTCGTCACGGTCTCCTGTCCCGAACCCGACGCCGAGGGTCGGCTGTCCTCCCGAGGTCAGTCCCAAGAAGACGACGGTGGGCCGGTAGTAGATCGGGAAGTACTGCGTCGAGCCGTTAACCGGTTGGGGAGCCTGGAACACGAGCATCGGGGAGAGCGCCGTGCCGTCTCCCTTCTGGAGCTTCGAGGACCAGCGATCCGTCGGGGCGCTCGTGGAGATCTTCAGGTTGCGCAGATCGACTCGCCACATCTGCCCGAGCAGGTCGCCGAAGTACGCGAAGTCGAGGAGGCCGTCGTTGTTCAAGTCCACGGCCGATGGCTCGGATGGGATCGAGGCGAAGTTCACTGCGACGTTGCCCGATCCGAAGTTGGCCGTGCCCGACTTGACCTTGTAGAGAACGAAACCCGTCTCCACGTCCACGATGTAGAACCAGTTGCCGCGCCGGTTCAGGCGCTCCCGGTCGAAGCCGCCGCCGAAGAGGGCGACATGGCGCTCGTCGGTGCAGTTGCCGGAGTCGTCCTTGGCCACGCAGATGCGTCCCAGGCCGGGCTTCGACCAGCTCTCCCCCATGTCGGGATAGCCGTTGCCGTCGGCGTCGGTCGCGTCCTGGATCTCCCAGAGGACCCTCGGCCAGGTCGCCGGGCAGTTGGCTCCTCCATCGAGGCATCCGGGGCTCGAGTAGGAGCCTCTCGTCTCGTTGCCCGCGTCGTCGGAGGGCTCCGGCTGTGTCACGTCGAGCGCGTACACCGAGGACGCGGAGTTCTGGAAGGCCGACGTGTCTCCCGCTGGCGGACACGGGGTCTGGCCCTCGAGGGCGGAGCCCTCCCGCATGGTCCCGACGAGGACGCTATGCCAGGCGCGGTTGGCCGCCTTCGGCGTGCCGTTGTGCGCGGCGTCGATGAACATGTCGGCCCCCGAGGGAGCGCCGTCCACCGTCCATTCGTCCGTCTTGTTCTGGACTCCGACGGCCTTGGTCAGGCGGTGGAACACCGGCATGATCGAGCGCGGCGCGTAGGCGAAGAGCTCTGTCCCTGTCCCGTTGTCGTAGCAGTCGGTCAGTCCGCCGGCGCAGATCGAGACGGGATTGGCGGGATCGTTCCCCTTGCTCGCGTCTTTGGACGTGTTGCGGTTCCAGACTCCGACGTCGAAGGCGTGGAGGAGGCCGTCGTTGGCCCCGGCGTAGAGCACGCGGCGGCGGTGCTTGTGCTTGTTGAAGAAATCCTGATAGCCATGGAGGTTTGTCTGGAAGTAGAAGACGTTCTCCGGCTCCGCCACGAGCTGAGGGTTCGAATGGAAGATGTCACCCAGCTTCAGGTCAGAGTAGTAGTGGGCGTCGCCGTCTTTGTAGACCCCCTGCGACCGGGCCTTGCGCAATTGTTTGATCACCGAGTCGCGGTCGCCTCGGACGAAACGGACAGCCTGCTGCGTGCTGATGTCGCTCGGGCAGGGGGGTGGCGCGGGCAGAATGCAGCCGGTTGGCACTCCGGCGCTGGGTGGACTCGTCTGTGGAGTCATCAGCAGCTTGAGCATCGGCCAGTCGGGGTCTGCCCAATAAGAGCCCCCGGGCACCAGAAAGGGCTTGGAGATCTCCGGTACGGGCTCCGTCGCGGCGGCCGAGGCGCCGTTGATCGGGAGCGTCGAAGGGAGCGAGTTGACCGAGGACGGAAGTGACCAGAGGATACGACGCCCGGAATAGGTATAGACGGGAATGTCGTGCCGCGTCTCGTTGGAGGTGTCGCTGTAGGTCGGGAATGGTCCCAACGTCGAGTCCGTCCTGCTCCCGCCCGTAATCTCCTTTCCGGCGGGCAAGTCGGCCACACCGCTCGGGTCCGACGGAGAGAAGTTCGAATCGGCCGGGGAGATCGGCACTTTCATGAGATTGATCTGCGCGTTCCACTGAAGTGTGGGGTACTGGTTACAGGGGGAATCGAGCGTCACGTTGTTGAGCGCGTCGTACGTGGCCCGCACGGTCGCGACGCAGTCGCTCTTGTCGAGATTCTGAGAGTGGGTATCCGGCGGGACGGGCGCCGGGTTGATCGCACCGTTCGAGAGCAGCCTGTAGCCCCGCAGAGCCCCGTCCCAGATCGACCGGGACAGCTTGGCGTTGAAGGTCGCCAGAAAGGCCATCTGGCCGGTGCCGGCCTGCACCGAAGAGATCGTCGCGGAGGCGAAGTCCTCGGTCGCGTCGTTGATGCGCGAAAGGATCGCATCGAAGGCGGCGATCAGGTCGGCTGAGACCTGCGCGGGGTCGGTCGAGAGGATCGGAAAGACTCCTTGAAGGCCCGCGTCATCTTCGGACCCCGAGGTCCGGGCGATGCAGTGCGCCTCGGCGAGCTCCGCCGCTCCGTCCGGCACACCGAGCGCGATGACGTAAACGGGGACGTGGTGAGCCTTCAAGCTGACCAGGTACTTCGAAGTCGCGGTCTGAGTGCAGGTGGGCCCGCAGGCCCGGAACGTGTCGGAGAGGAGGATGATCGCGCCCGTCCGGCAGGACTTGTTCGGGTCGTCTGTCCGCACGCCGTTGACGAAGCAGTCGCTCGCATTGAAGTAGTTGTCCGCGTTGGCGAACATCTTGTCTTCCGGGATGTGGTTGTCGTTGCTGCTCATCAAGGCGATCTGGCCCTCGGGACCGCTTCCCGTGTGGACGACGCTCGCGCTGCAGAGCCCCGGATTGTCGTCGGGGGGGTTGGAAGGTGTGTAGGTCCCCGTGGATCCAGCAGTGTAGTGGATGACCGAGGACATGGGGCGCGTGTAACGCAAAACGCAGCCCACGGACTGTTCCGGGTCCAGCGAGCAGGCCGTCAGCGAGCAGCTACCGTCGTTTCTGTAGTCACGCGGGATGCCGATCGCCGGCAGGCTGTTCTGCACGAACCATCCGCCGCAGTCCGAGTTCAAGGCCCAGTCGCCCGTCTTCATGAACCCCATGTAGAGGTTCTTGTCCTGCCCCGTCGAATAGACGTTGGGGAACCCTTCCGCGGCCGAGACGGGCGCCGAGTAGGTCAGCGTCACCTTGCCCATGTCTCCGTTGGGAGTCTGGGGCTGTGTCTTCCAGCTCGTGGGATTGCCCGGGGGGGACCCCGTCTGGTACTCCTTGATGACCGTTACGGTCAGTTGCCCGTAGGGCTGCCCGCCATTGACGGGCTGCAGGTGAACGACCACCCGGTCGGTCTTATCGATCTGCTCGATGCCGTAGCCTGTGCACGTGGTTGCCAGGCAGGCGTCGGCCGCCGGGACATCGCCGAACCACGGGCCCTGGAGCGTCGCCCTGGAGATGCCGCCGGAAAAGATGCCGAAAGTCTCGGTCGTTCCGGCGGTCGAGGAGATCTGGCCGCCGCCATTGGTGCCCACCTCGATGTAAGTCCCGACGGCGACCTTGAATGCTTCGTGTGGAAAGTCGTAGGCCGCGCCGCCCATCCCGTCGGTGTCATTCGACGTGAACTGGTAGGTCCAAGACTTGTGCGCCACGCTTTCCTGGTGGTACGAGTACCAGGAGAGCCCGAAGTTGTAGAGGAATCTGTTCTGCTCGACGACGCCGTTGACGGCTCCCTTGGCCAGGCCGAACTTGGAGAAGGGCGAGTCCTGGTACTGGCCGTCGGGCGGCAGGTTGGGCGTCGTCCCCTGAACGTAAGGCAGGTACTGCATCGAGTAGGTGTTGGAAATGATGATGATGATGTTGGGGTTGGCGGTCCCCAGCTTCAAGAGGTCCTTGTCGTCGGCGCGGCTTCGCGCGGCCGGCAGCAGCGCCAGGGCGAGGAGAACGATTCCGATTCGTCGCGCAAGGAGAGTCGTCATGGGCATGGCTATTGCGGGACGATGCTCAGGACCTGCGGATAGACGGCGATGTCGGCCTTGATCGTCTTCGAGGCCTGGATCGAGGTCGCGGTCGCCGTCGAGGAGATCGTGAAGAGGCTCTCGACGATCTGGGGCGTGCCGTAGGTCGTGCCCTGCGCCAGGAGTGCGTCCCCCGGGTGGACCTGCTGGCCGATCAGGAGCGGCCTCGTGATCGTGACCTGAATGTCACCGGATCCCGAGCCGGCGTAATTACTCGAGACGCCGCCCGGCATCGGCCCTCCAACGAAGTTGATGTCCGTCCGGAGCTTCGCGGCGCTGTAGCCGATGCCCGAGTCCGCCGCGTAGAAGATCTTCGAGACCTTCGTCTCGTTGCCCGAAAGGGTCAGGTCCATCGAGGTGGCGAGCATGGTCGCGAGACCGGCCACCGTGACGATGAGCAGCACGAAGATCGCAAGGAAGAGGATGAAGCCTTCCTCGCGGCGGCCGCCCCGCGGCAGAGGCGCGCGGCGCGGCATCACTGGTAGTTCCTCAGGGAAACGGCCAGGGACTGGACGCGACGCCGGTAGGGTTGTCCGGTGATCGAAATATCGGACATGGATTTGGCGGTTGAGTCGAGTGTCAAGACGCCGGCAGAGCCGGGGCCGGAATATTTCAGCTCCGGATCCCGCGACTTGACTACGAGCGAGATCCAGAGGGCACGCAGAATCGGTCTGACATTCGCAGGCGCCGTCTCGGACGTCGGCACCGTCACGTCCACGAACGCGTTCACGGCCCCGGTGCGAGGCACGGCCGTGGCGGGAGTCCCCAGCGACGCATCGGTTTCGCCGGCGATGTTGCCCACCCATTCGTCTCTGTTCGCGGCGCTCAAGTCCACGCGGACCGGGTCAGCGCCGCCGTCCGGAGTCGAGCCGTCCGCGCCGTCCACGCCGTAGGCGATCTGGAAGTCTTCGACCTCGTCTACGAGAGGTTGGACGTCGTAGTTCCCCGAGGAGGGGTCGAAGGTGGCCATGGCCAGGTTCGGATGCGTGTCGCCGGACACCGCCGCCGTCCCCTCGTCCACGAAGAACAGGATGTCGTCCACCGCGCCGCAGACGAAGGGGTTCGAGAGAGTGGGCGCGCCCCCGCCCGCCGTGGCATTGAGCACCTTGGCTCCCAGGTTGGAGGGATTCATCGAGAACGTGAATGTCGAGATCGTGCCGGACGAGTCGTACGTGTACCAGGTGCCGGAGCCGTTGGCGTTGACGAGGCCGACGTAGTAGAGCGGAACGAGATAGGTCTTGCCGGATACGTTTACGGGCTGCGTGGAAGAGTCCCCCACGACCAGATAGAAGGGTCGCGTCTTCGTCGCAATCGACGGCTTCTGGCCCGCGGGGTAATTGAGGACCCCGTTGAAGGCGGTGGACCTGACAATGATCGTCATTTGAGAGGTCCCGTCGCAGCTGCCCGAGCAGGTCACATCGCCGCCCGTGATCGCGAACTTGTCTCCCAGAATGACTCCCCGGACTTCCACGACGTCGGTTCCCTCGCGGATGATGTGTTCCGTGCCCCCGATGTCCTTGACCGTCTTGCCCGACGGGGCGTTATCGTAGATCGGCAGGACCGCGTTGCCGTAGTAGAGCTGCCCGACGCGCGCCTGGCGGATGATCCGGGCCACTTCGTAGATCCCGCCGCGCGAGGACTGCTGGGCCTGGGCGACGTTGGACTCCTGCTTGGTCAGCCGGTTGGAGGAGTCGAGCAGAGAATAGAGGCCCAGGCTCACCGGGGCCATCACGGCCAGAGTCACCACCACCTCAATGAGGGTGAAGCCGCGCTCGGACCTGCTAGCTTCCATCGCGGTACCCCACGAATACGGACTGTCGCGTCTGCCGCAGTCCCGGGAAGGGTCCCGTCGTCGCCCTGACGGTCACGGTGACTTTCTTCGCGACGTAGGCGCCGGGAGCCGAGACGCGTGTGGCCAGGTTGCCATCGAACTGCTCAATCGTGTAGGTGCGCTGGAAGGGGTAGAGATACCAGCCGGCTCCCGGCGAGGCGGCCGCGGTGGAGATGGCGCCGGTGGAGGGGTTGTACCAGTTCGGCAGATCGTTGTCGCAACTCGGGTTGTGGCCGACAACGCTGTCGATGCCCGTTGTCGTCAATCCCGTCGGCCCGGCCGCGTTCATTCCGGCGGGAACCGAGAGCCTCGCGTCAGTGGCCGGATATCCGATGACCTCCTCGAGCTTCTCCCGGGCGAGGGTGTTGGAGCTGGCGAGTTGGTTGGAGGAGGCGCCGGTCTTGACCGAGCCCGAGAAGAGCGGGGCAATCGCGAGCAGGCCGAAGGAGAGAAGGAGCATCGCCAGCATCACCTCGATGAGCGTCAGACCGCGCTGGCCGCCGTCTCCCCTCGCTCCCCTCATTGCCACGACCAGCTTCCGGAGACATAGCCTTTTCCGGCGGCATACTTGTCCACCCGGGTGCCGCTCGCGATCGTGCTCGAGATCGTGACGCGGAAGAAGTTCTTGCCCGTCACATCCGCGAAGTAGACACCGCGGCCGTAGGGCGCCGTCGCCTGGGGCAATCCCGAATTGCCGTTCTGCGGCGCGGCGATTCCGCCCGTCGGGAGAAAGATGATCCGGTGGGTCAGATCCGCGTCGACCGCTCCGTTGATCGCGTAGCCGTCGAAGACGGCGCTCGCCGCCAGATCGTCCTTCGCGCCGCCATAACTCCAGAGATGGACGTGCGTGTCCAGATCCACGGTGCTCAGGATCGGCTCGCCGGTTTCCAGCTTGCCGTTGCCGTCGCCGATGGAGGACGCGGTCAGGTCCGCCTTGTCGCGAAAGGTCTGCAGGCTGATCCCGTTATTCGCGTTCTGGCTGATGACGACGACGACGTTCACGCCCGTCTTCACCGCCTGCAAGCGCGCCGCGGCGAGCGTGGCCTGAATCGTGTTGACGGCGCCGACCCCTTCTGCCCGCCGGATCATCGTCCCCGCGAACGGCGCGGCCACGAGAGCGCCTATGGCCACCAGACTGGCCACGACGAGACTCTCGACCATCCCGAACCCGCGGCACGAATGCGACCGGGTCATCACGTTTCGCCTTCTTCCTTCCTTCGAGCCTTCCATCCGCGCGCCGCCGGAACAGTTTCGGCCGCGTAATCGCGATGACAGAATGCCGTCAGTCTCCAGACTCCTCCTGGTGTGATCGAGCTCAGATTAGAGGTTTGGAAGGGTTCCGGCTACTGGTCAGCCGTTCAAGAGAGGGACAGGAGGAACCTGTACGAAGGAACTGTTCGGACGGACAGGAGGAGAAGGGTATCGATAATCTTCAATGTTCGAGTCCGTACTCCTTGATCTTGTTGTAGATGGTCTTCAGGGAGAGCTTCAGGAGCTCGGCCGTCTTCCTCTTGTTGCCGCGGGCGAACTTGAGCGTCTTCAGGATCAGTCGGCGCTCCACGTTCGCGAGGGAGTCTCCGACGGCGATTCGCACGACGGGCGCCTTCTGGCGGCGCAGGCGCCGGGAGGCCGGGGGCCTGCCGAGCACGGAGGTCACGATCGTGGCGCTGATCGCGGGACCGACGGCGACCGAGGCGGCCCGCTCGACCACGCTCTTCAACTCCTCCACGTTGCCCGGCCAAGCGTGGGCCAACAACGAGTCCATTGCCTCGGCGTCGAAGGCCAGGGCGCCGTCGATGTCATGCAGGAACCGGCGCGCGAGCAACTCCACGTCTCCCCCACGTTCGCGCAGCGGCGGAAGATGAATCAGGTGGTCTCCGAGAGCCGCGATGAGCTCGGGGAGAAGGAGTCCGGCTTCCCGCGCCTCGCGGGGATCCTGATCCGTCGAGAGGAGGAGCCTGCGACCCCGCGGACGCTCCAACTCGGCCAGGAGCTCCTCCTGCTGTTGCAAAGGCGCTCTCTCGATGCCGGCCACAAAGAGCGTTCCGCGGCCACTCGAGTCCGCCGGGAGCGCGTGTCCGGCCGGCACAGTCCAGAGTGGTTCGGATCCCCGGCGAGACAGGTGATGCAGAGCGCGCGCCGCGGCCTCCTTTTCCGTCCCCGCTTCCCCCGTCAGCAACACCGGAGCATCGGCCGGCGCCTCCCTCTCGATCGACGCGAGCGCCGCCGTCCATCGAGGCGACTGGCCGGCGAGTGAGGCCGCGATCTCGGATCGCGCCAGGCGCAGTCGCAACTCTTCCAACCATCCTTCCCTCTCCCGGCGAGCCTGGAGCCTCGAGCGCAGAAGGGCGACGCGGGAGAGAGAGACGGGCCTCCACAGGAAATCGTGCGCTCCCCGGGTCATCGCGCGCACGCCCTCTTCCAGCCTCGCCGAGTCGGTCAGCGCATAGAGAGCGCGGTGTGGATCGAGCCGCAGGGTCTCGTCGAAGAACCACCCGACTTCTCCCTCGGGAAAGTCGACGGCCGCGACGATGGCATCGGGAAGGAACTCGGAGAGCTGCCGCCCGGCTTCCGCCAGTGTCGTCACCCCGCGAACCTGATCGCCGGCACCGGCGAAGGCACGGCGCAACGCGTCACGGGATTCGGGATCAGGATCGACGAGAAGAACCTTCATGTCAGTAAATCATGATTCTAGCACCGCTGTGCCGCTCGGAGCCGCGGACGCGGGGACAGGTTGCGAGTTCCGGGTCATCGGTTAAGACTTTTCGAGCCCCGTTCCTGACTCACAACTCACAACTCGTAACCTACCCCTTGCCGCAGAGCCTGATCCCAAGGGAGGGCCACAGCTCATCCACTCTCTTCTTCACCTCCGCGGACATTACGATCTCGTCGGGCCAGCGGCGCTCGAAGCCTTCTTCCTTCCACTTGCGTGTGGCGTCGATTCCCATCTTGCTCCCATAGCAGGGGAGGCGCGCAGAAAAGTCGAGCTCATCGACGGGCCCGTGCACGAACTCGATGTCCCGCTCGGGATCGATCGCCGTCAGGACGCGCCACAGAAGCTCGGGACGGTTGCGCAGATCCACGTCTTTATCCACGACGACGATCGTCTTGGAGAACATCATCTGTCCCGTGCCCCAGATCGCGTGCATCGTCTTGCGCGCGTGTCCCGGAAATCGCTTGTCGATCGACACGATCATCAGGTTATGGAAGATGCCTTCGACCGGCAGAAACATGTCCACGATCTCCGGGATGGTCTTCTTGACCAGCGGGAGAAAGAGGCGCTCGACCGCTTCGCCGAGAAACCCATCCTCCATGGGCGGACGTCCCACGATCGTCGTCAGATAGACCGGGGACCGGCGGCGCGTGACGGCGGTGACGTGAAAGACGGGGAAGTCGTCGTCGAGCGAGTAGAACCCCGTGTGATCCCCGAAGGGTCCCTCCCGCCGCCTCTCCCCCGGCTCGACG
>WNGB01010005.1_pt1 | contig 13220 bp, 10 predicted proteins | sample 5400681 | NCBI WGS metagenome assembly WNGB01 (sample SAMN13153367, study PRJNA577476) | soil metagenome | isolation source: 115 cm soil or saprolite under grassland replicate 2 | place: USA:California | collected 2016-06-15 | reverse complement strand
CGATCCCCCGCCTATGTCGTTCGACCTCCCTTCTCCCCAAGCCGCCGTCGCCGGAGCTGTGGGATCTGTGGGAAACCCGGTTTTCCAAGGGCTGGGAACCAGCCCGGCAGATTCCACAGCTCAAACTCTGGGCCGTTCCCACCCACAGATTCCGCCGAAGACCCTTATTTTGGATGCCGGGTGGCAGCTCTTTGCGCTCGCGGCATATGCGAACTGGGCACGCACGCCCAGGAATTCATCCCCAATGAGTTGTCAAGGTCTGAAATGGTGGCCCCAAGGGGTGACGACCGCGCGTGGGACTTCACGCTCGAGGGCATCGCACTTGCCGCATGATGCCCTCAAAGGCTGACATCGTGAAGGAGCCTCCGTCGATCCCCGGATCCCCGGATCCCCGGAGCTTGGCTTGACTTCCACGGGCCCGCTGCTTAGACTCTAGGCCGCTCGGAACGTGAGGGGGTGACTACCCCAGTTCCATCTCGACAGCGGAGATCCTTCGCGGCGCTATCCCGAACACCATAAGGAGGCTGCCATGTATCCGGCCGTCATCGACGAGTACCTCACGCCCACGACCGTGGACGAAGCGCTGGACGCCCTGCGTCGGCGTCCACTCGAGGCTCGGATCATCGCCGGCGGCATGAGCTTGATGCAGCTTATGAAGGCGCGGCAGGCCGAACCGCCATGTCTCGTCGACCTGCGCAAGGTCGCCTCGCTACGGGAGATCCGCGTCAACGGTGGCGGCCTAAGGATCGGGGCCATGGTGCGCTATAAGGAGCTGGCCGCCGACGCACGACTCAACGGGGCTTACGGTGCCCTCGGCGACGCGGCGCGGGTCATCGGCGATCGGCAAGTCCGCAACCGCGGCACCATCGGCGGCAACCTCTGCTTCAATGACAGCGCTGCCGACCTGCCCCCCGTCATGCTGGCGCTGGACGCCCAGCTCGAGATCGCGCGAGCAGGGGGCCAGCAGCGCACGATCCCGGCCGCTCAGTTCCTCGGCAGCCCCCGCGAGGTCGACCTAGGCGAGGCCGAGATTCTGACCGCTGTGCTTCTCCCTCGGGCCCTGCCCCGCTCGGGCAGCGCGTACCTGAAGTACGGCTTCACGGTAGACGGGCCTCCCGTCCTGGGCGTGGCCGCGATGGCGCGTCTGGACGGGGACGGGCTGTGCGGGGCGGCGGCCCTGGCCGTGGGCGGCGTGCTGCCGCGCTGCCAGCGGGCCCCCCAGGCCGAGCGGGCGCTGGTAGGTCACACGGCGCGGGATCAGGCGGCCCTGGCCGCGGCACTGGAGACAGCCGCGCGGGAGGTCGACACCCACACGGATCTGTGGGCGGACAGCGCCTACCGCAAGGTACTGCTCTGGCAGCTCGGAGGCCAAGCCGTGGCGCAGGCCTTCGAGCGAGCCGCGGGAGGTACGTCATGAGGAAGCGTGTATCGATCACCATCAACGGGCAGGTTTTTGAGGACGACGTCCCGATGCGCCTCCTGCTGGTGGACTTCATCCGCGATGTGGCCGGGCTCACTGGCACTCACGTCGCGTGCACCTGGGAGGGTCGCTGTGGCGCGTGCACCGTGCTCCTCAACGGTGAGGCCGTGAAGTCGTGCATGCTCCTGACGGTCCAGGCCGACGGGGAGCGTGTCACCACTGTGGAGGGCCTGGCCGAGGATGGGCAGCTTCACCCCTTGCAGGAAGCCTTCCGAGACCAGAACGCGATCCAGTGCGGGTTCTGCACCAGCGGCATGCTGATGACGGCGGTGGACCTGCTCGCCGAGAACCCCGAGCCGACCGACGACGAGATCCGCCGGGGTCTCGTCGGGAATCTCTGCCGCTGCACGGGCTATGTCCACATCGCGGAAGCCGTGGCGGCCGCCGGCCGCGCCATGCGGGCCGAGCCGCGAGCCTGAGGAGGCCACGATGAGCACCACACAGACCCCTTCGCCGTGGGTGGGCCGCTCGATACCGCGCAAGGAGGATCTGCGCCTCCTCCGTGGTCACGGACAGTACCTCGCCGACATCGTGCTGCCCGGGATGCTCCATTTGGTCTTCGCCCGCAGCACGCAAGCCCACGCGCGCCTGCGCGCCGTCGACGTCGCCCGGGCGCGGGCCATGCGCGGCGTCGTGGCCGTTGTGATGGGTGAGGACATCCGCGGGGAGATTCAGCCGTTACCCATCAAGGTGGTGCAGCCCAACCTCACTGCGAAGTATCCCACCTTCTGGCCGCTCGCGGTGGACAAGGTGTGCTTCCACGGCGAGCCCATCGCCGCGGTGGTGGCCACCGACAAGTACGTAGCCGAGGATGCCGCGCGCGCCGTCACCGCTCAGTACGACCCGTTGCCGGTGGTGACCGACCCCGAGGCTGCACTCAGGCCGGATGCGCCGCGCCTCAACGAGGACTGGGATGACAACGTGATGTTCTCGGTAGACTTTGGCGAGGACGTCTCGGCGCTGATGGCGCAGGCCGAGGTCGTGGTCCGCGAGCGCTTCCGCGTCCACCGGGTGGGCGTCACGCCCCTCGAGACTCGTGGTGTCCTCGCCCGGTGGGAGGAGCCGGACGGCATGACCGTCTGGATCACCAACCAGCGCCCGCACGTCGAGCGTCTGGCCCTGGCCGACGTCCTGGGCATCCCGGCTCAGCATATGCGCGTGATCGCGCCCCGCGACCAGGGCGGGGCCTTCGGCACGAAGGCCCCCTTCTACCGCGAGGAGATCCTCGTCTGCTACTTGGCCCGCAAGCTCGGACGCCCGGTGCGCTGGGTCGAGACGCGCGAGGAACACCTAATGGCGGTGAGCCAGGAGCGGGACCAGATCCACGACCTCGAGGTGGCGGCCCGGCGGGACGGCCGTATCGTGGCCATCCGGGACCGGGCGCTCGGGGACGTGGGCGACGCCAAGGAGGGCATCTACTGGGGGTACCTGATGCCGTTCATCGGCGCGGCACTGCTGCCCAACGGCTACGACCTCCCGAAGCTCGACATCAAGCTCCGCTGCGTCGTCACGAACAAATCGGCCCTGTCACCGGCGCGGGCCTTCGGCTCTTTCCCCAGCCGGTTCGCCATGGACCGCGCCGTCGACATGCTGGCCAGGCGGCTCCGCCTGGAGACTGCCGAGGTCATGCGCATCAACCTGATCGAGGATCTCCCGCACACGACGGCGACCGGGGTCTACTACGACAGCGGCGACTACCGGAAAGTCCTAGACGCGCTGCTCGAGAAGGTCGACCTCCCGGCCTTCCGCCGCGAACAGGGAAACGCCCGCCGCCAGGGGCGCTACATGGGGATCGGCTTCGGCACGGGCACCGAGTTCTCGGGGGTAGCTTCGGAGGTGCTGGTGCCCGTCGAGAACCAGCCGGGCTATGGCGCGGCCACCGTCCGGATCGACCCGCGCGGCAAGGTCTTCCTCGCCGAGGGAGACGCGCCCCACGGTCAGGGTCACGAGACCGTGTTCGCCCAGGTGGCGGCCGACGAGTTTGGCATCCACCCCGACGACGTCGTGCTGAGCTATGGCGACACGACGACGACGCCCTTCGGCTCGGGAACCATCGGCGCCCGCGGAGCGTCGTACACGGTCAGCGCGGTGGTCGAGGCCTGCCGCAACCTCAAGGCCAAGATGGCCCGGATCCTAGCCCACGACCTGAAGCTCGCCGGCGCTGGCCCGGAGGACTTCGACTTCGTGGGCGGCGAGATTGTGTACCAGCGCGATCCGACCAAGCGGCGGGGCTTCGCGGCGCACGCCGACCGCATCGTCATGGGACCCCTGGACCTGCCGGCCGGCGACTCGGGCGGCCTCGAGCACACCGCGTTCTTCGAGGCGGCCAAGCCGATGTACGGGTTCTCGGCTCACGCCGCAATCGTCGAGGTGAACCCGGAATCCGGGGGGTTCAAGGTCCTGCGCTACGTCACCGTCGAGGACGTCGGCCGGGCCATCAACCCCCGCATGGTGGAAAGCCAGGTCCAGGGCGGCGTCATCCAGGGCCTGTCGAACACCATCTACGAGCAGTTCGTGTACGACGCCGAGGGCCGACAGCAGAGCACCAGTTTCCTGACCTACCGGATGGCCTCGGCGGCGGATGTCCCGACCGTGGAGGTCTACCACGCGGACACGCCCTGTCCGTTGACTCCGCTCGGAACCCGAGGCCTGGGCGAGGGCGTGCCAGGGCCGGTGCCCGCAGCCCTCACCAACGCCGTGGTCGACGCGCTCGCCCCGTTCGGAGTCGAGATCACAACGTTGCCGCTCCGGCCGGAGCGGATCTGGGCGGCGATGCACGGCAAGGCGGCGAGCGAGGCCGGGGAGGCGCCGAAGGTCGTGTAAGGAGAGCGACGATGCGGTCCGGGGGGCTCGTCGGGAGCCGCGGCATCGGACGTCCGTCGCGCAAGGAGGGAGGCTCGACATGAGTGAGGACTGGCGCAAGCCGAGGATCATCTCACGCGCCGAGATGCTGATGCGCGTGGCACGCTTCAAGGACGTTCAGGGCTCGTCGGGCGGGCTGCCGGACAGCGACATTCCCGGCTGCCACCGGACGCTCTGCAACGTCATCGGGTTCCAGCCGCCGCAGTCCGACGACCCGTCGGTGGTCTCCCCGGTGGGCCGGGACGCATCCAGCCAGGGGGCCATCAACATCGCGGAGGGATTCAACCTGGGCTTCGCCAAGGCCAAGCCGGGCAACGGCCCCCTCATGCACACGCACAACACGAACGAGACCTTCATGCCCATCACGGGCACGTGGCGCTGCGAGTTTAACGAGCGCGACGCCAAGGACTACGTGGACCTGGGGCCCCTGGACGTCGTGTCCTTCCCGCCGGGCATGGCGCGCCGGTTCATGAACGTGACGAAGGACGAGCCCGACACCGAGCACATCCTGCTGTTTGTCATCGCTGGCGACGCGCCCGAGGCGGAGTACACCGACGCCGCCAAGCAGTTCATGGAGGAGTGGCGCGTCAAGTCCGGCGCGCATCCCGCGACCCACTGAGGAGGCCTCGAACACCGGACCCGCTGGTCAGAGTAGCGGGAGCGTCGATGCCAGGATGAAGCGAGAGTTGGCCGGGTACGCCGCCGACGCGCGCACGTTCCTCGGCCGGTACACGCCGCAAGCAAGATCCTTCGAAAGCGGCAACAATCGCTAAACTGTTCGTGTTATCGGCAACATGCAGAGCCGGGCGGCCCTGGCAATTTATATGGTCCAGTCGCTGGCTGACTAATATTAAGTGACAGCTCGACACTGCGCTGCTCGACCCGCGAGGCTGTTGGGGCCCGCGCGACTGCCTTCTCGCCCGCCGGCTCGAGGACGCCGTGCGCCTCTGCCTGGGCGGGTGAAGAGAGCCGGGCCCCGCTGCGAGCCCGACGCGCGGCAACCAGCATCCCGGTCTGATAAGATCCTTGCGGTGCTGCTATGAGCGGAAACGCTTCGAGTCCGTTCCGAGGAGGTTGACCTGACGCGGGCCCTCTTCCTCGTTCTGCTCGCCATTGTTGAGGTCGGGTGCGCGACGCTCGCCCCCCCGAGCCGCCCGGCGACGCAGAGCGAACCCATCGCTCCCGGGTCGGCTGCAAGCATGGACCAGCCTGATCTCCGGCCCGGCACGGAACGACCTCACGCCGAACAAGCCCAAACCGAGCGAACGCCTGCCGCACACCCCCGGGCGGGGCAACCCCCCGCGAACGAGGCTTCGCCCCCGCAAGACATCGCTCCATCGCGCAACGCCGTCCGCCTCGACCCCCGCGATGCCGACGCGCGCTACCGGCTGGCGCTGGCGCTCCTGGCGCGCGAGCGCGGCCGGAACGAAGGCGATCGCGAGCGAGGAGCGGGCACGCCGGAAGCCCGGGCGCGGACGTATCTCGATCTCGGCCAGGCCCTCATCGCCCGCGGCGACATGGCGGAGGCCGCGTCATGGCTGCGTGAAGCGCTTCGCCTCGAGCCCGATCTTATCCAGGCCCGCTCGAGCCTGGGGCTTGCCCTGTACGGCATGGGCGATCTGGACGCCGCGGTCGAGGAACTGCGCGGGATCCTGCGGACACGGCCTGATGTGGTCGGCGCGAGGCTCACGGTCGCCACGGCGCTCGTGGCCAAGCAGGACTGGCCGGCTGCTCGCGCCGAGCTGGAGGCGCTGGTAGAGATGCAACCCGACCTGCTCCAGGCCCACTACAGCCTGGGCGTCGTGCGCTACACGCTGGGAGATCTCGACGGCGCCCTCGAGGCGTACCGGCGCGTCCTCGCGATCGACCCGCAGCACCACGACGCGCGCTACAACCTGGCGCTCATGCTCAAGCTGGCGCGCCGCGATGCGGAGGCGACCCCGGAGTTCCTGGCGGCGGCGCGGGCAGGACTCTCCCGGGCCGAGTATTTCGCGGGGGCGGCATACGCGGGGGGCCTCGGCGTCGAGCGCAATCTCGCGCTGGCCGTCGCGTGGTGGTTCCGCGCGGCGGAGCAGGGGGTCCCGCAGGCCGAGGAAGCGCTCGCACAGCTTCGGCAGGCGGCGCTGGGAAGGGGCAGGCGCGCGCCGGCCGAGCGCCAGGCCGCCGGCCAGGCGTTCCGGAACTACCGCATGGAGCTGTGGAAGGAGTTCCCGGATGTGGCGCGAGACGGCGACGAGCCCGTGGGCGCCGCGCTCCTGCGGCAGGGACGCGTCGGCGAGGGGGTCGCCGTGCTCATCCGCGAGGCGTCCGCGCTGAGCGAGCCGGCGCAGCGGTTCCTCGAGGCTCTGTACGAGCAGGGCGTCGAGGGACAGCTGGCCGCGTACGATGAACGGATCCTCGGCTACTTCAAGAGTGCCGCCGCCGAGGGGCAGCTTCGCCCCCGGATCGGACTCGCGCGGTTCTACGCGCGCGGCCTCGGCGTGGACAAGGACGTGGCGCGCGCCGTCAGCCTCTTGAAGGCGACGCCTCACGAGGACGCCCAGCGGCTCCTCAAGGAGCTGTCGGCGGGCACCCCCTAGCCCACATTATTCTTATTCACGAGCAGATCACGCGTGAGGCGGGCGGGTCCTGCTGCCGGCGCGGCCTCCGGCCTGCCGGGCTCCGTCACCCTGTACCCTTGAGAAAGGATTGCGCCGGCGGAGTCGGCGCCACCCACCCGGTCTCACAATCGTCGCTTACGAATAATCCCCGCTCGCAGGAGGACCCGCGATCACCCGCGCCCTTCATCTTCCGGTCACCGCCGCGGCGATCGGTCTCCTGGCGACCCTGGCGGCGCTGGGCGTCCTGGTACTTGGCGGCCCGAGCGTCACCCCGCTCGAATGGTCGGTCTACGATCACTGGATCCGTGGGCGCCGGCCCGTCCCGGCCAGCCCCGCGCTCGTCGTCGTGGCTCGCGATCCGGCGAGCGAGGCGCGACTCGGCGCGGGCGCCTGGGATCGCGCGGTGCCGGCTCGGCTCATCACTAGCCTTTCCCGGGCCGGCGCCGCGGCCGTCGGCGTCGACGTTCCGCTCGGCCAGCCGAGCGCGGCCGGTCGCGGTGGCGCCGGGAGCGATGCGCTGCTGAGCCAGGCCGCCGCTCTGGCCGGGGACGTCGTGTTTCCGGTCGCCCTGGAGCTGGCTCGAGACGAGACAGGGAGCCCGGCAAGCCACGCGCACCGATCCTGGCTGCCGCTCTTCCAGATAGGGCCGGAGTGGCCGGAGGCGCGACCGCTGGCCGGGGCGCTACCGGGACTGGCCGAGCACGCGAAAGGCGTGGGGCACATGCTCGCCCCCGCCGAGCCGGACGGCGTCGTTCGGAAGGTGCCGCTGTTCGTCCGCCTCGGGGATCGAGCCGTGCCGGCGTTCGGTCTGGCGCTCGCCGTGGCGTTCATGAACGCGGGGCCGGACGAGATCGTCGTCGATCGCGAGTCCGTGGCGATCGCGCGACCGGGTTCGGGCCCCATCAGGATCCCGGTCGACAGGTGGGGGCGGGCGCTCGTGAACTACGCCGCGCCGATCAGGATCGTGCCGTTCCTCGATCTCTGGAGGCCGATAGAGGAAGGACAGGTCGAGACGCTCCAGGGTCTGGTCGATGGCAAGATCGTGCTGGTCCTTGCCGAGGCCTCGCGCGAGGCGCAGCGCACGCCTATCGGGCCCATGTCGGACGTCGCAGTCCAGGGCTATCTGTTGAACTCCGTGTTGACCGGCTCCTGGCCGGTAGAAGCGCCGGTGAGGTGGGCGCTGCTCGGCACTCTCGTCCTCTCCGGGCTGACGGCATGGCTCTGGCTGGCGCTTCGCTGGTGGAAAGCGCTGGTCGGCGTCGTCCTCCTGGCGTTCGGCTATACCGTGAGCCTGGCGCTGGCTCCGGCGCTGGCCGGCGTCCTCCTGCCGGTGTGGCTGCCACTGGCGTCGCTGGTCGTGTCCTCCGCCGGCGCCCTGCTGTGGAATCAGCTCGTCTCCGCCGATCGGATCCGGCGCCTCGAAGGCGAGGTCGAAGGGATCCGGGAGGCATTGGTACGTCAGGAGTCGGCGGTCGAGGCGCTCGAGGAGGACCTGGAGACCGCCCGCGCCGCCGTCGCTCGATCGACGGGTGCCGAGGACGCGCTGCGCGCGCAGCTCGCGGAGGCCCGGGCGCAGGAGGAGCGGACGCGCCAGCGCCTTCAAGACCTGGAGCGCGAGTCCCGCGCCTTGGGCGCGGTGGACAGCCGGCCGGCGTCGCTCGGCGACGCCGAGCGCGAGCGACTGCGGCGCGAATGCGAGGGGGTGGGCATCGTCACTCGTGATCCCGCCGTGCTCGCGGCGTTCGGGGACCTCGAGAGGGCCGCGCGGTCGTCGCTGCCGATCCTCCTCGCGGGGGAGCCAGGGACCGGCAAGGAACTGTTCGCGCGGGCGGCCCACCGCCTCAGCCCGCGCGCCGATCGGCCCTTCGTCGCCGTCAACATGGCGGCCATCTCGCCTGAGCTGTTCGAGAGCGAGCTGTTCGGCCACGTCCGGGGCAGCTTCACGGGCGCCGTCGGCGAACGGAAGGGGTACTTCGAGCAGGCCGATCGAGGCACGCTCTTCCTCGACGAGGTCGGGGAGCTGCGTCCCGACCAGCAGAGCAAGCTGCTCCGTGTGCTCCAGGAGAAGAGCTTCTACCGGGTAGGGGCGACGCGTCCCACCACGGTGGACGTGCGGGTGGTCGCCGCCAGCAACCGGGATCTCGAGCACGGCATGGCGGATGGCTGGTTCCGCGAGGACCTTTACTTCCGCCTGAAGGGGTTCGTCCTCCGGCTGCCGCCGCTTCGCGAGCGGCGCCGGGATGTCCCGCTGCTCGCGGCCCGCTTCGTCGAGGCGGCTGCCGCGGAGATGGGCCGTCCCGGCTTGGCGCTGTCCGAGGCGGCCCAGGCCGCCCTCGAGCGGCACGACTGGCCCGGCAACGTGCGGGAACTGCAGCACTGCCTTCGCCAGGCGGCCGCGCTCGCACGCGGGACGGTCATTGCGGCAGAAGATCTGAGATTGCCCTCGTCGCAGCCCCGGGGAGTTGACACCGACAGCGACGCGACCGTACTCGACTGCCTGCGGCAGCATGGGTTCGACATGCAGGCGACGGCGCGGACCCTGGGATGGGACCGAAGCACGGTGACGCAGCGGCTCAAGGGCCTGGGGTTCCGCGCGCTGGTGGAAGCCGGCGGGGACCGGACGAAGGCCGCGCTGGCGCTGGCCGGCAGCCCGGCGCTCGGCCGCACCGTGGAGCTGAAGGTGCGCGAATACTACGAGCACCTGCTGAGAACCATCCAGCAATTCGACTCTCCCGACGCCGCCATCGCCGCGTGCCGGCGGCGCTTCAAGAACCTGCCCGAGCGGCACTTCCGCTCCTTGGAGTTCCTGGTCCGCCAGCACTTCGAGCGCCGGGCTCCTACCGACAAGGTCTGACGCGCCCGAGGGGATGCGGGGAAGGCCCCGGCGCGGCGCGGGGATGCGGGGATTCCCGTGAGGTTCTTTAGCCGGTCCGAATCTTCCGCATTGCCGGATCTCATTGGGCCAGCGTCGCGATGACTTGCCGCTCTTTCCTCTGGAGATCCGGTCAGAGCGCGGGTGGCGTCCGCCCGCGAACCAGATGCACGACCAGCAGGACGATTCCGATCACAAACAGAACCCATGCGATCTGCGAGGCGACGGCGGCGACGCCCGCGAGACCCAGGGCCCCGGCAATAAGGCCGACGATCAGGAAGACCAGCGCGTAGTAGATCATTTCGAAACTCCTTCCGCACTGCAGGACCGCGGTGCCTAACCCGCGTCTTGTACTGAAATCATCCAGCACGCCCGACCGATCACCGGGTTCAGCGCGGAACGAGACGCGCCGCCGCCAGAAAGATCGTCGCCGGGATCAAGATGCGCGCACGGTGTTCAACGTGAGCGCGACGAACCCTCTGGGGGGCGACAGCGCTGGCAATGGACCCGGGCATCAGGAAGAGCGGTGTCCTGTAGCGCATGCTTCTACTCTCAAGGTATTTGAGCAAGAGGCATGCCACCGCTCGAGGAATCGAATTTTCCCGCCTCAGAGATAAAGACTCGCGAGGATTCGGGAAAGTTTACAGGGTAGCGGTGTAGCTTTTGCCCGGTGGGATGCGACCCTGCCCGCCTCACGCGGAAGCGAGCACCGTGGGAGACTGTGCGACGCGGTACCCGGGCGATCGATCCCCGCAGAGGGCGTTACGGCCAGCTGAATCGATGGGCGCGGCGCCTGGTAGGGTGGCCCTCCGGGAAGGAGATCCCAGGCGACATGAGGGAGAGGCTATCGATGAGATAAGTCCGCGAGATTCTTCGAAGCGGGGCAGGGCGTGAAGGGCGCGCGCCTCGGCGTGGATGCCGCGGGCAAGCCCTACGCGACGGGTGGGCGCTACGGCCTCTACCGACGGGCTCAGTCGACTATCGCCGCGTGGACGAGCTGACGGAACAGATCCCGGTCCTCGCCCCGCCGCGGGCCGGGCGCCCCCTGCGTCATCCACACGACCACCATCCGCTCCTTCGGGTCGATCCAGAACGCCGTGCCGGCCGCACCACCCCAGCGGTACTCGCCGGCGGAGCCCGTCATCGCGTTGAGACCCGTCTCCTTGCGAACGGCGAAGCCGAGCCCGAACCCGTAGCCCCGAGTCAGGATGGGCGACGCCACCTTGATGTCGCCGAGATGGTCCGAGGTCATGTGGGCGACCGTCGCGCGGCCGAGCAGACGGACGCCGTCGAGTTGCCCGCCGTTGAGCAGCATCTGCGCGAAGCGCGCGTAGGCGGCCGCCGTCCCCGCCGATCCGGCGCCGCCGGCGTCGTTCTTCTGCGGCACGCTCACGTCGAGCAGCGTGACGGCATCCCCGGTCACCGGGTCCTTCGCGAACGGCTGCACGAGGCGCGGGACCTTGCCATTCGGCACCAGGAAGCCCGTGTCCGTCATCTTGAGTGGCTCGAACAGCCGCTCCTCCAGGAACCGGCCGAGGGCGGTGCCGGTGACGGCCTCGATCACTCGGCCGACCACGTCGGTCGCGAGACTGTACTCCCACGCGCTCCCCGGCTGGTGGGCGAGCGGCACCTTCGCCAGCCGCTCGATCTGCTCGGCCGGCGTGACGTTGTTCCAGTCGACACCCTCCTTCGCGTAGAGCTCCTTCACCCTGGCGTGGCTCGTGAACCTGCCGTAGACCAGCCCCGAGGTGTGGCGGAGCAGGTCCTGGATCGTCATCTCGCGGTCGGCCGGCACGAGCGCGTAGGTCACCTTGCTGGTCGCGGGGTCGAGCCGCGGGACGCTCACCTGCAGATTTGCGAGCTTCGGGATGTGCTTCGAAACGGGATCGTTCAGGATGATCCGCCCGTCCTCGACGAGCATCATCGCCGCAACCGACGTGAACGGCTTGGTCATCGAGTACAGGCGGAAGATTGCGTCCTTCGTCATCGGCGCGCCCGTCTGCGGGTCGCGCTGGCCGAGCGCCTCGAAGTAGGCGATCTTGCCTCGGCGCGCCACCAAGGCCACCGCACCCGGGTACCGGCCCTTGGCGATCTCGCCCTTGACGACCTCCGTGACCCGGGCGAGCTTCTGCGAGGAGAGGCTTACGTCCTCCGGCGTGGCGGTGGGCAGCGCGTCGGCCCAGGCGAGCGCGGCGATGAAGATCCAGCCGAGCAGGGAAACGAGAGCGACGGATCTCTTCACGATCGACCTCCGGTGGTCGGTTGGCGACACAGCGTCTCGTTCGGCAACCGCATCGTCACGTTCGATCTCCTCCGGGGAGGCCGGCTCCGGGCCACGTCAGCGACGGGGCCGGGTGGTCCGGCTCGGGAACATCCGCGAGACGCCATACTGCGCTCGTAACAGCACGCTGTCAAGACGCCTGCCAGGGCCTGCCAGGAGCCTGCCAGGCGGGCGTCGAGACACGCCGCGGGACGACTGACAGGCCAGTCTTCTGCAAGGCAACCTGCTGGCCTCGATCTCTTCGCGCATCCAGCTGATTCCCGCCGCGACGGCCAGCGGCATCGAGAGAGCGTCGAAGCAGGCAAGTCTCTTGGTGGGGGGATCGCAGCGCGGGCTATACTTCTGAGCCAGGCGGCGGCGTGACGAGGACTGCAACGAGCCGCCTCGAGCTATCGGAGAGGGAGGAAGACCATGAGCCGGCTGTTCGGGTCGTTACGCCAGATGGGGTACGTGGTCTCTCCGGCCCTGACTCACCCAAGGCGCGAGGGAGCGCTGAGAGCGGCCTCGATGTCCTTCACCCGGTGAGCCGCCGAGTGGCCGGCCACTGCGGCGAGCGCCCGCGGCGGGCGAACCATTCTTCGGGGGTCCTCGCCAGCGTTCGCAGCACGTCCTCATGGACGCGGCGATGCCACTCGAGGATCTCGCTCGGCCGTCGACGGCGCCACCGCCGGTAGATGAGGCGGTTGATCTGGGTCACGTCGAGGCCGCGCATCTCCGGCGGCCGCCGCTCGCCGCGGATGACGCGGGCCGTGTGCTCTTTCCAGTAGACGATGTGGGACAGGGCGTCCTTCACCGTCCATGGATCCCGGCTCGGTGGACGGGGGACGCGCCGGTTCCAGTCAGCCGGACGCAGCCGTGCCACGAGGCGATCGAGCCTGGCAAACTCGCGCCGCGCCCGGTCGACGACTTCCTTGCGACTGTGTCGCATGTCCGCGGAGCATCCTAGCGCACCGTGACCGCCCCGCGCCAGCGCGCGATCGGCGGGTCAGGAGTTCCGCATTTCTGGTAGTAGGGTACTGGAATTGGCAACTTCGACGACAGGGAGATTCACGGCAGCCCCGTAGACGGGCTGATTTCCAAGATCAGGCCCCATAGCAGGCCCCAGCGGCATCGCGAGCGGGATGG
>WNGB01010003.1_pt1 | contig 13220 bp, 12 predicted proteins | sample 5400681 | NCBI WGS metagenome assembly WNGB01 (sample SAMN13153367, study PRJNA577476) | soil metagenome | isolation source: 115 cm soil or saprolite under grassland replicate 2 | place: USA:California | collected 2016-06-15 | reverse complement strand
CAATCATCCACGCGCAGCACGTCCAGAGCGCCGCGCCGGCGGTGCTGGCCAGCAGGCGTATCGGCGCGCCGGTGGTGGTGACGGTGCGCGACCACTGGCCGTGGGACTACTTCGCCACCGGACTGCACGGCGACCGGCTGCCCTACGAGCGGCAGACCGCGGCCGCGCTGGCAACCGACCTGGTGGCGCGGCTGGGCCCGGCGCGCGGGTCGCTGGCGCTGCCAACCATCCCCTACATGCTGGCGCACGTCCGCCGGCGCCAGCGGGCGCTGCGCACGGCCGACGCGGTGATCGCAGTGAGCGGCTACATGGCCGGGCGGCTGGCGCCGCTCGTCGCGCCCCAGCGCATCCACGTCATCCCCAACATGGTCGACCTCGCCGCGATCGACGCCGCGGTCGCGACGCCGCCGGCCAGCGTGGCGCCGGGCGAGCCCTACCTGCTGTTCGTCGGCAAGCTTGAGCGGAACAAGGGCGCGCACCTCTTGATAGATATTTTTCGCGCGCTGAACTCGATCGAGACCTGGGGCTTGGGGCTTGGGGCTTGGGAAGATCGCAAGCCCCAAGCCTCAAGCCCCAAGCCCCAAACGAACGAGTTGGTCATAGCCGGCAATGGTCCGCTGCGCCCCGAGATCGAGCGCGAGCTGGCGGCGATCGGCGTGCGGGCACGCTTTCTCGACTGGGTTGACCACGACGAGGTGCTGCGGCTGATGGCGCGCTGCACGCTGCTGGTGTTCCCGTCGGCCTGGGGCGAGCCGCTGAGCCGCGTGCCGCTGGAGGCCTCGGCCTGCGGCGCGCCGATCCTGGCGATGCCGACCGGTGGCACGCCCGACATCATCGCCGACGGCGTCAACGGCGCGCTGGAGGCCACGACGGTGGGGTTCGCGCGGCGGCTGGCGGCGCTGCTGGCCGACCCGGCGCGCCGGCTGGCGCTCGGCGCCGCAGCACGGCGAGTCGCCGAGCAGCGCTTCGCGAAGGACGTGGTGGTGCGGCGGGTCGAGGCGCTCTACGAGTCGCTGCTCGACCGGCAGTAGGCGACGTCAGCACGTGCCTCTTGCCTCTCGCCCCTTGCCGCGGGCCAGTTCAGCATTTGAAAAAGAGTCGCTTGACTCATTCTTAACGCCGGCTATACTTCTCTACCCACTTTTCCCTGATCATTCCAGCCTCGGCACGATCGAGCGGCCAGTCGCCTGTCACGCGGCCTGGCCCTTGTGCATATTTTCACCATCGCATGGCGTTTCTGCCCGATTCGGTTAGCAAGACATTCGGTCGATCGGCGCGGCTTCGCGCCGCGTGATCCTGTACGGTCGACGATGCGTACGATTCGGAGGTCGACGTTGGCCAGCGCGCATGTTTCGCCATCTGAAATAGTCGCGCTGTAAAAGGTCAGGGGGTTGACAGATTGGGGGCCGTATGGCATCCTTGCGGCTATGCACGATGAACCCGTTCAACTTGCTGGGCGTTGCGGCTGACGACTGGGCGCAGACGCCTGAGACCGTCCAGCTGGCGCTGCTCAGTCTGCGCGACATCGTACGGGCGCAAAGCCAGCGCCTCCGTGAGCTTGAAACCGTGGTGCGCGAGCTCCAGGCCAAACTCGGCCAGACCTCACGCACCTCCTCCAAACCACCCTCGTCCGACCCGCCGTCCACACCGCCCCGCCCGCCGCGTCCTGCACGCGGGCGCAAAGCCGGCGGCCAAGTGGGTCACGCGGGCCACCAGCGTCCGCTCGTCCCATCCGACCAGGTGCACGACCCGATTGAGCTTCAGCCGCAGCAGTGGCCGACCGGTCAGACGGCCTTGCCCCCTGACCTACCGGATGTCGCGCCACGGCGCCGCACCCAGGTTTGGGAACTGCCGCCGATTGAACCGATCATTACGGAATACCGCCAGCACACCGTCTGCTGCCCACAGTGTCAGCAGGTGGTGACAGCCGAACTTCCCGCCGCTGCGCCGCCTGGCGCCTTCGGGCCACGCGCCACCGCGTTGCTGGCGCTGCTGCGCGGTCGCTATCGCGTGAGTCGCGACGAGGTGGTGGAATTCCTCGCCGATGTCTGTCAGTTGCCGCCGAAGCCAGGCAACCAGGTGGTGTCGGAAGCGTCTTCCGGGCTGCAAATAGGCCCGTCAGATGCTCCTAAGAGCCCACATGCGGCGGTGCAGGCCCTGAGGCTATTTCACAGCTACCGCATTACAAAGCCAAAACAGCCGTATGTTAAATTCGGGATGACTCATGTCATCACGTTGGGCGGCCCATGTGCGGTACAGTGGTCGGTGGCCAGGGAGGCCGACGAGGCTCGGGGAGTGCGGGCGTCACTGGCCGGTCCGGTCAGCGCGCTGCGATCCGGTTGTGGTCGAACGTCAGGGGCCCACCCGGCCAGCCGTACCCGCTATCGAATGCGCTGGGCGGTCGGGGTCAGGGCTGCCAAGCGCCCGCCGCCCCTCAAAGGGTTTCACTTGACAAACGAAGGTGAACACGACGGCATCCTTTGGTATGATCTAGCGTGCCAAGCTCTTATAGGCGCTGCCCGTTCCAATCCTCCCGAACGTGTCCCGCAGTGAAGCTAAAGCCAGCCCTGTTGTGCATTTGCACAAAAGGGGTACCGCTTCTGATTGATGAGTTGCTGACGCCTGTCCGCGCGCGGGTCAAGCGACACGAGCCCTAGTGGACGAGCGCAGCGTGGCTCCGTGTGAACGCAGGAGCATCGCTATGCCGAAACAGCACTATGTGATTGTCGTGGCCGATGACGACTCCGCCACGAATGCGCTGTTGCGAGCGGTCCTCTCAAGTGAAGGATACGAGCTGCGCTGTTGCTTTACGGGAGCGGAAGCCGAACGCGTCATTCGGCGAGTGATACCAGACGTCGCGATTGTGGACATGCAAATGGAAGTGCGCGATGCCGGATTACGACTCCTCAAGACGGTACGGACCAATCCCCGCACCGCCAACCTCGCCGTCATTCTCTGTTCGGCCGATGAGAGGTTTCTGAATGACCATCGGGACGATATCGACGCCTATGGCGCGGCAATTGTGACCAAACCGTTTGAACTCGATCACCTCCTCGCCACTGTCGAACGGGTGCTGGAGAGCACAGTTGCCTGACCCGTAGACATCCACACGTTCGTGGAACGCATCCTGACGGCGCGGTCAACGTATACGCAGCAGGGCTATCATCTCGTGACCTTCTTGGCCGAGGCCGTGCGAGCCGATTGGGCCGGGCAACCAGCGCCGACGCTGGTGTCAACCTCCTGAACGATTACCAAAACACAGGCGGCTCTTGTCTACCTCCGCCCCAAACGATATTTCGGATATCCAGCCCAAACGCGCGGATCGGTAAGAATGGCGACGACTAAAGGCAGTGGATTGAAATAAACCACGCGCTCGATGGACAATCCATCTTGCAGAATAACTCGGTCTACTGCTGCGCGGCGGCGGTGGTCGATACAACACCTGATCGCCGCGCGCCCGAATCAGTTGGTCGGTCGGCAGATCGGCGCTGGCCTGGACCCAGGGCCCATTACTCTAGCGGCGGTCGAGCAGGACGACGGGCCGCCCCCACACCCTCGGCAGGCGCGCCCGCACCGCCTGCAATTGCCGCACGCCGATGCTGGTGGCCGTCTCACTACTCGGTACCCGCCGGTGATCCAAGATGTACGTCCAGCTACTCACCGGGTCGGGCAGCACTACCAGTGCCGAGAAGCTCCATCCTGGCCCGACCGGTGTGGCATCGGATGGCAAGTTGGATCGGTAGACCAGCGTGCGATCTTTGGAGGTATCGGCCTCTGGGCGCACGATCGAACTGGTATCCAGCCCCAACACCAGCCGTGTCCCGAGCATGCGCTGGGGCAGCAGATCGATAAACAGCCGCAGCAAGGCGGCGCGATCGATTTGGCCGTCTTGGAGCGCTTCGTACAGGCGCGGCCAGGCGCGCCGAAAGCTGGCAGCTTGCGACAACTCCACCAAGGAGCGGGCGGTGACATCGGTCAGCAGGGCATCGGCCAGATCGAACAGGGCATCGGCCGCACGGGTGAAGCAGCCATGAGAGAGGTTGTGCCGATACACCTCCAAAATGGTACAATCCACGCGGGCACCTCTCTAACTGTACATTTCCTCGCCACTTGATCTTGTCACGGATTTCAGCAACTGCCCGTACGTGAACAGCAGCACGAGCACTGATACCCAACAGAGCAGGTCGAAGGCAATAATATACCCGCGCCACCCATAGGGCGGAGAGTCAGCAAAATACCATGGAAATCTGTGGGACCAAAAGGTGTAGACAAGGAACAAGAATACGCCGCTGGTTGTATAAAATATGAGCATTGCCCCGACGTCCAGAGCCACGACCCAAGGCACGAGCCACGCCAAGTATTGAACGCCAAAGCCGGGACTCAAGGTCAGGAACAAGAGGGCAATGAAGCCACATTGCAGAAACAGTGGAACTCTCTGTAAGAACCTATTCATCCAAAACGAAGTGGCGAGAACGCTGGTGAGCGCGACATACTTACCGAAATGGGCATATGCATTGTTAAGCTGTGTAAGCGCATCACTGGAAGAAGAGAGTAGCACCAGTAGTCGTGAAATTCCCCATTGCCCATAACTACTCCCGTAACCGAATACCCGTTGGATGATGAACTGCGGGTCCTGGGGTAGGTACGGCAGCGATCCAGCAACAAAGACTACTGCTGCTGCGGTGAAACACGCGAGTCGCATGCGCATACTCGGGAGGTATAAGAAAATCGTGGGCATAAAGATCACGGGCACGACCTTGATATTCATGCTCATACCGAGTGCAAGACCAGCGATCCCTGGATGATGCCCTCGGGCGATCAGATAGACCGACAGCAGGACAAAGAAGATCATCACGGGGTCGGTGTTTCCGTGGAAGCCTGAGATGAAGATCGAAGCGGGCGCTGCTGCCAGAAGTACCACGGCAGCCGGAGTTACACGCGGACCCAGTTGCGCGCCCAGCAGGTGCCATATGAGTATAACGGTACCAATATCTGCAAGGATCGCCGGCAAGCGAAGCCAGAACGGAAAGGGTACACCAGTCAAGTCCGTCAGCAAGGACATGCTTTGCAGCACATGCACCATAAATGGAGGGTGGTTAAAGCGATCGATCATATAGTACAACTTCAGGCCGCCGAACTGATGAATAGTGGCAGCGAATTGTTCCCATGCGATGACATCGTCAGTTCCAATCGTACTAAGTGCAAGAACGATCTTGAGCAAACCTGCTAGCGTTGCAACAGCGGTGAGGACAGCCAGCCATGAATGGGAGTGGTGCGCTCCTCGTGTCCTATTCACGATTGACTCCTCCTTATGATCACTGGTGGCACGTGGGCGAGTGCCTGTCGCACTGCTGCCAGGGAGTTAAGAAAATTTGTAACCGTTCATGACACCGCAGCGTGACCGTGTGATCGCCCCCATTTGACAGCTGCGCCAACGTCCGGCATACTTCCGCACGATGGAGCACGAGCCACCACCACCCGGCATCCCCGCGAACATATGGGCCGCGCCGCCGCTCTGCATGCCGCACGCCTTGGCGGCCGTGCTGACCATTGTTGCCCAGTACAGCAGCAGATCACGCACCGCCAGGCCCAGGTGGTGGATCTGGAAGCACGCTTGAACCAGCATTCCCAGAACGCGGCTAAACCGCGCTCGTCCGACCCACCCGCGGCGCCGCCGCGTCCCACCCGCACGCCCCGTGGGCGTTCCCACGGGGGGCAGCCGGGGCATCCCCGCTACGCGCGACCCGATCCGGACTTATGGGAAGATTCCAGGCTTAGCATACGAAAAATAGCATTGCAGCTAGGAATGTTACATCGAGCGGTCAAATATCATGCTGCCCGCCTAGGCCTCTCGCTCCATCGTCCTCAAGGAAAGGGAAAAGGTAGGACAAAACCAATCAAGGCAGATGTTGTATATCCTTACTCTCTCTAATGATTCACAAGATACAGTATCCGCTGATACATATCGTTCAACTTGGTTGGCAGCCATGCAAGAGCATCCCGACGCAGGAGTAACAGAATTACGAAGCAAGATCCCAAGAGTATATCAGTGGCTCCATCGCAATGACATAGATTGGTTAAAAGCACACAAGCCACAACGTAAATCAACTTCTTACAGAGGTAGACGACTACGTCCACCAAGAGTAGACATTATCGGGAAGTTATTGTGTTAAATGAGTCATAAAGATACTATTTGACAAAAATGCAAATATATGGTATAAAGATGGGTTCCTATGTACTCATATAGCCGAATGAGGAATTCCATGCTCTCATATGATACCGTTCGTCAGCGACCAGATCAATTTCTTGCATGTACGGGTCTCACAGTCGATGAGTTTGACATCCTATTTCGCTCTTTTTCCCACGCTTGGGATGAATATCGGAAGAAAACATATGTCAATTCGGGAAGAGGAAACCCAAAATTACCAATAGTCATTGATAAGTTTTTCTTTATTCTCTTTTATTATAAAGTGTATCCTATTCAATCAGCAATGGGGGTAATCTTTGGTATAAGCCAGTCTCAGGCGTGTACATGGATTCATATCTTGAGTCCAGTCGTACAACGTACGCTTGGGATTGAAAAATGCCTTCCAGAACGCAATCCACGCAAATTGAAGGAAGCCTTGGAAGCATGTGCGCTGCACGATTTTATTATTGATGGGACCGAACGCGAGCGTCAGCGACCATCCGATCCAAGCGAGCAAAAAGACTTTTACAGTGGGAAACAAAAGGCGCATACATATAACAATATCGTTATTGTTGATGAACATGAAAAAACAGTCGATTATTTGAGTCAAACATATGAAGGAACATACCATGACAAGGCTATCTGTGATGAAGAAGAGTATGAATTTTCTGAGAACTCAACACTTCAGAAGGATCGTGGATTTCAAGGATATGAACCAGAAAACGTTATAACCTACCAACCCAAGAAAAATCCACGAAATGACACGCTATCGATCGGAGATAAGCTCTTAAATCGCGCAATTTCAAGTCCAAGAATCGTTATTGTACATGTTATTTCCGATATCAAGCGATGTCGCATCGTAAAAGACGTTTTAAGAAATACACGAATAGAATTTGAAGATATTGTCATGGAAATCGCGTGTGCTCTCCATAATTTTCGCCAGAAGCTTCGATCACAATCGGAATGTGTAAATATATTCGATATGATATAAAACTTCCCGATAATGTCTCATAGAGATACAACCCCACGCATCGTCTCAGGAGCCGGCCTATGAGTACATCTCAGCCCACTCTGCCCCTGATCTCCTGCATCCTGCCCACCGCCAACCGCCGGCGCTTCGTGCCGCAGGCGATCCGCCTCTTCCTGGCGCAGGATTACCCCAACAAAGAGCTGGTGATCCTCGACGACGGCGCCGAGAGCGCGGCCGACCTCGTCCCCGACGACCCGCAGGTGCGCGCAGGTGCGCTACATCTGGCTGAACGGCAAGCGTACCCTGGGCAAGAAGCGCAACGAGTGCGTCGAGGCCAGCCGCGGCGACCTGATCATGCACTGGGACGACGACGACTGGCACGCGCCGCACCGCATGCGCTACCAGGCCGAGGCGCTGCTCCACGCCGGCGCGGAGGTCTGTAGCGTCACGCAGATGCTGTTCTACGAGCCGGCGACCGGCAAGACCTGGCTGTATTCCTATACGGCCAGGCAGCTCGGCTGGCTCGCCGGCGGGACGCTGCTGTACACCCGCGACTTCTGGCGGCGCGCCCCGTTCCCGGATATGCAGGTCGCGTCCGACACGCGCTTCGTCGCCAACCGGCGGCTCGACCGCGCGGTGGTGCTGCACCGCCGGGCTGTTCCTCAGCCTGATAGCGCTCGGTATCCAGCCGGGCGACGAGGTGATCACCACCGCGTTTACCTTTGCGGCTACGGTCAACGTCGTCGAGCACGTCGGCGCGCGGCCCGTGCTGGTCGATCGCGATCGGGTTGTCGAGGCGCTGATTGGCGAGAACATCGGCGCCGCGCTCCATTACACGCCCATTCACCAGCATTCCTATTACCGCAAAAGGTACGGCTACTGCCCTGAATCCTTCCCTCACGCGACATTCGCGGGTGAGCAGATCTTTTCGCTGCCGCTAACGCCTTCTATGAGTATGGCCGATGCCGAAGACGTCATCCAGGCGGTGCTGAAGGTAGCGCGAGCATACGCGGATTGAGATCGCATCAAACCTCCCCACCGCGACATTCTGTATTTCATCCCTGGCCTTGCCCCCAACGAATACGGCAGTTTCTACGAAAGCTTATGCCAAAATCGCGGGTGGGGCGATCGCAAAAACGGCGGACGACGAAGGCGAGATCACCACGATTACATCGCCGCAAGAAAAAGCACGCCGATTTGCCCTGCCTGAACCATACAACGCCGCTGCCAGGCTCGCCATGAACAAGCCGGCGAGTGAGATTTCGTGGAAGCAGCTGGGCGAAATCGCGTCGGTCAAGACGGACCTGATCGCGGCGGATGAGCTAACCCTCCCGGCGTTAGTGACCTACCTGGACAAGAAAGAGCGGCTGTACAGCTACGATCTATTGAGCAAGAGCGCAGATGTCGGGATCGCCGTACCAGGAGTAGGCCAGCCGGCGCGCGGGGTCGTCGAAGCGCACCACCGCCGGATCGAAGTGCGCCGGCTCATAGCCGCGCGGCAGCCATCGGCGTGTGTCCTCGCCCATGCTCCCCGCCACAATCGCGGCGAAGGCGTGGACCCTACGGCAGTCCGCTGACACGCTGTACGCCTTTGCACCTAGTACAGCTTTCCAGAAAAGCGTTTCCGGTGGTCATCGGCTGGTTCTGCAGTCCTGTGGTTCGGTGGCTGCGGAACCGCAGAACCGCGGAACCAACGGTGGCAGCCCCAACCCGATACGAACTTCCGGAACCATGTACTAGTGCAGCTCGGCGAACATGCCTTCCTGGTTCTGGACGGAAGACGGAAGACGGACGACCGGGCGATTGTCCTCCATCGTCGGTCGTCCGTCGAGCGAACCCGATACGAACTTCCACCGACGTGTACTAGTGTGGTATACTCTCGGGCATGCAGAACCTCGTCCGCCAGCCGATCCGCGCGCTAATCGTCTTCAACCCGATCGCCGGCCAGGCCGGCAACCTCGACCAGGATCTTCAGGCCGTGCAGGCGCTCTGGCGCGAGTACGGCTGGCAGGTGGATCAGCGGCCGACCTCCAGGCCCGGCGACGGTACGCGGATCGCCCGCGAGGCCGCCGCCGCCGGCTATGATATCGTGGTGGCAGCCGGCGGCGACGGCACGGTCAACGAGGTTGTCAACGGCCTGGCCGGGAGCAGCACCGCGCTCGCGGCGCTGCCGGCCGGCACCGTCAACGTGTGGGTGCGCGAGCTGGGATTGCCGCTCCAGCCGCGCGCCGCGGCTGAGGCGCTGCTACGCGCCCAGGTGCGCAAGATCGACCTCGGGCGCGCCGGCGACCGCTATTTCCTGCTCATGGGCGGAGTCGGCTTCGACGCAGCCGTGACCGCCGAGGTGCGCGCGCACGAGAAGCGCCGCCTCGGTGCGCTGGCCTACTTGCTGCGCGCTTTCGACCTGGCCACGCGCTTCCGCGGCACCCCCGCGCGGATCATCGTGGACGGCAAGACGGTGCGCAGCCGCGTGCTGAATATCGTGATCGGCAACAGCCAGCTCTACGGCGGCGTGGTCAAGATCACCGCCCGCGCCAGCCTCGACGACGGCCTGCTGGACGTCTGCATCATCAAGGGTAACAGCCCGTGGAGCGCGCCGTTTCGCGTGCTCTCGATCTTCACCCAGCGCTACAACCTGGATCCAAAGCTCGAATACCACCGCGCCCGCGAGATCAGGATCGAGGCCAGGCGCCCGCTGCCGGTGCAGGTCGACGGCGACCATATCGGGCAGACGCCGATGACGTTTCGGGCGGTTCCCGGAGCGCTGTACGCCCTGCTGCCGCCAGAGCTGCCCGACGACCTGCTGCGCGCCGAGACGCGGCCGCCGCGCTACGCCTGGCGGCGCATGCTCGCCTGGCTTGGCCGGCGGTTGCATCTGCCCAGGCCTGCGAATGGGACGACCGCCGAGCGCGAGAAGGTCGAGCGGCAATGAGAACGCCGGGATATGAACCACAGAGACACGGAGGACATTGAGATTTCATCAGCTTTCTTTATGTATTTAGCTCTTTGGGATGACGCACGCGCCTTGTATGACGCCACGCACATTACTTGTTAAAACATTGAGGAATGAGGTGATATCCGCTTTCCTCCGTGCGCTCCGTGCCTCTATGGTGATGGGGGTTATTCTGCTGGCGGGCTGCGGGCCATCGGCCGCCACGCCGACGCCGCAGCCGGCGCTGGCGCCGATCCGGCCGGGTCCGACCGCGCGCCCCGGCGCGCCCGCACCAACGATCGCCGCGCAGGGCGTGGCGCTGCCGGGGCGGCTGCTGTTCGTGCAGGCGGGCAATCTGTGGCTCTGGCAGGGCGACGCCGGGCGCCAGATCAGCGCCGGCGGCGACGCGTTTCAGCCGGCATGGTCGCCCGACGGCGGGCGGATCGCCTATGTGCGGCGGGTGCAGAGCTACAGCGACGTGATGGTGATGCCTGCGGGCGGCGGCGAGCCGCAGCGGCTGACCGAGAACGGCCCCGACGGCTCGGTCTACAGCTACGAGCGGATCTACCTGAGCATCTGGGCGCTCTACCCGGCCTGGTCGCGCGACGGCGCGACGATCGCTTTCGCGTCGCAGGCCGGTCCGCCGAGCGGCTCGCCGGCCGGCGAGTACAGCATCGCGCTGTTCACGATGCCAGCCGGCGGCGGCGAGCGATCGCAGCTGTACGCCGAGGAGGGCGCGCACGTGGGCCGTGTGGCCTACGCGCCCGACGGCGACTCGATCGTCTTTGCCTATGAGCCGAGCGACGAGGGCGCGCCCACGCTCTACCGCTACAGCCGCGCCAGCGCCAGCGCCGCGCCGCTCCCCGGCGCGATCGCGCAGAGCTACGACCCGGTCTTCTCGGCCGACGGCCGCTGGCTGGCCTTCGCCGCGCGCGACGGCGGGCGCACCGACGTGTTCGCGATGCCCTCGGGCGGCGGCCCGGTCGCCCGGTTGACCAGCCTGGGCGCCGCGCGCGCGCCGGCGTTCTCGTCCGACGGCAAGCTGCTGGCGTTCCTGGCGGTCGCGCCGGGCTCGAACAGCTTCGACCTGTGGGTGGCGGACATCCAGGCCGGCGCCGACGGCGCGCTGCTGGCTGGCGAGCCGCGCCAGGTCACGCACGATATGAAGCTCGACGCGGACTCGGGGATCGCGTGGGGAAGATAGCAAAGGTCTCACCACGAAGACCACGAAGACCACGAAGACCACGAAGATCGCTGGCATATGGCATGTTCAACCTTCGTCAACTTCGTGGATTCCGAGTAGCTGAGCGACGTTCTAGCTTGCGTCGCCGTCCTCGCGCTTGGCGTTCGGGCTAGCTGCTCACGGCGGTGGCGTCTGTGCGATATCCGGCGGGTCATCCGCTATCTCTACCGGCACGACCGGTTCGCTGATCGTCGGTCCCGTTGCTGGAGCCGCTGGCGTTGCCTGCGCCGATGGCGCCGCTCCCTTATCGGCGGGCGCGCCCTGCGCCGGCGTGGCTCCCTTGCCGGCTGCTGCGCTCTGCGCCGGCGCCGCTCCCTTATCGGCGGGCGCGCCCTGCGCCGGCGTGGCTCCCTTAGCGGCTGCCGCACCCTGCGCCGGCGGCGTGCCCGCGCTGGCTGCGGCGTCCTGCGCCGGTGGCGCTGTACCATCGCCGGCTGCGGTGCTCTGCGTCGGTGGCGCTCCGCTGCCGGCTGCGGTGCTCTGCACTGGTGGCGTTGCTCCATTGCCAACTGCTGTGCTCCCGGAATCAGATGTTGGCGTATCGTTCTTCGGGGCGCCATTCACCGGCGCCGCGATCGCGTTGGCTGGCGATTTGGTTTCGGTAAGTTTCGCAAGCACTTTTGCTCGCAGGATATCTAGATCGTGCGTTTCCAGCGCGTCGATCGCGCGCAGCTCGTGAAACATCTTCAGCCAGTGGTCGCGCTCCTGTTGGCGCTGCTTGTTAAGCGCTTCCAGGATTGGCTGGATATCGGCGCGATTGCTTGCCAGATAGAGCAGTAGAAGCTGGTCATGACCTGCTTGGATGAGCTGGTTATAGAAGTGTACCTGCGACTGAAAGAGCCCCTTCTGCTGGTTATCTGTAACCTCTTGATAATCTCCTAATTGCTTTGAGTGGTCATAGTTGCGTGTCAGCGCGCGCATCCTGCGGGCGTGGTTGCGCTCCTCCTCTTCCAGGTCCAGCGTAACGAAGTAGTCAATAATCTCGATATTGCCCTGCCCCACATATGTCTTCGTCAGAATACTTTTCGCCTCATCGTAGATCCTTGCTTCGGCGGCCATGCACTGATCGGCCTCAAACTCTCTGGCTACCACTCGCAACATCTTGACCAGCCGCGGCTCGATCACCGCGCGTGCGTTGGTGATCTTTTGGCGGACAATCTCAATCGGCTTGTTTACCTGGTAGGTGACGTGCGCCTCGGCCTGAAAGTCGACCCCCGGAGTCTTGCTCGGCAGCCTACATTGAAACGTGAATGTCTGCTCGGCCATATCAACCCAGTACGCCGACTGATAGCTACGCCACTCGAAGAGACTCAGCTTTGCACGATCGTTCTCCGTCAACGCGATTGCCGGTATCCGGTTCTGAATCAAGACCATGGCCAGGCCCGGCTTGAGCTGCGGGCGCAACCAGAACATCCACCAGGGCGGCAGATCTTCCCTGCCGAGAATTGGGTTATAGCTCGAAGTTGTCATACACAAGCCTCCTTCGCGAACGAATCGCGGCCGATTGTCGCGCTGATACTTACAGCCGACGCGCATTGCTGCTTGCGGTCGCCGGCCCAGCGAGCGAGCCAGTAGCGCAGCCGCAGCCGCTCGCGCTCGTCGCCTTCGCCGACCAGATCGGCGATCAGCTGGGTGAGCGGCGGCAGCAGCGCGGGGTCGCGGTCGGCGGCCTGGAGCCAGCCGCGCAGCGCGGCCAGGGCCTTCTCGCGCGACACCTGGTGATTCAGCGCGCGCCGCCAGAGCGTGCAGATCTGGCGACTGCAAGTCGGATCTGTAGAGAGCTGGAGCAGTGCAGGCGAGTCAGATTCTTGATCGCTGTATCGGATCTTGGCCTCTTGTGCGAGATTAACGAAGATCAGCAGCCCCGTTAGCATCACGCCGCGCGTCT
>WNGB01009999.1_pt1 | contig 13224 bp, 8 predicted proteins | sample 5400681 | NCBI WGS metagenome assembly WNGB01 (sample SAMN13153367, study PRJNA577476) | soil metagenome | isolation source: 115 cm soil or saprolite under grassland replicate 2 | place: USA:California | collected 2016-06-15 | reverse complement strand
CGACGCGCCAACGCGCCGGCGACCAGGCCCTGCTCGACCTCCAGCAGCTCCGGCGTCGACCAGCGCCGCTCCCCAACCGTGCGGTCGGCGACCACGCTGACCGCTCGCTTCTCGAGGAACCGGTCCGCCAGGCCCTCGAGCTCGGCGCGGCCGGCGCCGACCAGCTGCTCGCCGAGCGCGGCGATCACCTCGGGCCGCGCGAACGTGGACGCCTGCGCGGTCAGGCCCCGCGGCCCGGCGACCCGATCGAACACCCCAGCAACCACCTCGGTGGTCGCGCCCGTCGTCGTGGTGGCGGCCTGGTCGTCGCCGGCGGCGGCGGGGCCGCTACGGGCCTCCCGTTCGCGACCAACCACCCCGCGCAGCAACTCCGGAACGTCCACACCGTGCTGGGCGGCCTCGGCGCGCCACCGCTCCGCCAGCGCGGCGGGCGCCTCCTGCCGCTTGGCCTGCCGCGTGGTATGGACCGCCCACTTGACCAGCTTGGGCGTTCGCACCCGCCCTTCGGCCTCCAGCCGCTCCACCTCGCCGTCGATCGCGTCCGCCCGCTTCGAGAACGCCTTGAGGAGGTCATCCGGCATGCCGGCCAGCTCGCGGTTGCCCCACCGATCCGCCTCACCCCAGGCGACCCCCAGCGACCGGGTCAGGGCGCGCTGGTAGGCGCCCCGGTAGATCGCGTCCGCCGCCAGCCGATGCCGGTACAGGTCGCGACCATCCAATGCGGTCCAGCGACCATCCGGCCCCTGCACCCGGTTCGCCACGATGACGTGCGTGTGGAGCAGGGGGTCGCCCGCCCGCGAGGTCCGATGGTCAAACCCGACCGCCACCAGCCCATCGCCAGCGACATGCTCACAGCCGCCATGCCCACGGCGAGCACCGACATGCTCCTCCAGGTAGCCCAGCGCCTCCCGGGACGCCTCATGGTGGGCGTCGAGCACCTGGCTGGCGAGCCGAGCATCCCCCAGGCCGTACAGCAGCGACACGCTCTTGGTCGGCCGCAACACCACATCGAAGGCCGGCACACCCCGCTGGCCATGGGCGCGGCCGAGCAGCTCGCCCGTCTCCGGGTGGCGACCGTGGAAGACGTTGACGAACCCCTCGGTGGTCGCCGTCCCCTGCTGGCCCAGCGCCTGGGCGCCACGCCCGAGCCAGCGTCCCGGTGACTCGCCATGCCCGCTGAGGTACTCCTCGCGGTTGTTGGCGACCTCGCGGACGTAGTAGTCCTCCCGGCCAACCGACAGCTTGGCAATGTCGGCGACCATCAGCCGGCCCGCCGCCGCGCCTGGTCGCCCACTCGCTGTTCGTGGTCGGTGGTCGTGGCGAACCGCTGCCTGGCTGCCTGCCGGCTCATCCCCAACAGCCGGCCGACCTCACCCCACGACAGCCCATCCGCCCTGGCGGTCGCCACGCGCCGCTGGGTGATCGCCGCCAACGCCCGGCCCAGCGCGTACACCGCCGAAAGCCCGGTCTGATCGCTGGCAGTCGTCGGGGTCTGGACCTGCTCGAGGGCGGCCAGCAACACCGCTTCGGCGTCGGCGAACAGATCCGGGCCGGCGAAGGTGACAACTTTGGTTGTCGCGCGGCTGGCCGTCCGGGCGGGCTGGGGCAGCCGGTCGTGCTGGCCAAGATCGGCCAGGACCGCCGCCCGGTAGCGCAGTGCTGCCCGCAGGCAGTTGGCGCAGTTCTTGTGCGCGGCGCAGCCTGGCAGGGGCGAGGACTGCCGGCGGTACTGTGCGCTCCATGCCATCGAGTCGGCACTGGCCAGCAGGTGGCCGTAGCGGGCAAGGCCCAGCCGCTTGACCCCGAACCCGTGCAGCCGCAGCCCCAGGCCGGCGAGGGTGGCGACCAGGTCGCCGATCTCGGCGGTGGCCTGCCGGCGACACACCGACCCCAACCCCACCACCGGCACGCCCGCCAGATCGACCCCGGCCGCCTGGTACAGGTCAACGCAGGTCAGGTAGTCACCGGTGGTCCAGCCCTGCAACACCGGGATGAACGGCACCTCGGGCGCGAGCGCCCGCAACTCCAGGTAGTTGGCGACCGTGCGGCGCTGATGCTTGGCAATAGTCAGGCCGGTCTTGGCGAGCATGACCGGCTCGCACATCCAGTCCTGCGGCGCCGCCCATTCCAGCCGGCCGACCTGGTCGGCGTAGCGGCGGACCGCATCGGCGTACTGCTGCGGAGACGTTCGGAACTGCCCGTACTCCGCGATCTCCGAAAACGCGCCCGAGTCCAGCGCCCACGGTCCCCGCGCCTGCGGCAGCGCGCCCGGCCCCAGCTCGGCGAGGCGGCGGTGGCTGACGAACAGCGGCACGTCGACCCTGGCGAGCCAGTTGGCATGGTGCGCGCCGAGGTAGAAGCGCGTCCCGCCCGTCACCCCAACCATGCTTTGCAGCACCCTCTCGCCCGCTCGGCGAGCGCCATTGCGGCACCCTGGTGCATTGCTCTCCTGCCTTGAATTCGATGGTACGCAGGAGGCGACGACGGGAAAGCGAATGTGAGTGCTGTCAGGATCAGGTCAAGGTCTGACGACGTGCGCTGCGTTCGGAGCATTGTTCCTGGTAGTCGGCTTGATGAGTCTGGGATAGCATGCCAGGGGTGGCCAGGGACATGAGTTGTATCATGGTAACTTGAGGGCTGATTTTCACACCCTAACTGACGGGTTTCCGCTCACGAATGACCAGCGTTTCCCCTGGTCGGCACAGCGCATATGCCTAGCTACTTTGGGAGCAGGGGGTCGCCGGTTCAAATCCGGCCGTCCCGACCAGAAAGAGCATCACCCCCCACATCCTCGAGCGTGGCGACCGGCACCCACAATCGTGCCCAGCGGCCCCTATTCGGGGCTGTTCGACATCGGCGGGTGCCGGCTCTTCCTGCGCTGCACTGGCCGCGACAGCCCCACCGTGATGTTCGAGGCCGGCTGATCACCAACGACGAAAGGTCGGCTCGACCCGCATGATCGACGAGACGGGATATCCGGGCGCTCGCTGCCGCCACAGCTGGGACGCCCGGGTGTCCGGGCAGCGATGACGGCGTTCATGGGGCAGGCTTTGGCCAGGCGATGCTGGTGGGCGCCGGCCTCATTGCGGCTGAGGGGTCTGGTGCTGCGCCGCCCGCCCTCCCGCGACGTTCCCGCCCGCCCCGCACAGCCGCAGCGCCGTCCGCAGCCGACCGCCTCGACCTGAAGGCCATGCGCGGAGGGAGGTGGCGACCGGAAAGGGTGCAGGATGGAGCCATCGGTGACCAGCTCACAGGGCCTGACCAGGCGTCCTCCCGTCGGACCGACCGCACCGGCGCCAATCGCATTCCTGATCCTTGTGATCGGCCTGGCAGGAAGAATGCTGCGCCGGACCCCGCCAAGCGCGTAGCCAGGAACAGAGCGGCGCCACACCCGATCACCGCGAATGGGCTACCTCGCTACGCTTCTACCTACGTTCGCGCGCCGAGCATCAGTCGACCTTGGAGGCGAGATGGAAGAACGGATCGTGGTGGCTGACCCCGTCGAGGACCCGCAAGGCTATCAGCGGGAGCTGCTGGCGCTGCTGGGCGGGCAGGACCCGGTCGTGATGCTGACCGCGACGCCGCTGGCCGTCCGGGAACGGACGAGCGGGCTGTCCGAGGCCCTGCTCGGCAGGCGGCCCGAGCCGGCGGAGTGGTCGGTCGCGGAGCTGCTGGGCCACCTGTGGGACGCCGAGATCGTCTACTCGTTCCGGGCGCGCTCCATCCTTGCCCAGGACACTCCCCAGCTCGCCGCCTTCGACCAGGACGCGTGGGCGACCCTGGCGCAACCGGTGTTCGCGGAGCTGCTCGACGCCTTCACGGCGCTTCGCACCGCCAACCTCGTGCTCACCAGGCACACACCCGAGGCCATGTGGGGCCGCGTCGGCATCCACGAGGAGCGTGGCCCGACGAGCTTCCGCCTCCTGACCGAGACCATGGCCGGCCACGATGGTGCCCACCTGCGGCAGCTCGAGCAGACCATCACGGCGATACGTCGCTGAGACTCACCCGGGTGAGCTGGCACCGCGGGACTTCCAGGAACCCCGCGCCAATCGCGCACCAGCTCGAGAATGGTACCCTCGCCGATGTCCCAGCGGCCGGTCGGCCGCGCGCCCCAGCGGGTGTAGCTCAATGGTAGAGCTCGAGCCTTCCAAGCTCGTGACGCGGGTTCGATTCCCGTCACCCGCTCAACTCGCCTCGCAAGCGACAGGGGAACGCGAGACCGTGACGGTCGGGTCGCCTCCTGAGCTGGGATGATTCCCCCCCAAGACACCACCCGCAGCTCGGGAGGCGGCAGCGCCAAGTGTGTTACAAACTCATTTACAAGGATCAGCTACAAATGACGTAGCGCAGCTACGTAAAGCAGCGGAACGGACGCTATGCGCGAAGCTGACACGCGGAGCACCCCGAGCATTGAGGAAGTCGCTCGGCGTGCCGGCGTCAGCGTCAGCTCGGCCCGCAACTACTTCTCCCGCCCCGAGGTGCTGAGCACGCAGACCCATGCGCGCCTCAAGGCCGCTGTGCGCGAGACGGGCTACGTGCCGCGTGGCAGCCCCGCCGGCCTGGGGCGCCGGCAGCTCGGCCACATCGGCTATGAGGTGCCGCGCGCCGAGGACCTCGGCGGCAACACCATCTTCAGCCAGCTGCTCCTGAACCTGCTGTGGGCGGCACGCGCCGCCAGCTTCCGCCTGCACCCCTTCGTCACCGACAAAGAGCCCGGCTCCCGCGCGCCCCACTACCAACGCATGTGGGAGCAGCGCGAGGTTGGCGGTTTCATCCTGACCGACCTCGCCTATGACGACGAGCGCGTCGCCTACCTCCAGGACGCCCAGGCACCGTTCGTGCTCTTCGGGCGGCTCGGGGATGAGGCCGGCTACTGCTGGGTCGACAACGACAACGTCGCCGGCTCCATGATGGCCGTCGAGCACCTGGTCCAGCAGGGCCACGAGCGGATCGCCTACCTCGGCTGGCCGTCATCCGATGCCGTCGCGGACCGGCGCTTGGAAGGCTACCGGCTCGGCCTGGCCGCGGCCGGCAACCTGCCGGAGTGCGTCGAGGTGCAGAGCTACGGCCAGGTGGCCCTCGAGCAGGCCCACAGCCTGCTGCGCCGCTCGCCTCACCCGACCGCCGTGGTCGCCGCGTGCGACGAGTTCGCCTACGACGTGATCCGCGCCGCTGCCTCCCTCGGTCATGAGGTCGGCGGCGGGCCAGGCCGGATCGCGATCGTCGGCTGTGACGACGCTGCCCTGGCCGAGCGGACGGTGCCGACCCTGACGAGCCTGCGCCAACCGGTCCAACGCATCGCCGAGCGAGCTGTTGCCCTGATCATGGCCAGGATCGACGACCCGCGGCTCGAGGCCCATGCTCTCGAGCGACCCGAGCTCATCGTCCGCGAGAGCTCGCGGGCACGCGAGGCTCAGCACAAAACGGCCCCGCCGGCGCGCACAAGGCTCAGGACTCGAGCGTCGCCTCCACCGTGATCCGCACGTTGTTGCGGATGGCGTTGGAGATCGGGCAGCCCAGCTCCGCCTGCTCGGCGGCAGCCTGGAAGCCGGCCTGGTCGAGGCCGGCCACCACGCCCCTGACCTGGAGCGCCGAGCTGGTGACCTCGAAGCCGCCACCCTCCTTGGGGTCCAGCGAGACGGTCGCGGTGACGTCGAGACGCTCCGGCGGGTTGCCGGCGCCGCCGAGCGCGAACGAGAACGCCATCGCGTAGCAGGCCGCGTGGCTGGCCGCGAGCAGCTCCTCCGGGCTGGTGCGGCCGTCCGGCTGCTCGACCCGCGACGCCCAGGTCACCGGATACTTGCCGATGCCGCTGCTGGCGAACTCGAGCTCGCCGCCTCCCCTGGCCAGCGAGCCCTCCCACAGCACATGTGCCCGCCGTTCGGCAGTCGCCATCATGGCTCCTTTCGGTACAGAGAGACCTTGCGCTTGCAAGCACCGGAGAACCCTAGGACCGCGACGGCCTCGCTGTCGAGACCGGCGCGTGCCCCAGCAGGCGGCGCACCACGAGCCCGCCGAGCGCGTTCAGGAGCGCGACCAGACCGAGGAGGGCAAACACCGCCGCCAGCCCCCACCGGTCGGCGACCAGCCCGCCCGCGGTGCCGGCCAGCGCGCCCACGCCGAACGACAGCGAGAAGTAGGTACCGTAGGCCGCCCCTCGCCGGCCCGCCTGGGTCGCGCGCGACACCAGCTGGTTGCTGATCGGCTGGCCGACGAAGATGAGCACGCCGAACAGACCGGCCAGCAGCAGGCCGAGCAGCCCCGCCCCTGCCCAGCCGACAGCCACGCCCACGACGATGGCCCCGGCGTACAGGCCGGCGTAGCGCAGCGCCAGGGAATGCCCCTCCCCCTCCGCCAGCCGCCCGCCGGCGAGCTGCCCCGGCACGCCGAGCAGGAGCACCGCCGCCGAGAGGGCGCCGCCCTTGGCCGCGGCCGCCTCGCCGAGCCCGCCGACCTGCGCGAGGAACGCCGGCAGGAAGACGACGAAACCCTGGAAGACAAAGCCCTCCGCCACCGAGAGGAGCATGATCGTCCCGATGGTCACCCGGCTCCGCTCCGGCGGCCCGATCGACCGCTCCGGCGGCAGCGCGCGGTCGAGCGGTACCCCGCGCCTGACGGCCAGCAGCACGAGCGCCGCGGCCACCCCGGCGAGGGCGTAGCTGGCCCGCCAGGTCCACGCTGACGCGATCGCGCCCGCGAGCAGAGGAGCGACCGCCGTGCCGAGGTTGCCCCAGCTCCCGTGCTGGCCGAGCACGCGCCCGCCTCCGGGCACGTTGAGGGTGATCTCCGCAAGCCCGGAGGGGTGGTAGAGGGCCCCGGCGGCACCGAGCAGCCCGAGCGCCAGCGCGAGCCACCAGATCCCGGGCGCGGTCGCGGCCAGCAGGCAGAACACGACGGAGAGCCCCGCGAAGACGCGCAGCAGCAGCGGCGCGCCGAGACGGTCGACCAGCAGGCCCCCCGGCAGCGCCCCGAGCCCGTACAGCATGGTGCTGACGGTGGCGATCGTCCCCAACGTGGTGAACGAGGACCCGAACTCCGCCCGCAGGGTCACCAGCACCGCCGGGAACACCAGCACCAGCCCGTGGCTCAGCGCATGGGATGAATAGATCGTCCGCAGGCGAACTCCGCGCTCCGGTTCCGCCCGATCGCTCATCGAGCGAGTATGCCAGAATTGCCTGAAGTCACGGCGGCAGCTCTTTCGCGTCCCCTCGAACTTGAACCTCGCGCCGCTCTGCTGCATCCGCGCGAAATAGCCGGGCACCTCGTTTGCCGGCGCTGGTGCGAACCGCGGTCCACCATTTGCGCGACGCGCACTGGATCGCTGCGGGCCTCCCATGGTTCGCTGCCGCCACGAGGTGGCGGGCCGGGGTCAGGCAATCGTCCCGGCCAATGCAAGAAGAGCCCAACCCCGCCCACCCCTCGGCCGGACGGGTCGGTGAGCCGGCCGATCGAGAACAGCCAGGAGCACATGGGGGCTGGCGCGCGGCGTCGCTGAAGGCGACGGGCACACGCGGCTGCCAGATCCTGCCCTCGAGCGCGTAGCCGGGCTCGTCCGGTAGCGCAAGCAGCTCCTCGGCGGCGGCCATGGCCAGCGCGGAAACGGCGGCGTCGAAGGCATCCTCGCTCGCGGCCGCCTGCCGGCGAAACTTGGGCGTAATCGGCACGCCCGCCACATATCAGTCAATGTCGAACTGCTCGCCCAGGCCATCCGGGATGCGATGCCCGCGGTCGTAGTGAAATTACCGGCCACCTCCCGAGCACCGGCCCAGTCAACGGGCTGGGGCGAGCAGCTCGACATCTCTTCCATCGGCACGGAAGCGGACGACCTGAAGTGTCCCTCGGCCGAGGCGGTCGCGCGGTCTCCCCCACCACGGTCCTCCAGCTACACCGGGTCCTGCACGATGGGCTGAACCACGCGCATCGCCGGGGTCTCGCCCCACGCAACGTCGCCGACCTGGTCAAGCCGCCGCACAAGGATGGAGACGAGTTCGTCACCCCTGTCGCCCGCGCAGGCGTGGCGGTTCCTCACCGCCGTCAAGAGCAGCCGGCTCGAGGCGCTGCGCGTGGTCGCGCTCCAAGTGACGAGGCAACCTCAGGGGTCAGGTCAGCCCCCCTCGATGGTGCTCTGCGACACAAGCGCTTTCCTACGCCGCGCTCGGCCCGTACGATCTGCCGTGTCGTCGAACACTCCCCGGACAGCTCCATGATCGGCGGGACAAAGGCTGGCCTCGCGGGGCAAGGGCGGGAGGTCGAGGTGGGGACCATGGCTGCATCCGCTGCGGCAGCTCCAGGCCGAATCTTCATCAGCTACCGGCGGGAGGAGACCGCCTACCCTGCCGGCTGGCTGTTCGACCGGCTCGCTGAGCATTTCGCCGCCGGCCAGGTCTTCAAGGACGTCGACTCCATCGAGCTGGGCGACGACTTCGTCGAGGTGATCACCACCGCGGTCGGATCATGCGACGTGCTGCTGGCGCTGATCGGTGATGAGTGGCTCACCATCACCGACGAGTATGGACGGCGTCGTCTCGATAACCCCGATGACTTCGTGCGGCTGGAGATCGAGGCTGCCCTGGCGCGCAAGGTCCGCGTTATCCCGATCCTGGTTGACGGAGCAAGGATGCCCAAGGCCGATGAGCTGCCGCCAAGCCTTACCATGCTGGTGCGCCGGCAGGCACTCGAGCTCAGCCCCAACCGCTTCGACGCCGACACCACGCGGCTGCTCAAGGTGCTGGAAAGGACCCTCGCCCAGGTGCAGGCCCAACCGGCGGTGGCGGCACCGGCCCCACCAAGGCTTGAGCTGTCGGCTACAGTGCTCGATTTCGGGCGGCTCCCCCTACACGGCCACTCGCCTGAACGAAGGGTCCGGCTCGGCAACGCCGGTGGTGGGACCCTCAACGCGCGGGTGACCACCCAGGCGAGCTGGCTCCAACTCCGCCAATTGAGTGACGAAGTCGCGCTGGCTGTGGACACCACGGCGGTGGGCGAGCACCAAGGCGTCGTCACCGTCGACAGCGACGGCGGCTCGGCCAACATTCGCGTGCTGGTGCTGGTCGACCCCAAGTCGCTGCCTGCCTCAGAGGCTGCTGTGATCCCACACCCTGAAGCAGTGCCCGAAAAGCTGGAGGGCACTCGGCCCGGCGCGGAGCAGGATGCGGCCCTCTCCAAGCCCGCACCGGCCCCAACGACCACAGCCGCGGCACCCAGTCTGACGACCTCGGCCGGTGGGGCGGTCGCGGGACCAGCCCCTGAGCCCACTCCGCCCCCTGCCGGCGTCGACCACCGTCTTCTGGTCGCGGGCCAACTGGCGATCGTGGGCGCGGGATTGCTGGTCGCGGGCTTGTTCCCAGCTTACGTGTCGACCGATTCCCTATGGACGGGCCGCCCTAGTGATCGGCCTGATATGAGGTGGTACGCGCTGTATGTGCTCTCCGTGGCCATCCTCGCCCTCGGCGCGGGCGTCTGCATGCTCATACCTCGCACCAGACGGTTGATCGGCCCGGGGCTCCTACTGGGCATCGTGGCTGCCTCGACCTGGGGACTTCTGTTCTTGGCCAGCGACCGGCTGGAGTACAAGACCGTTCGGTTCGGCGACGCCTGGCGGTTCGAACTCGTCGCTCACCTGGTCTTGGTGCTCGCGGCCTGCCTCGCCGGACTCGCGCTGGCACGAACTGCTGAGGTTCGTCTCATGCGCCGACCTCCTCAGGGTGAGCTTGCGTGGCTTGTGGTCCTCCTCGGTGGTGCCGGCGCGCTGGCGCTGCTCTTCCATGACCAGAACCTCTGGCGCATCCCCTGGCCTCCCAACCGCTGGCTTGTGGCGCCGTCCATCTGGGCGACCGTCATGGCGCTTGTCGTGCCGGCATGCGCAGCGGTAGCGGTGCCGCGCCTGTTCGGGGTCGCCCTCCTCGCGGGTTGGATCGGGGGCAGTGCGGCCATCTTCCGCTTCCACTACTTGTGGGACCGATACCAATACGGCGGGCACATTGGTGCCAATCCGATCATAACGTTCGGATTCACGCTGCTCGCGCTCTTGGTCGTAAGTGTCATTTTCGCTCGGGCTGCTCCAAAGTCCCAGGTCGAGCGCGCAACAGGGCAAGGCAAGCGTTAGAGCGTCGGAACGGCCGCAAACCGGACCTCGGCAAGCCGTCAACCAGCATCGTGCAGCGGGCGCCCCGCGCGTGCAGGCACACGTTGACAGGCTGGCGGGCCTCCTTGACCTTGTCGCCCTTCATGTAGGCGACGTCGACCAGCAGTCGGTAGTGCGCGAGCACGGCGGCGACCCGGCCGGCGACGCCGCCGCCGATTGCTCGCTCCTCATCCCGGTCCGCGAGCTGGCTCCCCTCGGGGTCGCCGAGGAGGAGCCGCACGCGGACGCCGGCCCGGGCCTTGGCGCGCAGCGTCGGCAGCCAATCAGGGTGCTCCTCCGGCAGGAACAAACCGGCGAAGGCGAGCGCGTCCACAGACCGCTCGGCCTGGCGGAGCAGATCGGTCCACAGGCGCTTGGGCACGTCGGTGCGCCGCGGATAGGTCGCCACGACCTCGATCCCGGCCAGCGCTGGCCGCTGTCGTCCAGCACCTATCATGGCCAGCTCAACCGCTGGTGGCCGCCTGCGACATCCACGACGAGCACGGCCGCCGGGTGCACCTGACCCCGTACCAGTGGCGCCACACGTTCGCGACCCGGCTGCTCAACCTCGACGTCCCCCAAAGAGGTCGTCCGCCGGCTCCTGGACCACGCCTCGCCTGCCATGACAGACCACTACGCCCGGCTGCACGACCAGACCGTGCGGCGCCACTGGGAGCAGGCCCGCAAGGTCAACATCGCCGGCCAGCAGGTCACGCTGGACCCCGGCGGGCCGCTGGCCGATGCCGCCTGGGCCAAGGACCGGCTGGCCCGCGCCAGATCCGCCGGCTACGCCAGGAGAACCAGCGGCGACGCGAGCAGCTCGCCATCGCGCACGGCGAACTCAGGGCAGAAAGGCTCCACGGCCAAGCGGCACTACCGACTCCCTCGCAGCAGGCCAAGTCAGGAACGATTGGCCCCTGCCACTGACCTCTCGTGCAGCCCGTCCTGTTCAGGCTGCCGAAGGCGCTGTCCGCAGGGCAGTTGCGCTCTTCTCGTCCGCATGGCAGCCAGCGAGAATCAGCACCACGAACGTGTGCAAGGAGACAGGAGTCCTCGCCGAGAACAGGCTGACCGAACCGAGCAGCGGATCATGAAGGCCGCTGCGACCGGTGCGCTGGTCGACCTGCGGACTGGCACGCCAGAGCTGGACGACCCGACCAAGGGAGCGACCCTGGAACGCTGCCCGCATCGTTCGGGCAGAGGTGCTGGTCGAGCTGCTGACCGATGCGCGGGAACCGAACGCCGTGCGACTACGGGCAGTGAAGCTGCGCGGAGCACGGATCACCGGCGTGCTCGACTTGGAAGCCACCACACCGGTCAGCCCGCTGCTGCTGCAGGACTGCTACTTCGAGCAGCCGCCAACCTGCGGGAGGCGCAAGCCCAAGCCGTGCGCCTGCCCGGCTGCCACCTGCCAGGACTTGCCGCCGACCAACTGGAGACCCGCGGCGACTTGGAACTCACTGATGGGTTCAATGCCGATCAGGTGAACCTGATTGGGGTGCACATCGGTGGTGGGCTCAACTTCAACGGCGCGACGCTGAACAATCCGGCAGGGGCAGCCCTGGACGGATCCGGGCTGATCGTTGACCAGAGCATGAGCTGCAGCGATGGGTTCACTGCCAACGGCGTGATCCGCCGGATCGGCGCCAAGATCGGGGGTCCGCTGGCCTTCACCGGCGCCGAACTGAGCAACCCTGACGGACGGGCGCTCAATGCCCAGGGCATGACCGTCGGCTACGGCCTGTTCTTGGGCAGCGCCATCAATCACTCCGGTCAGTTCATCGCCCGGGGCGGGGTACGCCTCATCGGCGCGCACATCGATGGCTTCGTTAGCTGTTGGGACGCGACGCTCTACAACCCTGGCGGGATTGCCCTGCATGCCCTTGGGCTCATCGTCAGAGAGAGCCTGCGGTTTGACGATGAGTGCACCACCGCCGTTGGCGAGGTCCACCTCAGCAGCGCCCGCATCGGGACCCTCCTGACCTTCGATGGTGCGACACTCACAAATCCGGGTGGCGCTGCGCTCACCGGCGAGCGGCTGGTGGTTGGCCAGTCCATGCGCTGCCGAGAGGGGTTCACGGCCCACGGGACGATCAACCTGACCGGCGCGCAGATCGAGGGGGTCCTCGACTTCACCGGCGCCGTGCTGGACATGCGGTTCCATGACCTGCACCACAGCGCCGCGACGCTGCTGCTCGAGCCTCGGCATCCACCCGAAGGTGGTCAGCGAGATGCTCGGGCACAGCCAGATCGGCTCACGTTGGACTTGTACTCCCACGTAACCGCTACGATGCAGCAGCAGGAGGTAAGGGCCCTCGACGACCTCTTCGGAGACCAGCTCTGACGTTAGGCAGTCAGTTAGGCAGTCAACGGCGGTCGCCGAGGGCGAAACCGCAGGCCAGCGCCCGTAGCTCAGTGGAGAGAGCGGCGGACTTCTAATCCGCGGGTCGGGGGTTCGAATCCCTCCGGGCGCACCAGCGCAAACGCCTCTCTAGCTCGCCTTGCTCGTCAATGACTGTGTCAATGAGACGCTATCCTACCGGCATGGCGAAGCGGCGCAGACGTGGTCACATCCGCCGACGTGGGCCGGCGAGCTTTCAGGCGCTCGCCTACGCCGGCCTCGACCCGATCACGAAGAAACCGCGGTACCTGGCCGAAACCGCCCCGACCCACGCTGAGGCAGAGAAGGCCCTCACGCGGCTACTCGCCCAGGTCGACCAGCAGCGCACCCCGGCGACGGCCGCAACCGTCGCGCATCTGATCCGCCGATGGCTGGAGGTTGCCGACCTGGAGTTGACCACCCGTGACGGCTACGAGGGCTACATCCGGCGCAACATCCTCCCCGTGCTGGGCGAGACGCCATTGCGCCGGCTCGACACCGCGACTCTTGATCGTTTCTACGCCCACGTTCGCGCCCACGGCGGACGCTGCCATGTCTGCGCCGCTCGTGCCCGCCAGGGCCTCGCGCCGCTCCGGCCGGGCGAGCGCTACCGCCCCATGCCCGATGCGCCCGAGGTCACGCACAAGCCCGACTGTGCCCGAGGGCTGCCGCTTGCGCCGTCCAGCGTCCGCCAGGTCCACGCGATCATGCGCCAGGC
>WNGB01009996.1_pt1 | contig 13225 bp, 17 predicted proteins | sample 5400681 | NCBI WGS metagenome assembly WNGB01 (sample SAMN13153367, study PRJNA577476) | soil metagenome | isolation source: 115 cm soil or saprolite under grassland replicate 2 | place: USA:California | collected 2016-06-15 | reverse complement strand
GCCACTCAGCGTCCCGTTGGTCGCCCGGTCTCCGCAACCCGCCCGGTGCTCGGCAGCTTGCCAGGCGCCGCGCAGTGCCGACCTCGGCAGTGCCAACTTCGTGACATGGGATCTTCCGGTCCGTTGGGAACCCTGGATATACTGCCTGCCACCTGCTAACTGCCTTATCTCCGGGAGGGGGAGCATGCGTCCAGCCCGGTCCGTCCGCAGCCTGTTCACCAGCCCGCTGCTCATCGTGTGCGCGACGCTGAGCCTTGGCGTCGTCACTGGTTGCGGCGGTACGGCCGCGCAGCCTACTCCCACCACCGCAGCGCCGACCGCCGCCGCGGCCGCGCCCGCGCCGAGCGCCGTGCGGCCACCGCTGGCTTCGCCATCACCGGCGCTGGCATTGCCGACACCCGCGGCGCCGGCCGCGGTCAGCAGCCCCGAGCCCGAGCAAACCTACGAAGTCCAATCGGGCGACACGCTGCTGTCGATCGCCGAGCACTTCTACGGTGATGTCACGAAGTGGCGTCGCATCTACGACGCCAACAAGGACGTGATCGGCAGCGACCCCGACAAGCTCAAGCTCGAAATGAAGCTGAAGATCCCGCCCAAAGAGGGCTGAGCCGACCGGCTGCTAGTCACAGTCGCATCACCGAGCGGCGCGCGATACGCGATTGCGACGCCGTGTAGCCCGGCAAGCGGCCATGGCCAAACTTACGATGGCTGAGTGCGTCTGCCGTTCCCGCGCATCGGCGGGCTCGTTGTCCTGTTGCTCGTGACCACCGCATGCGGCGGCAGCGCGCGCACCACGACAGCTGACCTGGTCCCGCAGCCAACACCCGATCCCACGCTCGATGCCGTGGTGCGCAGCCTGCCGCGGATGCTCGCAGGCGTCCCCGCCACACCCACCCCGACCACCGCACCAACCCTCAAGCCCAAGGCGATCCCAACGCTCAAACCAACAGCGCCACCCCCCAAGCCCACGCTCAAGCCACCCGTTTCGCCCACCGCCACGCCGAAACCCCGCCGCTGAACCCGCCCGCTGCCCTGCCAGAGCGGCGCCTTCGCAGCCTTTCTCGCCGTACGCCCGCGCCAGACCGCCGGGGCAACGCTTGCGCAGCATCACGCCGTTCACCCGAGGCAGCCCCGCGGGGGCGCGGCGCTTGCGCAGCCTCGTCCCCCGTCCCAGTTTCCGGGCGGCAGGCGGCCAGGTCGGCGCTTCGGCAAGCTTCTCCACCGTGCGAGTAAGCCAACGGGAATACCCACCACCAAGCGGGTGGTTGCAAGTTGCGTCGGTATACTCCGGCAAGGCAAGGAACGCGATTTTCATGACCCAGAACGGAACTGCAGCGGAACTGTGGGATGTCGTCATCGTCGGTGCCGGCCCAGCGGGCATGGCGGCCGCGCTGTACACCGGTCGCGCGAAGCTCAAGACCCTTGTCCTGGACCGCATGGGCGCCGGCGGAGGCCAACTCCTCAACACCGAGCTGATCGAGGACTACCCGGCCATCAAGAGCATCACCGGCAGCGACATGGCCCGTGCGCAGGAAGAGCAGATCAAGGAGTTCGGCGTCGAGATCACGTGGGGTGAAGTGGTCGCGTTCGAACGCCGCGGTGTGCACCACGTCGTGAAGACCGACGATGGCACCGAGTACGAGACCAAGACGGTGATCGTGTCCACGGGTGGTCTGCCCCGCAAGCTCGGCGTGCCCGGTGAGATCGAATTGGCAGGCCGCGGCGTGAGCTACTGTGCGATCTGCGATGGCGCCTTTTTCAAGAATCAGGTGCTGGCGGTCATCGGCGGCGGCGATAGCGCCGTCGAGGAAGCGACCTTCCTCACCCGCTACGGCGAGAAGGTGTACATCATCCATCGCCGCGACGAGTGGCGCGCCCAGAAGCTCCTGCAGGAGCGCGCGATGAACAATCCGAAGATCGTGCCCGTGTGGAACACCGTCGTCGAGGAGATTGGCGGCGAAGACAAGGTGCAGTGGCTGCGCCTGCGCGACGTGAAGACCAACGAGGAGCACCAGATCGACGCCGGCGGAGTCTTCATCTACGTCGGGTTCATGCCCAACAGCGACATCTTCGACAAATCGTTCAAGAAGGATGCGCAGGGCTTCATGCTGACCGACGATAAGATGGAGACCCACGTGCCGGGCTTCTACATCGCGGGCGACGTGCGCAGCACCTACGTGCGGCAGATCTCGAACGCGGTCGGCGATGCGACCACCGCGGCGGTCGCCGCGACCCGCTACATCGAGGAGCTCGACGCCACGGGAAAACCTGAAGAGGCCGAAACGGTCGAGCGCCTCGCCGTCCAGGCCTGAGATCGACTACGTCACGGTCGCGCGGCTGTCCGAGATACCTCCGGGCCGCATGTTGCTTGTGTCAGCGGGCGACCGCCAGTACGCGCTGGCCAACGTCAACGGAACGCTACACGCGCTGGACAACAACTGCCCGCACAATGGTGGGCCGCTCGCGCGGGGGATGCTGAACGGCGCCGAGCTGACCTGCCCCTGGCACGGCTGGACGTGGGACGTGACGAGCGGCCGCAACTGCTGGCCCGGGTCGAACTGGCGCGCGATGCGGGTGCCCGTGCGCATCGTGGGCGAGGAGATCCAGCTGCCAGTACTCTGAGCTTCGAGTGATTCATCGAGTAGTGGCGCCCAACCCGGGCCCGATGACGCTGACCGGCACCAACACCTACCTCGTTGTCGCCGAGGGAGCCGTGGCGGTGATCGACCCGGGCCCAGACGACCTGCCTGAGCACCTGGAGGCGATCCTGTCGGCAGCCGAGCCCCTCGGCCGCATTACTACGGTCCTGGTCACCCATCGCCACAACGATCACCTGCCGCTGGCGTTCCCGCTGTGCGAACGCACTGGTGCCACGCTGTGTGGCCACGCAGGGCTGCCCCGTGTGCAGCGTGCTCTGTCCGACGAGGAGGCCTGCTTTGGCTCGTACGTGGCGCTGGAGACGCCGGGCCACACCCGCGACAGCCTCTCGTACTGGGACCCAACGTCGCGCGACCTCTTTACGGGCGACCTGGTGTTGGGAACGGGCTCGGTGATCGTCGACGATTCCCCTGGCGCGCTGTCGGACTACGTCTCCTCGTTACAGCGACTGCTCGCATTGCAGCCACGCACGATCCACCCCGGCCATGGCCCTCTCGTCGAGGACGCCCCCGCCAAACTTCAGGAGTACATTACCCATCGGCAGCAGCGCGAGCAGCAGGTCATCTCGGCGCTCCTGGCCGCGGGCTCAGCGACCGTCGAACAACTGGTGGCCGCCATCTACATCGATCTGGCCCCCAACCTGGCCCCAATGGCCGCCCGAAATGTCGGTGCCTGCCTCGACAAACTCAATTCCGAGCACCGCGTCGTCAACGACGGCCCCACATGGCGCCTGACGTCCTGACACCGCGCGAGTTCTGCCAGCTCCAGCGGCAGCTGGTCGAGCGCATGGCCATGCGCAAGAAGCGCAATGTTCAGATGGCCCCGATGCAAGCACTCAAAATCGCCCTCTGCGAGCATGTCGAAAGCGCCAACCCCGACATCGGGCGATTCACCGCCACCCTGGCCGAAGCCGTGCAAGCCGTTAGCCCCGACCAGGGCACCGGCCCCGCGCAAGCCGTAGCCAGCGACCTCCAGATGGACTGGGACATGGCCTGCACCAGCCAGGGCTTCGTCACCTGGCTGCGCGACGCCGCGACGGCAGGTTCAGCCCAGGCGCGGGCCGAGGGCACCTAGTCTGTTTCGCCCGCAAGATCCGCGGTGGTTGTCGTAACATCCCGCTCGGGTAGGGCCGCCGCTGTGTCGGGGCTTCCACCGGGGCCTGCTGCCTACGAAAACATTCACGAGCACGATGGCACCGGACTCTACAACGAGTGGGGCGTACTTGATTACGATCCCATAAGCGGTACGTACGCGCCGAAGAAGCGCTTTTATACCTCCGCGCAGTTCTTCAAGTTCATTCAGCCCGGCGCGTACCAGATAAGTGACACGGTCAACAACAGCAACGTGAAAACCAACACCTTCTATGACTCGGCAACGGATAAGTTCACGATTGTTGGCCGCACTATTGGCGCATCGCCGGTCACGTTGACTGGCGTCCTCAGCGCGATCAACGCGCCCGGGCCGTTGTCCTTTTACGTCACCAATGCCAGTGCTGATCTGTCGCGCGGCGCAGGCGTCGCGGTCACCAACAATCAGTTCGTCGTGGACATCCCCGCCGACAGCATCTTCACGCTGACCAACGTCGACCAGAGCACGCCGCTGCACAGCCCGCAGCCCACTTGGACGTCGACTCCGCCGACGGCGGTCACCCCGACCGCGACAGCCGTGTCCTCGAGCAGCACAGTAACGGTTACGTTCGACGATGCGGCGCTCGTCGGCCAGAATCGGACGCTCAACGGGCAGTACCCGGCGAGCGTTATCGATTGGGGGAACAATCAGTGGTATCTGTCGGGGCCATGGGAGCAACTAACAACTAGAAGTATCAGTTTCAATGGCGCATCACGGACGTCCGCTGTTTTGACGTTTCTCGCGCCGAACACGCTCGTTGCCGCGCAGGCGTACAACGGCGGCACCGCCAACTCTCGCGTCGACATCACGTGCGCTGGCAATCCGAACGTGAGTGCGACCGTCGTGCTCCGAGCCGCGCCCATCACGATCTCGACGGGCTGGGTCAGCAACTGCGCCTCGGTCACGATCGCTTCAACCAACGGGTGGAATACCAACTTCGACAATCTAGTGATCGGGTCAGCAGGTGCGATTTCGCCGCTACCTACGGCGACGCCAACCGCGACGCTGACGTCAACGCCGACGCTGACTCCGACGTCCACCCTAACGCCTGCTCCGACGCTCACCCCGGCCGCCACGCGCACGCCCACGTCGACCCCGACGGTGACGCTGACGCCGACGGTCACGCCGATGCCGCAACCCGTAAACGGCACGCTGGGCAGCACCGCGGTCGGAACGCGAATCGACTCGGTTGATTCGAACTTCATGAATGGCTCGCGCATTACCACGGGTGCGCAGTCGATCGCGGTGCGCTCCATGAGCGTGTTCGTGGCGACCATCGATAGAGCGGTAGCAAATAGCTCGTACCAGCTCGCGATCTACACCGAAAACGCTGGTCGACCCGGCACGCTGGTCGCGTCGACAACTAGCGGTACGCTGGTCACAAACTCCTGGAACACGCGTTACATCACGACGACCCTGGCGCCAAATGCGGCCTACTGGCTGATGTACAACACGAATGGTCGAACAGCATCGGTGAACAAACATGCGCTATGACAATGCCACGGCGGGCTCGGGGGCGTTTTCGGCTGCGCAAGTTCCGTTTGGCAGCTGGCCAAGCACCTTCGGCAACGCGACCACCGGCGTCTGGCGCTACTCCCTGTACCTGACCTACTGAACTCCTGACGTCTCGCGCCGCCCACACCGTTCCTGTGGGTCAGTACTGTGGATCCTCGTGGTCCGAGCTGTGTCGCGTCCGTAGTTTGACACCGACCGAATATGAAGGGGGTCGGACAGGATATGACCGGGGAACAGGACCGCCGGTTCGAGATCTGGCTGCTCGGCGGGCTGCGGGTACGAGTCGTTCGAGGGGAGATCAACCACTTGCTGCGTTCGGGCGCGTGCCGCGGCACTGTTGAAGATCCTGGCGTTCGCGCCAGGTCACACGCTGCACCGCGAACTCGCGCAGGACCCTCTTGTGGACGGAGCTGCCCGCTGTGGCGGGGACGAACCAGCTCCACGGCAGTTGCATGGACTGCGCCGCCTGCTCGAGCCCGACCTACGCGATGGGCGTGCGTCCAGCAACCTGGTGCTGCAGTCGAGTCTGTTGCGGCTGAGCAGCACATATGCATCTGTATGCGCAGCTCGGTGAACGCTCCCAAGCGCTGCACCAGTGTTAGCGCCCGCAGTGTGCGCTGCGGCGTGAATCAGGAGTTCGAGTCCGACGGGCACAGCGCCGAGTACCCGACCATACCCAGCATGTCGAGCCGCGGCACAACGGTACGTAGGTCGCCCCCTCTCCGAATGGATAGGCCCGCTCCTGCCCGTTGCGGCGATGTTGGCTAGTCCTGTTCAGCCCTATACCTGCAGGCATGACTCTTTCTACTTCGACCAGCGGCCTGTTGGCTAGCCTGTCGGACGAGCTCGCGGGCGCGGTCGAGCGCGCGGGGCGATCCGTGGTGGCGGTCAACGGGCGGCGGCGGTTCCCGGGCAGCGGCATTGCCTGGACCGCGAATCAGGTCGTCACCGCGGCGCATGTCCTCGAACGTGACACCGATCTCAGCATCACCTCCCCCGAGGGGACGCAACACGCAGCGAAACTTGTCGGCGGCGATCGCGCCAGCGACCTGGCCGTACTGGCCATCGAGGGTGCTGGGCTCACGCCGATCGAGCGCGGGCCGACCGAGCTCGCCGCGGGGCATCTCGTCCTGGCCGTAGGTAGGCCCGGAACGCCGACGCCAATCGCCAGCTTTGGCGTCGTCAGCTCCGCCGGGGGCGCCTGGCGGACTGCCCAGGGTGCCGTCCTCGACGCGTATCTCCGCGCAGACGTGGCGCTGCTGCCGGGGCTATCGGGCGGAGCGCTAGCGGACGTTCAGGGCAGGGCTGTCGGCCTGCTGAGCTCGCAGCTCGCCGGCGGGGACCCCGTCGCAATTCCGATCGGCGTCATCGACGGGCTCGTGCAGCGCATCGTCAGCGGCCGCTCGCTCAAGCGTGGGTATCTCGGGGTCAGCACGCAGCCGGTCGAGTTGCAAGAAGGGCTCCGCCAGCGGCTCGGACTCGAGCAGCAGAGCGGGTTGATGCTGCTCGGGCTCGAGCCAGGCGCCGCCGCGGACCGCGCCGGGCTTCTGCTCGGCGACATTGTGCTGGCCATCGGCGGCCGCACCATCGAGGATGGCGAGGCGCTGCAGATGGCGCTCGGACCCGACGCGGTCGGCAAGCCCACACCCGTGCGAGTGATCCGCGGTGGGCAGGTGCTCGAGATCTCGGTCACGCCGGCCGAGCGTCCGATCTAGGGAGACAGGTTCAGATGGCGGTACTTGACGTTCTTGCTCGAGCCGCGGCGGCATCCGACGCCGTGGCCGAGCTCAGCCGTGACGTCGCGCGCAGCGTGGTGCTGGTGCGCGGCTCGCGCGGCAGCGCTGGCTCAGGGGTGATCTGGGATCGACGGGGGCTGGTGATCACCAACCACCACGTCGTGCACGGGTCTTCGGCGGAACTCGTGGTGGCTGACGGCCGCCGCTTGGTCGGCCGTGTGATTCGCCGCGCACCTGGCCTGGACCTGGCGGCACTCGAGGTCGAAGGTGACCTCGGGCCAAGAATCACGGTCGGCGACTCGGATGCGATGCGCGTCGGCGATCTGGTCCTCGCCGTCGGCAACCCGATGGGCGAGCGCAACGCGCCCAGCCTGGGGATCGTGAGCGGCGCGCCCGACGATGTGTTGCGTCTGTCGATCACGCTGCGCCCAGGCAACTCGGGCGGGGCGCTGGTCAACGCGCGCGGCGAAGTGGTCGGCATCCCGCACCTGGTCGCGGGCAGCGGTGTGGCCATGGCGGTGGCGAGTCGAACGGTTGCTCGATTCCTATCGGGCCACACGGTCGAGAGCGAAGGCGAGCTGTTCTGGGTGTAGTCGTCCAAGTCGGGCATGCCCTCTGGTGTTACGCTTTGGTGGGTCCGCGAGGGAGAAGGCATGCCCGATTACCTCTACGACATGCTGGTCGTCGGCTCTGGGCCAGCGGGGCAACGCGCCGCGATCCAGGCCGCCAAGCTGAACAAGCGCGTGGCGCTGGTCGAACGCAAGTCGGTCATCGGCGGCGTCTGCATCAACACTGGCACGATCCCCAGTAAGACCCTGCGCGAGGCGGTCCTGTACCTGTCTGGCTATCGCCAGCACGGACTGTACGGCGCCTCGTATCAGGTCAAGCAGAACATCACCATGGAGGATCTGCTGTTTCGCACCGACCACGTGGTGCGTCATGAGATTGACGTAACACGCCACCAGTTGATGCGCAACCAGATCGAGGTGTTCTCCGCCGAAGCGTCGTTTCTCGAGCCGCACCTGATTCGCTTGACCGAAATGGATGACAAGGATGGGCGCTCCCCGCGTACCATGCGGGACGTCTCCGCCGCCCGCGTCGTGCTCGCGACCGGGACCGAGGTCACCCGCGACGCCAACATTCCCTTCGACGGCAAGAAGATCTGCTGCAGCGACGACATCCTCAGCCTCGACCACCTGCCGCGCACGCTAACCGTCGTCGGCGCAGGCGTGATCGGCCTCGAGTACGCGAGCATCTTTGCTGCGCTCGGCGTCCGCGTCACGTTGATCGACAAGCGGCACCGACTGCTGCCCTTCGTCGATGCCGAGATCACCGACACCCTCGCGTACCACTTGCGCGATAGCCGCGTGACGCTGCGTCTGGGCGAGGAAGTCTCGAGCATGGAGCGCATGACCGACGCCTACGGCGAGCGGGTGCGCATCCACCTGGCCAGCGGCAAACAGATCGTGACCGATACCGCGCTGTACAGCGTCGGGCGCACGGGCGCCACCGCTGCGCTCAATTTGGAGGCCGCGGGTGTGCCGACCGACGATCGCGGTCGGATGACGGTCGACGAGCACTTTCGGACGTCGGTGCCGCATATCTACGCGGTCGGCGACGTCATCGGCTTCCCTAGCCTCGCGTCGACCTCGATGGAGCAGGGACGTCTGGCGGCGTGTCACGCCTTCGGCATGGAGGCGACCAGCGTGCCGGCACTGTTCCCGTACGGGATCTATTCGATCCCCGAGATTTCGATGGTCGGTCGGACCGAGGAGGAGCTGACCGAACAGGGGGTGCCGTACGAGGTCGGCAAGGCCCACTATCGCGAGATCGCGCGCGGCCAGATCATCGGCGACAGCACCGGCTTGCTCAAGTTGATCTTCCATCTCGACACCCATGAGCTGCTCGGCGTGCACATCATCGGCGAAGGCGCCAGCGAACTGGTCCACATCGGCCAGGCGGTGCTGGCGTTCGGCGGACGCATCGAGTACTTCGTCAACACGGTGTTCAACTACCCGACCCTGGCCGAGTGCTACAAGACCGCCGCGTTCGACGGCGTCAATCGGCTCGGCACAGCACCGATCGACAGCCCGGAGTTCGCCCCCGCCTAGGCCCGCTAGACGCCCCGATCAGGGGACGCCACTGGGCCAATCTCCGGCCGATGATGTTGGTATATGGCGGTTGCGCAACTGATCGCGGTTGGTGGACTTGCGCTCGCGGTGGTTGGCGGCGCGACCGCGACCGACGCGGTCTCGCTGCGTGAGCTGGCGCACGCCGTGAACGTGCCCGTGCTGAGTGGCGCGATTCTGCTGGCGCGTGAGGCGATGCCGAACAACGTCGCGCACATGCTCGAGCCGCTGGCGGCTGTGGTCGGTTTCGCGCTGGGCGGCGCCTCCTGCTTCGGTTGGCTGCGCGTGACTGTTCACGCGCTGGCTAGAGAGCGAGCCGGGCGCGTCTTCGTCTACCCCGAATCACAGCCGCTGCAACAGCTCGCCGCCTAGGCAGCGGGCGCTTGCCGCGCCACCGTGGCGGCAGCTGGCAGCAGGATCGCTGGACATTCGGTGGCGCGCGCGGGGTGATGACCGGCGTTTCGCACGATGGCGGCGAGACATGGCGACGCACGTTCGCCCACTTCACGCGTTGCGCGGGCGGCACCGCCGCCAACAACGGCAACTACGAGCGCGCATCCGATCCGTGGGTCACCATCTCACCCAACGGCATCGCTCACCAGATCGCGCTCAGCTTCGACTTCGTCGACGACACGCACCAGGCGATTCTGGTGAGCAGCTCGTCGAACGAGGGCGACGGCTGGACAGATCCTATCGCCGTGCTTGTCGACACCGACCCCACTCTTATCGACGACAAAGAAACCATCACGGCTGATCCGCTCAACAGCCGCTTCGTCTACGCGGTCTGGGATCGGCTCGAGTTCACCGACGCGACCCAGACTGTGCTCACGCGTGGTCCTACCGTGTTCTCGCGCACGATCAACGGCGGCCGAACCTGGGAGCCGTCACGGGAGATCTACGACCCTGGGCTCGATGCCCAGACGATCTCGAACCAGATCGTCGTCCTGCCCAATGGGATCTGGTCAATCTTCTGGTGCGCTTCCTGCACGCCAACGAGGGTAGTCCTGCCCTCGACGATGTCACCCTGGGCGTGATCCGATCCCACGATCGCGGCCGCACCTGGTCCACGCCGACGATCATCAACACGCTACAGACGATCGGCGTCACCGACTCCAAGACCGACGAGCCGGTGCGCACCGGCGGCATCGTGCCCAATATCGCCGTCGATCCCCAAACGGGGATCTTGTATGTGGTCTGGCAAGACTCGCGCTTCAGCGGACACGAACGCGACGGGATCGCATTTTCGACATCACGTGATGGCGGCTTGACCTGGTCGGCGCCGGTGCAGATCAACAAGGCCACCCGAGTCCAGGCGTTCACGGCGTCGATCGCGGTGACCGACGATGTGATCGCCGTCACCTACTACGACTTCCGACGCGACAATCGCGACCCAGCGGTGCTGCTCACGGACCTGTGGCGCATCATCTCCAACAACGGCGGTCGCACCTGGCGAGAGGCGCACGTGGCCGGCCCATTCGACATGCGCACCGCGCCATTCGCGAGCGGCTTTTTGGTCGGAGATTACGAAGCCGTGGGGCACACACAGAACGACTTCCTGCCGTTCTTCGTCATCGCCAACTCGGGCAATGTGTCGAATAGAACGGACGTGTTCGCCACGCCGATCGAGAGCAATGACGAGGCTGACGGTGCCGCTGTCAGTGAAACGAGCGTAGTCGACCGCGGCTGGCAGCAGCGGGTCAACTCGCACCGCGAATCGGGTCGCGGCGATCGACACTAACCGCCGATCGGTGGGTGGCCCCTGCTACACACGCAACGCCACCGGACGGTTTGAAACCTCTTCGCGGCCTGGTGCCCCCAGCCGGATTCGAACCGGCGATCTCAGCCTTGAAAGGGCTGCGTCCTAGGCCTCTAGACGATGGGGGCGGCGCTCCTGATTGTAACGTTTGTTGGATGCGGGTCCGCTTTGCGCCGAAGGTGCCCGTGGGCTGGCTCGAGCAGCTGTACCGTCGGGATGCGCTCGGGATACAGGACGGGGAGCTGCTCGAGAAGGTCGCGGCGCGACTCTACGCACGGTGTCGAGACGTGCTCCTGGTCAGCGATTCGCGGGTGGCGTGCGTTGAGTGCGGGGCTGAGTTCGAGGTGCGGTGGATTGGGCAGCCTGCTTCGACCGAGTCGTGCTGCCGCGGGTGTGGCTGGGCTATCAGCGCTGGCGAGTACCACACCAGCTTCGAGCACCAGGATCTGCTCGGGATCAACGCCCGCTCTGCATTCGCGGAGTTCGTGGCTGAGCTGCCCGGGGCACGGGGCTATCGCGCGCGCATGCTGCTCGTCGATCGACTCGTGCACGCGGTGCACGTCGGTGGCAACACGGTTGCCAGGAACCTCGTCGAGGGACGACCCCGCGAGGTTATGGCGCGGCTCGATGCCCTGGCGCAACGCTAGTCCTGGAGTGCGATCTCCATCTGACTGACGCGGTCGGGATCGGCCAGCATGTCGATGCCCACGATCCTTTCGCCCACGATCGTGAACGCGAAGACCACGCGCGGCGTGCCACCGGGAGCCCAGACCAGGCCAGGCGTGCCGTCGATGAGCGCTGGCTGCGCTGCTCGGGCACGGCCCGCGAAGATGTTCGCGACCGCCGTCGCACCCTGCAGCTCGCTCGACATACCTGAGCGCATGGCTGCGTCGTCCGCGCGCAGGATGACCTCGGGATCGAGCAGTTTCAGGAGCGCCCCGAAGTCGCCCCCACGCGAGGCTGCCAGGAAGGCGTCGACGATCTCTCCTTGCCTCGTGCGATCGGCAGCGTGAGCCGTGCTTGCGCCTTGCACGCGGCGTCGGGCGCGGCTCGCCAGCTGCCGCGCCGCCATGGGTGAGCGATCGACAATCGTGGCGATCTCTTCGAAGGGCACCCCGAACAGGTCGTGCAGCACGAAGGCGGTCCGCTCCGCGGGCGCCAGCGTCTCGAGGACCACGAGCAGAGCTGGCCCGACCGCGTCTGCCAGCACGGCCTGGTGCTCGGGGTCGACCCCGTTATCGTGGGCCACGGCTGGCTCGGGGACCTCGTCGGCGAACTGAGCCTCGCGTCGCGCCTTACGCGAACGCAGCATGTCCAGGCACACCCGTGCGACCACCGTTGTGAGCCAGCCGCCGAGGTTCTCGACCCCGCACGCGCCCGATCGGCTCAGCCGCAGCCAGGACTCCTGGACGGCGTCTTCGGCCTCTCCGAGCCGAGCATGCGGTTGGCCACCACGCGCAGGTGGCTTCGGTTCGCTTCGAATCGCTCCGCCAGCCAGTCGTGTTCAGCCATCGGTCACATTCCCTCGAGCCGTTCCGTCATACCTTTGACGCGTCCAAGGATGCGGATGTGACCGCGAGGAAGAGCTCTCATGGCCAAAAGCATCGGACTGATCGTGTATCCCGTCGAGGACTTGGCTCGCGCCAGGGCGCTGTACCAGACGCTGCTGGGGGTCGAGCCGTATGTGGATCAGCCGTATTACGTTGGGTTCCGCATCGGCGAGCAGGAAATCGGGCTGGATCCGCAGGGCCACAAGAAGGGCCTGACGGGTCCGATCGGCTACTGGCCGGTGGAGGACATCAAGGGCAGCCTGAAGTCGCTGCTGGAAGCCGGCGCCGTTCTGCACCAGGATGTCACGGGGGTTGGGCAGGGCAAGCTGATCGCGATGGTCAAGGACGCGGACGGCAACGTCACGGGTCTCATCCAGAGCTGACGGCTCTTAAATGCGAAGGGCCGCTCTGTTGTGAGCGGCCCTTGGGTTAGTAGCGGGGAGTGGATTCGAACCACTGACCTTCGGGTTATGAGCCCGACGAGCTACCACTGCTCCACCCCGCGTTGGGTGTTTGGGAGTATAGCCCACAGGAATGGGGAATGCCAGACTTCCCGGACTCGTGTGGCGACCCAATGGCCCTGGCACCGGCCTATTTTCCCAGGGCTTGATGACCCGAGTATCGTGGGCGCTGGAGCGTTTCACTGCCGTGTTCGGCATGGGAACGGGTGGGCCCACTCCGCTCTCGCCACCAGGACCATTGGGTCGCCACACGAGATGTTTGTTCGTTGAGCAAGGCATCGGACAGAACACT
>WNGB01015928.1_pt1 | contig 13228 bp, 11 predicted proteins | sample 5400681 | NCBI WGS metagenome assembly WNGB01 (sample SAMN13153367, study PRJNA577476) | soil metagenome | isolation source: 115 cm soil or saprolite under grassland replicate 2 | place: USA:California | collected 2016-06-15 | reverse complement strand
CTCCCCCATCGCGACGTCAACCGCCGGCAGCGCCGCCGCGCTCGTGGACCCAGGTGCCGGCCGGCTCGCACGCAGGTCCTCGATCCGCGCCTTCAGGTCTTCGATCGGAAGCTCTCCCGCGTACCGTCCGGCGACCGTGCCGTCGGCGTTGACGAACACGAAGAACGGGAAGCCGGTCAGCCCGTTGGCCTTGGCGGCGCTGCCGGAAGCGTCGTCGACGAGGACCGGCAGCGGCCAGCGCTCCCGCTGCAGCCAGGCGGACGGGGGATAGTTCGGCCGGGCGTTGTCCGTGCCGGTGGACACGCTCATGAGCGCGACGCCCGCCGGCGGGCCCTCCCGCTCCAGCCAGCTGGTGAGCAGGGGCACCTCGTTGCGGCAGTGGGGGCACCAGTGGGCGAGGAAGATCAGCACCTGCGGCTTGCCGCCGGCCGCGCTGGTCACCTGGCGACCGTCGAAGCTCGTCCCGGACAGCGCCGGCACGCGCCGGCCGACGGCCGGGTCGGTCGCGGCCGCGTCCTGTGGTAGCGACGGGAGCTGGGCGCCGCTGACGGTGACCGCCGCGCTCTCGCGATGCCGCGAGGACACCTGACCGGACCGGTCGGAGCCTGGCCTGGCCAGCACCACGGCGACGATCGCGAGCAGGCCGACGAGGACGCCGGCCCACAGCAGCGGCGGGACGCCCCGCCGCCGGCCGCGCCGGCCCCTGGCGGTTGGTGGGTTGCGCCGCGCCGCCGGGCCCGCCTGCCTGCCAGCCGCCGGGCCGCGCCGCGTCTGTGCCTGCCTGCCGCGGGATGGGCTCATGGGAACGCTCCTCGAGGCGGTCGGACCGGCTCGTCGGCGACGGTCCGCGGCATGGCCTCGCGGGTGGCGGCCTCCTCCTCCGCGCCGACGCGGCCCGCGACCAGGAGCAGCACGGAGACAAGGGCGAACGCCGACAGCGCCATGGTGGGGATGGTCAGGTAGCCGAAGGTGTTCACCCAGATCAGGCTGCAAGGGTTGGCCGGGTCGCATGCGCCGGTCTCCAGGTTCGGGAATCGCTCGACCAGGATGTGCCAGGCGGAGATCGGCATCCCGATGACGCTCAGGACCAGGGCGTGGCGCCGAACGCTGTGGTCGTCCCGCAGCGCGGCCAGGCCGAGCACGGGAACCAGCGGGTACATCGCGATGCGCTGGTACCAGCAGAGCTGGCAGGGGACGAAGTGCGCCACCTCCGAGTAGTAGAGGCTGCCGAGGGTGGCGACGGCGGCCACGGCGAAGGCCAGCCACAACGCCGACGGCACGATCGCGCCGGCGAGCGCGTCGCGCAGTCCCGCCGCGCCAGCCGACCAGCGGGAGGCGACCGTGAGGACGACCGCCACGAGCACGGCTATCTGGGCGGTGACGGCGAGCAGGGCGAGGAAGACTGAAACGGTTCGTACGTCGGGCACAGTATGGTTCGCTCCTTCGAGGGCCGACGGGACCATAGCTCAGGCCGGCACGGTCCCGTCATGGTCCTCGGTCACCTGACGGCCGGGCTTGATGGCCCTATCGTTGCCTATGGACGGGCCGCCCCAGCCCGGTCCGGCGGCAGCTTCGTCACCGCCGTCCGGCTCGGGCGCGAGGCGCCGATCAGCCCTTGACCGACCCGGCGAGCAGGCCGCGGACGAAGTACCGCTGCAGCGCGAAGAACACGATCAGCGGGATCACGATCGAGATGAACGCGCCAGCGGTGAGCAGCTCCAGGTGGCTGCCGAAGTTGCCCGCCATCTGCGCGAGCCGCACGGTCAGCGGCGCCACCTCTGGCGTGCCGCCAGCGAAGGTCAGCGCGACCAGCAGGTCGTTCCAGACCCACAGGAACTGGAAGATGGCCAGCGACGCGAGCGCGGGTGTGGCCAGCGGCAGCACGATCGACCTGAAGATCTTGAAATGGCCGGCGCCGTCGACCTTCGCCGCTTCCATGAGGTCGCGGGGAAGCTGCGCGATGAAGTTGTGCAGCAGGAAGATGGACAGCGGCAGCGCGAACATGGTGTGCGCGATCCACACCGGGAAATACGTCCCGCCGAGGTTCAGGCCCGGGATGATCGTCGCGCTGCCGATGTGCACGCCTCCGGAGAAGAGCTGCAGCAGCGGGATCAGCGCCATCTGCAGTGGCACCACCTGCAGGGCGAAGATGGAGAAGAAGAGCGCGTCGCTGCCCCGGAACCTGATCCAGGCGAGCGCGTACGCGGCCATCGACGCGAGGCACACCGGGAGGACCACGGCCGGGAGGGTGATCGCCATCGAGTTGACCAGGTAGGGCATGAGCCCGCCGCTGCGCCCGAAGCTGGCCTCGAAGAGCACGGTGCTGTAGTTCGACAGAGTGAAGCTCGGGTGGGTGAAGAACGTCCACCACCCGGTCGCGGCGACGTCCCCCGCCGGCCGTACCGACGTGACGAGCAGGCCGAAGGTGGGGAGCGTCCACAGCACCGTCATGAGGATGACGAGGGAGGACGCGACCGGGCTGCTGAACGACCGGCGCACCGCCTTGACGCCCGGCTCGGTCCGCCGGGTGGTGGCCTCGGTCTCGACGGCGCCGACGCTCATCGGATCGCACGCTCCTTGTTCAGCTGGACGATGTTGTAGGCGACCAGGGGCAGGACTCCGATGAACAGGATCACCGCGAGCGCGCTGCCGCGACCGATGTTGAACTGGACGAAGGACTGCGAGTACATCTCGTTCGCCAGGACCTGCGTGCCGAAGTTGCCGCCGGTCATCGTGCGGATGATGTCGAAGAGCTTCAGCGTGGTGATCATCACCGCCGTCAGCACCACGATCAGGGTGTTCCGGATCATCGGCACCGTGATGTAGAAGAACAGCTTGCGCCCCTTGGCGCCGTCGATGCGTGCCGCCTCGATGATCTCCTCGGGGATCGCCTTGATGGCGGCCGACAGCACCACCATGCAGAATCCCGTCTGCACCCAGATCAGGATCACCATCAGCAGGAAGTTGTTCAGCGGGTGCGACAGGATCCAGTTGGGCGGATCCTTCCAGCCCAGCGCCATGACGACCTGGCTGAGCAGGCCGACCTGCGGCTGCGACGGGTCACGGGCCTCGTAGACGAACCTCCAGATGATGCTCGCCCCGACGAACGAGATCGCCATCGGCATGAAGATCAGCGACTTGTAGACCGCCTGGCTCTTCATGCGGTCGACCAGCACCGCCATCGCCAGGCCGAACCCCGTCGCCACGAACGGCGCGACGATGATCCACAGCGCGGTGTTGAGCAGCACCTGATGGATCGCGTCGGTGGTGAAGGCCCAGTCGTAGTTCGTGGCGCCGAGGAAGCGGGTGCTGTCGTCGCTCTTGAGGCTCAGGTAGATCGTTCGGATCGCGGGGATGACCAGGCCGATCAGCAGCAGGCCGACGGCCGGACCGAGGAACACGATGATCGTCAGCGGCCGCGACAGGCGGCCGGTGGCCCGCGACGCCGCGAAGAACACCAGCAGCATGATGCCGAGGAAGGCCGCGATGGTCGCGAACGTGTTGGTGAACTTGATCGCCGCGTCGGACAGCGCGGAGTCCGCGAGCACCGTCGTTCCCCACATGGACGTCATCCCTTCTCCTCGGCCAGCGGGCATGGCCGCGGGTTGCCTTCAGGACCCGAGCGTCGCGGCCCGGCGGGTGGTGCCGGGCCGCGACGTCGGCATGCTCAGGGCCGAGCCGACCCGGTGATCAGGACGGCCAGGCCGCGTCGATGTCCTTGGCCACCTGGGTGATCGACTGCCCCTGGGCGAACCAGGCGGTCATCGACTTCCACTCCTGACCGGAGCCGACCGCTGCCGGCATCAGGTCGGAGGCGTCGAACCGGAACGTCGCGTTGGGGTCGGTGAGGTACTTGGCCGACAGCTGGTCGACCGGGTCGGTGTACAGGGCCTTGTCGACGCCCTGGTTGGCCGACACCCATCCGCGCGCGGTCTTGACCCGGCTGGCGTGCCACTCCGGCGTGGACAGGTAGTTCTGCACCGCCTGCACCTCGGGACGGTCGGAGAACGCGGTCAGGAACTCGCCGCCGCCCACGACCCGTGTGGACACCGAGCTCGACTGCGTCGGCAGGTAGAAGGCCATGATGTCGCCGGTCGGACCGATCGTGGTGCCCTTGGGCCACTGCGCCTCGTAGAACGATGCCTGCTGCAGCATCCAGCACTTGCCGGACAGGATCGGCTGGCCGGCGTTCTGGAACGTCGTCGTCGCGATCGACTTGACGTTGCCGAAGCCACCGTTCACCCAGGCCGGGTTCTGCATCCAGCCGGCCACGGTCTGCAGGGCGGCGGTGATCTGTGGCGAGCTGAAGGTGACCTCGTGGCTGACCCACTTGTCATAGACGTCGCCGCCGTACTGGCCGAGCACGACCTGCTCGAGCCAGTCGGTCGCCGGCCAGCCGGTCGCCGTGCCCGAGGCGATGCCGCCGCACCACGGCTTTCCCTTGCCGGAGCTGGCGATCTTGCCGCTGAGGCTCATCAGGTCGTTCCAGGTGGTCGGCACCTTGTACCCGGCCTGCGAGAAGGCCTTCGGCGAGTACCACACGAGCGACTTCATGTTCGCGCTCATCGGCGCCGCGTAGAAGGTCCCGTTGACCGTGCCGTAGCTCTTCCAGACCGGGGACCAGTACTTGTCCTCGTTGGACACGGTCTGCGCCGGCGGCTTGACGACCTTGCCGGTCTTGACCATCTGCTGGAGCAGGCCAGGCTGCGGGATGATGGCGAAGTCAGGGGCGTTGCCGCCGGTGACCCGCACCTGCAGCTGGGACTCGAAGTCGTTGGAGCCCTCGTAGGAGATCTTGATGCCGGTGCACTGGCTGAACTCGGCCCAGGACTTCTCGAGAGAGTCGGACTCCGGACTGATGATGGACGCGAACATCGTCACGGTGGTGCCGGAGTGGCCGGCGTAGGCCTGGTACTTGGAGCAGTTGCCGGTCAGCGTCGGCGCTGCCTGGCTGGTGCCGCCGCCGCTCGAGCTGTTCGAACAGGCGGCGAGCATCAGCACGGCCACGACGGCCGGCGCCAGGACCATGAGTCCCCTGCGCCGAGCCCGCCCGGTCACGTCCGGTCCTCCGACGATGAGATGGTGAAGTGCATTACTGTCCTCCTAGCCATGGACGAATTGTGCGGTCGAATTGTGGACAGTTGGTTCTGAGGTCCATCCCACCTTTCCCACCCTGCAGCATGCCCCGGATGTGCTCCCAGGGAGGACTGCGTCAAGAACGGGTGCGGTCCAGCACCCTGGAGGCGGTCGCGACCCCGACACCGGCCCGCGCAGCTTCATCCCCTATGGTGACCGACCGACGTCGCCTGCTTATAGAGGGGCGTGTGGAACCGCTTCCAACTTCGGGAGCGTAGTTCCATGGCAACCTTGCGTCAACAGGTCATCCTGTAATCCACCTTGCCCCTGTATCGGGTGTCTGTAATCGTTGGCGGCATGTGACCGTCTGGGTGATTGATATTCAGCGGCGGCCCAGCTCGGCACGTGCCTGCTGGATGTCGCGCTCGTGCTTGAGCAGCAGGTGCAGCGTATCGTCCACGGTGGCGCGGTCCAGCGAGCTCACTCCGAGATGCAGCAGGGTGCGCGCCCAGTCGATCGTCTCGGAGATCGACGGCGCCTTCTTGAGGTCGAGCTGACGGATCGTCCGCACCATCTGCGCGATCTGCTCGGCCAGCGCGGCGTCGACCTCTGGGACGCGCACGCGCACGATCTCGCGCTCGCGCTCCACCGACGGGTAGTCGATGTGGAGGTAGAGGCAGCGCCGCCGCAGCGCCTCGGACAGCTCGCGGGTCGCGTTGGAGGTGAGCACGATGAGCGGCCGCTGCGTGCCGACCACCGTGCCCAGCTCCGGGATCGACACCTGGAAGTCCGACAGCACCTCGAGCAGCAGGGCCTCGGTCTCGACCTCGACCCGGTCGACCTCGTCGATCAGCAGCACCACCGGCTCGGTCGCACGGATCGCCTCCAGCAGCGGCCGCGTCAGCAGGAACGGCTCCGAGAAGATGTCGGCCTCGATGTCGGCCCAGGTCGCGCCGCGCGGTCCGCTGTCCGCCTGGATGCGCAGGAGCTGCTTCTTGTAGTTCCACTCGTAGAGCGCCTTGGAGTCGTCGAGGCCCTCGTAGCACTGCAGGCGGATGAGCCGCGCCCCGGTGGCGGTGGCGAGCGCCTTGGCCAGCTCGGTCTTGCCGACCCCGGCGGGCCCTTCCGCCAGGATCGGCTTCTCCAGCCGGTCGGCCAGGAACGCCACGCTGGCGATCATCCGGTCGCTCAGGTAGCCCGCCGCGGAGAGCCGCTCGGCGACTTCGTCGATGCTCGCGAACCTCGGCGCCATCAGCCGTCTCCAGCGCCGGCGACGGCCCGCACCGTGCTGCCCTCGGCCGGCGGCCCGGCCGGCAGCTCCAGGTGGCGCCTGGTCGGGAAGAAGCTCACACCGAAGCGGTCGCTCACCACACCCCACAGCCCTCGCCTGGCCCACACCGTCACCAGGATGGCCACCATGCCGAGGGCGACCAGGTACCACACGCCGTAGCGGGACAAGGTCTGCTGCAGCACGGTGAACACCACCGCCCCGATGATCGGTCCTTCGATCGAGCCTACCCCACCGATGATCACCGCGAAGATCATGAAGGCGGTCCAGTTGACGCTGAAGCTCGCGTCCGGTTGCAGCCGCAGCAGGTTGAGGTAGATGACCGCGCCGGTGAGGCCGCAGCCGAGCGCCGCGATGACGTACACGGTGAACTTCGCCCGGAAGGCGTTGACGCCGAACGCCTCCGCCGCGGTCTCCGAGTCGCGGATGGCGGTGAGCGCCAGGCCGAGCCGGCGGCGCAGCAGCAGATAGGTGAGGGCCACCGCGCCGACCCCGCAGGCGAGCGCCAGCCAGTAGGTGAGGTACAGCCGTGTCGAGCGGTCCATCGATGCCAGGCCCGTCAGGGTGATGCCCGAGCCGCCGCCGAGCTGTGAGACGTTGGCGATCGCGAGGCGGTACACCTCGGCGATCACCCAGGTGCCGATGGCGAAGTAGCCGCCACGCAGGCGGAACGCGAGCGCCGCCGTCGGGATCGAGATCAGCGCCGCCGCCACGCCGGCGAGCAGCACCGAGACGAGCACGTTGAGGTGGAGCGTGTCGACGCAGAGCAGCAGCCCGTACGCGCCGATGCCGATGTATGCCTGCTGGCCGATGGAGACCAGGCCGGCGTAGCCGGCCAGCAGGTTCCACATCTGCGCCAGCGCCAGCAGCGTGAAGAAGCCGATCAGCGTGCGCAGCACGCTGTCGAGCGCCCAGGCCGGCCCGGCGGCGAGGATCACGATCGCCACCAGCGCCGCCACTGCAGCGATCCGCCGCACCCACACCTGCATCAGGCGGTCACCGCCCTGCCGAGCAGACCGGTCGGACGGAACGCCAGCACCGCCAGGAAGACGAGGTGGCCGGAGAGCACGCCCCAACCGGGCGAGAGCTGGGCGCCGAGAGTCTGGGCCACGCCGAGGACCAGGCCGCCGATAAGCGTGCCCCACAGCGATCCGAGCCCACCGATGATCACCGCCTCGAAGGCGAAGATCAGCCTCGTCGGCCCGAGCGACGGTGTGAAGGTGGTGCGGATGCCGAGGAAGATCCCGGCGACGGCCACGGTCCCCAGCGCGATCGCGGTCGCGAGCGCGTACAGGTGGCGGTGGTCGATGCCCATCAGCCGGGCGGTGCTCGGGTCGTCGGCGGTGGCGCGGAACGCGCGCCCGAGCCGCGTGTGGCTGAGCAGCAGCTGCAGTCCGACGAGCACGCCGATCGCCACCAGCAGCACCAGCAACGGGAACCAGCCCACCGACAGGCCGGAGCTGACGCGGATGCTGGCATTCTCGATGTGCCCGGCGTCGAGCCCGCGCGAGTCCGCCGAGAAGGCCTCGAGCAGGAGGTTCTGCACCACGACAGCGAGCCCGAAGGTGACCAGGATCGAGGCGAGCACGTCGCCGCCGCGCAGGGTCAGGTTGAGTAGCCCGCGCTGCAGCAGGTAGCCGAACGCGAACATGACCGGCACCACGATCACCAGGGTGACCAGCGCGTTGATGCGCAGATGGTCGACGGCGACGAGCGCCAGGAACGCCGCGGCCATCGACAGGTCGCCGTGCGCCAGGTTCACCATCCGCATCACGCCGAACACCAGCGACAGCCCGGTGGCGTACAGGGCGTAGAGCCCGCCGAGCAGCAGGCCCTGCACGATGACGTTGATCCAGGTCATCGCCGCACTCCGAAATAGGCCTCCGCGACCTCGTGCCGGCTGGTGGCGCTGGTGGGCCGGTCCAGCGCGACCCTGCCCTCCAGCAGGCACACGAGCTTGTCGGCGGCGGCCATCGCCTGGCCGACGTCCTGCTCGACCAGCACCAGGGTGGTACCGCTGGCGGCGATCTCCGGCATCGCCCGGTAGAGCTGCTTGACGATCCTGGGGGCGAGCCCGAGCGACACCTCGTCGAGCAGCAGCAGCCGCGGGTTGGCCATCAGCGCGCGGCCGATGGCGAGCGCCTGCTGCTCGCCGCCCGACAGCATGGTCCCGCCGCGGCGGCGCATGCCGGCCAGGTTCGGGAACAGCTCGAGCACCTTCTCGACGTTCCATGGCCCCGGGCGGCGCCGGTACGCGCCGATGAGGAGGTTCTCCTCCACCGACAGGCTCGGGAAGATGTGGCGCCCCTCCGGCACCATCACGATCCCGAGCGCGATGCGCCGGTAGGTCGGCATGCCGGCCAGCGGGCGGCCGTCGAACGAGATGCGTCCGGTCGAGCGCGGCAGCAGGCCGCAGATGGTGCGCAGCAGCGTCGACTTGCCGGCGCCGTTGGCGCCGATGATCGCCAGCGTGCCGCCCTCCTCGACCGACAGCGAGACGCCGAACAGCGCCTGGAAGTCACCGTAGTACGACGACACCGACTCGACTTCGAGAAGCGGCACTACTCCTCGACCTCGCTGCCCAGGTAGACGTCGCGTACCTCGGGGCTGGCCATGACCGCGCGCGGCTCCCCCTCGATCAGCTTGCGGCCGAAGTCGATCGCGACCATGCGGTCGACCACCGACAGCAGCGCGTGGACGATGTGCTCGATCCACACGATCGACATGCCGGCGCCGTGCAGCTCCTCGATGGTCGCGACCAGCGAGCCGATCTCCAGCTCGGTGAGGCCACCGGCGATCTCGTCGAGCAGCAGCACGCGCGGCCCGGTGGCGAGCGCCCTCGCCAGCTCGAGCCGCTTGCGGTCGAGGAGGTTGAGCGAGCCCGCCGGCTGGTTCGCGCGCCGCTCGAGCCCGGCGGCGGTCAGCGCCTCCAGGCAGGTGCCGCGCAGGCTCGCTGCCGGCTCGCGCCGCCCGAAGGTGGCGCCGACGAGCACGTTCTCGTACACGGTCATGCCGGGGAACGGCTGCGGGATCTGATAGGTGCGGGCGACACCGAGCCGGCAGCGCGCCCGCGCCGGCAGGGCGGTCACGTCCTCGGCATCGAACAGCACCCGCCCCGCGTCAGGCCGGAGCTGGCCGGCGGCCAGGTGCAGCATGGTCGTCTTGCCCGACCCGTTGGGCCCGACCACGCCGAGCGCCTCGCCAGCCTCCAGATGGACGCTCAGGTCGTCGATGACCTTGAGCGAGCCGTACGACTTGGAGATGCCGGCCAGCTCCAGCACAACCGTCATGCGGATGCCAGGGGCTCGAGCTTGGAGGCGGCGGGGATGTGAACGGCTTGCCGGTCCACTCGATGTGCCCCACCAGCGTGTCGAGCTTGGTCGCCTTGACGGCGTTGATGATCGCATCGCGGTCGTCGGGGTTGCCCGCTCGCTTGAGCGAGTCGGCGGCGACCTCGAACAGGGCGTGGACGAAGCCGATCGGCTGGCTCCACTGCTTGCCGGTCCTGGCGGTGTAGGCATCGGCGAGCTGCTCGGCGGAGTCGCTGGTCAGCGACGACTTGAAGGGGTGCGTCGGCGACCACCAGACCTCGCTGGACAGCCCCACGCCGATGTCGCCGAGCGCCTCGATCGACGAGGGGAACAGCAGCGCCTTGCCGACCGAGGCGATCCTCGGCTTGAAGCCCTGCTGTGCGGCCTGCTTCCAGAAGTTGGTGAAGTCGGGCGGGATCGGCACACCGGTGAGGATCTCGGCGCCCGCCGCCTTGAACTTGGTGATCTGCGTCGAGAAGTCGTCGGTCTGGTCCTGGTAGCGGCCAGGGTCGACGATCTTGAACCCCTTGGGGACGAAGTAGGACGGGAAGCCCTGCTTGGGGTCGCCCCAGGCGTTGCCGTCGCCGTCGTTGGGGAACAGCCCGGCGATGACCTTGTTGTTGGAGACCTGGCCCCACATGTCGGCGAACACCGCCTCGATGTCCTCCAGTCCCCAGAAGAAGTGGTAGGCCCACTTGAAGGGCGTTGGGTTGGCGGGGTCCTTCTGCTGGCCCAGGAACCACGGCTGCCACGGCGCCACCGTGGAGATGCACGGCACGCCGTTGGCCTCGCACTGACCGGACACCGGATTGGTGGTCTCCGGGGTGGAGGACACCAGCACGATGTCGACCTTGTCGGTGTTGATGAGGTCGCCGGCCACGGTGGCGGCGCGGTCGGGGCTGGACTGGGTGTCCTTGGGCACGATCTGGATCGGGTAGGACTTGCCGCCGATCTGCAGGCCACCCTTGAAGATGTCCTGCATGGAGGCGAGCACGTAGTCGTCAGCCTCGCCGAACCCGGCCAGCGAGCCGGTCTTCGGGGTGACGTAGCCGAGCTTGATCGTGCGCCCACCCTCCGCCGTGCCGCCCGAGCTGCTCGACTTGCAGGCCCCCAGCGCGCCGCTCATGCCCACCGCCGCACCCGAGAGCCCCGCGATCTGAAGGAACTGGCGGCGGCCCAGCCTCGACCGTTCCGTCACTGGAACCTCCTCCCCCCTCGGAGACCGTAGGGGTTAGTTGGGAACCCGCCGGTACCAGGGCGGCAGGTTCGCGTCGACGTTCACCCAGACTGACTTGGGCTCGGTATAGCCGTGCATGGCCTCGAACCCCATCTCGCGACCGTAGCCGGAGTCGCCGATCCCGCCGAACGGTGACGCGGGACTGACCCGCTTGTAGCTGTTGACCCAGACCATCCCGCTGCGCATCGCGTGGGCGAGGCGGTGCGCCCTCGACAGGTCGCGCGTCCAGAGCCCGCCGCCGAGGCCGTAGTCGACGCTGTTGGCGATCCGCAGCGCCTCGGCCTCTCCCTCGAACGTCGTCACGGTCACGAAGGGCCCGAAGACCTCCTCGCGGTTGACCCGGTCGCCCGGCCGCGCCCGCACCACGGTGGGCTCGACGTAGCAGCCCGCGGCGAGCTCCGGGGCGGCGGGCGCGCGGCCGCCGCACAGCACCTCGCCACCCTGGTCGAGCGCGACCTTGACGTACGACAGCACCCGGTCACGGTGCTCCGGCGAGGTGAGCGGCCCCATCTCGGTCGACGGGTCGCGGGGGTCGCCGACCCGGATGGAGCCGGCAAGCGCAACGAAGCGCTCGACGAACGCATCGGCGATGGGCGCCTCCAGCAGCAGCCTGGAGCCGGCGATGCAGGCCTGGCCCTGGTTGTGGAAGATCGCGAACGCCGAGCCGTTCACGGCCGCGTCCAGGTCGGCGTCGGCGAAGACGACGTTGGCGCCCTTGCCGCCCAGCTCGAGCTGGAGCCGCTTGAGGTTGCCAGTGGAGGCGCGCACGATCTGGCGGCCGACCTCGGTGGAGCCGGTGAAGCTGAGCTTCTGCACCTCGGGGTGGGCGGCGAGGTGGGCGCCGGCGACAGGTCCGAAGCCGGGCACCACGTTGACGACACCGGCCGGGAACCCCACCTCGGCGATCAGCTCTGCGACGCGCAGGGTGGACAGCGGGGTGAGCTCCGCCGGCTTCAGCACGACGGTGTTGCCCGCGGCCAGCGCCGGGCCGAGCTTCCAGCTCGTGAACATCAGCGGGAAGTTCCACGGCACGATCTGGCCGACCACTCCGACCGGCTGCCGCAGCAGGTAGTTGAGAAACCCCCGCTCGGACGGGATGACGCTGCCCTCGTACTTGTCGGCCATGCCGCCGAAGTAGCGGAAGGTCGCGGCGGTCCTGGGGACGTCGAGCGCGCGGGCGTCGCGGATCGGGTGACCGGTGTCAGTCGTCTCCAGCTCGGCGAGCTGGTCGGCGCTGGCCTCGATGGCGTCCGCGAGGCGCAGCAGCAGGCGGCCCCGGTCGGCGGCGGCAGTCGCGCTCCAGCCGGCGAAGGCGGAGCGGGCCGCCGCGACGGCCCGGTCCACGTCCTCCGCCCGGGCCTCCGCCACCTCGGCGAGCCTGCTGCCGTCGTGCGGGTTGTGGACCGCGAAGGTGGCGGCCTCGGCGCCATCGACGAAGTCGCCGGCGATGAACAGCCTGGTCTGCACCGGCACGAGTGGTGGCCCCCTCCGGGCTCAGAACTCGATCGGGTTGGTGGGGAGCTTGCCGGACGAGATCAGCCCGGGCAGCTCCGCGTCGGCGTTCTCCCACACCAGCAGCATCGCCCGCTTCGGGGCGTAGCCCTGGTGGCGGATGTCCGCGGGCATCGCCGCCACGTCGCCCGGCTTCATCAGCACCTTCGAGCGGATCTGGCCGGTGTCGCGGTCCTCGACCTCCCAGTAGATCTCGTCGGAGAGCTGCAGGAACCACTCCACCCGGTCGTTGCCGTGGATGATCGGCAGGATGTACTCCTCGGTGGTGGGGCAGAACAGGCTGTCCTTGCAGGCGGACACCACAGAGGGGTTCCAGGTCACGTCCGAGCGCGACAGGTACTTGAAGAGGTTGAAGGAGCACACCTCGTCCTCGAACCCCGGCGCCGGCCGCACCTCGGGCTCGTCCTGCGGCACATCGTGGAACTGCCGGTTGACGGGGAAGCCGTTCTCGTCGGAGCGGACCCCCTCGTCGCCCGGCACGCCGACCATGCGCTTGGCGGTGACGCGGTGCCTGGTGATGGCCTTGCGGTTGTCGCCGCGCTTGGGGCCGAACGCGGTGCCGGTCTCGTCCGGGCTGGCGAAGGGGTCGAAGCCCTCGTTGGTCCAGTCGTCCAGCATCGCCTTGAAGGTCTCGCGGATCGTCGGCGTTGGCAGGTTCTCCAGGTGGTCGAGCTCCGCCTTGCGGTAGCCGTCGTTGTAGCGGCCGGCGAACAGGTCGACCGTGCCGTAGTGGTTCACGGTGCCGATGACGCCGTCGAAGTTGACGATGCCGTAGAAGAAGTCCCAGGCCACGTCGCGCTGCAG
>WNGB01027486.1_pt1 | contig 13232 bp, 15 predicted proteins | sample 5400681 | NCBI WGS metagenome assembly WNGB01 (sample SAMN13153367, study PRJNA577476) | soil metagenome | isolation source: 115 cm soil or saprolite under grassland replicate 2 | place: USA:California | collected 2016-06-15 | reverse complement strand
TTGGCCCCTCAGGAACTGCCGCTTCGCATTCGCCCCGACGACCCCGGCGCCCTGGACGGCTGGCGTTTTGGCTGAACTACAGGACGAACCTGCTTGGCGCGCGGCGTGAAGGAGGCGCAGCTCAGCCGGCGGCGGGAGCGCCGTGGCGACGGTGACGGCGACCGCCTCGGCGAGAACGGCGCCGGCGATAGCCGTCGTCCTGTTGACCGTCGCTCGCCGGAGCCGGTGCGGGCGCCGGAGCGGGTGCCGGAGGGGGTGACCCGGCAGCGCGAAGCCGCTGCGCAGCCTCGACCTCGGCCCGGCGCTCGTCGAGCGAGCGATCGTCCCGCAACGAGCGGCTGGGGGCCGGCTCGGGCGCGATGGGCTCGACCTCGACCGGCTCGAGCTCGGCCGACTCGGCATCGGCGGCCTCCACGTTCATCGGCGGCTGCGCAGCCGAATGGGGATCGACCAGCGTGATGTGGCCGGAGCGGCTCACCGACAGCTCGCGGATCCGCCGCAGGCGCGTGATGAGCCGCGGCGAGCCCGGCGTCCGGCTGAAGCCGCGTCCCTTGAGCGCGTTGGCTAGCGAGTCGAGCGTGACGGCACCGCCCGGCGAAACGCGGATGAGATCACGCGCCACGCCCAGCAGCTCGTCGTGCGGCGCGGTGTGCGGCTCCGCCGCCGCCACCTGGCGGCCCGCCGGTTGCGGGGCGGTGTGCACGATCGACATCTCCCGGCGCCCATAGCCGCCTCGACGCCCGCGCCGACGCCGGCCGGGGGGCGACGACTCGACTCGGGGCTCGGCGGCGGCGACGACGGGCTCCGTCTCGCGCGGCAGGCCCGTGAGCCCGCGATACGACAGGCGCCGGAACGAGATGCCGAGGCCCGTGGCGACGTCGCCGACCGCATCGAAGGCGCGGTCGTCGGACAGGATCTCGAGGATGTCGCCCGGGCGCGCGGTGCCGAGCCAGACGCCGGCCGCCACCGCGATCCGCAGATCGCTCCAGTCCTTCACGCCGACCGACGGCGCGCTGTGCAGCAGCTGGGCACCGTGGCCGGCGAGCAGGCGCGCCGTATCGTGGCCGATCACCCGCCAGTTGCCGACCGCGACGAAGTCGGTGCGGCGCCCCAGGCGATCGACCGAGAGATAGTCGATGACGCGCGCGATGTGCTGCGGGCGGCTGGTGTTCTCGACGTCGAAGAAGATGGCCCGGCGGCTGGTCGGAAATGGCCGCTCGGGCTCGGGGGGCCGGGCTGCCGCCCGGGCCGCGAAGGCGACCTCGGGGTTGGCGAGCTCGATCTCAGGGGGAGCCGGCTCGGTCTGAGGTTCCGGCGGGGCCGTCGTGGTCTCGACCGTCGGGATTGGGGCCGGTGGGGCAGCTGCCCGAGGGGGCCTCGGCTTGCGCCTTCCCCGGCTTCGCCGTGGTTTGGTGCTCTTCCTGGGTTCGGTCACATCGTGCCGGTGAGTGTGGCGTATCGAGCGTATCACGGATGTCGGCGACGGGCAGGTGGAACGCGCGATGGTGTAGGATGCGGCCGCCATGAGCGTGGCGGCGCGCGATCCGGGCGAGGTCGATCTCCGGTTCGCGCTCGTGCGCCTGCGCTACGGCGATCGGCTCAGCGCCGAGCAGCTCGACGCCCTGCGCCGCGCGGTGGAGACGATCGTCGAGCAGGTCGCCGCGCTTCGCGCCGTGCCTCTGACCAACGCGGACGAGCCGCTGCAGCGCTTCGTTGCCTTCCGCGCCGACGAGTGAACGTGCTCTTCCGTCCGATACGTGAGCTGGCCGAGGCCGTGCGCACCCGCCAGGTGTCCCCGGTGGCGCTCACCGAAGCTTGTCTCGACCGCCTGGAGCGGCTGGGGCCACGCTATAACGCCGTCGTCACCGTGACCCGCGAGCGGGCCCTGGTCCAGGCGCGCCGGGCCGAGGGCGAGATCGCCGCCGGCGGCTGGCGCGGCCCACTGCACGGCATCCCTTACGGCGCCAAGGACCTGCTGGCCACGGGCGGCGGCATCCCGACGACCTGGGGCGCCGCCCCGCTGCGCGCCCAGACGTTCGACTTCGACGCCACAGTCGTCCAGCGACTCGAGCAGGCCGGCGCCGTGCTCGTGGCCAAGCTCGCGATGGTCGAGCTCGCCGGAGGGATGGGCTACCGGCAGCCGAACGCCTCCTTCACCGGCCCCGGCATCTCGCCGTGGGGCGATGCCTGGAGCGGCGGCTCGTCGAGCGGCTCGGGCTCGGCGGTCGCGGCGGGGCTGGTTTCCTTCGCAATCGGCTCGGAGACCTGGGGCTCGATCCTCTCGCCGGCCGCCAACTGCGGCGTCAGCGGCCTGCGTCCGACATATGGCCGTGTGAGCCGACACGGCGCGATGGCGCTCTGCTGGACCCTCGACAAGCTCGGCCCGCTGGCGCTCACGGCCGACGACTGCGGCCTGGTGCTCGACGCGATCGCCGGCCCCGACCCCCGCGATCCGACCGCCGCCCAGCGGCCGTTTCGCTATGACGGCGGCGACGTGGTCGGCCGGCGCTTTCGCTTCGGGGTGATCCGCGACGTGGCGGCGACGGCGGAGGAGTCGGTCCGAGACGCCTTCAGCCGCTCGCTCGACGTCTTGAGCCGGACGGGCACGGTGGAGGACGTGACGATCGCCGATCTGCCGTACGAGGCGATCACGCGAACGATCCTGATGGCCGAGGCGGCCAGCGCCTTCGAGGACATGATCGAGAGCGGCGCGATCGCCGGCTTGACCGCACCCGAGGACCGCTTCACGGCGTACGCGCGCGACGCCATCCTCGCCAAGGACTACATCAGGGCGCTGCGGCTACGGACCGTCGTCGTTCGCGAGGCCGACCGTGTGCTGTCGGGCCTCGACGCGCTCGTCGCCCCCGGCCGCCCGGCCATCGCCTCGCCCCTCGACCAGGAGTTCCGTAGCGCCGCCCGCGGCAACGTTCCCGACGTCATGGGGGCCATCGGCAACGCCGCCGGCCTGCCGGCCATCGCGGTGCCCAACGGATTCACCGCGGGTGGGCTGCCCACCAGCCTGCAGTTCATGGGCCGCGCGTGGGAAGAGAACACGATCCTCGCCGCCGCCCGCGCCTGGCAGAGCATCACCGACTGGCACCTGCGCAGGGCCGTCTGATTGGATGGCGGCACCGACTTGGCCCTCACTCGCGGTATGCTATCTGGCATGACGACATCCGCCAACGATCCGTTCGAGTCCCTGCTGTCCCGCCGCGCCCGCATTGGTTGGGGAGTGGCGGTCGCAACGCCGCGACCGTCGATGAGCGCGCTCTACGAGTTCGGCGGCGGCTATCCCGACCCGGCCTCGTTCCCCTACGACGGCATGGTGGAGGCCACCGCTCGCATGGTGAAGGCCGAGGGCGCCGCCGCCATGACGTACGGCGAGCCGCAGGGCTATCGCGGGCTGCGCGAGCTCATCTGCACCAAGTACGAGCGCTTCGAGAGCTTCAAGACCGAACCGGAGAACATCATCGTCGCCAACGGTTCCGGTCAGGCGCTGGCGCTGGCCTTCAGCGCCTTCGTCGATCCCGGCGACGTGGTGATCGCCGAGGCGCCCACCTTCTCCGGTTCGCTGAACACCATCCGCCGGCACGGCCCCCAGATCCTCGACGTCCCCATCGACGACGAGGGCATCGTGACCGCGGCCGTGCGCGAGCGCCTGCAGGCGCTGCGCCGCGAGGGGAAGCGTTGCAAGCTCATCTACACCATCGTCAATTTCCAGAATCCGGCCGGGCCCAGCCAGTCGCTGCGCCGGCGGCACGAGCTGATCGAGCTGGCTCACGAGTTCGACACGATGATCCTCGAGGACGACGCCTACGGCGAGCTGCGCTTCGAGGGCGAGACGCTACCGCCGCTCTACGCGCTCGACCGCGGCGGCCGCGTGATCCGCGCCGGCACGCTGTCCAAGATCCTCGGCGCCGGCGTGCGGATCGGCTGGCTGTGCGCGCCCCGGGAGCTCATCCCCGCGTTCCAGGGCTTCCTGTTCGGCGGCGGCGTGAATCCGTTCATGTCGCGCGTGGCCACGTACTACCTGCGCGATCACCTGGTCGAGCACGTGGAGCGGCTGATCGAGGTCTACCGCGCCAAGCGCGACGCCATGCTGCGCGGGCTCGCCGAGGGTCTGGGCGACACCGACTACGTCGTCAGCCGGCCGGAGGGCGGGTTCTTCCTCTGGATGCGGCTGCCGGCCGGCACCGACACCAAGCGGCTGGCCGACCTCGCCGTCGAGTCCCGCGTGCAATACACGCCGGGGTCGGCGTTCTTCGCCAACGGCGGCGGCGAGGACTTCATCCGGCTGGCGTTCAGCTACGAGTCACCCGAGAAGTGCTACGAGGGTGCCCGCTTGATGGCCACGGCCATCGTCGGCGCCCGCACGCGCTGACAGGCGAGCGATGGTGGGCGACGGCGGCGGGCGCCGCCGACTGCTCGATCGCCTCGCCTCGGCGCGGGCGCGTCAGCACGAGCGTCACCGGCCGTTGGGGGTTGGGCTTCGCGCTGGGCGTCGTTCCGCACGGCGAGACGCCCGATCGCAATCCCTTCAAAACCGCCGCACCGCCAAGTCATGATCCCTGCAGGCGTGTCGGTTACTGCTCAGGTGGACGTCGGCCGTGTTTCATCTGCGCACACACGGCGCCCGAAGGCACGGCTGGTCAATTTGGCGCTTTGTGTGTCACTTCGCGCGGTTCGTGACGTCGTAACCGGCGAAACCAGCGGAAATTCGCTTGGCACTAGCCTTGCGGCAGGGTGACAGCCATTATGCGATCCCGTGCCCAACTGACCACGCCCCGGCTCCATATCCCGCTCGCGCGACTGGCCCTGTGCGTCGACTGCGAGGTGTGCTTCGAGATCGGCCCCGACCACTGTCCCGCCTGCGGCAGCGACACGTGGTCGCCACTGTCCCGCTTCATCGGTAACGCGTCGGAGAAGGCCGTCGTGCGGGCCGTCCACGCGCTCGTCGAGGAAGCGCGCGGCATCGCGTCGGGCGACGGCGCCCGTCACCTGCTGATCGTGTCGCGCCAGCAGCCGAAGCTGTTCCAGATGCTTCAACGCGAGCTCAGCGACAACCAGTCGGTGACCGTCATCCAGGATCGGCGGGGCACCGCACCGCCGACGATCGGCCGGATCCCCAACCAGCGCTGGCGCAATGTCGATCACCAGATCCGCGCACTCGGGTGGGCCATCGTCCGCGCCGAGCCGGGCGGCCGTCCGGCCGCGCGCGAGCACGACGTCGCCCGCTAGCGCCACACTCCCTCGATCGCCGGGCGGTTGACCCCGCTAAGCTCCTCCCTGCGAGACGCCTGATGGAACATGTCCCCGTCATCGACCTGGCGCCCGCGCGCGCCGGTGATCCAGCCGATCGACGGCGCATCGCGCGTCTCATGGATCAGGCGTGCGTCGAGATCGGCTTCTTCGCGGTCACCGGCCATGGCGTCGCCGAGGCGGTCTGCCACGATCTCCGGGAGGCCGCCCACCAGTTCTTCGCGCTGTCGCCCGACGTCAAGCGCCGGGCGAGCCCACCCGACGATCGGATGCCGCGCGGCTATCACGCGCCCGGCGGCGAGGCCCTGTCGGCCGCCAATGATGCTGTCGCGCCGCCCGACCTCAAGGAGTTCTACCACGTGGGCCCGGTGGACGTCGGCGCCGACGCCTACTACACGAGCCCGAAGGGACGTCAGTTCTTCCTGCCCAACATCTGGCCGACCGACCCGCCGGGATTTCGCGCGGCCGCCATCACCTACTACCGTGCGATGCACGAGCTCGTCGGCGGCCTCATGCGGCTCACCGCGCTGGGTCTCGGCATCGAGGAGACGTTCTTCGACGACAAGGTGAGCCGCTCGATCGGCACCATGCGCCTCAACTACTACCCGCGCCAGGTCCAGCCGCCCTTGGCGGGCCAACTGCGGGCGGGCGCCCACACCGACTACGGCGGACTGACAATCCTCAGCGGGGAGGACGTCCCCGGAGGCTTGCAAGTACTGACGCGGAGCGGACGCTGGATCGACGTGCGCACGGCGCCCGATCAGTTCGTGGTGAACATCGGCGACCTGCTCATGCGCTGGACGAACGACCGCTGGCTGTCCAACATGCACCGCGTGGTCAACCCGCCGCTGCCTGACGAACGCCACCAGCCGCGGCTGTCCATCGCGTTCTTCAACCATCCGAACTGGGACGTGACGATCGAGTGCGTGGCGCCACCCGGCCAGGCCAAGCACGCGCCGGTGATGTCCGGCGACTACCGCGATCTGAAGTACGCGAAGACGGGATTCGCGACGACGACGCTGCCGTGATGGTCGAGGGCGCCGCCGCGCGTGGTCGCGGCGGCGCCCACGGCCGGATCGCCCGTCAGTTCCTGACGGCGAAGACCCAGACCACGCCGCCCTGCGGTACCTCCGTCTTCGTACCCCGGAAGGTGTCGAGACGAGCCTGCATCCGCTGGGCATCGACGCCCCAGCCCGACTGCACGGCGACGTACTGCACGCCGTCGACAGAGAACGAGGTCGGCACCCCGGTGATCCCGGAGTTGGTCTTGAACTCCCAGAGCTTCGCGCCGCTCTTGGCATCGAACGCGTGGAAGTTGCGGTCGTTGGTGCCCCCGAGGAAGACGAGCCCGCCGCCCGTCGTCAGGATTGGCCCCCAGTTCTGATCCTGGAACTTGTGTGTCCACGCCTTCTGGCCGGTGGCCATGTCCCACGCCTGTAGTTCGCCGATGTGCGACGAGCCCTGGCGCTGACTCATGGTGATCTTTGGCCGGTCGACGCCGAGGAACAGCTTGCCGGGCTCGTACGCCCCCTTCAGACCCTCGAGCGTGCTGCAGAGGTTCTCGTTGGCGGGGATGTAGAGATAGTTCGTCTTGGGGTTGTAGCCGGCCGGCGTCCAGGCGGCCGGTCACCGGATCGATCTTGGTGAAGACCTCCTGGATGACGAACGGCTTGGCGTCGACGAACTTGATGGCGTTGGCGCCACGCTCGAGCCGCCACAGGTAGCCGTTGCGGCCCGGATGCACGAGGCCCTTGACGACCCGGCCGTCCTTGGTGAAATCGATGAGCAGCGGGGTGGAGACCTCGTCCCAGTCCCAGGAGTCGTTCCAGTGGTACTGATGGTGGCCGCGGATCTTGCCGGTGTCCACGTCGAGCGCGATCACCGACGAGGAATACAGGTTGTCACCGGGATGCTGGTCGCCCGGCCACGGCGCGGCATTGCCGGTGCCCCAGAAGCTGAGGTTGAGCTGCGGATCGTAGTGCGCGGTCAGCCACACCGAGACGCCGCCCGTCTTCCAGGCGTCGCCCTGCCAGGTGTCGTGACCGGCCTCGCCCGGCCCCGGGATCGTGTGTGTCTTCCACGCCAGCTTGCCGTCCTGGGCGTCGAGGGCCGCGATGTAGCCACGGATGCCGAGCTCGCCGCCCGAGGTGCCGACCATGACCTTGCCCTTGGCGATGAGCGGGGCTAGCGTGAAGTAGTAGCCCTTCTTGTAGTCGTCGACGGTCGTGTCCCACACGACCTTGCCCGTTTTGGCGTCGAGGGCGACGACGTGCCCGTCCACCGTGGCCACATACACACGGTCGCCCCACAGCGCCACGCCCCGGTTGGTCGGGTGCAGCTGCAGCAGATCCTCGGGGAGATCCTTCTTGTACTTCCAGATGAGATCACCGGTCTTGGCCCGCAGCGCGAAGACCTGCTGCTGCGGCGTCGTCACGAACATCACGCCGTCGTTGACGATCGGCGGCGACTGATGACCCTCGGTCACCCCCGTGGAGAAGCTCCACACCGGCACCATGTTCTTGACGTTGGCGGGAGTGATCTGATCGAGAGCGCTGTAGCCCCAGCCGCTGTAGTTGCCGCGGTACATCAGCCAGTTGTGCGGCTCCGGATTGAGGAGTCGTTGCTCGGTCACCGCGCTGTAGTTGATGGCGCTCTGCGCCGCCAGCATGGCGGGCCCGAGCGCGGTGATCACCACGGTTGCCACGATCGCCAGCCTTCTCACCGACATCGTCGTCGCCTCCCTCGTGTTGACTGCTCGCCACGTTGCGGGCCCTCGCCGATCGTCACCCCCCTCCTGGCTCGAAGCCTGGACGGCCGATGAAGCCGGCGGCCGCCGCCGGCATGCCCTCGACGATCTTCAGCGGGAGCGCCGGCAGGCGGCGCGGGGCCGGACCGTTGAGCACCCGCGCGCCGTTCCTGAGGTCGAACTCCGAAAAGTGGCAGGGACATTTGACGGTGCTGGAGGCGGGTTGCCACTCCCACGCGTCACATCCCGTGTGCGTGCACACGGCCGAGTAGCCAACGATGCCGTCGGCGGACCGCGCGCTGGTGTCGCCGTTGAGCGCGCCAGGATCCAGACGGACGAGGAGGACCTGGTTGAGGCGCGAGTCGTCGCGAACGACCTTCGTCGCCGGATCCATCGGGTAGACGGTGATGGGCGGCCCGGCTGAGGGCAGATCGGCCAGCATGACGGGCTCTCGCCTTCGCTCACCGCCGGCGAACACGAAGCGGTCGTCCGGCTGTGGGCGTCGCCGGCGCGCGTCGACGGCCTGGGCCAGCGCGCGGCGGACCACCGGCAGGCCGAGCCCGACACCGAGTGCCAACCGCAGCACGGTGCGACGCCCGCTTCCCCCGCCTAGCGACGCGTTGCTCATCGCCCGCTCCCTCACTCGCCCGGACACGAACCCACCGCCCGACCGCTGCGTGGCGGCAGAATCGTCCACCGCCGAGGCTATGTCAAGAACGGCCCACTGGGACGTGATGATCGAGTGCGTGGCGCCGGCCGGCCAGGCCAAGCACGCGCCGGTGATGTCCGGCGACTACCGCGACGACAGCCGGCTAGAGTTCTTCCTTCCCACGAGGGCGCCCCGCGAGTACCTCGACGCCACGGGCTGGGCTATCGTCCCGCCGAGTAGGTCACGCGGTGGACGCGATCCAAATGGTCGTCCGAGACGTACAGGCTCCCATCACGCCCGATCACGAGGTCCACCGGCCGTCCTATCACGCGGTCACCCTGGCGCCAGCCGCTCGAGAAATCCTCGAGGGCGCCGGCCCGCCCGTCGCGGAAGCGGACACGGGCGATCTTGTAGCCGGCGGCGGGCAACCCCGCTCTCGAACCGTGGAGCGCGATGAAGAGATTGTCGCGGTATTCGGACGGGAACTGCGCGCCGGTATAGAAGACGAGGCCGAGCGGTGCGGCGTGCGGCATGATCTCCAGAGTGGGCAGCGTCATCCCCTCACAGCCGCGCGGGCCGGCGATCGTCCGGTCGCGAAGAAACACGCGCCGCTCCGCGAAGCAGCGCGGCCAGCCGTACGCCGCTCCCTGGCGAACCTCGGTCACGTAGTCCGGTGGTGCCCCGCCGCCGGGCCAGTCGCGCTCGTTGACCGTGGTCCACAGCGCCGCCGTCGTCGGGTGAAACCCCAATCCGACCGGATTGCGCAGTCCAGTGGCGAAGAGCTGTTCGCCGGAGCCGTCGGCGTTGTAGCGAACGATGGCGGCCCGGCGGGGGTCCCGCTCCTCGCAGATATCGCACGACGAGCCGATCGCGACGTAGAGCTTGCCGTCGGGGCCGAAGACGATGGAGCGCGTCCAGTGATGGGCGCCGGTCGGCAATCCGCGGACCACGACGGTGGGGTCGAGGGCCGCCAGCGTCGGTGCGTGGTACCGGTAACGCACGATACGGCCAGTCTCCGCGACGTACAGATATCCGCGCGCGAATGCCAAGCCGTGCGGTAGAGCGAGGCCCTCGAGGATCGTGACCACGTCCGTTGCGCGACCGGATCCCCTGCGATCAGGCAACGCGACCACCCGCCCCTTCGACGGGACCGACACCACGAGGACGCCGTGGGGATCGAGCGCCAGTGCCCGGGCACCGCCGACGTTTCGAGCGAACACCTCCATGCGGAAGCCGGCGGGCATGCTGATCTCCCCCGCCTCGCTCACGCCGAGGCTCAGGAACACGAGCGCGACGGAAACCAGGCCTTTCGCCTTGACGGGCCAACCGCCTGACGCTATCCCTTGCCTATGAGGATCACCATCCGTCGCGCCCTTGTCGTGGCTCTGCTGCTGTTGGGGGCCATCGCGGGTCCCGCGCGAGCCGACGTCGTCCGCTTCCGGATCGACCCGGCGCACAGCGCGCTCACTTTCAAGGCCACCTCGCGTCTGGTCAACGCCGATGGACGCTTCCACCGGTTCGCTGGCGAGGTGAGCGTCGACCCGCGCGATCCGACGACCGCACGAATCTCCATCACCGTGGACGCCGCCTCCATCGACACCGTGAACACCAAGCGCGACACCCATCTCCGCAGTCAGGACTTCTTCTGGGTGGAGCGCCACCCGACCATCGTGTTCGAAAGCCTGCGCGCCCCCCAACAAGGCGAGGGTGTGGCGGTGGTTGGCCGCCTGACTGTCCGCGGCGTGACGCGCGAGATCACGGTGACGACGACGGTGACGGTGGCGCCCGACGAGTTCGTGGCGCGCGGGGAGTTCGACCTCAAGCGCACCGACTACGAGATGACCTACCAGTCGCTGCTGAACCCCGTCGGCGACATCGTCCACGTCAGCTTCGTGTTCCGGGGCACGAAAGCCGGGCCGTTACAGTAAAGTTGGAACGCTCCCTCCGCCCTTGACGTTCTGCGTCTTGCCGGGCGGGAGATCCTTCACTCCACACTTGCCGGCCGGCTTGCCCTTGCCGCTGCTCTTTTTGGACTTCATGGCGTCCCTCCTGAGATGAGATGACAAACACCGTCCGCATATCCGGTGCCACAGACGCCCCCGGCGATCTTTTGACGCCCCGCCCATCACGATCAGGCCTTCGCGAAGCGAATCAGCCGTTGCGGCGAGACTCCGCGTGAGTGAACAGATATCGCTTGTGGCCCCTCGGCGCAGCGTTGACGGCGCGACGCAGGACGTCGGCGGCGACGACGTGTCCGAACTTCGGCACGATCACGACCTCCTCGACGCTTTCTTTTGTGAGGGCCCAGTTGTAGTCGTCTTCGTGCTCCACCAAGAAGCCGTCGAGTTCCAGCACGCGCTTGAGGACGCGGGGCGGGAGGCGGCCGAGGGTGGGCATGGCTACGGCGTCACGGGTGCCACCGGGGCGGGCAGGTCAACGATTCGGATGTAGTCCTGTGGCGCCGAGATCTTCGGGTCCGAGGCCGATTCGACGTCGAGACGCGCAAGGATTCGGTTCAGGAAGCCACGGTCATGGGCGGTGACGAAGTAGAGTCGGACGGCGTTCTCGATCGCGTGGAGTGCTTCCCGTTCGGTGCGGCCCTGCGAGTAGAGGTCGAGCGCGGGAGCGTGACTGACGAAGACGCTGGCGATGTCGTCCCTCCGGACACCGGCCAACAGGTCAGCCTCCAGACGCACACGCGTCGTGTCCGCGACGAGGTGGAGCGGCGTCGTCAGCGATCCGGCCCGCCGAAGCCGTCCCGGCCCGCGGCAGCGGCGGGCGCTCGGCTGAACCGGGCTGTCGACTGCGCGGCGCCGGGAGCGAGACGGCGTCCACCGGCGGACGCAAGGCAGCCGACGCGCTCACCTCGGTCCGCTCCGGGAGCGACAACGCGCCGGTCGGTTCCGACGCGGGGGCGGCTTCGGAAGGGCTGGCCGCTTCGGCCCGCGCGACGGGCGTAGTGCCGTTGCTCTCCCCGGCGGACCCGGTCGTGGTTGACGCGGTCGTGGAGGCCGGCCGGGCCGAGAACCAAAGCGCTCGATCCTTGCCGGACACCACCCACGCCGCCCCCAGGCTCAGCACGATGGCGGCCGCGACGGCGATTGAGCCCCGGCGGCGCCTCGGCTCGGCGCGCTCACCGGGCTTTTCACTGGCCCTCTCCGTGGATGGGAAGGGCGTAACTTCGGAGACGGCCGCGTCGTCCTGCTGACGCGACGAGCGGTCGATCATCGCCGCCGTCACCGTGCGCCGCGAGGTGCGCCGGAGACTAGTAAGCGCCTCGACGCAGAGCATGTTCACAGCGCGCGGGATCCCCTCTGACACGACCCAGATCTTGCGCAGCGCCGGAGGCGTGAAGAGCCGCCCCCGGTGACCAGCCGCCCGCAGCCGGTGCGTGATGTAGTCCGCGGTCTGCTCGCGCGTGAGCGGTCGCAAGTGACACAGGATGTCCGCCTCGACGCCGTCGGCGCGCAGCGTGTCGACGAGCCCTCGCTGCCCGATCAGGAGCACGCTGATCGACGCAACGTCACTCACCTCGTCGCCGTAGGGCAGGCGCGCGAGCTCGACGAGCAGCTCGCTGGAGAGGCTGTACGCCTCGTCGACGATGAGCACCACGCGACGTCCGGGGGCGACGGTCTCGGCAACGAAGCGCCGAAACTGCTCGAGGAACCCATCGCGGTCCTTGAAGGCGGCCGGGAGACCGAACGCCTCCGCGACTGCGGTGAGCAGATCCATGCCCTCGAGGATGGGATAGGGCAGGCGACCGACGACGACGGCCTCCTCGCGGACACGAACGCTCAGCGCGTGCGCCAGGACGGTCTTGCCAGTGCCGGGCTCCCCGACGAGCAGCAGTAATCCCTGGCGACCCAGCACGGCGGCGCGCAGCATGCGGAGCGCGTCGTCGTACTGCCCGACGAGCCACAGCGAACTGCGGTCGGCCGTCGGCTGGAACGCTCGGGTTGCCTCCGCCGGGACACGTTGCGCAGTAGTCCTCATCTTCGCCTCCGCCGGTTGCAGGTTGCTTAGTCGCGCACCACTGGGTTGAGCGCGTGCATCACGCCGCTCAGGGATGCACACATGACGACAGCGAGGCTAGTACCGAGCGAGCGCGTGAGTCTCGAGGTCGCGGGCGAGCGGGCGTCCTCCACGGCGACGGCGATGAGGCTCAACATATTGTGCTTCATCCCATCGCCACACCGCACAGGTGGGATACTAGGTGGACGAAGGCGCGCTGTCAACGGGGGATTTCACGGCCGGCGGAACCCCGCTTGAGTCCATCGGCTGATCCGGCCGAGAAGGGAAAGAGAGCCAACCGCGGGTGCCAGCGAATCGGGATGCGGCTCAGGCGGATGCTCGCTCCAAGCGACAGACTTCACCCTTCGACGGCCCCGCCCTCATTTTCGATGCCGTTCAAGGAGCTGTCCCTACCTGGCACTTGACCCAGATTCCCTATCGTCATAGAACTTGCCGTGCCCCGCCGAATTCACCACGATCCCGTGGCCTTCAGCGCCGACGCCCGGTTCCGACCTCGCGTGGGACGACCGACCGAGCCGACCGCACAGTTCGTCTGGCAGCTACTCC
>WNGB01010463.1_pt1 | contig 13233 bp, 20 predicted proteins | sample 5400681 | NCBI WGS metagenome assembly WNGB01 (sample SAMN13153367, study PRJNA577476) | soil metagenome | isolation source: 115 cm soil or saprolite under grassland replicate 2 | place: USA:California | collected 2016-06-15 | reverse complement strand
CGAGCAGGAGATGCCCATGGTGAATGGCGTTCCCGTAAAACCAATCCGTCGGAAAACGCTCCGCCAATACCAGCAGCTCGGTAGCCTTAGCCGCAGCCTCGGTATAGCGGGCTCGGCGGAAATCACGCTCGGCGGCATCACGCAGGCCGAGCATCCGCTGGTACGGACGGCCGGCCAGCGTCCCAACGACGTACTGGGCTCGTGTTAGGAGTCGGAACAGCGGGACAAGCGCTCGAGCAACCGTTGGCGACATTCCTGATGGCCCTGTCGAGTGCTGCCTAACGGATCGCGCTTAAGCTGCGGCGCGCTGAAGAAGGATTCATTCCCTAATCTACGCGCGCCGCCAGCTTCAAGCGCTTGTTAGGCGCCGCCAGCTTCAAGCGCTTGTTAGGCGGCGCACCCACATCACTCAACGCGGTGCGCTGTAGTCGAGGCGCTCAAGGCGACTTTCCAAGCCCCGAGCGAATTGAAATGACTCAAACAGTAGGAGCGAAAACACCACGACGATGGTAAGTGTTACAGCCGCAGCGGCAAGTTGGCGTGGGCGCCAGCTGCGGAGGGGTGGCGCGAACGCTAGAAATCCAAGCAGACCGCTGAGCACGATGACCGCGTCGAAGCTCGCCCGCTGCCAATAAACATCACTGAGGTGAAGCCACATCCCAAACTCATCGAAGGTCAGTGCCAAACCGACGCCGTAGCAAACGGCAGCGATGGAAAGGCGGCGCGGCGCCAACGGCGCGAACAGGAGATACGCGCCAACTCCGGCGAGCAAGAAAATGCCGTAATTCAAATGGTGAATGTGGGTCCCGCCGAGATGGACGTAGAAATCGGGTATCCGCCGGGCCATGATGAGAAACACAATTATCCGCGAAGTGATGAACGTCAGCACAAAAGTCAGAAGGACAAGCCGGGCAAGACCGCGTGAGACATGCGATGGGTTAACGGTCAACGAGGGCCCAGTCATCAGTTCAAACTAAGCGCCGCCTAACGGATCGCGCTTAAGCTGCGGCGCCCCACGCCGTGGGCGCACGAGAGTTTACGAACGAGCATGATGTATGCTGGCGCACAAATGCAATTCTGCCAAGACCGGGCGCCGTCAGCTTCAAGCGCTTGTTAGGCGGCGAACGAATCAGCGCGGCAGTTCAACAATCCCCCCGCCGAAGGCGCGCTGTGCGAGACCCGTTACTTGGCGAGGCCGAGCTGCTTCATGAAGTCGCCGCTATCCCAGAACAACCACTCGTGGTCCATTCGCCCGTTGACCCAGTGGCCAATCGTTGCCATCCCGATGGCGAAGCGCTTGCCGGTGGGGGGGATACTCGTTCCGTCGGGGAGAGGCATGGGCCGTGTAAACGTGCCAGTCATGACGCCGGTTACGGCCGTCCAGCTACCAGAGCCGAAGCGAATTGGGTGCACCTTGATTGTGATGTCGGGCGCGTAGACGAAGAGCGCCTTCAAATCCTCGATGTGCTTAGCGATCCCTCTTGTCTCATGACCGTCTGGCCAGGTGACGATGATGTCTTGCGCGTGACTCTCTTGGAGTCGGTCCCATTTCTGATTACTGAACACGTCGAAGTCGAGCACATCGAACGTCTTGAGTTTGGATTCAACGGCGGGCGGCTGAACCTCGGGCTTCGTAGGCGGGAACTGCGGACGCTCAGCTGGCGTCTGCGCCGACACGGTCACATTTGGCGCGCTGAGCGCAAGGGCCGAGATCGCCGCGAGGACGAAGATGCGATTGACGGTGATACGCATGGTTAGAGCTCCGATCGCGCGTCCGTGGTGAGCCGCCTAACGGATCGCGCTTAAGCTGCGGCGCGCTGAAGAACGATTCATTCCACAATCTACGCGCGCCGGCAGCTTCAAGCGCTTGTTAGGCAGCAAGCCAAACAAATCTAGAGATCGGCGGCTGCCCCACCGTGATCTCCCCAGTCGGGACCAAACCACAGCGAGTCAGCCGTTCTCGCAGGGCAAGCGGCTCAACTCCTCGGGTGCGGCTGCCGTAGGCGCCGAGAATCAGCAATCCGCCTCGCGCCACCACGTGACCAAGTAGGCGCACCACATAAGCGTCGAGAAACTGCTCGGGCACACAGTCGTGCACTGCGTACACATATCGGTAGCGGCGAGGTGGCTGCCATTCCCAGGCATTGGCCACGTAGAAGTGATCCGCATACTGGGGGAGTCGTCGACGTGCCAGTTCAATAAGGCCGGGACTCTGATCGACACCGAACGGCGTCAACTGAATCGCACGCTCCCCCGCCCACGCGACTAACGACTCCAGCAGGTAGCCATTGGCGCACCCCAAGTCGAGAAAGTCGCCAAACTCTCGGATCGGCTCAAGAAGCGGTTCGCGCTCCGCGCGCCAGCCCTGCGGCCCGCCAGAGAACCCCGATTGGCGGATGGGATCGTCTTCCTTGAGATATGCGACCTCGAGTTCGCGCAGCTGACGCAGGAATTCGCGCGGGAGTGCCGGGTGGGACATTGGCTTGCTGCCTAACGGACCGCGCGTAAGCTGCGGCGCAGACCCTCGAACGTCAACGACATAACGGCTCCTTTGAAGAGCGCGGCGCCGGCAGCTTCACGCGCTTGTTAGGCAGCCCTAATCGACTACCCGCAACTGGACTTTTGCCCCGTCAGGTAGGTCACGGAGCTGTCGGTGAAGATCGCCCGTAACGCCAAAATGCTCCACCGCTGAGATAAGAAACCGATTGTCGATTGTATAGGCGCCGCCCAGCACCGGGAGTTGTGTGAACCCAAGGCAAGTGCCCGAGGGGAAGGGACCGTGGGTTCGGACGAAGTCGTCGACCACCGGCGCCAAGAGAAGACGCGCCGCGCTTGCCGCACTCGCCAGCATGGTGTTGAACTCCTCTCGCGACGGTGCGACCGCCGAGAATGTCCCTGCACCGGTGTCCAGCCAGTACACTGCTCCATCCGCCTGCAAAAGGAACGCATCGCCAGACCTAGAAAGGGCGATCACCTTGGCGGCGCCGCCAAGCTTCCAGCGCCACTCGGCGAGCGGATCAGCTGTTGGGAGAGGCTCGTCTATCAGCAAATGCGATGTCATGGGCTGCCTAACGGATCGCGCTTAAGCTGCGGCGTGCTGAAGAAAGACTCATTCCATAATCTACGCGCGCCGCCAGCTTCAAGCGCTTGTTAGGCGGCGCCCGCACAGGGTTTAGGCCCTGCGACCGCACTGTCTCGGTGGATCACCTTGAATCCGTCTGCGCCACGCTGGTAGAGCCAGTACTGCTCGCGAAGGGTTGTATCGGACGGGACACGGTACCTGATGCACCAGTACGCGTGATCTGAGTCCCCTTCCCCAGGACCCGCGTCGACTATCGCAGCTCCGGGATGGAGGGCCAGGAACTCGCTCCGAACCCGATCATCGGATGGCATCCCGCAGGACAGCAGGAAAACAGTGGACGCCAGGATTAGAGTCTTCACGGAGATGAATGCGGCCGCCTAACGGATCGCGCTTAAGCTGCGGCGCGCTTAAAGAAAGATTCATTCCTTAATCTACGCGCGCCGCCAGCTTCAAGCGCTTGTTAGACCGCGCGCGTTTCGGCGCTTTCCATTGCAGGTCCAACTTGCGTCCAGTCATGGCGCAATCCCGCAGGTACAGATTGATCAGTGTCTGGTAGGGGATTCCACTAGTCGTTGACAGCTCCTTAAAATACTTCAGCGCCCGCGTGTCCAAGCGGATCGTCACAGATTCCTTCAGCCGCTCAGCATAAGGGTTCGGCCGAGACTTGGAGAAATCGTATTCACGCCTCATAGTTGCCACCTCGCATCGTAGTATGCTCGTTCTGCCCTCGTCGCTCTGCGCGCCGAAATGATCCGGATGACATCCTCATTCCCTCTGTAGGTGTGCACCACCACCAGCACGCGAAACCGTGAGCTCAGGCCCAGGAGGACGAATCGCTCCTCGGCGTCCGAGTGGTCGGGATCGTCCAGCAAACGGGCATGTTCATCGGCGAACACACTTTCGGCCTCCTGAAACGAGACCTTATGCTTGCGCCGATTGGCCTGCTCCTTAGCTGGGTCCCATTCGAAACGAAGCTCGGACACAGGTCAATGTACGTACTTTGTATGTACACAGCAAGGGGAGGGATGTTGCGCGGTCTAACGGATCGCGCTTAAGCTGCAGCGCACTGGTGAAAGATTCATTCCATACTCTACGTGCGCTGTCAGGTTCAAGCGCTTGTTAGGCAGTGCGCCGTCCGGAGCCATTCTATCGAGCCGCCTCCAGCTGGCGCGGCGGGCATCTCGAGGAACCATACGAGCAGAAGACACAGCAGTCACCGGATCTGGGCTTGAGGATCTCATGACAAGCCGCGCACTCGTAGAAATGAACACAGGCATCGGTGGGCATCGTCTCGACCTGACGGTGACCACAGAGCGGACATGTGATGGTCGCTTCTAGGATCACGAACCCCGCCGGGAAGGTTGGCATCTGCCTAACGGATCGCGCTTAAGCTGCGGCGCGCTGGTGAAAAAGCAGTCATTCAATATCCTACGCGCGCCGCCAGCTTCAAGCGCATGTTAGGCCGCACGCGCGCTGCTCCCAAACTCCTCACGCACACGTGCAGACCGAAAAGCGACAAGCAACCACAACAACACCGCGGCCACACCGACGATGAGGAGGCCGCCGAGTGCCAAACCCGAGCCCATGCCAGGTGGTACCTCGCCGCTCCGAGACCGCGATGCAAGCTGACTGGCCAGCGAGATCCCGATTGATTGCCCCACGACGAGCCCAACCAGGAGTTGTAGAATCTGGATCCCGAGAACGGCAACGAAGGCACGACGCCCCCACTCCTTCCGTCGAAGTACTCCGACCGAGACAAACATCACGGCCGCCCACCAGGCCAACTTCACGGAGGCGACGAGATAGACGTGGTGCATCATGAATCGGTACGGTGCGGGGAGCAAGTTCGTGGTTGCGGTATCTTGGGCAATACGATCCACGACCGCATTGACCGTGGCGGCAGGTGTAGTCGCGAGGATCGCAACGGTCATTAATGAACCGAGTCCTGCCAGCGCGCTCAAGGCTAGGAAGACCCAACCCACGACCGTGACGAACGTGGATCGATGACTACGTGTTGTTGGGGCCGCTGTCATGTACCTCCGTGGGCGTGCGGCCTAACGGATCGCGCTTAAGCTGCAGCGCACTGGTGAAAAATCAAATACCCCTACGTGCGCTGTCAGCTTCAAGCGCTTGTTAGGCAGCAAACTTTCGCGCAGGTCAACCAAAGAGCCCCTTTCTGATACCCATGAACTTTCGTTGGGCACGTTGAGTCGAAGCGGAATAGGCAAAGCTGAGAGTGGGGATCTGGAAGAGCTGGAAGGCGAGTTCATGGTTCTCGAGCTTGAGCGCGTCGGTCACTGAGGCGATAGTAGGTGCCAGCGGCATGACGTCAAGGGCGAGCTGAACGATCGATTCGAAGGCTGACTGACACGTGGCCGTCTCCCAGAACTGCTTGTCATGTCCAAAGCGCGTGTTGGCGGCGTCGATGTAGCCCATGACCAACGGCTGAAGATTCTCCGGAAGCACTGTTGACTCGCCAAGCGCACCATGTTGGAGTTGCGCGGTCGACTGACGCTTCACGTGGTGCTCGATCAGGTCACGATAGGGCTTGGAACCCGCGCCTTCGAGGAACTCTGCAAGCTGACTCCGTGCCATTGAGTACGCTCGGGGCTTGTTTGCCGCCTAACGGATCGCGCTTAAGCTGCGGCGCGCTGAAGAACAATTCATTCCGCAATCTACGCGCGCCGCCAGCTTCAAGCGCTGGTTAGGCCGCGGCCGCTGGCGAGCCGTTGGGCTCGAGCCGGCTTTAGGGCGGTCATCATGACTGCCTTGACGCCGTAGGCTTCAGCCGAATTCTGCGTCGACTCTTTGCGGAACCGGAACTTCGGGACAACGGCCGACCGGACACGACTGAAGCCCGTCTCTTCCAGCAGCCTGAACATCTCTCCCTCCGGGAGAGCACCGCCGATTCAGCTGGCCCAGAGCTTGGGGTCGTTGACTATTGACTGAGACAGTTGCTTGGCGCTGACGATATCGGTAATCGAGATCCGGCCGCCCGGCCTCAGCACGCGGAACATCTCCTCCACGACCCGGCGCTTACGGAACGAAAGGTTGATCACGCCGTTGGAGATTACCACGTCCACCGAGGCATCAGGGAGCGGAATGTCTTCCATGCGACCTTCCTGACATTCCATCTTTGCACCAGACGCTGCCGCGTGGGCTTGGGCCTTGAGGCACATGGCGGGGTTCAGATCGATGCCCACGACCCGGCCGGTTGGGCCGACACGCCACGAGGCGATAATCGCGTCGAGGCCAGCCCCGCTCCCGAGATCGAGCACGGTCTCCCCTGGTTGCAGGTCGCTGCGCTCGTGCGGGTTGCCGACGCCGGCGAAAGATGCGACAGCGTCGGCAGGTGCACGCTCGAGCCACTCGGGCGCGTAGCCGAACAGGTGGGCCGCAACACGGCCGTGAAAGAAGTGGAATTCGCCGGTGGGGTTGTTTGCTACCTCCTGATACATTCGTATGATCTCGTCCTTGAGCGTGAGCTCCAAGGATGCTTGAAGGCTAGCAGGATCGGTCATGAGAAGTTTGCTCCGTGCATGGTGGCCGATGCGCCCAAGTGCGGCGCGGCCTAACGGACCGCGCTTAAGCTGCGGCGCGCTGGTGAAAGAGTAGTCATTCAATATCCTACGCGCGCCGCCAGCTTCAAGCGCTTGTTAGGCCGCAACCCCACGGCCTTCGCTGACAATGAAGAGGCCTTGAAGCGCAGGGTCTCGTTCCTCGACGGCAATGCCCTCCATTGCGGCGAGAACGTACGCCGGCGGACTGTCGACCGGAGCGATTCGAGCGTAGGTGGCGAACAGGTCAGCCGAGCCAGCGTCGTCTGCACCCGGACGAAGGCTGAGTACCTGTCGGTCCTTCTCGAGGCGCGTGGCTCGCCAATAGCTGGAGGCCCGAGTGGGCAGGTCACCTCCACCGTACCCCGAACAGCATATGAGGCAGTGCCACGGGGTCATATCGGGACGAACGTGGGAAAGGGCATTGGCGGCTGCGGAGATCCGAAGGCGAACCACGGCGTACGCGGACAAAAGAGAACAACCATACGCGTGGGCTCTGGGCGGGAATCTGCGGCAATCCCAAACAGGGTTTCCGAAGCTCGGAGCCCAGTAGGAGTAGAGACAGTACACAGGGATTCGAGGCGGCACAGCAGTCAGGGAACGCGTTATCAGGGTATCGGATTGATACGGAGAGTTGGCGTTCTTTCGATAGTGCAGGTGCGGAAAGGTGGCCGTCGAAGTGTCGATGATCTTGGCTTGAACCCGGAATCCGAGCCACAACTTCGAACGCCCTGTTAGCCACCACTCCCAGTCAGCTCCTTCCCTACCTTCGACCGGCTTCGTATAGGTCGTTACAATGATCTCGGATGGGTGCCGCTCCTTCAACTCCAACAGGTTGAGGTCAGTGATCGTCTCCTCACCGAGACGGTGCTTCGATCTCTCGGCACGATCGATGAGATCCCAGGTCCTTGCCGCCCTCCGGCGAAACGCTTGGCAGAGACTCATCAGAACGACTGGTTGGAGCACGGACGCCCGCCGCGGAGCGTCTCGTTTCGGTGTCGGATCGGGACGGTCATGAGGTCGCCTGTAAAGTTAGTTAGGTCACGGCGTCAGAAGGAGAATCATGACCGCCACCACTTCGTGAATTCATGGGCGGCGATGGAACCACGCTCCCTGGCGACACGGAGTTCGTCTTGCTCAGTTGCGCGTCGCTTTAGCAGGTTCCAGACGAGCCACATGGCAATAACGTCGGCAGAGTGAAAGCGAGCTTGGTCCCCTGCGTAGGCCACCCTCAACTCCTGATCGCTGGAGCCCTGCTCATAGAACGCCTTACAGTCGTCGAACGCCCCCAGGGCATCTGGCTGCCACTCCGTGAAGCTGGCAGTCACGATGTCGATAATGGCGTCCACTCGAGACTGGGGGAGACCTTCATGCTCAAGCTGGGTCATCGCAACAAAGACAAAGGCGATGGTCAGAAAGAAGTCCCAGTCATCAGTCTTAACTCGGCTGAGCCACGGGAAGTCCTTGAGCATGCGAGTATAGAGTCCGATCGCGACACAATTCGCTGCAGGGACCAAGGTCGAAGCGACGGACTTTAGGGGATCGCCGGTGGAGTCAGGTCGGTCCTGCACAGTCGGCATTCTGGCTTTCCGGTTGCGGCCTAACGGATCGCGCTTAAGCTGCGGCGCGCTGAAGAAAGATTCATTCCCTAATGAACGCGCGCCGCCAGCTTCAAGCGCTTGTTAGGCGTCACGACCTCCATACGGAAATCTCTTGAGCTAGTGTGGCTAAGAGTACTCCGAGGAATAACCAGATAACACCCACGAAAGTGATATGAAGGCCACCGGTCTCCGCCGCTTCGAGGCGGGTGCGAAGATGTTCGTCGCCCTTCGCGCGAGCCTGCTGCTCCTGATGAAGTGCCTCCGAGTGCTGAAGACGCTGCTTGTCCATCTCAGCTTGTAGTTGCGTAACCCGTTCCCTTAACCGATCCAGGTTCCTTGTCAGCCCTTCGATCCGTTTCTCAACGGGGGCAGTGGGGTCGACATTGGTCCACACCTCCAGGCGTGCGGACCCACCACTCAGTCCAAGACTCCCAGTACTGGTCATCGCTATGACACGGCTCCGCCAGCGAGGGAACCGTGAGAGCCAATCCCTAAACAGCGTCGCGATGCTCGGAAGACCAAAGAGTTTGCGAGTTTGGTGGACCCCATGAGCCACAGTGCCTATGCCCAACCACTGCAGAATCAGGCCAGTTACTCGGATCTCAAGGTCGCTCGCGCCAGTACGAAGCGCAACGATGAGCGCGAGGATTACAACAAGCAGAGTGAGCCAGACTAACCGTGGCTCTGTAAGCCAACGAAGGAAGGCGCGCAACCACGAGAATAGTCGTGCCACTCGCGTGAAGGACTCTTTGGGTCGTGACGCCTAACGGATCGCGCTTAAGCTGCGGGCGCAACGCATGCGGGCGCACCGCAGGCTGTTTCGGCTCACATGAGTCACCTGGCGCACAAATGGAATTCTACCCCACTTGGCCGCGCCCGTCAGCTTCAAGCGCTTGTTAGGCGGCGCTTGATGGCAGGGCCATGCTCAGCACGTGACAGGCCGGAGTACGCCCACACCGCCGCGGCTCCCACCACGAGAAGGGCCACCACGGTGACCCAGAACGACGCGTCCGGGCCCGTTTCCCAAATGAGAGGCTTGGGCACCGAAGACAACTGCCACTCAGAGCGTCCTCCGAGGAACAAGCCGACTGCACTGAAGACATTGCCGCCCGCATGCAGAACCATGCTCGGCAGGGTCGAATCCGTGAGGTGTGCCAGTGCCCCATAGACGGCCGCAACGGCTAGGAAATACGGGAGCAGAACGAGCGTGACCTCGGGGTGTGTAAAGTGCGCCAGGCCGAAGGCAATTCCGGTCACCAAGATCGCGACTACCGGTCCGTGTCGGTGCTCGATCGGCCGCTGCATGTAGCCACGGAACGACGTCTCCTCGACCACGCCAGCGACGATCGCACTCATAAGAACCCACAGCAGCACAGTGGCGGCAGGGTAGCGCGAAACGTCGAGATCCCGCTGCTGCGGGAGCGAGACGAGTCGACTGAGCACCCCCTGAAGCAGCAATACACTCACGAGGCCGAGGATCCCTGCCAACAGCGCCGGCCCCCACACGTCGTCTGGAAGACGATTGGCACGGGAATTCGTGCGTCGCGCCGCGGCCGTCGACTGTGGCCATCCCTCTCCCCGCGCATACCGCCAATACAGCCATAGGTAGCCGGCCATGATTGGCACGGCCCACGGCAGAACGGACAGGTGCCTCGTGTTCGCCGACACCAAAATTGCCCAGGGCATGGTGCCAGCCATGGCCGCCGCAAGGCCGATGAGAACCGCCCGCACGAGAAGAGGGACGCGAAGCCAGAGCGCGCGCACGGCCGTCATTTGTCGACTCAATGGTGTTGGCGCCGCCTAACGGACCGCGCTTAAGCTGCGGCGCGCTGAAGAAAGAGTCGTCATTCAATATCCTACGCGCGCCGCCAGCTTCAAGCGCTTGTTAGGCTGCTGACGGACCGAGCCGCGCATGATCTGCCGCGGCATCACTGACAGCAAAGTCGATGAGAACTGGATTCCCACTGCGCCAATGAAGAACCGAAGCGTCCCCGAGGTGGTCGATCCCGGCTGCCTCAAAGAGCTCCTCGAGAGGCCGCATCAGATGCCATTCCTCCGCATTGAAGAACGATCCAAACTTGCGCTCGTCAGGGTCATCCGCCAGCCTGGCGGTTACGTAGCACAATTCCAACCAGTACCCACGACTCACATCGTTGCCGTTCTCGTCCACCACGGCGGCCACTGGTTCGGTTCCGTAGAATGCGGGAACATACTTCACGAGCGCCGGAGTCGCTGCCGCAATTCTGTGCGCGGCAACTTCAGCTTCGAATACGTACGGCGCGACGTGGCTGATGATGGGGTCGTCGATGCGGCGAAAAACCTTGTACGCCTTGTCACCAGGTCGGGGCACGAAAACGTCAGCGAACGAACCCGCAGCGAGTCGGTCTGAAATCGAGAGATGCATGGCTAGTGAACATAATCAGGACTTGTGCAGCAGCCTAACGGATCGCGCTTAAGCTGCGGCGCCCCACGCCGCGGGCGGGCCAGAATTCACAAACGAGCACCATGTATGCTGGCGCACAAACGGAATTCTGCCAAGACCGGGCGCCGGCAGCTTCAAGCGCTTGTTAGGCAGCGGCGGATCAACTCGCTAAGGGCTGCGCCGCAGCAGCTCTCCCTCGACGTAGTTTTCCGCAGAAACATCAAGCACCTGGTCAAAGTACGTCGTCACGGCTGTGCGGAACTTGTGTGCTTCCGGAAGTCGCACCGCGAGCCAGGGATTCTTTGGTACGGGGACTTGGATCTCTAAGCTCCGGGCACCTGAAGCGTCCACCTGAACCTCGACCCCTGCAAGTTCGGAAGGTTCTTCTTCGATGTGGACGAGGCGGTTGCGGAGCGTAACCAGGTTCTCAAGGGCCTGCACGTGCAGTGAGTCTGGGCGCAACGCGAACCGCCCCAACGAGCACACGCGTGGGAGTTCAAGGAGCTTCTTTCGAAACGCAACATTCTGTAACGATAGGCGCCAAGGGTCCGTGTCCTCGATGGCGGTGGAAGTCTGGAAAGCCTGCTGATGGGCCTCCGTTCGGAGGCGAGTGTGGATTCCTTGCGCTAATGCGGAAGCGAGGAGTACTGCGACGCAGGCGGGTATTGGATTGTCAGTGTCATCGGGGGCCTCAGAGAGCTCCGCCAGTCTGGTGGCGGCTTCGAGGGTTTGGGGCGCAGATGAGACGGTGACAATCGCTCTGTATCTGGGCTCGGATGCGTCGTGCATCTGCTCCGCCGCTGCCTAACGGATCGCGCTTAAGCTGCGGCGCGCTGAAGAAAGAGTAGTCATTCAATATCCTACGCGCGCCGCCAGCTTCAAGCGCTTGTTAGGCAGCAACTCACGAAATGATGATCTGAAGCGCCAGAGAGATCAGGGCACCAACGATCCCTCCGACCACATAGTGCTGCAAGTGCGAACGGAAACTGTCTGCCTGCGCTAATCGGCGTTGAAGGTCCTCCACGGTCTCGGTAAGCCGGTGGATAGCCTCGGCAATCGCCGATGCTTCGGCCGGAGGTGCAGCACCCGGACGCGCGATGGCCGCTGCAATTCGCTCAGCAGGCAGGGGAGCGGTCCTATCGTCGACCCGAAAATAGACACCTTCGCTCGAGATAACGAGTCTGTCGCTCTTGCCGACCGTGATCACGGCTAAACGGCGCCCGTGTAACTCGACTGACTCAAGGTCAACACGCGGTGCGTTCACGAGACGAGCGAGCGCCAGATGAAAGACCTTGGCCACCTGATCAATGTCCGCCCCGATGGGGAGCCCGCCGTCTTCGACACCAACCAGAATGACTCCTCCGTCGGCGTTCGCGAACCCTGACATGAGGCGGGCCAGAGCGCCGGGGTCACGGAGGGTAGCCTTAAACTCAACTGACGGCCCTTCGCCTTGAAGAAGCAGGGCGCGCACCATCTCGGGACTGGTTGCCATCTTGGACCTTGAGTTGCTGCCTAACGGATCGCGCTTAAGCTGCGGCGCCCCGCCGCGCGGGCGGGCCAGAGTACACAGACGAGCATGATGTACGTTGGGGCACAAACGGAATTCTGCCAAGACCGGGCGCCGCCAGCTTCAAGCGCTTGTTAGGCTGCGCCATCCTTGTCCTCCCGCATCAGCTCACCGTCCGAACGGAGCAGCGCGGACCACACCGGATCCCGGACTCCGCACCGCGCCCCACAAAGTTCGGTTGTTTGATCGCGCACGGTGTCCTGGCGAATGAACGCGTTGCATCAGCCTAACGGATCGCGCTTAAGCTGCGGCGCGCTGATGAAAAAGGTGTCATTCAATATCCTACGCGCGCCGCCAGCTTCAAGCGCTTGTTAGACGGCGCCCACATCGGACGCCACCGCGCCAGCCGCGATCGCTCGATGATGGGCGAATGTGCCACGTACGCCCTCCACGAAGCAATATAGGAAGATGATGCTCAAGAGGGGCGAGCCGAGGGAACCGGTCTGCAGGTAGAACCAGACCCGTGCAACCAGAAACAAGACGAGGAGCGTAACCGCGGCACGACGACTCCGACGATACACTCCATAGCCTAGCGCGCCCGTGACTGCTGCGGACGCGACCGCCCAGACGATGAGCGGAGTGTCGGCCACGCTCGAAATGATGAACGTGAAGAGGAGCGTCGCGATTGCCGACAGCGCCGCGCCGCCCCAGCCCAGCTGAATGGATCGTTTGATCTGAGCCGGCGTCATGTTCAGCTCAATGAGCTTCATGCCGACCACTCCTCGGGGATTAAGGCGCCGTCTAACGGATCGCGCCTAAGCTGCGGCGCCACACCGGAACGTTCACAAACGCAATTCTACCATAGACGACGGGCGCCGTCAGCTTCAGGCGCATGTTAGGCAGCGGCCGAAGACGCTAGAAGAGACCTCCGATCCCGAGCTGACCGAGAATCGCCAGAGTCACGCTGAGAATGGCGAGGCCAGCTAGGCCAACCAATGCCGAACGCCACGACGAACCCACAATGGAATACCCACGGCGCCAGAGAACCCAGGAGCTGATCGCAA
>WNGB01009981.1_pt1 | contig 13234 bp, 12 predicted proteins | sample 5400681 | NCBI WGS metagenome assembly WNGB01 (sample SAMN13153367, study PRJNA577476) | soil metagenome | isolation source: 115 cm soil or saprolite under grassland replicate 2 | place: USA:California | collected 2016-06-15 | reverse complement strand
CACCGCGACGCGCTCGACCGGCTGAGCGAGCTGCTGCTGGAACGCGAGACCGTCGACGGCACCGACGTCGACGAGATCCTCGGCCGCGTCCCCGGCCGCCGCCAACCCGTCGGCGCCACCGGCCACACCGCCAGCGCCGCCGGGGCCGGTGGCGAGGAGCCGCCGGGCCAGTCGGCGCCGCGCTGAGCCGGGCCCGCCCAGCCGCGCGGACCGGATCATTCGGCCGGAGAGTTGGTAAGGTGCTGAAATGAGCAGCGCCGCACCGCTCGGGGCCGAGGACCCGAGGCAGCTCGGGCCGTACGCGATCCTCAGCCGGATCGGCGGTGGCGGCATGGGCGTCGTCTACCTGGGCCAGGCACCCGACCGGCGGCTGGTGGCCGTCAAGGTGGTGCGCTCCGACCGGGCCAGCGATCCCGAGCTCGGCGCCAGGTTCCGGCGCGAGGTCCGCGCCGCCTCGGGCGTGGCCGGCTTCTGCACCGCACGGGTCCTCGACGCCGATCTCGACGCCGCGCGGCCCTACTACGTCACCGAGTACGTCGCCGGGCCGACCGTGCAGGAGGCGGTGGAGGAGGGCGGACCGCTGGCCGGCAGGCGGCTGGACGCGTTCGCGGTGGGCGTGGCCGAGGCGCTGGAGGCGATCCACGCCGCCGGTGTGGTCCACCGCGATCTCAAGCCGAGCAACGTGCTGCTGTCGCCGGCCGGCCCCAAGGTGATCGACTTCGGCATCGCCCGGCCCGTCGACGCCACCACGCTCACGCAGACCGGCAAGGTGATGGGCTCGGTCAACTGGCTGGCGCCGGAGCGGCTGCGGACCGGCCGCGCCTCCGAGGCCAGCGACGTGTTCGCCTGGGGTGGCCTGGTGACCTTCGCCGCCACCGGGCACCCGCCCTTCGGCCACGGCCCGGTGGGCACCATCGCGCACCGGATCATGCACGAGGAGGCGGACGTCCGGGGCATCGAGGGCGGCCTGCTCGAAGCGGTGGTCGCGGCCCTCGACAAAGACCCGCGGCGGCGCCCGACCGCGCGGACCCTGCTCGTGCGGCTGGTCGGCGGCGTCCGTGGTGCCCACCAGGACCCGGTCACCGTTGCCACCGAGGTGGTGCAGCGCACCTGGATGATGCCGCGGGTGCCGCCCGCCCCGGCGATGCCCGTGGCCGAGCCGGCGACCGTGCCGGTGGCGCCGGCGCGGCCGGCGCAGGACCAGACGCCGCGGCTGGCGGCGGCCCGGGCGGGCGTGGCGGCGCCGTGGTCCGACCTGGACGACGGGCGTGGCTCGTTACGGGATGGCCGCGACCGCGCGACCGAGGAGCGCCGTCCAGAGCCCGAGGAGCCGGAGGAGCCGGAGCGGGGGCGGGCCGCTCCGCGCACCTACGCTCGCGGCACAGTGCTGGCGGACCTGCTGCCCGGCGGGCTGCTCCGGGACCTCGCCCTGGTGGCCGCATTCGCGGCGATCACCTTCGGCGGCCTCGCCATCGACGAGCCGGTGTCGAGCGTGCGCATCACCACGCCCGCGCTGCTCGTGCTGGCGGGAGCGGCGCTGCTCGGGCGCAACCGCGCCGCGGCCGGCTTCGCCCTCGGCGCCGTCGGGCTCTACACCATCGGCCAGCACCCTCTGCCGAGCCTGCGCACGACCCTCGGCTACCTGGTGCTGTTGCTGGCCATCGGGATCGTGGGCACGCTGGCCGCCTTCGGTCGCCGCCACAAGGCCGTCGGCGCGATCGTGGCGCTGGTGGTGGGCTTCGCGCTGATGCAGGCCGCCCTCGGCGCCGTCGGCTGGGACAGCTTCCGGCTGCCCCGGGCCCCCGACCTCAACCCGCTCCACTACTTCTGACCCGGCCTCGCTGGGAAGGGTCCCACGCGAGATGCCCCGCGGGCCTCCGGATGGTCAGGGGTCGTTCTTGGCGGGGGCGGGGCGGCGCCAGGCGGCCACGTGCGCTGGGACGGGCAGGTCGGGGTCGAGCGGCTCGTCGGGCACCGGCTCGCCGGCGGTCAACCGCAACGGCAGCAGCCCGGCCCAGACCGGCAGGTCGTGGTCGCCCTCCTCGTCACTGACCGGTCCGCTGCGCACCTTGGCGGAGACCTCGGCCAGCGGCAGCGCGAGGACCGCGGTGGCGGCCAGCTCCTTGGCGCTGGCGCCACGGACATGGTCGCTGCGACCAGGGACGATGTGGTCGACCATGGCGCGCATGGCCGCCTGCTTCTCCGCGGGATCGGTGACCGGCCGGGTGCGGCCCAGCACCATCACCGAGCGGTACTGCATCGAGTGGTGGAAGGCCGAGCGGGCGAGCACCAGCCCGTCGAGCAACGTCACGGTGACGCACACGTCCATGCCGGGCCGCAGCCCGAGCCGGCTGCCAGAGGAGCCGTGCAGGTAGACGGTCTCTCCCACCCGTGTGTAGCCGGTGGGCAGGGCGTAGGGCTGGCCGTCGACGACGAAGGCGACGTGGCAGAGGAACCCCTCGTCGAGGATCGCGTGGACGGTCGCGCGATCGTAGGCCCCCCGCTCCGGCAGGCGCCTGACCCTGGTCCGCTCCGTCGGCTGGTAGGAAGTCGTCACCCGCCGGCCTCCTTAGAATTGTGTTCTAGATCAAATTTGAATAGGTACTGCTACGTTATAACACGCTGAGGCCGCGGCCAACCCCATTGGGGGCGGATCGTTACCGCGGAACCCGCGTGGCCGTGGTGTTCCTGCCGCTCGGCGCGCAGTCCCCGCCTCTAGTCATGGGTCCCGGCACACTTTAGTATGAATTGGCCTAGTCCAATTCTGATCGAGGGGGTGTCCTATGGTCAGGCTCTCCGCCCGGCGCACCAGGCTGCCCGGCTCGCTGCTGCTTCTCGGGCTGGTGACGGCCTTCGCCGACTTCCAGCGCGTCTACCCCGCCGCGGAGAGCGTCGACGGCGTCGCCGACTCGGCCACCCAGCCGCTACGCGGCAACTTCAACCAGCTCCGCAAGCTGAAGGCGGGGCACCCGCGGCTCAGGACCCTCATCTCGCTCGGCGGCTTCACCTGGTCGAGGTTCTTCTCCAACGCCGCCCTGACCCCAGCGTCACGGCGGCAGTTCGCCCAGTCCTGCATCGACCTCTATCTCAAGGGCAACCTGCCGCGGCTCGCCGACGACCCCAGCGCCGGCGGGGTGGGCGTCGGCGCCGGCGTGTTCGACGGCATCGACATCGACTGGGAGTACCCCGCGGCGGAAGGCGCCGCCGGCAACGTGGTCCGCCCGGAGGACACCCGCAACTTCACGCTGCTGCTGGCGGAGCTGCGCCGCCAGCTCGACGCGCTTGGCCGCAGGGACCACAGGAACTACCTGCTCACCGCGGCCCTGCCGGCTGGCTTCGACAAGATCGCCAAGATCGAGATCGGCGGGATCAACCGCTCCCTCGACTGGCTGAACCTGCTCACCTATGACTTCCACGGCCCGTAGGAGGCGACCGGTCCGACGCAGTTCCACTCCAATCTGTTCCTCTCGCCGAGCGACCCCAACCCGGTGGGCTCGCCGGTGCGGGTCAGCGTCGACGACGTGGTCAACGCCTACCTGCGCGGCGGCGCCCCAAGCAGCAAGCTCGTCATCGGCGTGCCCGCCTACGGCCACGGCTGGACCGGCGTGGCCGCGGGCTCGACCAACGGCCTGTTCCAGCCCGCGACCGGCCCGGCCGCCGATCCTGAATTCGGCGCGGGCACCGCCAGCTACCGAACGCTGTCCGGCTTCGCCGGGACGCCCTTCCGCGACCCGGTGACGCGCGGCTTCTGGAAGTACGACGGCACCACGTTCTGGGCCTACGACGACCCCGGCGTGCTGGGCGACAAGGCGGGCTACGTGCGGGCGCGCGGGCTCGGCGGCCTCTACATGTGGGAGCTGTCGCTGGACGACGAGCGGGCCACGCTGGTCCGCACCATCGACAGCACACTGGACGCCGGGCGTGGCTGAGCGGCCGTGCGACTCTGGCCGCTGCGGAATTGTCCCAGGTCGCAGGTACGTTGAAACAACGACGTCGCTTGCCATTCCGATGGAGGGAGGCCCCTGCCGAGCTACCTGAGCACCCCGCCCCCAGAGGGCCTCGCTTTCGCGACCCTGCGGCGCATCGTCGGCCTGCTCGCCCCGCACTGGCGGCGGGCCCTGGTGGCGTTTGCCATGGGCGTTGCGATGATGGTCATCACCACGGTGATCCCACTGGTCACCAGGACGATCATCGACCAGGGGCTGACCAGGCGGCAGCCCGGGGTGCTCGGCCGCGAGATCGTCCTGCTGCTGGCGCTGGCGCTGTTGCGCTGGCTGTTCGGCGGCATGCGCCGCAACATCTCCGGACGGGTGGGCACCGACGTCGAGTTCGACCTGCGCAACCGGCTCGCCCGCCACCTGCTGGCGCTGGAGCCCGGCTGGCACGACCAGATCCAGACGGGCCAGCTCCTCTCGCGCGCGACCTCGGACATCCGCTCGGTGCGCTACTTCCTCTCCTGGGGACTGGTGTTCAGCGTGCTGAACCTGCTCACCTTCGGCATCGCCGCGGCGCAGATGATGGCGCTGTCGACGCAGCTCACCCTCGTGGCGCTGGGCCTCACGCCGCCGCTGGTCTACGGCGCGCTGCGCTTCAACCGGCGCCTGCACCGGGTCTACTGGCAGGTGCAGCAGAAAGAGGGTGACCTGACCACGGTGGTCGAGGAGAACGCCGCCGGCGTCCGGGTGGTCAAGGCGTTCGGCCGCGAGGCACAGGAGCTCGCCAAGCTGGAGCGCGAGGCGGGCGGGCTGCTCGAGGAGAACCTGCGCGCCGCGCGCCTGCGCGGCTTCTACACTCCCCTGCTCGCCGCCCTGCCGCAGCTCAGCCTGGCGGCGATCCTCTGGTACGGGGGCCGGCTCACCGTCGACGGCCGGATCACCCTCGGCACGCTGGTGGCGTTCAACTCCTACCTGGTCATGCTGGTGTGGCCGTTGCAGTCGCTCGGCATGCTGTTCGGCTTCGCGCAGCGGGCGGCGGCCAGCGCGGGGCGGGTCTTCGAGGTGATCGACCGGCCGCCCGGCATCGCCGACCGGCCCGGCGCCGTGCCGCTGCCCCACTCCGGCGCTCACGCGGGCCTGGCCTCGGCATCCGGCACGGCGAGCGCCCGGCCGCGCGGCGCCAGCATCGTCTTCGACGACGTGAGCTTCCGCTACGGCGATTCCAGCCGTCCGAGCCTGGTCGACGTGACCGTGGAGATCGAGCCGGGCGAGCGCGTGGCGCTGGTCGGTGGCACCGGCTCCGGCAAGTCCACCCTGGTCGCCCTCCTCCCGCGCCTGTACCAGCCCAGCGCAGGGCGGGTGCTGGTGGACGGCTACGACGTGACCGACCTCACAATCGACTCCCTGCGCGGCGCGGTCGCCGTCGTGCACCAGGAGCCGCAGCTGTTCTCGGCGACGCTGCGCGAGAACGTCGCCTTCGGCCGGCCCGACGCCAGCGACGACCAGGTGCTGCGGGCGCTCGAGACGGCCGCAGCGCTGGACGTGGCCGAGTCGGTGCCCGACGGTCTCGACACGGTCGTCGGCGAGCAGGGCTACACCCTCTCGGGCGGGCAGCGCCAGCGGGTGGCCCTTGCGCGGGCGCTCCTGGCGGAGCCTCGGGTGCTCATCCTCGACGACGCCCTCTCCCACGTGGACGTGGCCACAGAGGCCGCCATCCTGCGCGGGCTTTCCGACACCCTCGGCGACGCCACCGTGCTGCTGGTGGCCAACCGCCGCGCGAGCCTGCGGCTGGCCGACCGGATCGTGCTGCTCGAGCGGGGCCGCGTCGTCGCCCAGGGCAGCCATGCCGACCTCGTCCGGCGCGAGCCGCGCTACCGGGCGGTGCTGGTCAGCGCCGGCGCGGAGGTCGACGACCTGGCCGACGAGGTGGCCTCGTGAAGCTCGTGAGGCGCCACGCCCGGACGCGGCGGCCCGAGCGATCCGAGCGGCCCGAGCGGCCCCAGCGCTCCGGACGGCAGGCGAGGGCCTGGCTGTGGCCGCTGGTGCGGCCGCACCGCCGCCTGCTCATCGTCGGCACCCTGGCGGTCCTGACCCAGAGCGCCGCCGGGCTGGCCATGCCCTACCTGGTCAAGGTCGCCATCGACCAAGGGGTCGTGCCGCGGCGCCTGGAGGTGCTCGACCGGGTGGCGGTCGCCTACGTGCTCCTCGCCGCCGTGCAGCTGCTCGCCGGGCGGATCGAGATCCTGACGGTCGCCGCGGTCGGCCAGCGGGTGCTGTACACCGTGCGCGGCAAGCTCTTCGGCCACCTGCAGACGCTGTCGCTGGATTTCTTCGAGCGCGAGCGCACCGGCCGGGTCGTCGCCAGGATGACCAACGACATCGACGCTATGAGCGACCTGGTCACCGATGGCCTGGTCACCTTCATCACCAGCGTCATCACGCTGGTGGGGATCGCCGTCATCCTGGTGCTGCTGGACTGGCAGCTCGCGCTGGCCACGCTGACGGTCGCGCCGCTGCTGGCGCTCGCCGCCACCCGCTTCCGCCGCCGCTCGGCCGCGGCCTGGCGCCGGGTGCGCGAGACCGCCACCGTGGTCACCGTCCAGCTCCAGGAGGCGCTCGCCGGCGTCCGCGCGATCCAGGCGTTCCGTCGCGAGGGCACCACCGCCGAGCGCTTCGGCGAAGCCACCCACGACGAGCGCAGGGCGCACCAGCGCACCATCGCGCTGGCCTCGCTGTTCTTCCCCGGTGTGGAGTTCGCCGGCGCCCTGGCCACCGCGGTGGTGCTCGGCGTCGGCGGCCGCCAGGTCCTCGGCGGCGCCCTGGAGATCGGCACCCTCGCGGCCTTCCTGCTCTACCTGCGCAGCCTCTTCGATCCGGTGCAGCAGCTCTCAGAGCTGTACGACACCTTCCAGGCCGCCACCGCCGGCGCCGAGCGCGTCGGGGCCGTGCTGGCCGTGCGGCCGACCGTCCGCGAGGCGCCTGACCCGGTCCCCCTGCCGGACCCCCGCGGCGAGGTCAGGCTGGAGCGAGTTCGCTTCGCCTACCTGGCGACGGGCGGTGCCGAGGCCGCCGACGCCGGGCCGGAGGTGCTCCATGGGGTCGACCTGCTGGTGCCGGCGGGCAGCACCCTTGCGCTGGTCGGACCCACCGGAGCGGGCAAGTCCACCGTGGCCAAGCTGATCGCCCGCTTCTACGATCCCCTGTCGGGTCAGGTCACGCTGGACGGCCACGACCTGCGCCAGGTCCGCCTGGCCGACCTGCGCCGGGCGATGGGCTACGTGCCGCAGGAAGGGTTTCTCTTTTCGGGGACGGTGGCCGACAACATCCGTTTCGGCAGGCCAGAGGCGACCCCCGCAGAGATCGAGGCCGCCGTCCGCGCCGTCGGCGCCGAGCCGGTCATCGACGCCATGCCCGAGGGCCTCGACACCGAGGTCGGCGAGCGCGGCGTCCTGCTGTCCGCCGGCGAGCGCCAGCTCGTCTCCTTCGCCCGCGCCTGGCTCGCCGACCCCGCCCTGCTCATCCTCGACGAGGCCACCAGCAACCTCGACGTCGTCACCGAGGCGCGCCTGCAGCAGGCCCTGCGCCGCCTGCGCCAGGGCCGCACCACCATCCTCATCGCCCACCGGCTCTCCACCGTCATCGACGCCGACCAGGTCGCCATCGTCGAGGACGGCCGCGTCGTCGAGGTCGGCGCCCCCGACGACCTCATCGCCCGCGGCGGCCGCTTCGCCGCCCTCTACGACCGCTGGCTCGCCGGCGCCGCCTGAGCCGACATCGATGCCTTTGCCAGGCTCGCGGCAGAGCCGCAGGGGACTATGTGGTGTGCGGACGATCCTCACAGGATCGGCAGCCGACGAATGCGCATCGTGCTCTCACCGAGCACGACGACGCTCCCCTCATCGACCGCCGTCTCGACCGCCGCAAGGTTTGCTGCCAGCAGCGCAAGTAGTTCCTCTACGCGCCGGCCTTCTGCGCGGCGGATCAGGATCACCGAGGGAGCCGACGCACGCGTGTGGGCCAAGATCGTGCCGAAGTCGGTGTCGGCAGAAAGCACCACGCGGTCCTGGGCGGCAGCCGCGCCCAGGACCACCTCGTCACCAGCACTGTGCAGACCGAGGTCGGCGGCGTGCACCGCGTCGTGACCGAGCGCGCACAGTCCCTTGGCCAGTCGAGGCGAAAGGCAGATGTCGACGAGGAGCTTCACGCCGATTGACGAAGCGGGAGCTCCCGCTCGCGCACGGCCTCCGCTGCGAAGCGGAGCGCTTCGGTGATGTCCTCACGCTCGAGGTAAGGGAGGTCCGCGAGGATCTCATCCACGGTCATCCCGTCAGCCACCATCGCGACCACGGTGGCCACCGGCACGCGAAGATCCCGGATGCAGGGAGCCCCACCCATCCTGTCCGGATCGACCGTGACACGCTCAAAGACCATCGTTGCCTCCCAATCACTCGCGGTCACAGCATGCCACTCCATGGCACCCAAGTCGACGCTCGCCCCGTCATACCTCTTGAAAGTCCGGGATCTCCCAGACACGCTGCGCGAGGTAGCTCTTCGCCTGGCGACGACCCTCAGGAAGGGTTCCTGTTCCTCATCTGACGGTACCCCGATCTCGCGGCCGAACTCGACCGGAGGACGTTCCTGGAGGATTGACATAGTGGCCAACGAAGCGGCCGCTCGGGCATCGCGTAGCGGAAGCCCATCCCAAGGGAGCGGCGGCGGTAGGCGTCCCCAGGACGGGGTGGACTGCGAGAGCAGGGCCTGCCGGCAAGGCGGGGACCGTCGCGTGAACTCCAATGTGTCCGGCCAAGGCCCACGCCAAAGCGTCACCACCATGGCCCTCAGCCAGTCTGTCTTGTTGGCCGCCAATGGATGCCTTCCATCCGATGATGGCATCGATGTCGTTCGCCGACTGGTGCTGGATTTGAACCTCGGCAGCAAGTCCCGATAGGGCCGGCAACAACCCTAACGGCTCGGGCAAGCACAAGATGGGCGTCCTAGGTCTGGGCTAAGCTGTTGCTCACCTCAACGGGGATGATGCTTGCTGCCCAAGACGGACGGCGTGCTGGCATCAAGCTGGGTGCTGCCGAGACAGGGGAACGATGAGCGCTGACCTTGACGCGTGGCGGGGCTTGGTTCATGACCGGGTCGATCCGATCGTATCCAGCCCAAGCGGCGGTTCGGGCACCTTTCTTGCGGTCGCGTCGGATCGTCAGCGCTGGTGGGTGAAGCCGTAGAACAACCTGATCGCCCGTGGCGGCCGCTTCGCCGAGTTGTACGGCCGCTGGCTCGCCGGCGCCGCCTGAGTGGCGCGGTAAGGAAGATCGTCTCCTCACCTCCTGGCATGTCGCCAGAAGGTGGAATCCAGCGATAACCATTGCGTTCAGCGAATTCTACCGTACAGAGAAATGCTGTCCGTTTGTTGCCATCAGGCAAAGCATGGTTCTTGGTCAGACGTACGCAGAGCACCGACGCCTTCATCGCAAGGTCCGGATACTGCTCCACCCCAGCGAAGCTGGCAGCGGGCGCACACAGCGCGGACTCAGCTAATCCGAGATCAGCCACATGACGAAGCACCCGGGCGTCCATGCCTAACACCCTCTCGGCGACCAGAAGGTAGTCTCCAAGCTGTAGGTATAGGCACTCCACCCGGATGCCAGTCACGACCGAGCGAGCTTATCGAGGATCTCTTGGTTCCGTGCAATAGAGGCGCGAAGCCGTCGCTGGAACTCCTCGTCCTGTCGACGAGCCTCAATGTGTGCCTCAATTGCGTCACGAACCTCCTCAGCGACGGGGACGCCGTCAACCTGAGCGACCGCCTCGAGCTCGGCCGCTTGTCCTTCCGAAAGTCGCACCGTCATTGCCTTGCGCTCCATGGTCTTCCTCCCCAGGTCAGCCACCTCTGCCACCTCAGCACCATAGCACCTACTCTGCATGATACAACGCAACGTGCAACCGTGGTATCACGCTACCTCCGGCTAGATCGACCGAAGAGGGGTGAGCGCCCATGGCGCGCAGCCGCACTACCAGCCTCCGTGCGGCTCGTGCTGCTTCCAGGGTGCTGCGAGATCGTCGTACCAGCAAGACGAGCAAGACCGCAGCCGGGAGCGCCTTGAGCCAGCGACCATCCAAGCGAAAGGGAAAGTAGCGACAGCTTCAGTCCACAGGCGCGCCGCGAGAAGTCGGGACTTCGGTCTCCTCGCTGACGAGGAGGACTCGAACGCGGTCGCTCGGCGGGATCGGGCGCCTGTGGGCAGGGGCGACGAGGACCTTGGCGACGGCGACCTGGAGCAACTTCCGGCGTGCGCCAGAGGCGTGGCGTTCCACGCTTCGCCGTTGTAGGTGGCACGCACAGTGCTGAGGACGATGCGGCCGTCCTCGATCCACAGCACGGCGATCGTGAAGGCGCGGTAGGCGGGGTCGTCGAGTCGCCGGACGTAGGCCGCGACCGCCGGCTGCCGGTTGGCCCGGGTGGGCACCATCTGGAACCGGCCCACAGCCCGGCGAGCCGGGGCTCCAGCTCGCCGCCAGCGTCGCCACGACGGTGCCGCGCCCCTGGAACCACATCGGGGCGTCCCAACCACTGCAGCCCGCTCAGCCAGGGGCGGGACCATCGACGTTGACGACCGCTGGACCGCGCCCTGCCCGCACCACGACAAGGTGGCTCTCCTCGCTGCCGGGATTGCCCTCGCGGTGGATCGCGCCCTTCGGCACGTGCAGGAAGTCGCCGGGTCTGGCATCGACCACGTGGGACCCGTCGGGTCCCGACTCCATCCGCAGCAAACCGCGCACCACGTAGATCGAGGTGTCGTAGTCGCCATGGTGATGCCATCCGGTTGTCATCTGCGCCTCGGTCCGAACCAGCCCGCCCCACATCCCGTCAACGGCGATGGCCTGCTCTCGGGTCATGCCAGGGGTTTGCTCACCCTCGACCCGGTCCCCCGGGGGCACCCGTGTCACGGGTTGTGCCGCATGCATGCTGTTGCCTCCTCGCCCCACGACGTCGCTGGGTCAAGCCTGCGCCGTATTGCCGGCATCGGCACGGAGGCGCCTGCCCGATTCTGTCGATATCCCGCTCGACTCGCCAGGTCGCCGATCGAGGTTCAGGCGGATCGCGCCTGGGCCCGGCCGCGGCTCCACCTGCCGCATCGTGGCGACGTCGTGGCCGGCCTCGCAGCGCAGCACCGCGTGCACCTGGGCCTCGCAGCCGGAGTGGACGGTGCGGAGCGGTGGGCCGCCGGGGTCCGCGAGGTAGCGGTCACCCCAATCGCGCACGGCGACCAGCACCGGATACAGGTCGAAGCCCTTCTCGGTGAGACGGTACTCGTATCGCACCCGGGCCCCGGGCTCGCGATACGGCTCCCGCCGCAGGATGCCGTGAGCAACCAGGCTGGCGAGCCGGTTGGTGAGCACCTGCCGCGGGATCCCGGTGCGCTCGCGCATGTCATCGAAGCGCCGCACCCCGGCGAAGACCTCGCGCAGCACGACCACCGTCCACCTCTCGCCGAGGATCTGCATCGCCCGGCCGATGGTGCAGTTGTCGATTGACCAGTTCAGGGCTTCGGGACGCATGGCTTCATGCTAGATCTCGTTGACAGACCCAGCAAGCCCTGCCATGCTGCGTCCATGAGCGAGACTCAGACTGGAGCACGGAGCCGTACCTTCTCCTGGTCCGACCCGGCGCTGACCGCTGCGGATCTCGGCCGCCGCAGCGGGCTGGAAATGCTCCGGGCGATCGCCTCCGGCGACCTCCCTGCTCCACCGGTCATGCACCTGCTCGGCGTCGGTTCGCTGGAGGTCGACGAGGGCCGGGTCGCGGTCATCATGGCCGCGCAGGAATTCCACTACAACCCGCTGGGCACGGTGCACGGCGGGATTCTCGCGACGCTGCTGGACACGGCCACGGGCTGCGCGGTCCACTCCACACTGCCCGCCGGCGTCGGCTACACCTCGCTGGACCTGACGACCAGGTTCCTTCGCCCGGTGACGGTCGCCTCTGGTGCGCTGCGCTGCGAGGGGACGGTGCTGTCGCGCGGGCGGACCACGGCGCTGGCCGAGGCGCGTCTCACCGACGGCAGGGACCGCCTCGTCGCGCACGCCACCTCGTCCTGCCTGCTGTTCGAGATCCGCACCGACTGATCCGGGACCGGCAGGGCAGGTCGATGGATTCAGGCCCGGTCACGGCGGCGGGCGTTCCCGCCATGCCCGGATGGCCGCCGTGTGCTCCGGGTAGTGGCCGTAGGTGTCGAGCCGCAGGCGGCGTCGCGCTCGCGTCTGACCCCCGAAGCTGCCCTCAGGCTGGCCGCGAATGAAGTCGACGAGTCGGGCGTGGGTCTCATCCCGCCGCCGCAGCACCTCTGCCAGTGACAGACGCCGGCCATCCTCGGTCGCGCGGGCATTGAAGGCGTCGATCCCGCCCTGCGCCGCATAGCGGGGCGGCGTGCCGCCCGCGATGATCAGCGGCAGGTGCTTCAGCGCCTCTTCCTCCCAGGTCGTCACGTGCGCCAGGACGTCCTTCACCGACCACTCGTCCACGACGCCGGGCTCGACCAGCCGCGAGTCGGGCACGCCGGCGTACGAGTCCGTGAGCGCGGTCCACGCCGCGTCGAGCCTCTCGAGAAGCCTCCGCACCTGATCGCTCACCGGTCCAGCTCCTAGCGTCGCAGGATCTCGCGGTCCAGCTCCTCCGGGCGCCGGTCGGCGCCGCGGCGGCCGTCCTCGAGGCGGCAGTCGTCGTCGTAAGTATTGGGCATCTGGCCGTGCGTCGGCGCGCTGGCCAGGGGGAAAATCCTGCATCCAGCGCAAGCCCGGCTACGCCGTCGGGCGGATGCCGGACCCCGCTGCGCCAGATAGACAAGAGGAGGCCGGCGCGGCGAGCGCCCGGGCCAGTCGGCGGGTGACAACGAGGACACTGGAGGATGACGTGCGCGTGCTGGTGACCGGATCCGACGGCTACATCGGAGCCGTGCTCGTCCCCCACCTGGTGCGGGCTGGTCATGAGGTGGTCGGCCTCGACAGCTCCCTGTTCGCCGGGTGCACCTTTGGCGCCGAGCCGGAGGCGGTCGAGACCCTGAGGATGGACGTCCGCGACGTCGACGTGGACGACCTGCGGGGCTTCGACGCGGTCGCGCACCTGGCGGCCATCTCCAACGACCCGCTGGGGAACCTGAACCCGCAGTGCACCTATGACATCAACCACCTGGCCTCGGTGCGGCTGGCGCTGATGGCCAAGCGGGCCGGCGTCACCCGGTTCGTGTTCTCCTCCTCGTGCAGCCTGTACGGGGCCGCGGACGGCGACTCTT
>WNGB01058643.1_pt1 | contig 13237 bp, 12 predicted proteins | sample 5400681 | NCBI WGS metagenome assembly WNGB01 (sample SAMN13153367, study PRJNA577476) | soil metagenome | isolation source: 115 cm soil or saprolite under grassland replicate 2 | place: USA:California | collected 2016-06-15 | reverse complement strand
TACGGCTGGCGCGTATGGACCCCACCTTTGACGACCCGGTGCCCAGTATCGTGCGCCTGGTCGAACCCTATGTCTCTGAGGACGCACGCCTGTTTGACGAACCCGCCTCAACTGCTACCCTGGCCGGGCTGATCTGGGGCATGCAGCTGGCCGAGATGACGCGCGATCGCCGCTATGCTGACCTGATCATCAGGGTGGCGGAGCGCTATTGTCCAGGCACTGATGAGGGCGCACCGCCACCCTCTGATCCGGACTTCCGCACTGAAGACATGTTTATGAATGGTACCATGCTCGGCCGTGCCTTCCGGCTCACGGGTGAGACGCGCTATCTGGACTTGCTCACGCGTTTCCTCCTGGCAGCGCGCATTCAGCAGGACGATGGCTTGTTCTGGCACAGTCGCTCAACACCGTATTACTGGGGCAGGGGCAATGGTTTCGCTCTGCTCGGCTTCAGCGAGACACTGAGCTTTTTGCCTCCTGACCACCCGAATTATACGGCGCTCCTGAGCATCCACGTGCGCCACCTGGAGGCCCTCCGGCAGCGTCAGCTCCCCTCGGGGATGTTTGCCCAGGTGCTCAATGTCCCCGGTTCCTATCAAGAATTCACTGTGACCTGTATGATCGGCTATGCTATAGCGCGCGCGCTGCGCCGGGGCTGGCTCGAGGCGTCGTACCGGCATACGCTAGAGCGGGCCTGGCAGGGGGTAAGGGAGCGCATCGATGACGCGGGTGGACTAGTGGACTGCTGTACCAACACCGGTGTGCAGGAGAACGTGCAGGCGTACATTGACCGTCCGGCGATTTTTGGCCGTGATGCCCGAGGTGGGGCCATGGCACTGTGGTTTGCACTGGAAATGGAGCAAGCTCGCACGCACACCGAGGAGGTAAAAAGGGCGCTACTGCTCTGCCAAATGTCCTGGCTTCTAGTCCTTGTACACGTGTGCCACATAACACCGCGTTCCAGTGTCACATTTCCCTGGACAATTACCCTACCTCATTGACACCATGATCTTTTTTTATTGACGGCTTCCATGCAAGTATGGACAATGGCTCTACTTCGTGCTGGCGTACGCCCAACGAGGTTTAGGAGAACATGTGAGACCCTGGATAACTTGCCAAGGAAGGAACGGCTATGACGGTTGACGCCTCTCATAGAACGCCTAGCATCAGCCGGCGGACGTTGCTACGCACTGCTGCAAGCGCTGCGGCGGGCCTTGCAGGGATCTTAGCCACCAAAACGCCACCGCTGTACGCCGCTACACGGACACTGACCATGTTGACTCTCAACCACTTCGTGCCAGCGTCGGATGAGAACCTGAAGCGCTGGGCGAAGGAGTTTGAGAAGGCCAACAAGTGCCACGTCAAGATCGATTTCATCGCGCACCGCGATACCTATGCCAAGGTCGCTAAAGAGCAGGAGACGCGCACCGGGCACGATATTGTCTTGATGTTCTTCAGCAAGCCCCATTTGCACCACGAGGCACTCGAAACACTCGACTTCATGGAGGATCTCGGGAAAAAACTGGGTGGCTGGTATGATTTAGCCCGTGATGCAGCGCAGGTCGAGGGCCGTTGGGTCGCGCTGCCGTGGTTCTACATTCCCGCCTGCATGACCTACCGTGAAGACCTCTACCAGCAGCACGGTTTTCCGCCCCCCAAAACCTGGGAAGAATGGAAAGAGACTGGCAAGAAACTGAAAGCTGCGAGTGGCCACAAGGTGGGCATTGCCTTGAGTCAGACCGAGGACGCCAACGTCAGCTACTATGCCATTCTGTGGGCGTATGGTGCCTCAGTAGCGAATAAAGAACGGCAGGTCATCATCAACTCTCCCGGTACACGTCAGGCCCTCGACTACGTGAAGGACCTCTACGAGTCGTGTATGACCAATGAGGTGTTGTCCTGGGACGATTCGAGTAACAACCAGGCCTTCATGGGCGGTAACTATTCCTGGGTGCACAACGCCGTCAGTATCTACTACGTGGCCAAGGAAAAGGTACCCGATATTGCCAAGATGACCAGCCACACGTTGAGCCCCGCTGGGCCAGCCGGCGAGCACGGGGTGGCGGTGCCCATCAACTACGGCATCTGGCAGTTTGCGCAAGAAAAAGAGCTAGCAAAACAGTTCCTGCAGTTCTTAATGGATCCCCAGCGCACGGAGGAGAACTTCCACGTCACGCTGACGTACAATGCGCCAACGTACAAGGCGGGCGATCAGTTTGATTGGGGGAGAGATCCCAAGACCGGCATGCTGAAAGACTACATTAAAACAGCGCACATGATTGGCTGGCCAGGCCCATCCGATCGCAAGGCGGAGCAGGCACGGGCCGAGTGGGTCATTCCAAACATGTTTACCTATTACGCCACCGGCAAGAAATCCCTCGAGGACTCGGTGACCTGGGCTGAAGGCGAGCTACGCCGGATTTACGCCGAGAAGGCATAGGGCTGTAAGAGACCCATCTCCCTCTGGAAGAGGGTGAAAAACAGGGAGGAAAACGTCTATGCAGAAGACCAAGACATCGCACACAGGGTTGAGCCGGCGACACGTCCTCAAAACGGCCGCTGGGGCGACCGCAGGCCTGGCCGGGATCATGCTGACGAAAACGCCACCGCTGTACGCCGCGACACGGACCGTGACCATGCTGGCGGCAAACCATTTTGTGCCAGCCTCAGACGAAAATCTCCGGGCGTGGGCCAAGGAGTTCGAGAAGGCCAACAAGTGTCGCGTCAAGATCGACTTCATCGCGCACCGCGATACGTACGTCAAAGTGGCCAAGGAGCAGGAAACACGCCAGGGGCACGATATCGTTTTTCTCTTCTTTAGCAAGCCACACCTGCACCATGAAGACCTGGAGACGCTCGATTTCATGGAAGACCTCGGGAAAAAGCTGGGCGGCTGGTACGACCTGGCGCGTGAGGCTGGACACGTCGAAGGCCGCTGGGTGGCATTGCCGTGGTTTTACATCCCGATGCCGGTGACGTATCGCGAAGATCTGTACCAGAAGCACGGCATCACCGTTCCCACCACCTGGGAAGGCTGGCAGGAGACCGGTAAAAAAATTAAAGACGCCAGTGGTGAGAAAGTGGGCATTGCCCTGAGCCAGACCGAAGACGCGAACATCACGCTCTATGCGCTCCTGTGGTCGTATGGCGCCTCCACGATCGACAAAGAGCGTCGGGTAGTGATCAACTCCCCGCAGACGCGCAAGGCCCTCGACTACATGAAGAGTCTGTACGAGACCTGCATGAGCAACGAGGTATTATCGTGGGATGATTCGAGCAATAACCAGGCCTTTATGGGCGGCAACTACTCCTGGGTGCACAACGCCGTCAGCATTTACGCCGTGGCGCAAGAAAAAGTGCCCGATATCTTCAAGGTGACAAACCACACCCTGACTCCCGCTGGACCGGCTGGTCAGCACGGGACAGCAATCCCCATCAATTACGGCATCTGGAAGTTCGCCGAAGAAAAAACCCTGGCTAAGGAGTTTATGCAGTTCCTCATGGACCCCAAACGGCTGGAGGAAAATTTCCATGCCACGCTGACGTACAATGCGCCTCCCTTCAAGGCTGGGGACAATTTTGCTTGGGGCAAGGACGCGAAGACAGCGATGCTGAAAGACTACATCAAAACGGCTCATATGATTGGTTGGCCAGGCCCATCAGACCGTAAGGCGGAGCAGGCGCGCGCCGAATGGATCGTCCCGAACATGTTTACCTACTACGCCACGGGCCAGAAGTCGCTGGATGAGGCTGCCACCTGGGCCGAGACCGAACTGCAGCGCATCTATACGTCCAAAGCGTAGAGCCAGCGCTCCTTTGCTCTTCCCTCTCCCTTGGGGAGAAGGGAGAGGAGTCTTTGCCCTGTATTGACTCTCTACACCCGAAAAGAGACCATAGTTTTTACTCTCGTCATAAGGAACAGGTATGCAGACAAACGATCCCCTTCCTACGCTGTACACCCCTGTGAGCCGACGGCGTGTGCTCCGGACAGCTGCCGGTGCCACGGCAGGCGGTCTGGCGGGTATCCTCCTGAGCAAAACGCCTCCGCTCTACGCGGCGACGCGTACGGTGACCATGCTCACCTGGAATCACTTTGTGGCCGCCTCGGACGAGTACCTGCGCCAGATAGCCAAAGATTTTGGCAAGGAAAACAAGTGCCAGGTGAAGATCGACTTCATTCCGCACCGCGACACCTATGTCAAGGTGGCCAAGGAACAAGAGACCCGTGAGGGGCACGATATTGCTTTTCTGTTCTTCAGCAAGCCGCAACTGCACCATGAAGATCTCGAGACTCTGGACTTCATGGACGAACTCGGCAAAAAGCTGGGCGGCTGGTATGACTTGATCCGACCGGTAAGAAAATTAAAGAAGCCACCGGTAAGAAGGTGGGTATTGCCCTGAACCAGACTGAGGACGCGAATATTTCCCTCTACGCTATCCTGTGGTCCTATGGTGCCTCCACCGCGGACCAAGAGCGCCGCGTGACGATCAATTCTCCCCAGACACGCCAGGCCATGGAGTACATGAAAGAGCTCTACCAGACGACCATGACTGATGAGGTGTTGTCCTGGGACGATGCCAGCAACAATCAGGCCTTCCTGGGCGGTGAATATTCCTGGGTGCACAATGCCGTCAGCGTCTACTTTGTGGCCAAGGAAAAGGTGCCCGATCTGTTCAAAGTGACCAACCATACCTTGACGCCGCAGGGGCCGGCAGGCCAGCATGGCACAGCAATTCCGTTTAACTATGGCGTCTGGAAGTTCGCCAAAGAGAAGGAACTGGCCATGCAATTCCTGCAGTACATGATGGAACCCAAGCGCTACGAGGAGATCTTCCACGCCACGCTCGCCTTTAACGCACCGCCCTTCAAAAATGGCGAGCAGTTTGATTGGCAGCGGGATCCCAAAACAGCGATGTTGAAGGACTACGCCAAAACGGCGCACATGATCGGCTGGCCAGCACCGCCCGACCGTAAGGCTGAGCAGGCGCGGTCGGAGTGGATCGTGCCTAACATGTTTACCTACTACTGCACTGGGAGAAAGTCGCTGGACGACGCGGTGTCGTGGGGTGAGGCCGAGCTGCAGCGCGTCTACTCCGCCAAGGCGTAAGCTGTCGCCATGGCTCCAGTGGCAAGGGCCAGACCGAGGGTCTGGCTCGCTTGCCCCACAGTGTTATGTACCTGAGGATGTCTTTTGAGGCTAGGAACCCCTATGAAAGCTACCGTTGATCTTGGGAAAACCCTTGAACGTCAGCCCGTCCCCTCCTCATGGCTGGCGTCCCCCCTGCGCTATCTGGAAAAGGAATGGTTCCTGGGGTATGCTCTGATTGCTCCGGCCGGCGTGCTGATTCTCGGACTTGTGGCGTACCCCTTCCTGGTTGCTCTGGGCTTTGCCGTGAGCGACAAAATAGTTGGGAAAGCCGGTCATTTTGTGGGCTTGCAGAATTTTGCGGCCCTGCTGCACTGGCAGGTCTTCGTGCAGACCGTGCTGAACTCGTTCGTCTTCACGTTCTATGCGTTGCTGTTGAAAGTGGGACTGGGCATGGTCCTGGCTCTGCTCATGCAGCATATTGTGCGAGGGAAAAATTTCTTCCGTGGGGCGGTGCTGCTGCCCTTCATTGTGCCGACCGCTCTGAGCACGGTCGCCTGGTGGAAGATGCTCGACCCACAGTACAACATTTTTAATTGGATTGGGGTGCATCTAGGACTGTTCACCCAGGGACCGAACTGGCTCGGGGATCCCTTCTGGGCCAAGGTGTCAGTGATTCTCGTGAATGCCTGGCGTGGCACCCCTTTCTTTGCTATCTCCATTCTGGCCGGTCTGGTCGCCATTCCGCAAGACCTCTATGACGCCGCCAAGGTCGACGGCGCCGGGGCGATCAGTCGCTTCCGGCATGTGACACTGCCCCTGATCAAACCGATTCTCTCCGTGGTCATGCTGTTTTCGATTATTTTTACCTTTGCCGATTTCGATATCGTGTATGTCTTGACGCGCGGTGGTCCAACGAACTCGACCCACTTGTTTGCGACCCTGGCTTATCAGACCGGTCTGGCAAGCTCAAAGCTTGGCGAAGGCGCTGCCATCGCCCTCTTCCTCTTCCCCGTGCTCGTGGTGACCGTCATCGTGCAGTTGCACTTCATCCGGAAGGGGACAGACCAGTGACCGCGGCGCAGTTTCAGCGATTTGCCAAGCGTCTGCTGTGGCTCTATCTGCCCACGTTGCTCTTCTTGGTCTTCGTGTTGCTGCCCTTCTACTGGATGCTCATCACGTCATTCAAACAGGACCGCAACATCTTTGACCCAAAAGCGAATCCCTTCTGGTTTAGCATGGCACCGACGCTGAAGCATTATATCAACCTGATCAATCCCAACAAGACCGATTTTCTCATCTGGATCCAGAACAGTTTGATGGTCGCCGCGCTGGTGACGTTTATCTCCGTCTCCATTGGCATCATGGCTGGCTATAGCCTGGCGCGCCTGCGCTACAAGGGGGCAGAGAGCATTGGGTCGTCCGTGTTCGTTACCTACCTGGTGCCACCGTCTCTGCTCTTCCTCCCCCTGTCTCATGTTATTGGTCAGCTCGGGCTCATGGAGACCCGCTGGGCCATGGTGGTTTCGTATCCGACCTTCCTCGTGCCCTTCTGCACCTGGCTGCTCATGGGTTATTTCCGCACCATCCCCAAGGAAATCGAGGAGTGTGCGCTGGTAGACGGCTGTACCCGCATCAAAGCGCTGCTGCGCATTGTCTTGCCCGTGGCGATTCCCGGCATCATCACCGCCGCGCTGTTTAGCTTCACGCTGGCGTGGGGCGAGTATCTCTACTCGACCACGTTCGTCACTGATTCGTACGAAAAGACCATTCCCTCCGCGGTAGTGGGCGAGCTCATCCGGGGTGATGTGTACCACTGGGGTGGATTGATGGCCGGGGCACTGCTTGGTTCAGTGCCGATTGCGCTGGTCTACGTCATCTTCCTCGACTACTACGTCTCTGGCCTTACGGCTGGGGCGACGAAGGGGTAAAGCACGTGCCTGTCTCCGATAGATGAGATACTATGGGGAAAGGGAGAAATGGAGACACACGAGAGGCGTCAGGCGGCTCTCAAATAATCGTCAGGACGAGGCGTTCGAGCGCTAACTCAACGGCTGATTGGACAACAAAGTTGATAAGGTGGTTACGCTCCGGCCTTGGGACAGGGGAGGGCCCGGTGAGGTACCCAAGCTTTTGGATGGTCGCAATAATGTCGTTGTGACTAAGCATGGTTGATTCAAAAAGTATCAAGACGTTCCCGGTTGTGGGGTTTGCCGTTACCGTGTTGATCCCGTCAAGGGCAAGCAGCCTCTGCTCTATGGCGAGCGCTCTTTGAGGAGCGCCCTTTATGGCAGGGATCTTGATCCGTACCCTTCCATCAAGTACATGGAGATACGGGGAAATAGACCTCATAAATGTCACCTTTTTACTCCTCGTGTATCACATTTTCTCTAATAAAATTATATTCACGCTCTTTGAATTGGCCATTATAATTTTGTTAGGAAAAGGTTAAGTTACAAAAATGGGCGCTCGTGAGACAACGATTTTAGGACTACTGTCGACTCTCTTCCTCCTCTGCCGAGCCCGTGTTACACTGATTGAGCCTCAAGCCAGACAGGAGGCGCCGTGCCTGAGGGGACGGGCCCGTTTCCGGCTGTGGTGGTCATTCAGCATCAAGGTGGCGTAGATGATTTTGTGCAGGAAATGACCCAGCGTCTCGCCAGCGCAGGCTATGCCGCAGTGGCGCCTGAACTGTACCACCGCGACGGCCCTGACTGTCAGGACGATGGCCCCACACGGCGGGCTCGGTTGCTCGATGTCAATGTCATTAAGGACGTGAACGCCACCGTCGATTTCCTGACCAGCCATCGTCTAGTGGATGGGGAGCGGCTTGGCATCATTGGGTTCTGCATGGGTGGCCGGGTGGCTTATCTCATGGCGGCGTTGCAGCCACATGTCAAGGCTGCCGTGGACTACTATGGAGGCAACATCATGGTGCCCTGGGGCGACGGCCCGGCACCTGTTGACTGCACTGGTGAGATCCATTGCCCCTTGTTGGGATTGTTTGGGGAGGAGGACGCCAACCCGTCGCCCGCCGACATGCGCAAGCTTGACGCCGAGCTCACGAAACATGGCAAGGTGCACGAGTTCTACTCTTACCCTGGGGCGGGACACGCTTTCATGAACAGGCGAGGCGAGCGTTACCGCGCGGATGCGGACCGCGATTCGTGGCCGAAGACGCTGGCGTTTTTTGCCAAGCACCTGGCCAAAGTCACCATGGCTGCCAGGTAGGAGGTGGTACTTCCCCTAGACAAACTTCGCCACCGTCGCGAGCAGCTCAGCCTCTTGAAACGGTTTGGTCAGATAGGCGTCAGCGCCGTGCTGCATGCCCCAGAAGTAGTCCTCTTGTTGGTTTTGCTTGGTGAGGAGGATGATCTTGATTCGTTGGGTCTTGGCGTCGTTTTTCAATTGACGACAGACCTGATAACCATTTTTACGCGGCATGATGACATCCAAGACCATCAGATCAGGATGCTCAGCCGTCACCTTTTGCAATGCCTCTTCACCATCACTGGCCGTCATGATGTGGTGCCCAGTGGGCGCGAGTGCTCTGGTGACCAATTTGAGAGTCGTCGGACTGTCATCAACGACGAGAATTGTGCTCATAGGTGGGTGCCTTCCACAAGAACTTTATGGTTACGCTGTGTGTGACAAGGTCTTGTCCCTCTAGCGCAGGTGTCGAGCGATGCTGATCCATCGTATTAGGTATCGGCTTAGCAAGGGTAGAACTTTACTCAGGTGCCTGGCCGTGAGGCGAGAGGCAGTGAAGACGTATTGGGGCAGCGATGCAGCGCAAGATCATCGACTATCATCAGGATGAGGTCCAGGACTGGGTTGCGGACCTGGAATGCGGACACAAGCAACACCTACGCCATGATCCCCCGTGGTTCAACCGGCCCTGGGTGGTTTCGTCGGAGGGGCGTCGCAGCCGTCTGGGAGCGCCATTGGACTGTAAGCTCTGTGATACGGATGCGACAGGTGGATACGATGCCGAGGCTTTCATAGCGGAGTTCTATGATCACGTTGTCCCCTACGCCCATCGCCAGGATGTGGCCTTCTTTGTGGCAATGGCGCAACGCATAGGGGGCCCAGTGCTCGAGATTGGCTGTGGCACCGGGCGGGTGCTGATCCCTACGGCCCAAGCCGGCGTTGAGATTGTAGGGCTCGACGCCTCTCCACGCATGCTGACAGTCTGTCAGGCGCATCTCGCACGGCAGCCGGAGGCGGTGCAAGTCCGGGTCAAGGGCCTGGTGCATGGGGATATGCGCCAGTTTGATCTGGGACAGACTTTTGGTCTCGTCACCATGCCGTTTCGTCCTTTCCAACACCTGCTCACCGTGGAAGACCAACTCGCCTGCCTGACGGCGGTGCATCACCACCTCGCAGATGGAGGGACATTGATTCTCGACCTGTTTAATCCCTCTCTGGTCCATCTGCTCGACCACCGCTATCTGCGGGAGTATGGTGAAGAACCAGCTTTTGTGCTGGCCGATGGCCGTCGGGTCGTACGCCGTCACCGGCAGGTCTCGCGGGATCTCTTTCGGCAGGTCCTCGATATGGAACTGCTCTACTATGTGACCTACCCTGGCGGACACCAAGAGCGCCTGGTACATTGTTGCTCCATGCGCTATCTCTTTCGCTTCGAGGCCGAGCACCTGTTAGGGCGCTGCGGGTTCCGTGTCGCAGAGGTCTTTGCCGACTACGACAAAAGTCCGTTTGGCACCAAAGACCCAAGCGAACTCATCATCGTGGCGCGGAAAATATAACCCTATGACTGAGCTGAATAACGTATAGAGACATCGAGGAGATAATCCATGAAGATCGAAAAGGGGGTCCTGGTACCGCTTGGGTACGGGAAGTACTTTCGTTCCGACAGCATTGTTGGGCTTGAGCCTATTGAGGAAGGCAGAGGGCCGGGCAAGCGCACCAGGGTCTACATTGAGCATCTCGACACCGCCATGATCGCCTCTCGGTCGGAAGGGGCCATTGTGCGCGACCTCGTTGATCTGCCGCAAGAGGTCACGCGCGCCCGGGAGCAGCATGAGGTGTTGAGCGATATTCTCGATACGATCGGTGAGATCAATCCCTTGCTGCGCTCCATCATCCGTGACCAGGGACATTGGGATTTGGACCGCTTGGAAGAGCGGATCAGAGAGATTTTGCGTGACGAAGAAGAGGAATAAAGTGGGCGGTGCCCTCATGCAGCAGGTCAGTGCGGAGGAGTGGGGAGATGCGGAGGAGTGGGGAGATAAGACTGCCCAACGGCAATACGGGGTACACGCTTGGCAAGCATGGCCACAATCTCGTAATTAATGGTGTCAAGCTTCTCAGCCAGCTCATCTACCGTTACAGTTGCCTGGCCTTGGCTACCAACAATGACCACCTCATCACACACGTTGACCCGGCCTTGCAAACTCGTGACATCTACTAAACTTTGATCCATGCAGATTTGGCCAACTTGCGGGCAGCGCACACCGCCCACCAAGAGTTCGAGTTTATTGGATAACCGTCGGCTGAGACCGTCGCCATATCCCAGGGGAATCGTTGCGATCAACGAAGGCTGCGCGGTGTGAAACGTATGCCCATAACTGAGCCCAGTGCCAGCGGACACTTCTTTGAGGTAGGTGATACGGGTTTTCCACTCCAGTACTGGTTTGAGCGCATGGACTCGGGGATTCCGTATCGTTGGCGATGGCTTGAGTCCATAGATCGCTATTCCAGGACGTACCGCATCAAAATACGCTTCCGGCAGATCAAATAGGGCCGCGCTATTGGCCAGATGGTATGCCGCAATGCCATAGCCCTGCGTAGCCTTTTTGATGCCCCGAAAGACCTCGAGTTGCTGGTGTGAAAAATGGTTGTCCGCTTCATGTGCGAGGGGGAAATGACTCATCAGTCCCTGCACGGTCACCGCAGGAAAATTACGACACTGCGCGAGAAACGCTGTCACTTCATCAGGCCGAATGCCAACACGACCCATACCCGTATCTACTTTGAGGTGCACAGCGACGCGTTTCCCGGCTTGGGCTGCGGCCCGCCCCAGGCCCTCAATCATGTCAAACGTGCAGACCACGGGCTCGAAGTCATATGCCACATAATAGGCGCTATTTTCCGGTAGGGTCGCCGACAGCACGAGAAACGTCGCGTGCACGCCTGCTTCCACTAACTCAATGGCTTCAGCAATGTGGGCCACGCACAAGCGGTTATACCCGAGGCGGACAAGATGGCGGGCGACAATCTCGGCGCCATGCCCATAGGCGTTCGCTTTAATCGCTGGCCACAACCGTCGGTGGGGGCCCACCTGCTTCTGGAGCAGACGCATATTGTGCGCTAAATGGTCAAGATGAATGAACGCCTGGGTGGCATGACTGGTGCAATAATTCAATGCAATACCCCTCTTGTGTCTGGCAGGAGACGTTTGTCGACATATTGCGAGGTCATAGAGGCCAGGAGAGCACTAGAGTGCATAGCCAAAGCTACTCTGTTGTGGGATATTGGGTGCGTTGCACACGGAGGTTTACTCGTTTCCAGAGGCGAGCCAATGTCTCAGAGGGAGCATAAGAACTTCCCACACACTTTGCAACCCACTTCCTGACGGAAAGGATGTCTGCTGACTGGCCAGGGTTGCTGCGCGGGACAAGCGGGGTTGGACTGACATGGCGCATGTAGAGCGCTTAACCCATTTGGATGAAAGTAGGCTATGGCGACACAAGACTCTGTAAGGACTGCGAGCGCGGAGGTCTCCCGAGCTTCTCGGCAGACTCTCCTCTGGACAACGTTCGGGTATGGACTGATGATCCTCGGGGCCATTGGTGCCCTTGTCCTCATCCGCAGCTATGGTGAAACCCTCACTGCCCCGCCAGCCGCCGCCACCAAGGCGTTTGCCACCGCGACTGTCCCAAGGGCTGACGTGCTCTTGCACGTCCTCGTTGCCCTCACTGCCGTGATCGTGACAGGCTTGATCCTGGCAAAGCTCTTTGCCTACCTGGGGCAACCGCCGGTCATTGGGGAAGTGGTCGCCGGCATCGTGCTGGGGCCGTCACTCCTCGGATCGGAGGTCTCGGCGCTCATTCTCCCTACGGCCGTTGCCCCCTTTCTGGGCGTGATTGCGCAGTTAGGTGTGCTCCTGTACATGTTCATCGTGGGCTTAGAACTCCACGCCGACCTGCTCAAGCACCGGGCCCATGCCACCGTGGCGACGTCGCATGCAAGCATCCTGGTGCCTTTTGTGCTGGGGGCGCTGCTGGCCCTCTACCTGTACCCGCGGCTTTCCAGCAGCGATGTCCCGTTCACCAGCTTCGCGCTGTTCATGGGCGTGGCCATGTCGATCACGGCATTCCCCGTGCTGGCGCGCATCCTCACCGACCGCCGAATGACGCGGACCGAGTTAGGCGTGATCGCGTTGAGCTGCGCCGCGACGGACGACGTGACGGCCTGGTGCCTCCTTGCCTTCGTGGTCGGCGTGGCGAAGGCCCAGGCTGGTGAGGGTCTCGTCGTTGCGGCTGGAACCCTCACCTACATTGCTTTCATGCTCCTGATTGTCCGTCCAATGCTGAACCCAGTGGTCACCTGGTGGAAGACAGAGCCGCTGCCACGCGGGATGGCCGCCTTTGTCTTTGTCGCGCTGCTCCTGTCCGCTCTCACTACCGAGGCTATTGGCATCCACGCCATCTTTGGCGCTTTCCTGCTCGGTGCTGTGATCCCCCACGACAGTGTCGTGGCCCGGACCTTTACGCGACAGTTGCACTCTGTTGTCACCGTCTTGTTCCTGCCGGCCTTTTTTGCGTTCACCGGTATGCGGACACGCATTGACCTGGTTACAGGCCTGGACCAATGGGTGATCTGTGGCCTGATCATCTTGGTAGCGACGCTGGGTAAATTCGGGGGGACCTTCGTAGCGGCCCGCCTCACCGGTCTGGGATCGCGTTACGCTGCTGCCCTTGGCACGCTCATGAACACGCGCGGGCTCGTCGAATTGATCGTCCTCAACATCGGGCTCGACCTCCGGGTCATTTCGCCCACACTCTTCTCCATGATGGTGTTAATGGCACTCGTGACTACCATGGCGACATCTCCAGTGCTGCGCTTGCTGATGCCGCATACAGTTGCGGCAGATGCCTGAGCGCGAAGCAGCTCCTCAGGCTGACAGA